>ULQD01037798.1_pt1 | contig 51754 bp, 48 predicted proteins | sample 1954121 | NCBI WGS metagenome assembly ULQD01 (sample SAMEA4835646, study PRJEB28245) | human gut metagenome | biome: gut microbiome; material: fecal sample | place: Denmark | collected 2008 | reverse complement strand
GGCCCCGGCCGGTACCCTGCCGTTTGAGGATGCCTGCGCCCAGTTTGCTGAGATGGTGCGCGCCGGTGCCGCAGCCGGGGCAGACCTCGTCTTTCTGGAAACAATGACCGACCTGTATGAGCTGAAAGCCGCCATCCTGGCCGCAAAGGAAAACTGTGACCTGCCGGTGTTTACCTCGATGAGCTTTGAGGCCCGTGGCCGTACCTTTACCGGCTGCACAGTGGAAAGCTACGGCATTACCGCCGCCGGCCTTGGTGCGGACGCCGTGGGCATCAACTGCTCGCTGGGCCCCAAGGAAATCCTGCCCTTTGCTCAGCGGCTCTGCCGTGTGGTGCCCGCCGGTATGCCGGTGTTTGTCAAGCCCAATGCGGGCCTGCCGAACCTGGACGGCAGCTATGATATCACCCCGGCGGAGTTTGCCGCTGAGATGGCCGCCTACCTGCCCACCGGAATTTCCATGCTGGGCGGCTGCTGCGGCTCTGAGCCGGAATCCATCCGCCTGCTGAAAGAGCTGACCCAGGATAAAACCCCCGCCGCCAAAACCCCTATTGTACGCAGCCGCCTGTGTACCCCCGTGCGCTGCGTGGAGGTAAACGGCATTACCGTGGTGGGCGAGCGCATCAATCCCACCGGCAAAAAGCGCTTGCAGCAGGCCCTGCGGGAGGGCGACAGCGCCTATGCCTGCGCCCAGGCCGTAGCCCAGGCCGAAGCCGGTGCCGAGCTGCTGGATGTGAACGCCGGTCTGCCGGATATTGACGAACCCGCCACGCTGGAAATGCTGGTGCGGGAGCTGCAATCCATCACCGACCTGCCATTGCAGCTGGATTCTTCCAACAAAGATGCTTTGGCCCGCGCGCTGCGCATTTATAACGGCAAGCCGATCGTCAACTCGGTCAACGGCGAGCAGAAGGTGCTGGACAGCATTCTGCCCCTGTGCAAAAAGTACGGCGCCGCCGTGGTTGGTCTGGCACTGGATGAACACGGCATTCCCAAAACGGCAGAGGGCCGCTTTGAGGTTGCCAAGCGTATTGTGGCCGCAACGGATGCTATCGGCATTCCCCGCGGGGATGTTTACATCGACTGCCTGACGCTGACGGTTTCTGCCGAGCAGAGCGCCGCTGCCGAAACCCTGAAAGCCATTACCATGTGCAAAAAGGAACTGGGCGTGCGCACCGTGCTGGGTGTTTCCAACATCAGCTTTGGTTTGCCCTGCCGCGGCTACATGAATACTACTTTCCTGACGTTGGCCATGCAGGCCGGGCTGGACCTTGCCATCATGAACCCCAACACGCCGGAAATGATGGCCGCCGTGCGCGCCTACCGTGTGCTGACCAGCCAGGACGAAAAGTGCAATGATTACGTTGCCGCCTATGCCAATGTGCAGGTGCAGACCTCCCAGGTGGCAAAAACTGATGCCGCCGCCCCGGCGGGCGGTGCAGCAGGGGCCGATGCTCTGTTTGAAGCCGTGCGCCGCGGCCTGAAAAACGAAGCCCGCGCCGCTGCAGGGGAAGCCCTGAAAACCCGCGAGCCTTTGCAGGTGGTGAACGAAACGCTGATCCCCGCGCTGGATGTGGTGGGTGATGCCTTTGAAAAAGGCTCCATCTTTTTGCCGCAGCTGCTGCAATCCGCCACGGCGACCCAGGCTGCTTTTGAAGTGATCAAAACCGCCATTGCCGCCAGCGGCAGCCAGGGTGAAAGCAAAGGCCGTATTGTGATCGCCACCGTAAAAGGTGACGTACACGATATTGGCAAAAACATTGTGCGCGTAATTTTGGAAAACTATGGCTATGACGTGCTGGATCTGGGCCGCGATGTGCCGCCGGAGCGCGTGGTGGAAGCCGTGCGCCAGACCGGTGCGCCGCTGGTGGGGCTTTCGGCCCTGATGACCACCACCGTGCCCAACATGCAGGCCACCATCGAAGCCCTGCACGCGGCCAACCTGCCCTGCAAGGTCATGGTGGGCGGCGCTGTGCTGACCAAGGCATACGCCGAACAGATCGGTGCCGATTTTTATGCCAAGGACGCCAAAGCCAGCGCCGATTACGCCAAACAGATTTTTGGCTGATTGAATCAAGTTTTGACTTTCACGTTTCAGCTGGTATTTTGCTATAAGAAAAAAATTAAATACGATAACGCAATAAAACAGCAGCACACCGTTTCCCGGAAAATAGGAAAGCCGTTGTGCTGCTGTTTTTATTTGGAAAGGGGGAATGGCGAAATAGGAACGAAAAGAGTGTGAAAATAAGAAATGAGAAAATTGGAAAAATTGAAGAAAGAAGAAATCAAGAAGATAAAAGGTAACACCGCACAATTCCCGCCTGACGGCTTAAGCACCGCTCCGGCAGCTGCGGCACGGCATCTGCGTTGCCAAAATGCTCGATAATGTCGGGTTGCGGTACCCGCATCGTGCTTCGGGGGCAAAAGCCCCTCGCACTCTGCGACCGCTGCCCCTGCTTCGGTTCGCTGTTTCCGCCACTGGCGGCGCTCACCTTTGCAGCATCCAGTATTATCTGCGCTTTTGGCTTAGCATCTGCCGCACCTCGCTCGCCGTATCGGCACTTAGAATTATGCGGTATTGCCTTGGATTTTTATTCAAATCTTTTTAACAAAAACTTTCTGCCCCAGCCCCCCAACCGCTACTTGCAATTTGCCAAACGGTATAGTATAATACTTAAAGCGGACAGGGCTGTATATTGCGCTGTTTTGCATACGGATGTGGGCCCCGTGCGCAGGAGCCCTGTGAACCATGTCAGGCGGGGAACCGAGCAGCATTAAGCGGTGGTCTCCTGGTGCTGCGGTCAGTCCGCATTCGTATGCAAAGCAGCGCAGCCGCGGGGCACACCCCGCGCGGGCCTTGTCCCTTTTTCTATGCCGCAAAATATTTTACAGGGGGTGGTTGCATTGTACCGTGCGCTGTACCGCAAGTGGCGTCCGCGCAAGTTTGCGGATGTTGTTGGCCAGGAAGCCATCGTAACGGCCCTGCAAAACCAGATCGCCGCCGGGCGCATTGGCCATGCCTACCTGTTTACCGGCACCCGCGGCACCGGCAAAACCACCTGCGCCAAAATTTTTGCCAAAGCGGTCAACTGCCTGGATACCACCAGCCCGGACCCCTGCGGTGAATGTGCTGTCTGCAAAGGCATTGATGAGGGCACCATTCTGGATGTATCGGAAATTGATGCCGCCTCCAACAACAGCGTGGATGACATCCGTGACCTGCGCGATGAAACCGCCTATCTGCCTGCCGTGTGCAAGTATAAGGTATATATCATCGACGAGGTGCACATGCTGTCTACCTCGGCGTTCAATGCCCTGCTGAAAACCATGGAGGAACCGCCGGAGCATGTGATCTTTATCCTTGCCACAACGGAAGTGCAAAAGGTTCCGGCTACTATCCTCAGCCGCTGCCAGCGCTATGACTTCCAGCGCATTACGGCGGATAAAATTGCCGGTCGGCTGGAATATGTGGCCGGGCAGGAAAACATTGAGCTGGACCATAACGCCGCCGAGCTGATCGGCCGCCTGGCCGATGGCGCCATGCGTGATGCACTGTCTATCCTGGATACCTGCGCCGGTGTTTCCAACACTGTGGATGAAGCGCTGGTGCGCCGCATGGCGGGCGTGACGGACCGTAAATATCTGTTTGAGATCAGTGATGCCATTGCCGCGCGGGACGCTGTGAAAGCCTTGCAGGAGATTGCCGCCCTGCGCCAGCAAAGCGTGGATATGCGCCGCCTTTGTATGGAGCTGGCCGGGCATTACCGCAATTTGATGCTCAGCGCCCTGCCCGGCGGCACCGACCTGCTGACGGGAACTTCCCCCGAAGAGGAAGCTGCCTACGCTGCGCGGAAAGATTTCCCCCAGGCGGAAGCGGTACGCGCCGTCAATGCGTTTGGCGCCGCGCTGGAAAAGATGGCCCGCGGTACGGACCAGCGCATTGAGCTGGAACTGGCGGTTTTCTCGCTCACCCAGCCGGAAGCAGTGCCTGTTGCGCTGCCGGCCGCCGTGCCCGCCCGTCCGGTGGTTACAGCAGCCAGTCCGGCCCCCTTTGCCGCCGCCCCGCAGCAGGTGCCCCCGGTGCAAATGGCATCGGCCCCCGTGCCGCCTGTGGCAGCCCAGCCGGTTCCGCCTACCGTGGAACAGCCGCCGTTCAGCGCACCCATAGCAGGGGAAACCCCGCCCTTTGAGCCGGAGCTTGCCCCCGCCGCCCCGGCGGTGCAGCAGCCCACCCCGGCTCAGCAGCCGGTGTACGCGGCGGATGTGCCCATCCCCAAACCGGTGCGCACCGTGGCCAAAGAGCCGCAGCTGTTCCCCCAGTGGCAGGCGGTGCTGGAGCTGATTGCGGAAAACGACCCCATGCTGAACTCTTACCTGCGCGGAACCCAGGCTTATTACGATGGCCGCCGCGTGCTGATCGAGTGCAGTGATGATTTTCGCGATTTTATGCGCCGCAGCAAAGAAACCAGCAAAAACATCAAACAATATATCTACCAGGTTACCCACATCAAATGCGGCATCGGCCCGTATGAAAAAACCGCTGCAGCTGTATCCAACGCCCCCGCGGCCGATGTGGAAGAGACCCTGCGCCAGATGAAAGACCTTGGCGTGGATGTAGTGGTAGAAGATAAATAATGTTGCTGTCAACCGCAGTGTTGCGGTGTGCCGCCCGGCGGCAGCGCCGGGTGATAACAATATGGATAATAAGGAGAATTACCTATGAAAGCAAGACTTCCCAAAGGCTATGGCCGCCCCGACCCGCAGGCAATGATGCGTCAGGTCCAGAAAATGCAGGATGAGATCCGCGCAAAGCAGGACGAGCTGGAAGCCCGTGAATACACCGGCACAGCCAGCGGCGAGATGGTTACCGTTACCATGACCGGTAAGCACGAAGTGACCGCCATCAAGATCAAGCCCGAAGCCGTAGACCCGGATGATCTGGAAATGCTGGAAGACCTGATCGCTGCAGCTGTCAACAGCGCGGTTGCCGCAGTGGATAAGGATTCTGACGAAGAAATGGCTAAAATGACCGGCGGCATGAATATCCCCGGCCTGGGCTGATCGGGGGCCGCTGCATGCAGAACGCCGAACCCCTTGAAAACCTTGCGGACCAGTTTGCCCGGTTCCCCGGCATTGGCCGCAAGGGTGCCGTGCGCATGGCCTATGAGGTAATGTCCATGAGCAATGAGCAGGCCATGGAGCTGGCCAAGGCGATTGAAAACGCCAAGGTCAAGCTGCACCGCTGCCGCCTTTGCCAGGATTATACCGCCAACGAGGTGTGCAGCATCTGCGCTTCCCCCAAACGGGACCGCTCCGTGATCTGCGTGGTGGAATCCCCGCGGGATGTAAAAGCCATTGAGCGCACCCATGAGTTCAACGGCCTGTACCATGTGCTGCATGGCCTGATTTCCCCCATGGACGGCATCGGCGCGGATCAGCTTTGCGTAAAGGAGCTGCTGGCCCGCCTGGACGGCACCGTAAAGGAAGTCATCATGGCCACCAGCCCTACGGTGGAAGGCGAGGCGACCGCCATGTACCTGGCCAAGCTCATCAAGCCCCTGGGCATCAAAACCACCCGCCTTGCCTATGGCTTGCCGGTTGGTTCCAGTCTGGAATACGCTGATGAAACCACTTTGTACCGCGCTATGGAAGGCCGCGGCGAAATGTGACGCCCGATTTGGCTTGACAAAACGATTTTACTGCGTTATACTGTATACCCCTTAGCGGAATGGACTTGCGTGCTGCAGGGGAAAACAGCTTTGAAAGGAGGTGCGCTTGATGGCACAGGAAAAGCCCGGCAAAAAGGTGATTGCCCAAAACCGTGAAGCGCGCCACGAGTATTTTGTCATCGAAGCGCTGGAAACCGGCGTTGAACTGGTCGGCACCGAGGTCAAAAGCCTGCGCGCCGGCGGGGTCAACCTGAAGGATTCCTGGGCAGATATTGATGATGGTGAGATCATCCTGAAAGGCATGCACATCAGCCCATATGAGCAGGGGAATATCTTTAATAAAGATCCCCGCCGCCCCCGCCGCCTGCTGGCGCATAAAAGCGAGATTCGCCATTTGCAGCAGCAGATCAAACTGCAGGGGTACACACTGGTGCCGCTCCAACTGTATTTCAAGCAGGGGCGTGTAAAAGTGGAACTGGGCCTGTGCAAAGGCAAAAAGCTGTACGATAAGCGTGCTGATGCCGCCGCACGGGACGCCAAGCGCGATATTGACCGCGCAATCAAAACAAGAAGATAATTTTTTCGCGCACACACTTTTGTTTTCCCACGCTGTGTGGTTCTGCCGCATAGCGCTTATAGGGGGCTGTAATGGTTTCGACGGGGAGAGAGAGGCGTGAGCAGCGGGCCGTGGCGGTGCACCACGATAAAAGTGCCAAACAAAATTAACTGACAACGATTATACTGTTGCCGTCGCTGCCTAATTAGGCACGACCGTCCTGCCTGTTTTAGTACCGCACAGGGTCAGGGCGTCGATTAGGTACTGAACGTGCACGGGCCTAAGCTTTGCCGCCTGTCATGAATTTATGAAGCTACCAATGTGTCAAGCGTGTGCACTCGCTCGCACTGCGGGAATTTTAATAAATGCACTGCGCCCGGAGATACTCTAACCGCTTTCTTTTCGGACACGGGTTCGACTCCCGTCAGCTCCACCAAAATAAAAGCACCCGCCGTACCCCGGCGGGTGTTTTTGTTTTGGTGCTCCGTGAGCTGCTGAGGAGTCGAACAGGGCGGCAGTACCGCAGTACCAGCCCGATGGCCGATGCGGAACGCGGATGCACCACAGCGCCCCCGCGGTGGTAGAACCTGCCCTGCCACACCGCATGGGTGGGGCGGGCACCCTCGTGGGCGGTCACTTCCACAAACTCGCAGTCCATCTCTTCCATGCGGGCCAGCTGCAATATGCGGTCAAAAGCAGGCATAAAAATACCACGGTGCAGAATTTGCATGCGCTGAATACTCTGGGCGGTGATCTCCCTGTATCTCAGGCTGCTTCTTTCGGTGTAGCATTGTTTTTTAGATTGCAAGGCACTTGCCGCCGCAGCCGTCCGTTTCCCGTTCCGCCGTTTACAAAAATATTTTTGAAATAGGGCTTGCTTTTTCCATCTTATCCTGCTATAATAATCAAGCGCTGTTAAGGCAGAGGCACAAATGAATATGGGAGCTTTCCCGAGTGGCCAATGGGGACAGACTGTAAATCTGCTGCTTAATGCTTCGGTGGTTCGAATCCACCAGCTCCCACCAAAAAGCTGTGGCAAAAATGTGTCACAGCTTTTTTTGTTGTATCGCTAAAAAATGACGAGCTCATCAGCCCCTTTTTTCAAACGTTTTTTACAGTGTTGTCCAACACATAAAGATGAAAACCACAAATGTGCACTCAAAAATTAAAAATTGGCACAATTCCGGCTGTACTGTACGGCGAACCGGCCCCCAACATCTGGTTGTTCGTGCATGGCCAGGGCGGTAATAAAACGGAAGCCGCAGCATTTGCGGCGCTTGCCGCCCCAACCGGCTGGCAGGTGCTGGGCATTGACCTGCCGGAACATGGAGACCGCACGGGGGAAACTGACTTTACTCCCTGGCAGGTGGTGCCGGAGCTGCAAACGGTGCTGGCCTATCTGCAGCAGCACTGGCAGGGGGTTCGGCTGCGGGCCAACAGCATCGGGGCCTATTTTTCCATGCTGGCTTTTGCCGGGGCAACGATTGAAAAAGCGCTGTTTGTTTCGCCGATTGTGGATATGGAGCGGCTGATCTGTGATATGATGCAGTGGGCAAAAGTAACGCCGGAGCAGCTTTGCGAAAAAGGTGAGATCACCACAGAATTTGGGCAGACCCTTTCGTGGCGGTACCTGTGTTGGGTGCGCCAACACCCGCTGGATGGCTGGCAGATCCCCACAGCAATCCTGTACGCCGGGCAGGACACCATGACAAGCCGGGACACGGTGACGGCGTTCGCCCAAAAGCACCATGCGGAACTGACGGTATACGAACCGGGCGAGCATTGGTTCCACACCCCGGCTCAGCTAGATGCCATGCAAACCTGGGAGCGGGCACACCGGTAAGAGCCGCTCAAGGCTTGAACCATGAGAAAGAGAGAGGAAAGACCATGGCCATTACAATGTTGGCGGGGTACCTGGTTATTATCAACGCGGCGGCGCTGCTGATGATGGCGGAGGACAAGCGCCGAGCCAAGCGGCACCAGTGGCGCGTGCCGGAAGCCGCACTGTTTGGCGCAGCCCTGCTGGGCGGCAGCGCCGGGGCATGGGCGGGCATGTATCTGTTCCACCACAAAACCAAGCACTGGTATTTTGTGGTGGGTATGCCGCTGATTCTGGCCGCACAGCTGGCCGCTGGGGTGTGGCTGGCAGGGAACAGCGGCCTGGTTTGAACAATCGGAACGCTCTGCCGGAGCAATAACGGTGCCGCAGCACCGGGACCCCGGCAGAGCATTTGACTTTTTGGGTTAGCTATGATAAACTAATGGCGCCTGATCAAAACAAACAAGGCGTTCCCTAGAAAAAAATTGCGACGGTTCGGCAACGCACCGCCGTTTTTATGAATCAAATGTTAGTCAAATCTAACATTTGCTGACCAAGGAAGTGCAAAAAAGCTCAATGTCAAAACAAACCGATAACAAGCAATTCTGGCAGCGGTGGGCCAGCTGCTATGGCCCGCTGATGCAAAGCAGCGAGCCGCTGTATGCTGCCATTGCGCAGCAGATGCAGCCGCACCTGACGCCGGAAATGAACGTGCTGGAACTGGCCTGCGGGTCCGGCCAGCTCAGCTTCCGGCTTTCCCGCCTGGTGCGGGACTGGGAGGCTACGGATTTTTCGCCCAAAATGATCGCCCAGGCAAAGCTGAAACCCCGCGGGGCGGGGCTGCACTTTTCGGTGCAGGATGCCACCAGCCTGCCCTATGCGGACGAAACCTTTGATGCGGTGCTGATCGCCAACGCCCTGCACATTATGCCCCGGCCGGAAAAGGCTCTGGCAGAAATTTACCGGGTGCTCAAGCCCGGCGGCCAGCTGTTTGCCCCAACCTTTGTGCATGGCGAGGTACCCCGCACCCGGCTACGCATGCTTGCCATGCGGTGCGCGGGACTGCAAATCTATAACAGCTGGATGGTGCCGCAATACCTGGCATTTTTGCAGGCGGGCGGCTTTGCCGTGCAGGAACATGCCCTGCTGGGGGATACCCTGGCCCCGCTGTGCTATGCCCGCGCTGTGCCGGACAAAACGCGCGTGACACAGCGCTGAAGCAATCCACCCCAGAACAGAACGATATAATGAAAGGCTGATACCATGATCAACAAAAAACTGCTTTCATTTGACCCCGCCGCCATTCTGTTGAGAGCGGGAGGGTGAGCTGATGGCAAAACAGACGGTTGCAGAAAAACGGGACGGCGAAAAGCTGCTGGTCAGCGAGATGATCGCCCTGTACTGCCGCAAAAACCACCATACGGCGAAAGGCAGCCTGTGCCCGCAGTGCCAGGCCCTGCATGATTACGCCTTGCAGCGCATTGAACGCTGCCCCTTTATGGAAACCAAAACCTTTTGCTCCGCCTGCAAAGTACACTGCTACAAGCCCGAAATGCGTGAGCAGATCCGCACCGTTATGCGCTGGAGCGGCCCCCGCATGCTGTTCGTCCACCCCGTGCTGGCCGTCCGGCATATGAAGGAAACGATGAAGGCGAAGAAGAGTTAGGAGCTAGCAAAACGCGCACAGCGCTGGATGAACCAGACGCTGTGCGCGTTTTTGTGTGGTGAAAGTCAAAAAAACGCTGTAGGGGGCGAATATGATTCGCCCGCAAAGAAACGTGAAATTTTTGCCGCAAACCGAAAAATGGTTTGTAGGGGACGATGCTTGCATCGTCCCAAATGACGGGCTTTACCGGATATATTACCACATCATTCCCCGCATGACCGTGGGCGCACAATGTGTGCCCCTACGGGTGGGATATGCGTTAAATAATGATTCCCCGCTGTAAAGTATTCGGTAGGGAACGGTCTATCTCCGGCCTAAGAGCCGGGGCGTTGCCCTGGTTGGCCTCCGAAACGCGCCTGCGGGCGCAGTGACCGTTCCGTGGCCTAACCATATATGGCGTAAAGAAATTTTATAGCAAATCCCGATATGCGGCATAATTGCCTGCGATTCCCCGATAAATATATATATATATCTGTCCGGGACGTCGAGGACGCCGTCCCCTACAAGTCATGGAAAGAGCATTATGAATTTGTAGAGTGTGGTAAGGTGCAGGTCCGGCGTGGTCGGGTGACCACGCCCTACAGAATGGGGGAGACTAAGGTGAATACCAAAATCCCAAGCCCATCCCCCGGCGGCCGGGAGGCTGGACGCCCTACAGCTTGCCTTCACACGAATATCTCCCCAAAACCAAAAGCCCGATACAAGCCAAAAAACTTGTACCGGACTTTTATCTTATATTATTGGTATTATATGATTAAAGTTTCTTCGGTTCCTTCTTTTCAAAGAAGGAATAAAACAACCCCCGTAAAACCAATCAGATGCGCTCCAGAATGGCGTCACCCATGGCGGTGCAGCCAACCTTGGTGCAGCCGTCGGCCATCATGTCAGCGGTGCGCAGGCCGGCATCCAGCACGGCGTTCACGGCGCTTTCAATGGCGTCAGCCTCAGCGGCCATGCCAAAGCTGTAGCGCAGCATCATGGCGGCGGAAAGGATGCAGGCAATCGGGTTGACCACATCCTGCCCGGCAATGTCTGGGGCAGAACCATGGATGGGCTCGTACAGACCGCAGGTGGTGGCACCCAGGGAAGAGGACGGCACCATGCCAATGCTGCCGGTGATCTCGCTGGCTTCGTCGCTCAGAATATCGCCAAACATGTTCTCGGTCACAATCACGTCAAACTGGCTGGGGTTCTTGCAGATCTGCATGGCGCAGTTGTCCACAAACATCTCGCTGTACTCCACTTCGGGGTACTCGGCCTGCAGGCGATGCATCACGGCACGCCACAGGCGGCTGGTATCCAGCACGTTGGCTTTATCCACACAGGTCAGCTTTTTGCGGCGCTTCATGGCAGTTTCAAAGCCAATGCGGCCAATGCGCTCGATCTCGTGCTCCGAGTAGGGCATGCTGTCAATCGCAACTTTTTCGCCGTTCTGCTCAATGGTTTTGTGCTCGCCAAAATACACGCCGCCAATCAGCTCACGCACCACAATAAAGTCGATGCCTTTGTCCACGATCTCCTTTTTCAGCGGGGAAGCATCCGCCAGCTGAGGCCAGATCCTGGCCGGGCGGTTGTTGGCGTACAGGCCCATCCCGGCGCGCAGGCGCAGCAGGCCTTTTTCCGGGCGCTTGTCACCGGCCATGCCCTCCCACTTGGGGCCGCCAACGGCGCCAAGTAGAACGGAATCCGAAGCCAGGCACTTGTCCAGCTCGCTCTGGGGCAGGGGATCGCCAAACTTGTCAATGGCTTCGCCGCCCATGTAAGCGCGGGTGTAGGTAAAGGTGTGGCCAAACTTTTCAGCAACTTTGTCCAGCACGCGCACTGCCTGGGTCACGATCTCCGGGCTGGAGCAGTCGCCATAAATCAGGGCAATGTTTTTCTGCATCTTACTTTCCCTCCTGGATGCTCTTCATCAGGCCGCCGGCCTTGATGATCTTCTGGATAAACGGCGGGAACGGCGCAGCCTGGAAGGTCTGGCCGGTGGTTTCATCAGTGATCACGCCGGTGTCAAAGTTGATGGCAACCACATCGCCCTCGTTGATGGCCTCGCTGGCGGCGGGGCATTCCAGAATGGGCAGGCCTATGTTGATGGCGTTGCGGTAGAAGATACGGGCAAAACTCTTGGCAATCACGCAGTCAATGCCGGCGGCCTTGATGGCAACGGGGGCATGCTCGCGGGAAGAACCGCAGCCGAAGTTTTCGCCGCCAACCATGATGTCACCGGCCTTTACGCGGGTCACAAAGGTCTTGTCAATGTCCTCCATGCAGTGGGCGGCCAGCTCGGCGGGGCTCTGCGTGTTCAGGTAACGGGCGGGAATGATCACATCGGTGTCAATGTTGTCACCGTACTTAAAAACAGGTCCTTTTGCGTTCATGCTTCTACCTCCCTGGGGTCAGTGATGTGGCCGGTCAGTGCGCTGGCGGCGGCGGTGGCGGGGCTTGCCAGATAAATTTCAGAGGTAACGTGCCCCATGCGGCCGACAAAGTTGCGGTTGGTGGTGGAAACGCAGCGCTCGTACTCGGCCAGAATACCCATGTAGCCGCCCAGGCAGGGGCCGCAGGTGGGGGTGGAAACAATGCAGCCGGCATCAATAAACGCTTCGGTGTAGCCGCGCAGGATGCACTCTTTGTAAACAGCCATCGTGGCGGGAATGATGATGCCGCGCACACCCTTGGCAATGTGCTTGCCTTTCAGCACGTTGTAAGCGGCTTCCATATCCTCAATGCGGCCGTTGGTGCAGGAACCGATCACTACCTGGTCAATCTTGATGTCGGCACCCTCCTTGGCAAGGTGGGTGTTCTCCGGCAGGTGGGGGTAGCTGACGGTAGGCTCCAGGGTATCCAAATCGATCACCACGGTGCGCTCATATTCGGCATCGGGGTCGGCTTCGTATTTGGTCCAGGGACGCTGGCTGCGGCCCTTCAGGTATGCTTCGCAGGCTTCGTCCACCGGGAAGATGCCGTTTTTGGCACCGGCTTCAATGGCCATGTTGCAGATGCACAGGCGGTCCTCCATGGTCAGGCTCTTAACGCCCTCGCCCACAAATTCCAGGCTCTTGTACAGCGCGCCGGAAACGCCGATCTCGCCGATCAGGTGCAGGATCACGTCCTTGCCGCACACAGGGGCGTGGATGGCACCTTTCAGCTCAACCTTGATGGCGGCAGGCACCTTGAACCATGCCATGCCGGTTGCCATACCGGCGGCCATATCGGTGGAGCCAACGCCGGTGGAAAACGCGCCCACCGCACCGTACGTGCAGGTGTGGCTGTCGGCACCAATGATGCAGTCACCGGCGGTCACAATGCCCTTTTCGGGCAGCAGGGCATGTTCAACACCCATCTGGCCGACATCATAAAAGTTGAGGATATCATATTTGTTGGCAAACTCACGGCACTGCTTGGACTGCTGGGCACTCTTGATATCCTTGTTGGGCACAAAGTGGTCCAGCACAATGTTCACGCGGGTTTTATCAAACACCGAGTTGAACCCGGCTTTCTCGAACTCATTGATGGCAACCGGGGTGGTAATATCGTTGCCAAGCACAATGTCCAACTTGGCATTGATGAGCTGCCCGGCCGTTACCGAAGCTTCGCCGCAATGCGCAGCGAGGATCTTCTGTGTCATGGTCATTCCCATAGATTTCTGCTCCTTTTGCTCTGACGTATATCTTACGAATTAAAGAATAAGTAATAATGAATAAAGAATAATGGTGGTGGACCGCGGCGCACAAGCGCCGCTCAAAAACGGGGATAAACGATAACCCAGAGGCAGGCACAGCGGGACGTGTCGCACATCATATCCAAACCGTGCCGCAGGCACACCATCATTTTTAATTATTCTCTATTCTTTTTTATTTGCAACCTTACTGGTTATTGATTGCACTGACCAGCGCGCGGATACCGGCAACGATGATGTCGGTGTGGGTGCCGCAGCCCCAGGTCTCCTTGCCGGATGCCCATTTCAGGCCCACATAGCAGCAAGCGCGGGAGTCGGTATCGTTGTCCAGTGCGTGCTCGCTGTAATGCACCAGGGTGAAGTGCATGCCGGTGGTCTGCTCGATGGCGTTGGCCACAGCATCCAGACGGCCGTTGCCGACAGCATCGCAGGTAACGGGGGCGTTGCTGCCGTTAGCCACGGTAATATGGGCGGTAATGGTGGAATCCGGGTTCTGGGTAAAGTGTGCTTCCGGAACATTCAGCGGGGTCTTATTGTTCAGGTAAGCGCGCTCGAACACATACAGCACTTCCTGGACGCTCAGCTCTTTGTGCTCGTGGTCGGATACATCCTTTACGCGGTAGCCAAGGTCTTCCCGCATGCGCGGCGGGGGATTGTAGCCGTAATTCTGCTGCAGCAGGAAGCCGATGCCGCCCTTGCCGCTCTGGCTGTTGATGCGGATGACGTCGGCATCGTAAGTGCGGCCAATGTCATGCGGGTCAATGGGAATGTACGGGCAGGTCCACTCGTGCAGGTTATGCTCCTTGCGCCAGGTCATGCCCTTGGCAATGGCGTCCTGGTGGCTGCCGCTGAACGCAGCAAACACCAGGGAACCGGCATACGGGCTGCGCTCGTACACATGCATGCGGGTCACGCGTTCATACGTTTCGCAGATGGCCGGCATGTTGCTGAAGTCGAGGTGCGGGTCCACGCCGTGGCTGTACATATTCATGGCCAGGGTGATGGCATCCACGTTGCCGGTGCGCTCGCCGTTGCCGAACAGGCAGCATTCAATGCGCTGGGCACCGGCCAGAACAGCCAGCTCGGCATCTGCCACGCCGCAGCCGCGGTCGTTGTGGGGGTGGGTGGACAGGATCACGCTGTCGCGGTACTTGAGGTGCTTGGAGCACCATTCGATCTGGTTGGCGTAAATGTGCGGCATGCTCATTTCCACCGTGACCGGCAGATTGATGATCATCGGGCGGTCCGGGGTGGGCTGCATCACATCCAATACGGCGTTGCAAACCTCAACGGCGTATTCCGGCTCGGTGCCGGTAAAGCTTTCGGGGCTGTATTCAAACAGGAAGTTGCCCTCGTATTCTTCGCTCAGCTTTTTAACCAGCTTTGCGCCGTCAACAGCGATTTGCTTGATCTCTTCCTTGCTCTTTTTGAACACCTGCTCGCGCTGGGCAACGCTGGTGGAGTTATAAAAGTGGATGATGGCGCGCGGCGCACCCTTAACGGCCTCAAATGTTTTACGGATGATATGGTCACGGCACTGGGTCAGCACCTGAACGGTGACGTCGTTCGGGATGCGGTTGCCATCGATCAAGGCGCGCAGGAAGTCGTACTCGGTCTCGGACGCTGCCGGGAAGCCGACCTCAATCTCCTTAAAGCCGATCCTGATGAGCATATCATAAAATTCAAGCTTTTCTTCCAGATTCATGGGAACGATCAAACTCTGGTTGCCATCGCGCAGGTCTACGCTGCACCAGGCGGGAGCCTTTTCGATATGGTCTTTCTGGGGCCATTCATAGACATGGCCGGGCTCAACCGGCGGGGGATAATAACCTACATGATACTTTGTTGCGTCCATCATTTTTTATTGCCTCCATCAAAGTTTGTCTGCCCCTGAAAACCGGACAAAATAAAAATCCCGTCTCTCAAAGGCGTTTTTACCTTTGAGAGACGGGATGTAAATTTTACAAATACCCGCGGTACCACTCTCATTGCCGCCAGGGGGCGGCCGCTCTGCACGATCGGCTGTTTTATAGAAAGCAAACAGTGAATCGCTCCTGCAAGATAACGGTCAGGTTCCGGCTGCACCTAACGCAAAGCGCTCAGCGCAGCTGCTCAGGGGCCAGTGACGCAAAACCTTCCGCACCGCCTTGCACCAACCGGCGGCTCTCTGAAGCTGAAAGGAGATTGCTTTTTCCCCATCATTGCATTTGTGAATTGATAACAATATGGATTCTAGCAGGTTTCACATTCTGTGTCAAGATGAATTTTTGGGGTTTGAACAAAATGACGAGAATGGGGAAAACTTTTTAGGAAAAAGAGAAAAAGAAAAGTTAGGACAACACCGCACAATTCCCGCCTTGCGGCTTAAGCACCGCTCCGGCAGCTGCCGCACCTCGCTCGCCGTATCGGCACTTAGAATTGTGCGGTATTGCCTAAAAACAAAAACGCAGCACACGCTCTCCCCAAATCCCGTGTGCTGCAAAAAAACATATTCTATTTACTGCCGCACCGTGCTTAGATGGGTGGCCACCCACTTGATCAGCATATCCAGTGCCACCATGTTGCGGCCGCCTTCGGGCACGATCAAATCGGCTTTGCGTTTGCTGGGCTCCACAAACTGCTCGTGCATCGGCTTAACGGTGGTCAGGTACTGGTTTACCACGCTGTCCAGCGTGCGGCCGCGCTCCTTAACATCGCGTACAATGCGGCGCAGAATGCGCACATCGGCATCGGTATCCACAAACACTTTCATATCCATCATATCGCACAGCTCCTGGCTGGCAAAAATCAGGATGCCTTCCACAATGATGACCGGGGCCGGGTGTACCGTAATGGTCTTATCGCTGCGGTTGTGGATCGTGTAATCATATACCGGAACCTTCACGCTTTCGCCGCGGCGCAAAGCCTGCAGGTGCTGCACCAGCAGCTCGGTATCAAAGGAATCCGGGTGGTCATAGTTCAGCTTGCAGCGCTCTTCATACGGCAGCTCGTCATGCCGCTTATAGTAGCTGTCGTGGTTGAGCACGCTCACTTCATCCGCGCCAAAATGGTCCCGCAGGCGCTCCGTCAGGGTGGTTTTGCCGCTTCCGGTGCCGCCGGCAATGCCAATGATTATGCTTTTCATGCTTTCCTGCCTCGTTGTTCTTTATACTTCAAAACTGATTTCACGCCCGTGCGGATGGTAAGCACGGTACTTGACCCCCGCCATGTTGAACAGCCGCCGCGAAGCAATGCTGGCGTTGGTATCATGGTATTTATCCGAAAGATAGATGATTTCCCGGATGCCGCTCTGGATGATGGCCTTGGCGCACTCGTTGCAGGGGAACAGCGTCACATACACCCGCGAACCGCGCAGATCGCTGTGGGCACTGTTCAAAATGGCGTTCAGCTCCGCATGGCAGACGTACATGTATTTGGTTTCCAGCTCGTCACCTTCGCGGTCCCAGGGCATATCGTCATCATTGCAGCCGATGGGCATGCCGTTGTAGCCAAGGGATAGGATCTTGTTTTCCGGGCTGACAATGCAGGCCCCTACCTGGCTGGAATCATCCTTGGAGCGCATGGCGGACAAAATAGCAATACCCATAAAGTATTCGTCCCAGCTGATGTAATCCTTGCGTTTCATGCTGTATACACAACCTTCCGGCAGGCATGGATCCCATGCCCTTATTTTTTGCTTCTATTATACCGTTGCGCGGGCTGTGGTGCAACCCCTAATCCGCATGGTTGTGCTGTGCGTGCAGGTATTTGCAGCGGGTGGCTTCGCCGCCGCGCAGGTGGCGCTGGGCTTTGTTATACAGCAGCACGGCGCGTACCTCCTGCCAAAGGCCGGGGGCCAGGTGCTGCAGGCGGCACTGGTCCTTCCACACGGTACTTTTGCTCACGCCGAACACCTGCGCTGCCGCCCGCACGGTAGCGCCGCTTTGCACCAGATACCGCCCAATCTGCACGGCGCGCTCTTCGGGGTCACCTTTCATAGAACATGCCCTCCCAACCGTTTTTTCAACGGTATGCGGCGCGCCGTCGGTTTATGCGGGCAGTGCTGGCGGGCCGGGCGCCGGCATGGTACAATACGTTCAGAACAAATATTTTTTTCAAATGCTGAAACACTTTGCCCTCCCGGTTCGTTATCCCAGTGTAAGGCCTTGCAAAAACAAACACAGGAGAATGCCCCCATGTGCAGCATCAAAATTATTATCGTGGATAAAAACTGGAGATAAAACCGGGCCGCGCCCCACGGCCTGACCCAAAGGAGAACCCATGCTGGAAGAACTGTTTTGCGCCCACCGTGCGGAGCTGACCGCCTATTGCCGCGGGCTGTGCCGCAGTGATGCGGCCGCGCAGGATATGGTGCAGGAAGTGTTCCTGCGCGCATGGCAGAATATTGGTACATTGCAGGACCTTGGCCCCAGCCAGCGCCGGGCCTGGCTGTACCGCACGGCGCGCAACTTGTTTGTGGATGCCATGCGCCGTACCGCGCGGGAAGCCGCCGCCCTGCCGGAGCTGGAGCCAGAACCGGAAACGCCGGATCCGGATTTTGCCGAAGCGGAAGCCCGCCGCCTGTTGGAATTGCTGACCCCGGCGGAGCAGGAGCTATTCCGCAAGCGCTACCTGGAAGGCTACACCGCAGCGGAACTGGGAAAAATGTACGGTTTGCCGCCTGCCACCGTGCGCACCCGGCTGGCCAAAGCCCGCCGATACTTAAGCCAATTATTGATGGAGGAATAAACGATGCCGAATAAACTACTGATTAAAGCAAACTTTTGCGACCTGCGTAACGTGAAAGAAGAAACCCTTGCCGCCTATGATGTCATTGAAGTGCGGGCCAATGTGGTGGTGCTGAACGACCGCGCAAAAGAGCTGATTGCTCGTTATCCCGTTACCTTAAAATGTGACCTGGCAACGGACAACCCGAATATTGCCCTGCGCAGTGTGAACGGCGTGGCGGAGGTCACCCCCTGCGATGTACCCGAAGCAGACACAGTGCTGACGGTGAACGGCGAACTGAAAATTGCTTCCGGCTCGGCCGAAGTGCTGGCGCGGTATCTGCAGATTACGGTAAACGGGCAGGTATACTGCCCGCGCAGCCTGAGCGGAAAGCTGGGCAATGTGGCAGTGAACGGGCAGATCATCACCTGGCCGGACGGTGCAGTGCAACTGAAAAACACCGCCGTGCTGGACAGCACTTTTGCCCTGCGGGCCAAACCGGCCCTGTACTGGGCGGCCCGCTGTGTTGTGATGCTGGACCCCGCGCTGGATGTCGCTGCCCTGGCAAAGCAGGGCGTGCGGTTCGATACGCCCAGGGCAATTTTGGCCCAAAGCCTTGCCACACAGGCCGCCCCGCTGTTTGAGGATGATACCGACCTGGAAATTGTGCCGGACGGAACAGCCTACCTCAAGGATGATGCCGAACTGACCGCCGCGCTGATCCGCCGCAAGGGCAACAAACTGTATGTGGATGGCAGGCTGACCCTGACGGCGGAAAGCGCCGCCCTGCTGCCCCAGCTGGAATACTGCAAAGTGACCGGCACCGCCCTGGTGCCCGCCGCACAGGAGAAAGCATTTTCCGCCAGCTGTGTGCAGGCAGAGAAAGTTCAGACAGTGCGTGGCAGACTGTTGCAGGGCCAGGGCAGGGTACAGGTGGACTATTGGATGCTGGAGGCCCCGGACGGCCTTTGCGTAAAAGAGTGCGGCATGGTGGCGCTGACCCCGGAACTGGAACCGGAACTGATTGCCGCAAAGCTGATGCTGTTGGAATGCGGCATGGTACAGTGCACCGCCGCACAAAAAGGTGCTGTGCAGCTGGTAGCAAAAGATGTGGGCGTTATCTCCGACGACAGCGGCAAGCCCACTGAGGACACGAATACTCACAAGGTAAGGGCAGACCGATATGTGATGTGAGGGAGCTGAACAATAAAAAACAATGAATAAAGAATAATGCTTGTGTGACGCCCACCGCGTCACATTTGAATCAGGCCAGTCACTCCGGCAAAAAGCGTTCCGGCCAGAGCAACCCGCCTATTTTATTTGTGCCGCCCGCAGCGGCGCATGGACATGATTCTTTATTCTCGATTCACTACTGTTTATCACGGGTAAGCACTTTTTTATACGCAAGTAATAACTTTGTTATATCCGGGGGTTTTCAGAACCGGGAAGATGCGGTATACTGGGCACAGAATACAAAACACGCGTGCTCTGGGGTGTATCTTAAAAATCCAAAGCCGCGCCAACAAAAAGGAGAATGCCTTATGAACCAGCATTATCTTCAGCTGTATGCCGATTTTATCGTCAAAGTCGGGGTCAATGTTCAGCCGCGCCAGAATTTTATCATCCGCTGCCCGGTCACCATGCCGGAGTTCGGCCATGCCTGCGTCAAAGCCGGGTATGAAGCCGGTGCTAAAAACTGCATCGTGCGTTGGGAGGATGACAAACTCAGCCGCCTGCATTATGAGTATGCCAAAGAGGAAGACCTGGCTGCCATGAAGCCCTATGAGCTGCGCAGCTACCTGGACTATGCCGAGGACCCGGATGGCTGCTGCACCCTGGCAATCCACGCCGCTGACCCCGAAGCACTGGCCGGGCTGGATGCTGCCAAGATCAACCGCGTCAACCTGGCCCGCCGCAAATTCCTGAAACCCTGGCAGGAATACACGATGAACGACCGTGTACAGTGGTGTGTGGCCGCTGTTCCGGCACCGTCCTGGGCCGCAAAAGTGTTCCCCGGCATTCCGGTGGAGGAAGCGATGGAAAAGCTGTGGGCACTCATCTTTGATGTCTGCCGCGTTTCCACCGGCGACCCTGTCAGCGCCTGGAAAGCCCATGTGGCCGAAGGCCGCCGCCACCGCGACCAGCTGAACGCCTGGAACCTGGACCATATCCACATGACCAGCTCCAACGGCACCGACCTGACCGTTGGCCTGGCAGATGATGCCACCTGGGAGGGGGCTTCCAGCAAGGCGGAAAACGGCACCGACTTTATCGCCAATGTGCCCACCGAGGAAGTGTTCTGCGCACCCCACCGTGAGCGGGTAAACGGCATTGTGTACGGCACCAAGCCCTATGTGTACAACGGCCAGCTGATTGAGGGCTGGCATGTGACCTTCAAGGACGGCAAAGTTGTTGAGCATGGCGCGGAGAAGAACGCCAGCCTGCTGGCTGAGCTGCTTTCCACCGACGAGAATGCCTGCCGCATTGGCGAGATCGCCCTGGTTCCGGCATCCAGCCCCATCAACCAGAGCGGCGTGCTGTTCTATAACACCTTGTTTGATGAAAATGCCGCCTGCCACATTGCCTTTGGCGCTGGCTATCCCACCAACATCAAGGGCGGCAGCAAGATGAACCGCACCGAGCTGCTGGCCAAGGGCCTGAACGATTCCGCTATCCATGAGGATGTCATGATCGGCGCGCCGGATACCAACGTCATCGGCACCACCAAGGACGGCAAAGAAGTGACGATCTTCACCAACGGTGAATGGGCATTCTGATACGGCAAAACAGATGCTACAGCCATAACATAAAATTATAACAGCAAAGCGCTGCCGCCCCACGCAGCAAGGTAGGGCGGCGGCGCTGTTTGTTTTGTGTTTTGTATAGAGAAGAAATAAAGAAATTCTGCCGGTTTAGCAGGTTTAAGCTGATTCACCCGATGCAGCAAATCCGCTTTTGCAGATCGCTTCAAGCTCCTGCAAGGGAAGCTGCTCCTCCTGGTACTGGAACAGCAGCACCCGCAGCACTTTATTGCCGTCCACCAGCGTGCGGCAGTAGATGGAACCGTTGGCAGCATCGGCGGCGGTTTCGGGAAAGTTGTGCAGCCCGTTGGCTTTGCCTTCGCGGTACATCGTCTGGGCCAGCTGCGGGGTGATACATTCGTAATACTCTACATATAATGCACCACGCAGCCCATTCGCGCCGGCCTGGCCGTGGGCTTCATATTTGATAAAGGTCGGGGCCAGCGGCAACCTCTGCACCTGCACAAAACTGGCCGCGGGGGCGGCGTCGGCATCCAGCGCAACGGGCTGCCCGGCGTAATCGTCCAGGGCGGCAAACGGCAGGGGAGCGGTGTAATCTTCCAGCGGAATGCTGCCGTGCCGGCTCTTTTCCATGGCAGAACCCGCAAAGGTCCACACAATGGTCAGCACAAACAACAGCGCCGCCAGCACCCGCCCAACCAGATACCGCCCGGCACCCTTACGCCAGTTCTTGTGCCGCTCCGGCTCCGCACCGCGCGTTAACCGGGCAGAAAACCGGTACAGCAGCACGGTGTTATGTACCACGCTGACCAGCGCGGCGGCCAATAGCCCCAGATAGCAGAAGCTCAGCCAGCCCAGCTCCACAAAGTCGATCACCGGCGTGTGCCAGACGCCCATGGCGTACCGCACCCAAAACGTTACCAGCCAGTAAGCCAGCAGCCCGGCGGGGGCGAATACCTGCCGCTTGGCATAGCGCAGGCTGAGCGCCTGTACCTGCGGGTCGGTGTTCAGCTCCGGCGCATCACTATCCTCGCAGGCGTACAGGAAAAAGTCTCCCACGGCGGTAACATAATACCAGCCGCATTCCTGCGCCAGGGCGCGTTCCTCGCCATCCGGGGTGCCGGGGGCAAATTCTAAAAATGTTTCCGGCGCAGGCTTGGCGTTCAGCCGGTAGCGCACGGCTTTGGGCTGACTGTAGCGGAAGCGGGCAAAGTTCTGGCCGATTGTTACAGGCACAAGCCCCTGTGCGGCCATATCGCCCAGCCAGCTTTCCAGCCCCTCAATGTCAGACAGTGGGCAGGGGATGGGCTGCCAAAGGGGGTTGCAGCGTGCTTTGGTCATGGTCGTCAAGCTCCTTTCCCGGCAGGGCAGCAGGGGCAAAAGCGCCCTGCGCCGCCGCGGCCGCGTTTTGCAGGCAGAGCTGAAGCCGGGTACACTCGGCTGTATAGGCGGATCTGCCTGCGGGGGTGATCTGATAATACCGCTTACAGCCCAGAACGGACGTTTCGGCAATCAGGCCTTCTTTTTCAAACTTGCCCAGCAGGGTATACAGCGTTGCCGGGCCAATCTTGACCCGCCCGGCGGTGATCTCGGCGGCAAATGCGGTGATCTCAGTGCCGCAGCGCTCACCCTGGGTCAAGGCCATCAACAGGTAAAACATGGATTCCGTCAGGTTCTCCAGCGCCTGTTTCGGCATGGCGCAGCACCTCCTTTGGCAGCAAACCGTAATATCGTAACACGATATCTTATAACGATATTATACCGGAAGCACGCTGCGCCGTCAAGAGCCGGGCGCATAAAAGGCGGCCAAAAGGGATATTTTGGTTACAATTTCGCGCAAAATGAGCCAAACCCCTTGCATTTTTTGCCGCGGTATGCTATATTCTTATTGTTCGATGATGATTTTATGGAAAGTGGGCTGTCAAAGGTCCGCTTTCTTTTTATGATAGGGAGATTTTTTATGGCCAAAGGCAAAAACCATCAGCCCGGCGGTGCCGCAGCCGTTGTGGAAGCACTTGTCCGCCCCACGGTCGAAGGTTTCGGCCTGCGCCTGTGGGATGTCCGCTTTGAAAAAGAAGGCCCGGACTGGTTCCTGCGCGTTCTGATCGACCGCGACGAGCCGCTGGACACGGACACCTGCGAGGCGGTTTCCCGCGCCATCGACCCGATTCTGGACGAGGCTGACCCCATTGACCAGAGCTACTACCTTGAAGTCGGCAGCCCCGGCCTGGGCCGCCGACTGACCCGCCCCGAACACTATGAACAGCTGAAAGGCCAGAAATGCGCTGCCCACCTGATCCGCCCGGACGAACAGGGCTGCCGCGATGCGGAGGGCATTCTGGAAGGGCTTTCCGCTGACGGCATGGTGACGCTGAAAAGCGATGACGGGGATTATACCTTCCCGGTAAAAGCCGCAGGGTATGTAAAACTGTGTGACGATGAAGATTTGTTTTGAGCGATATTGAACGGAGGACTAACATGGCAACGAATAACAACGAATTTTTTGACGCACTGGCCGCACTGGAAAAGGAACGCGGACTGCCGGCAGACTACCTGATCGATAAGATCAAGGCCGCCATTGTCATTGCTGTCAAAAAGGACTATGAGGTCGAGGACGATAACGTCGTTGTGGATATCGACCCCAACATCGGCGCATTTCGCGCAAGCCTTTTGCAGGACATTGTGGAGGAAGTTGAGAACCCCCACACCCAGGTCAGCCTGGAAGATGCCCAGAAGATCCGCAAGACCTATAAAGTGGGCCAGCGCCTTGTTACCCCCCTCAAGACCAAAGAGTTTGGCCGCATTGCCGCCCAGACCGCAAAGCATGTGATCCGCCAGGGCCTGCGCGAAGGCGAGCGCAGCCTGCAGTGCAGCGAGATGCAGTCCCGTGCACACGAGATCATCACCGGCACCGTTACCGCTGTGGATGCAGAGCGCGGCAACATCGTGCTGGATCTCGGCAAGGGCGGCAGCGCTGTTCTGCCCAAAAACGAGCAGGTGCCCGGCGAACACTTTACCGAAGGCCAGATGGTCCAGGTTTATGTGGTCGATGTTCTGGCAACCGAGCGCGGCCCCCGCGTGACCATCAGCCGCACCCATCCCGGCCTGGTCAAGCGCATGTTTGAGCTGGAAGTGCCCGAAATCTATGACGGCACCGTTGAGATCAAGGCCATTGCCCGTGAGGCTGGTGCCCGCACCAAGATGGCTGTGTGGAGCAAGAACCCCGATGTTGACCCCGTCGGTGCCTGCATCGGCGCCCATGGCTCCCGCGTGGAAAAGATCGTGGAAGAGCTGGGCGGCGAAAAGATCGATATCATCCGCTGGAGCGAGGACATCAACGAGTTCATCTCCGCAGCTCTGTCCCCGGCAAAGGTTGTCAAGGTGGAGCTGCTGCCCGGCGAAACCAAGAGCTGCCGCGTGACCGTGCCTGACCACCAGCTGAGCCTTGCCATTGGCAACAAGGGCCAGAATGTGCGCCTGTGCGCCCACCTGACCGGCTATAATATTGACATCCGCCCGGAATCCGGCTACTATGGCGAGGAGGACGAAACCCCGGCTGAACAGCCGGCCGAAGCCCCCGCCGCCGAGACCGCCCCGGAAACCGGCAAGGAATAATGAGCACACGCCGTGCAATGCGGCGCTGAGACTGAAAAGAGGTCAGCCATTTGCAACAAAAACCGCAAAAAAAGGTGCCGGTGCGCCGGTGCGTTGGGTGCAACACCCAAAAACCGAAAAAAGAACTGGTGCGCATTGTGCGCAGCCCCGAAGGTGAAGTCAGCGTGGATCTGACCGGCAAGCGCTCCGGCCGCGGCGCATACCTGTGCCCGTCGGCAGCGTGCCTGGCCAAAGCACGCAAGGCCAAGCGGCTGGAACATGCCTTTGGTGTGCCGGTGCCGGATGAGGTGTTTGAGCGCCTGACCGAGGAGATGGCCTGTGCCGAGCAGGCAGTAAAGGAGGCGATGCCCCGTGGCGAATGATAAGGACCCATTGTTGGGTGCATTGGGAATTTGCCGCAAAGCCGGCAAGCTGCTGCACGGCTATGACCGTGTGGAAGAAGCTGTGATGCGGGGCAAGGCATGCCTGGTGCTGCTGGCCTGCGACGCCAGCAAGCGCACCACGCAGCATATGCAGGATACCTGCCGCGGGGTGATCCCCTGCGCGGTGATGCCGCTGAAAGGCGAGGACCTGCGCATGCTTACGCCAAAGCCTGCTGCTGTATTTGCGGTTACGGACGAAAACCTTGCACACCTGTGTGCAGGCTACCTCAAAAAGCAAGTGAAGGAGGATTCAGCCAATGGTTGATTTCAAATACAAAGTTACGGATATTGCAAAAGATTTTGGCATCAGCACCAAAAAGGTTATCGAGACTTTTGCGGAGCTGACCGGCGAGACCCGCAAGACGGGCGCGACCTTTGAAGAAAACGAGGTCAACGCCCTGATGGAAGCCCTGACCCGCGAAACCGCCGTCAAGGACCTGGGCGAGTATCTGGCATCCGGCAAGGAGCCGCAGCCCGTCAAGCAGGAGACCAAAAAGCCCGAAGCAAAGCCCCAGGCGAAAAAAGAAGCGCCGAAGCCGGAGGCCGCTAAGCCCCAGCCCAAGCAGCCGGAAGCCCCCAAGGCAGAGCCGAAAGCGGAGCAGGCCAAGCCCGCCCAGAATGTGCAGCCCAAGGCAGCACAGCCCAAACCGGCCCAGCAGGAAAAGCGCAATGATAAGCGCAATGATAACAAGCAGGCCGAAAAGCGCAGCGAAAAGCGCGTGACCATGCAGGAGCTGGCCAGCGAGACCGGCATCAAGGAGCCCGTCGCCACCGAGCAGGTCAAGGTTGACCGCGCCCAGGTGTCTGTGGATACCCGCACCGTGGATGTGAACGTGGATAAGTTCAGCGCCCGCTATGATGACCTGGCCGACAGCCGCAATATGCCCAGCAAGCGCAAGAACGCCCCCACCGGCAAAAAAGAAAAGTTCAACAACCGCAATAACCGCCGCGGCCAGCAGTTTGGCCGCCGCCGTGAAACCGAAGCCGAGCGCCTGCAGCGCATCCAGCTGGAAAAGGCCCGCAACGCCCAGCTCAAAATCTCCATCCCCGATGAGATCACCGTTGGCGAGCTGGCTACCCGCCTGAAGCAGAACGTGGCCAAGGTTGTTGCCAAGTTCATGCAGATGGGCGAAATGCACGCTGCTTCCGATGTGATCGATTTCGATTCCGCAGCCCTGATCGCAGAGGAATTCCACGCAAAGGTGGAGCATGAAGTTCATGTTTCTATCGAAGAGCGCCTGTTCACCCAGGAAGAGGACAGCGCCGATCAGCTGGTCGAACGTCCGCCGGTCGTTGTTGTTATGGGCCACGTTGACCACGGCAAAACTTCCATCCTGGACCGCATCCGTTCCACTAACGTTACCGCAGGCGAAGCTGGCGGCATTACCCAGGCCATCGGCGCTTACCAGGTCAATGTAAACGGCAGCCCCGTTACCTTCCTGGATACGCCGGGCCACGAAGCCTTTACCGCCATGCGTGCCCGCGGCGCGGATATGACCGATATCGCGGTTCTGGTTGTGGCTGCCGACGACGGCATCATGCCCCAGACCATCGAGTCCATCAACCACGCCAAGGCTGCCAACGTCAAGCTGATCGTTGCCATCAACAAGATGGATAAGCCGACCGCTAACCCGGAGCGCGTGAAGGAACAGCTGACCAAGTACGAGATCGTGCCCGAAGACTGGGGCGGCGAAACTGCCTGCATCCCCGTGTCTGCCGCTACTGGCGCAGGCATCCAGGACCTGCTGGAACGCATTGTCCTGGAAGCAGAGGTCATGGAGCTGAAAGCCAACCCCAACCGCCGCGCCAAGGGTGCCGTTGTGGAAGCCCGCCTGGATAAGGGCCAGGGCACCATTGCCACCCTGCTGGTTCAGAACGGCACCCTGCACAAGGGCGACTGTCTGATTGCCGGTACCGCCGTTGGCCGTGTGCGTACCATGCGCAACGATAAGGGCGTTGAGATCGAATCCGCCGGTCCTTCCACCCCTGTGGAGATCACCGGCCTGACTGAAGTGCCCACCGCCGGCGATATCTTCGAGGCTGTTGAGGATGAACGCCTGGCCCGTGAACTGGCTGACAAGCGTACCACCGAAGCCAAAGAAAAGCAGTTTGCTGCTTACACCAAGGTCACCCTGGATAACCTGTTTGACCAGATGGCCCAGAACGATATGAAGGAACTGCCCATTGTTGTCAAGGCTGACGTTCAGGGCAGCGCCGAAGCTGTGAAACAGAGCCTGGAAAAGCTCAGCAACGACGAAGTGCGCGTGCGCGTCATCCATGCCGGTGTTGGTGCGATTTCCAAGTCCGATGTTTCTCTGGCCGATGCTTCCAACGCCATCATCATCGGCTTTAATGTCCGTCCGGACGCTGTTGCCAAGGCCGAAGCCGAGCAGGCCGGTGTTGAAATGCGTATGTACCGCGTCATTTACGATGCCATCAACGATGTTTCCGACGCTATGAAGGGCATGCTGGCCCCCAAGGTGCGCGAAGTCGCCTTGGGCGAAGCACAGGTTCGCCAGGTCTACAAGATTTCCAGCGTTGGCACTGTTTCCGGCTGCCGTGTTACTTCCGGCAAGATCACCCGCGATGCCCAGCTGCGCCTGGTGCGTGACGGTATCGTCATCTGCGAGGATGCCATTGCATCCCTGAAGCGCTTCAAGGATGACGCCAAGGAAGTGGCCGAAGGCTATGAATGCGGCATCACCCTGCAGAAGTTCTCCGACGTCAAAGAGGGTGACGTATTCGAGTGCTTCAAGCTGGAAGAATACCGCGATTGATCCGGCATTGAGCCGTTCCCGCTTGTTTGACAAGCCCCGCAGGGGGCTTTATGAGGTAAAGTTATGCCAAGCAAAAACCATGGCCGTATGGCACAGGATATGAAACGCGAGCTGATCGCCATTATCGGCGAAATGAAGGACCCCCGCGTTTCGGGTGGTCTGTTGACTGTGACCCGGCTTGATGTTACCCCGGACCTGGATGTCGCCAAGGTGTACATCAGTGTGATGGGGCGCGAAGGCGGCGCTGACCCGGTGGTGAAAGCCCTGAACAAAGCTTCGGGCCATATCCGCACCGAAGTCAGCCGCCGCATGCACATCCGCAAAGCCCCGCGCTTTGTGTTTACCAAGGATGACAGCGCTGCTTACGCAGTGCACATTGACCAGCTGCTGCAGGATATTGAAAAAGCACACCCCGCAGCACCGGCAGAACCGGAAGAGCAGGAATAACCTGCCCAGACTGTATCTGAAAAGTCGAAAAATTAGTCTGTTTTTACAAACACAGCCGGATTTTGCGCTAAAAACTTTGGAATCTACAAAGGATCCCTGCGGTTCTTTGCTTTACATCCTGCTTGTGTTTGCAAAATATCTGTCATTTTCGTTGCTTTCAGATACATCTTAACTGGTGCTGCAGCCAGTCATCGACCAAAACGCGCAGTTGAAATTTACGCTTGCAGCTGCGCCTTCCCAAAGGCCGGAACCAACGGGGGAGAGGGAATAGCCCCCAATCGCGGCCGAGAAAAGAGGAGCCTTATGACCGAATCTGTGGATCGGCAGACAGCCGTGCTGCGTCTGCGCGGCGCGGACGATATCCTGATCCTTTGCCATAAAAACCCCGATGGCGATACCATCGGCTGCGCCGGTGCACTGTATCTTGCGCTCAAGGCGCTGGGCAAAAACGCCGCGATTTTATGCAGCGACCCCATCCCCAAAATGTATGATTATATGGAGCTGCGCTGGTTTGACGGCAGCTTTAACCCTGCATTTGTGGTGGCGGTGGATGTTGCCAGCATCCAGCTTTTTGGCGAAAATAACAATGTGCCGCAGTATGCCGCCCATACCAACCTTTGCATTGACCACCATGCCAGCAACAGCGGCTATGCCTATGAAACCCTGCTGGATCCCGGCGCCGCCGCGGCCTGCGAGTTTTTGCTGGATGTGATCGTGGATATGGGCGTGACCATTACGCCGCAGATCGCCAACTGCCTGTATACCGGCATTGCAACCGATACCGGCTGCTTTAAGTTTGCCAGTACCACGCCCCGCACCCATATGGCGGCGGCCCGCGTGATGGAAGCCGGTGCCGATGTGGAAAAACTGAATGCCCGCCTGTTTGAATCCCGCTCCCATGCCCGCATAACTGCGGAACGCATGGCGATGGAGAGCCTGGAATATTATTTCAACGACCTGTGCGCCGTGATCTGCCTGACCTGGGACCAGATCGAATCTTCCGGCGTGGCAGGTGCCGAGCTGGAGGACCTGACCAGCCTGCCGCGCTCCATTGAAGGCGTGGAGGTTGGCCTGACCTACCGCCAGCAGCGGGATGGCAGCTTCCGCATCAGCGTGCGTACATCGGGCAGCATTGATGCCTGCAACATTGCGCGCCGCCTGGGCGGCGGCGGCCATACCCGCGCAGCTGGGTGCGAGATCAGCGGCAACCTGGATAACGCCAAGCATGCCGTGCTGGAGGAAGTCCGCAAGGAGCTGCAGCGCTGCGGCTTGCTGGATCAGGATGCTGGTTGAAGGCCAGCTGCACCACAACGCGCAGCACACGGGGATGCGGCACACGCCTGTAAATCTGCAAGATGGCACCATCTGCTTGCCGCCGCAAGGCTGGCACCGCAGCTGGGTGCTGCTGCCGAATGCAGCACAATAAACTGAAAAGGAAAACCCCAATGAATACTTGTGCCATTCTCCCAGTTGATAAACCTGCGGGCTGGACCAGCTTTGATGTGCTGGCCAAGCTGCGCGGTGCGCTGGGAACGCGCAGGCTGGGGCACGCGGGCACACTGGATCCTATGGCGACTGGTGTGCTCGCCGTGTTTATCGGCAATGCCACCGCCGCGGCGGATCGCCAGCCTGACCATGATAAAACCTATGAAGCTACCATTCGCCTTGGCCTGCGCACCGATACCGGCGATGTGACCGGCACTGCGCTGGAAACCGCTCCTGTTACGGTGGGGGAAGCAGAGCTGAAAGCCGTTTTGCCGCAGTTTATGGGCCGGCAGATGCAGCTGCCGCCGATGTATTCGGCGGTCAAGATCAACGGCCAGCCGCTGTACAAGGCGGCCCGCAAAGGCCAGACGGTGGAGCGCACCCCGCGCCCCATCACGATTTATGAGATTACCTACCTGGGCAGCTCGGCACCGGGGGATTATACCATCCGAGTCAGCTGCTCCAAGGGCACCTACATCCGCGTTCTGGCGGAGGATATCGGTACAGCTTTGGGCGTGCCCGCCACATTGGCGGCACTGCGCCGCACCCGCGCCGGGGCGTTCAAGATTGAGGAATGCCACACCCTGCCGGAAATCCTGGCCGCTGCCGAAGCAGGTACCCTGCAGCAAAGTGGATGGCTGCTGCCGGTGGAACACGTGTTTGCCTCGCTGCCTGCCCTGACGGTGGACGATGCAGTGAAAAAGCACCTCTTCAACGGCTGCCCCACCAGCCACTACCGCGCACAGGACGGCAAATACCGCGTGTATGATGCCGCAGGTACCTTTTTGGGGCTTGCCAACGTGACGCAGGGGGTGCTGCAGGTGGAAAAGATCTTCTGCGAGCGGGCGTGAACGCCTGCACCCAAACCGCAACGGGCAGAACCGCTGTCCGCTCAACAACAGGAAGTATGCCAACTACCATGAATATTTTGAATACACTGGCCCCGGTGGGCGCACCCAACGGCAGCGCCGTGGCCTTGGGCTATTTTGACGGTGTTCACCTTGGGCACCGCCGTGTGCTGGGGGCAGCGGTGGAATACGCCGCGGCCCACGGCCTGACCCCCGCGGCTTTTACCTTCAGCCTGCCGGGCGGGCAGTCGCTCAAGGGCGGGCGTATCTTGTCCGCTGGGCAAAAGCATGCCCGCGTTGCCGCTTTGGGCATTACCGCCTATATGGAACCCCCGTTTGAATCCTTCCGCAGCTTAAGTCCGGAAGATTTCGTCAACAAAATTCTGGTGGAATGCTTTGCCGCCAAGGCGGTGTTCTGCGGCGATAACTTTACCTTTGGCGCATATGCCGCCGGGAATGTGGACCGCCTGAAGGAGCTGTGCGCCCCGCTGGGCATCGCCGTGACCATTGTGGACATGGCACAATACGGCGGGCAGACGGTTTCCTCCACTCGCATCCGTGCCGCGCTGGAGGAAGGCCGCATCGAGGATGCCAACGCCATGCTGGGGGCGCCCTACTGCATTGACTGGCCGGTGCGCCACGGCAAGGGCATCGGCACCTCCAAGCTGGGCAAACCCACCATCAACCAGAACTATCCCGCAGACGCTTTGCAGCCCTGCACCGGCGTGTACCTGACCCGCATCTGGCTGGATGGCCGCTGGTGGCCATCCGCAACCGGTATTGGCCGCCGCCCCACCGTGGATGCCGCCAACGCCCCTGTTACCTGCGAAACCTATGTGCCGGGCTACCATGGCGATACCTATGGCCAGACGCCGGTGCTGGAATTCCACCACTACCTGTGCGCTGTGCGCAAGTTTGGTACATTGCAGGAGCTGGCAGACCTGATCGAAACCGCTGCCCAGCAAAGCATTGCCTATTTTGCCGCAAAGGAGGAAGCGTAATGCGCCGTAAGGATCGTGAAGTGGCGGACCTGGAGGGCCAACTTGCCATTTTGGAACAGTGCCCCGTCTGCCGCGTTGCCATCAACGACCCGGCATCCGGCGTGCCGTACCTTGTTCCGCTGAACTTTGGTATGGCCGCCGGGCCGCAAAGCCTGACGCTGTATTTCCACTGTGCCCCCGTTGGCACCAAGCTGGACCTGCTGCGCGCTGACCCCAATGTGAGCTTTGAAGCTGACTGCCCCGGCACCGTAAGCGGCGGGGCAACCTCCTGCACTTATGGCATGAACTACCAGAGCGTCATTGGCCGCGGGACCGTCCGCTTTGTGGAAGGCGGGGAAAAGCTGACCGCCCTGCAGGCGCTGATGCAGCATTACCACTGCCCGGACCTGCCCTTTGAGCCGGAAATGGTGGAACACACCACGGTTTTGGCCCTGGACGTTGCCGCCATGACCGGCAAACGCCGCACATCGTTTTAAGGGCGGGACCCATCATCTGAGGAATTCGGAAGAAATTCGGAGGATACTGATTTGGAACGTAAAAAACTGGCTCCCGGTGTATTTATCACCACATTGGATGCCGAAAAATTTAACCGCTGCCGCATTACCATCCATCTGCGCTACCCGGCATTGCGCCGCAGCGCAACGGATGCCGCTGTGCTGCCGCTGGTGCTGGAACGCGGCTATGCGGGCTGCCCGGATATGACGGAGCTTTCCCGCAAATTGGCGCGGCTGTACGGTGCCGACCTTGGTGTGGACCAGAGCAGCGCCGGAATTGACCGCGTGCTGACGGTGGACATCTGCGGCATCAAGGATCGCTTTGCCCTTGACGGTGAGAATCTGACCCGTGAATATGCCGATATCGCCTTTGGTACCATCTTTGAGCCGTACCTGATTGATGGTGTGTTTGACCCGGAGGCTGTGCGCATTGAAAAAGAATCCCTGGCCCGCCGCCTGGATGCCGAGTTCAACAATAAGCGCCTGTACTGTGTGCGCCAGGCCCGCCGCAAATTTTACGGCGATTCCCCGGCAGGCATTGAGCTGGGCGGCTACAAAAGTGACCTGCCCAACGTAACGCCCCAGACGCTGAAAGCCGAGTATGACCGCATCCTTTCGCTGGCATCCATTGATGTGATGGTGCAGGGGGCGGATCCCGCCCTGGTGGAAGAGCTGCTGCTGCAAAAGCTGGCTGGCGCTGCCCGCAGCCCCCAGCGCTTTGCCATGCCGCTGGCCATGCCCATTATTGAAACCCAGCACTTCAGCGAGGAAATCCCCGGCTTGACCCAGGCCAAGCTGTGTATGTTGTTTACCCGCGGCACGCCGGAGGACCTGCCCAGCATTACCGTGATGCGGATGGCAATGAGCGTGTTTGGCGGCTCCACCACCAGCCGCCTGTTCCGCAATGTGCGCGAAAAACAGAGCCTTTGCTATTACTGCGGTTCCAGCGCTCTGCGCGCCACCGGTGTGATGATGGTGGATTCCGGCGTGGAGCCGGGCCGCGAAGCCCAAGCCGAAGCTGCGATCCTGAAAGAACTGAACGACCTGTGCACCGGCCCTATCACCGAACAGGAAATGGACGACTGCCGCCGCAGCCTGCTTTCCAGCCTGGATTCGCTGGGGGATTCCCTCGGAGGACTGGAAAGCTGGTACTATGGCCAGATCCTGCGTGATGAAGCACTGGCCCCGCCGGAATACGGCAAGGTGCTGACCAACGCCGTTACGGCGGACGAAGTGCGCGAAGTGCTGCAGAGTTACCATTACTCTGTTGGCTACACGCTGACGGCAAAAGGGGAGGGGGAAAACGCATGATGGAACACGCAGAACACAGCCCGGCTGCCATCCGGGAAAAAGCCGCGGGGGCGGTCAACTGCCAGAGCGTGACCCTGCCCAGCGGCTTGACGGTTTTGTGCCGCACTATGCCGGGCTACAGCTCGGTACACGCCATGTACGCCACCAACTTTGGCTCCGTTGTGCGGGAATTTACCCTTAACGGCAAACGGATCCAGCTGCCCGCCGGTACCGCGCACTTTCTGGAACACAAAATGTTTGAATCCGAGCAGGGCGATGCGTTCGACCTGTATGCCAAAACTGGCGCTGCGGCAAACGCTTTTACCAGCTATGACCGCACCTGCTATATTTTTACCGCAACCGGCATGACGGATGAAAACCTGGATATTCTGCTCAACATGGTCGGTCATCCCTGGTTTACCAAGGAGACCATCGCCAAGGAGCAGGGCATCATCGGGCAGGAAATCAAAATGTATGACGACAGCCCGGATTGGCGGCTGCTGACCGCACTGTTCCGCTGCCTGTATAAAAGCCATCCCATCCGGGACGATATCGCCGGCACCACCCAGAGCATTGCCGAGCTGACGCCCGAACTGCTGTACGCCTGCACCGATGCGTTCTACCGCCCCGGCAACATGGTGCTTTCCGTTGCGGGCAACATCACGCTGGATCAGGCTGTGGAAGCCTGCCGCCGCAACGGTGTGTATGACGCAGTGGAACCCCCGCAGGTGGAAACCATCTTCCCGCAGGAAGCCGATACGGTGCAGCACAAAGAAACCACCTTTACCATGCCGGTCAACAAGCCCTGCTTTGCCCTTGGCTACAAGGAAGCTGCCATCAACCGCGGCGATACCCGCATGGAGGTCATCGCAGATCTGCTGCCGGACCTGATCTGCGGCGGGCTGACGAATCTGTACCGCAAGCTGTATGATGAATCGCTGGTCAACCCGGAGTTCAGCGGCGATTATCTTTCCACCGAGGGAGCCTGCATCATCGCTTTTACCGGTGAAAGTGAGACCCCGCGTGAGGTTGCCCAGATGGTGCGGGATGAAATTGCCCGCCTGCGCCAAAACGGTGTAGACCCGGAGCTGTTTACCCTGGTCAAAAACCAGATGTACGGCGAAATGCTGGCTGATGTGGAGAACGTGGACGATGCTGCCGAGGAGATGGGCATGGCCTTCCTGAAAGGCCGCACCCTGGCAGATGAAATTGAAGCGCTGGCCGCTTTGACCGTTGACGATGTGAACAAGGCACTGCAAACCATGCTGCTGGAAGAAAACAGCGCCTATATCCAGATCGACCCGAAGGAATGAGGTGTAATGGCAGATGTCTTTTGATGTTCAGTTTCCCGGCCTTGGGCTGGAATTTACCATCAACCGCGTTGCGCTCAGCATTGGCGGTTTCAACATTTACTGGTACGGTGTGATCATCGCCGCGGGCATGGTGCTTGCCATGCTGTTTGCTTTCCGCAATGCGGATGATTTCGGCATCAACTCCGACCGCCTGATCGATGTGATCCTGGTGGGCGCGGTCATGGCAATCGTCTGCGCGCGCATTTATTATATTGTGTTTGCGCCGTTCAAGTATGAAAGCATCTGGCAGATGATCGATATCCGCCAGGGCGGTATTGCCATTTACGGCGCGGTCATCGGCGCATTTGTGTTTGGCGGCCTGATGGCCAAGATCCGCCGCATCCCCATCCTGCCGCTCTTTGATCTGGTTGGGATATGCTTCCTGATTGGTCAGGGCGTGGGCCGCTGGGGCAACTTTGTCAACCAGGAAGCTTTCGGCAGCAACACCACGCTGCCCTGGGGCATGTACAGCGAGGGTACCTATAACTACCTGCTCAGCGTACAGGCCACCCTGGCCGCTGAGGGCGTTACTGTGGACCCCACCCAGCCGGTACACCCGACCTTCCTGTACGAGAGCATCTGGTGCCTGGTGGGGGTTGTGCTGCTGGCAAGCCATATCAAAAAGCGCCGCTTTAACGGTGAACTGTTTCTGCTCTACATCATCTGGTACGGCCTGGGCCGCTACTGGATCGAGGGTCTGCGCACCGATGCGCTGATGGTCACTTCCACCCTGCGTACCAGCCAGCTGGTGGCACTGGTGTCTGTGGCCACGGCGGTGGTGCTGCTGGTGGCCGGGTTGCAGCGATTTAAGGGCGCGCAGCTGATGGTGCCGCTGCAGGTGAGCAACCTGAAAAAACTGGATGCCGCCGGAACTTATTTTGTGGTGGATGAACTGCCCGCAAGTGCGTCCCATCACGAATTTGTTCAGGCCACTGCTGCCATGAACCGCCGCCTGGAGGAATTTGACCTTGACGAAGCGGAAAAAGTAGAAGATAATAGTGACAATGGTGAAGCGATAGAAGAGGGGAATGTGGTAGCCGAACCCCAGCAGCCCGCCGAAGCGCCGGAAACCCCGGCCCCGGAGGACGAAGCAAGGGAGTAACGTTTAGGTGCATCCTGCACCTGAAAACCACAGGAGGGAATGCAAAGATGAGTGCACAGATCATTGACGGAAAAGCCCTTGCGGCCGCAACCAAAGCCGAAGCTGCCGCCGAAGCAGCGGCCCTGAAAGCCAAGGGCATCGAACCCTGCCTGGCTGTGATTCTGGTGGGCGAAAACCCCGCCAGCCAGGTGTATGTGCGCGGCAAGGTAAAGGACTGCGGCGAATGCGGCATCAAGAGCCTGGAACTGCGCATGCCGGAAACCACCACCCAGGAAGAACTGCTGGCCAAAATTGCAGAGCTGGCAGCCGACAAAACCGTAAACGGCATTCTGGTTCAGCTGCCGCTGCCCAAGCAGATCGATGAGCGCGCCGTGATTGACGCCATCCCGCCGGAAAAGGACGTGGACGGTTTTTCCCCTGTCAACGTGGGCCGTATGCAGACCGGCCAGCCCTGCTTTTTGCCCTGCACCCCGGCGGGCTGCATCCGCATGATCGAATCTACCGGCACCAAAATTGACGGCAAAAACGCCGTGGTCATCGGCCGTTCCAACATTGTGGGCAAGCCCGCAGCCCTGTTGCTGCTGGCTAAAAATGCAACCGTTACGGTCTGCCATTCCCACACGGCCAACCTGAAAGAAATCTGCGCCAACGCGGATATTCTGGTTGCCGCCGTTGGCCGCGCTGGTTTTGTGACTGGCGATATGGTCAAGCCCGGCGCCGTGGTGATCGATGTCGGCATCAACCGCGGTGCGGACGGCAAGCTGCACGGCGATGTGAACTTTGAGGAAGCAAGCGCCGTGGCGGGTTACATCACCCCGGTGCCCGGCGGCGTTGGCCCCATGACCCGTGCCATGCTGATGAAGAACACCACCCAGGCTGCCGCCATGCAAAATGGCGTTGCTATTTGAAATTATTTCAAAAAGTATCTTGACGGAACCGGGCGCATGTGGTATGATAATTAAGCCGCATGGCATGGGCTCTGCAAGTGTGTGCATTTGCACGCCGCCCCGCATCCAGCGAGACTTATTGAAAGAGGTTATCACATGTACGCAGTTATTCTGACCGGTGGCAAGCAGTACAGCGTCAAAGTTGGCGACAGCATTTTTGTTGAGAAGCTGAACGCTGAGGCTGACAGCGAAGTCACCTTCGAAAAAGTCCTGGCCGTTGGCGAGGAGGGCGCTGTTAAGGTTGGCGCTCCCGTTGTTGAAGGCGCTACCGTTGTCGGCAAGGTCATCAAGAACGGCAAGGGCAAGAAGCTCAACATCATCACCTATCGTCCCAAGAAGGGCAGCATGGTTCGCAAGGGTCATCGTCAGCCCTACACCAAGGTGGAAATCACCGCGATCAACGGCTAAGGAGGTTAAGCACAATGGCACATAAGAAAGGCGTAGGTTCTACCAAGAACGGCCGTGATTCCGAGTCCAAGCGCCTCGGCGTTAAGCGCGGCGACGGTCAGTTTGTTCTGGCCGGCAACATTCTGGTCCGTCAGCGCGGCACCCACATCCATCCGGGTGAGGGCGTCGGCATCGGCAGCGATGACACCCTGTACGCTCTGGTTGATGGCCGCGTTCATTTCGAGCGCGTTGGCCGTGACCGCAAGCGCTGCACTGTCAAGCAGTAAGTAACCTTTTAAGGGCGGGCCGTGCGGCTCGCTCTTTTCTTTTGCCCAAAGGCGAGAACAGGCGGGGAAACGTGGCAAAAGAGTAACAAGGTAGAGGGCCGATTGCAAACCCCCGGCAAGTTCTGTAGGGGACGATGCTCGCATCGCCCCGCGGTACATTACCCTATTTGCTCGCCTCAATCTTTTGCCGACTATCCCGCCCTGCGGGCCGATGACGAGCATCGGCCCCTACAAACCCTTTGCAATGTTTGCAGCGATAAGCAAGGTTTCTCTACGGCAGGGTGAGGGCATCCTGCTCTACAAATATTTTTAATGTTGGCGGCTAGTCATAAAAAGCGATGTAGGGAACGGTCTCGACCGTTCCGACAACTATGCCCAGATGCGTACCCTAAAAAGAAAATATTCCCGCCATTCTGCGTACACACTATATTATAAAATCATAGACTAACCAATCAATCCAATCTTTAATATCCGATTCTGTGCCGCCATTGGCGGTACACCATCATGTTTCATTATTCTCTATTCTTTGTATTTGCAACACCCCCTAAAGGAGGTAACACATGCCCAGTACCAGTAATTTTATTGATGTCGCAACCATCTGGCTGCACGCCGGCAAGGGCGGCGATGGCGCGGTCAGCTTCCACCGCGAAAAGTTCGTCGCGGCTGGCGGCCCGGACGGCGGCGATGGCGGCCGCGGCGGCAACATCGTGTTCCAGGCGGACCCCAACCTGTCCACCTTGATGGACTTCCGCTATAAGCGCAAGTATACCGCCCCCGATGGCGAAAATGGCCGCGGCGCCCGCCAGAAAGGTAAGGACGCCGATGACCTGGTCATCCGCGTGCCCCGCGGCACCGTGCTGAAAGAAGCCGAGACCGGCCTGGTCGTGGCGGATCTTTCCGGCGATGCCCCGGTTGTTGTGGCCAAGGGCGGCCGCGGCGGTTGGGGTAATGCCCGCTTTGCCACCCCCACCCGTCAGATCCCGCGCTTTGCCAAGCCCGGTTTGCCCGGTGAGGATATGCACCTGACTCTGGAATTGAAAGTGATCGCGGATGTTGGCCTGATCGGCTTCCCCAATGTTGGCAAGTCCACCCTGATCAGCACCATCAGCGCGGCACGCCCCAAAATTGCAAACTATCACTTTACCACGCTGACCCCCGTTCTGGGCGTTGTGCGCGTTGGCCCGGAACAGAGCTTTGTCTGCGCCGATATCCCTGGCTTGATCGAAGGTGCTGCCGATGGCGTTGGCCTGGGCCATGACTTCCTGCGTCATGTGGAGCGCTGCCGCCTGCTGCTGCATGTGGTGGATGTTTCCGGCTGCGAGGGCCGCGACCCCAAGGAGGACTTTGAGCAGATCAACCACGAACTGGAGGGCTTCTCCGCAGATCTGGCTACCCGCCCGCAGATTGTTCTGGGAAACAAGTGTGATATCGCAACCCCCGAGCAGGTAGAAGAATTCAAGCAGTTTGTGGAAGCCAAGGGACTGACCTTTGTGCCCATTTCCGCCGCAACCCGCCAGGGGGTGGACGCTCTGCCCGCCCTGGTGTACAGTCGCCTGAAAGAGCTGCCGCCGGTCAAGGTGTTTGAGGCAGAGTACGTTAAACCCAGCTTGGTCGATGCCCCCACCCGTCCCTTTACCGTGGAGCGCACCGGTGCCCACGAGTTTACCGTGGACGCCCCCTGGCTGGAGCGTATTCTGGCCGGTACCAACGTGGAGGACTATGAAAGCCTGCAGTATTTCCAGACCCAGCTGGGCGATTCCGGCATTCTGGATGAGCTGGTCCGCCAGAACGTGGAAGAGGACGATACCATCAAGATCGGCGAATACGAGTTCGATTACGTTTATTGAGGCACGCCATGTTATTTGAAGCACACCCGGAAATTGATATCCACGAAATGTCGCCGCTGGCCTTGGCTTTTGCGGGGGATGCCGTGCTGGAACTGCTGGTCCGCCAGCGTCTGGTGGAAACATCCCGCCTGCAGCCGGGTCGGCTGCACAGCGTGGCAACGCATTATGTATCTGCCCACGCGCAGAACCAGGAACTTGCCCTTATTGAGCCGATGCTGACCGAGGAAGAGCAGAACATTTTGCGCCGCGGCAAAAATGCCAGCAAAGCCAGCGTGGCCAAGCATGCCACCGCGCAGGAATACCGCGCCTCCACAGGCTTTGAGTGCCTGCTGGGTTGGCTGCACCTGATGGGCCGGGATGACCGGATCGAAGAACTGTTTGAAACGATCTGGAAAAATTATACCCCGGAACAATAAGTGCCTGTGCGCAGAAACACAAGCTGCAACAAAGCCGGTGCCCAGCAAACGGCACCGGCTTTTTGCGTGGCGGCACAATAAAATAGGCAGTGCTGTTGATATAGCACTGCCTTAGACTGCCAAATAGCGCTCCGTAGGGGCAGACATCGTTCGCCCGCGGCCGCTTGCCCTGTGCATAACCTTAAAAATGCGTTTTGAAGCCAAATTCTTCAATATGAAGCTGACTTTTCAGAGCAAAGCATCACTTCTTTTTGCTGCCGTCGTCCTTGCCCTTGGTGCCGCAGCCACAGCCGCAGTCTGTGGTGGAGTTTGTGGTGGAGTTTGTGGTTTTCTGCGTGGTGCTCTGGGTAGCTTTCTGGCTGGCCTTGCGGGTATTGCAGTTCTGGGTCTTGTTCTGTTCGTTGGTGCTGCGTGCCATATGCGGGTACTCCTTTCAAAATCAAAAAAGCAATTTGGGGCCGGGTTCCACCGGCTCTGCCAATAGTCTGCCCAGCCTTGCCGCTGATATGCAAAATGGAGGTTGATCCATGATAATTTCACAACTGCCGGAACTGTTTGTTCAGCGGGAGCGCGCCCTGCTTGGCCCGCGGTTTGATGCAATGTTTTCCTATCCGGGGCAGGGGGCGGTGCGTGGGGCCAGTGTGAATGCCCTGCGCTGCACGCCGCAGCAGTTTGCTGCGCTGGCGGATTTTCCGCTGGAAGCATCGCCGTTTTGCGCGTCCGCTTTTGTGGTGCCGCAGCCGGATTGGAAACCCGGCCGCCACCCCTACCACCATGCGGGAGCCTTTTATGCGCAGGAACCCAGCGCCAGCGCCCCGGCTGCGCTGCTGGATGTGCACCCCGGTATGCGGGTGGCAGATCTGTGCGCTGCGCCGGGCGGCAAAACCAGCCAGCTGGCCGCCGCGCTGGCCGGGCATGGCGTGCTGCTGGCCAACGAGTTTGTGGCTGCTCGCGCCGAAGTTCTGCGCCAGAATCTGGAGCGCATGGGTGTGACCAACGCCATTGTGACCAACGAGGACACTGCCCGCCTGGCCGCGGCATATCCCGGTCAGTTTGACCGCATCCTCGTGGATGCCCCCTGTTCCGGCGAGGGGATGTTCCGCAAGGAAAGCGTTGCCGTGACCCAGTATGACCAGCCCCTGCTGGATCGCTGCGCCGCTTTGGGGGCAGAGATTCTGGAAAACGCCGCGGCCATGCTGGCGCCGGGTGGAATTTTAGTCTATTCCACCTGCACCTTTGCGCCGGGGGAAGATGAAGGGCAGATCGCAGCTTTCCTGGCAAGGCATCCGGAGTTCACCCTGTGTGATCTTTCCGGCTGCGGTTTTGGCCAGCCCGGTGAAGCCAACCGGACAGGGGACTATCCGCTACAGGCAGAGTACTGCCGCCGCATCTGGCCCTGTGATGGCGGCGAGGGCCATTTTATGGCCAAACTGCAAAAGGCGGTGGATGCCCCGGCGGTGGAACTGCCGCGCGGCAAAAACGGTAAAGGAAAAGGCGGCAAAACACCCCGTGTGGATGCCAAGGCATTGCAGGCGTGGCAGAGCTTTGCCAAAGAGCTTTTCCCCACATTGGCGGGCCAGCCCATTGCAGTAGTGGGGGACGGCTTTTTGCTGGAGCCGCCCGCCCTGCTGCCCGCGGCAAAGCTGCATGTGCTGCGCGCCGGGGTGCCCGCGGGCCGCGCGGCAAAAGGGCGCTTTGAACCGGCCCACGCGCTGTTTATGGCTTACGGTGCCCAGTGCACCAATTGCGAGGAGCTGACCTTGGCGGATCCGCGCACCGCAGCGTGGCTGCGCGGGGAAGAGATCGAAGCCCAAACCGCCCAGAACGGCTGGTGTGCTGTGCTGGTGGATGGCTTCCCCCTCGGCGGGGGCAAGGCCAGCGGGGGCCGCATTAAGAACCATTACCCCAAAGCCCTGCGCAACCTGAAATGACCGTAAAAATAGTGCAGACATAAAAGCGGAAAGGGAAAGCTGCAACCATAGCCCCGTTTCCGTCAACATGGTTAGCGCTTGAAAAAAGTTCGTTCTGTGTTTACAAAACGTTTGCCGCTTTTTGTTTTCAAATACATCCAGAAAAACACCGCCAAAACATTGAAAACGGCATAGAAATGTGCTATACTATACTAATGTAATTTGTCGGTTCGCGCACTTTGCGCAAAGTGCGGGAATCTTACCGCCTTCAATGTGCGGTTACACATCAATTTTTTAGGGGGATTTTCATGTCCGGACATAGCAAATGGAATAACATTAAGCGCAAGAAAGAAAAGACCGATGGCGCCCGTGCCAAGGTTTTCACCAAGATCGGCCGCGAGATCGCTGTTGCCGTTAAGGAAGGCGGCGGCAACCCCGCTTCCAACTCCAAGCTGGCAGCCCTGATTGCTAAGGCTAAGGCGAACAGTGTGCCGAATGATAACATTCAGCGCATCATCAAGCGCGCCGAGGGCGGCGATAAGACTGAGTACGAAGCAATTACCTATGAAGGTTACGGCCCCGGCGGCATTGCCGTTATGGTCGAAACCCTGACCGATAACCGCAACCGTACCGCTGCCAACATGCGCCATTACTTTGATAAGTTTGGCGGCAACCTGGGCCAGATGGGCTGCGTTGGCTTCATGTTCACCCAGAAGGGTGTGATCGTGGTTGACCTGGAAGATGCCGACCCCGACCAGCTGATGATGGATGCTCTGGATGCCGGTGCCGAGGACTTTGATGCAGGCGAAGAGGCTGCACAGGTCACCACTGATCCCGATAACTTCACCGCTGTGTGCAACGCACTGGAAGAAAAGGGCTATAAGTTCATTTCTGCCGATGTGGCACAGGTTCCTTCCACCACCACCGCCCTGACCGATCCGGATCAGCTGGTCAACATGGGCAAGCTGCTGGACGCACTGGACGACGACGACGACGTGCAGAACGCATGGACTACCCTGGAGAATGAAGAAGACCTGGACCGCTGATTGGCAGCCAAGGTTTGAGCTTGAATGTTTAAGGAGGCGCGCAAAAGCCGGATATTTCGGTTTTTACGCGCCTTCTTTTTACACAAAGGAGCCATGTTATGAGCCAACTTCCCCTTTGCCCGCACTGCCTGGAACCCGTGCGCAGCGGCTACCATGGCAGCTGCCCCAACTGCGGCAAGTCCCTGGAAAACCATAACCCCGAAGGCGCGCTGCCCCTTGGCACCCAACTGGGCGGGCATTACACCGTGGGTGAATACCAGAGCGCCGACGGCGACGGCCTGTGCTACCGCGGTGTGGATAATGATGAACGTCGGTTTGTGCTGATCAAAGAGTATTTCCCGGTAACGCTGTGCAATGGCCGCAGCCCGGATGGCGACCTGATGCCCAAAGAGGGCCGGGAAGTGCTGTTCAAAACCAGCCGGATGGATTTCAAAGATTTGTACGATGACCTGCACCGCATCACCCCGGCAACCGGCCTTTCGCAGATTCTGGATGTGATGGAAGAAAACAACACCGTATACGCGGTGGAGGAAACCGAGAAGGGCATGACCCTGACCCATTACCTCAAACTGCGCGCCCGCACCCTGACCCCCGTGGAGGCCCGAACCTTGCTGCAGCCCGTGATGGAAGGGGTGGCCCTGCTTCACAAGGCCGGGCTGATCCACCGCGGCATCTGCCCGGATAACATCCTGCTGCCCATTGACGGTGCCGCCCGGCTGACCGGGTATGGCACGCTGGCCCTGCGCACGGCAGGCAGCGAGCTGAAAAGCCAGCTTTACCCCGGCTATGCGGCACCGGAACAGTATTCAGCGGCGGAATTCTCTGGACGGTACACCGATGTGTACGCTCTGGCGGCGGTCACTTACCGACTGGTAACGGGCCAGGTGCCGGTGGCAGCCCCGCAGCGCAAGGTACGGGACAGTATGGAGAACGCCCACAGCCTGGAATCTGGTGTGCCGACCTATTTTTCTCAGGTGCTGACCTGCGCCATGCGGCTGGACCCCGCCAAGCGGATGCAGACGGTACCGGAGCTGATGAGCGCCTTGACTGATCCCACCGTGGCGAACGCCATGTTTGAAAAAGGCGAAAACCAGGTATCCACCAAAAAGATTCTGGCGGCTTCCATGGTGGTCATCTTTGTGTTGGTGGTGCTGTTGCTGTGGAGTCTGCTGAAAGGCGGCAAGGGGAGCGATACAAAACCGGCAGTTTCCGGTGCGGCATCCACCGGCACATCGGCTTCCAGCACGACCAACAGTGATGTGGAAGTTTACCCGGACCTTGTGGGAAAGAACTATAAGACCGATATCAAAAATAGCACGCTGTATACCCATTACCGCATTGCCATGACGGAGGATTTCAGCTCCACTGTACCGGAGGGCTGCGTCATCAGGCAGGAGCCGGTGGCCGGAACGCTGGTCACGGAACAGGCACCCACCATCCAGTTGGTAGTCAGCAAAGGCCCCATGCTGGTGGAAATGCCGGACATCATCGGCTGGACGCAGAACAACGCCAGCAAAAAGCTGGATGAATCCGGCATCAACTATAGCATGCAGATCATTGAAAACGATGGCCAGTACGCAGAGAACTGCGTTGTAAAATGCGATGTGAGCAAAGGCACCAAGTTTGATGCAGATGAGACTGTCGTGACGGTGTATATCGCCGGGGCACGCAACGATGCGTTTGCGGTGGATTCATCGCCCACACCCTCTGAACAACCCAACTGGGCGGACAGCACAGACCCTGCTGCAACAGCAGCACCGTGATAGCAACGGCAGAAGAATAAACCTAAGGCAATACCGCATAATTCTAAGTGCCGATACGGCGAGCGAGGTGCGGCAGATGCTAAGCCAAAAGCGCAGATAATACTGGATGTCTTATCGAGCATTTTGGCAACGCAGATGCCGTGCCGCAGCTGCCGGAGCGGTGCTTAAGCCGCAAGGCGGGAATTATGCGGTATTGCCCTAAGGCCCCGGCATTACAGGAAAGACAACCTGTTGTGCCGGGGCCGCGTTTATTGAATTAATAAAGAATAAAGAATAATGAATAATGGGAGTGTGACGCCCACGGCGTCACATTTTAATCAGGTCCGCTACTCCGGCAAAAAGCATTCTGGCCAAAGCGGCCCACCTATTTTATTCGCGCCGCCGCGGGCGGCGCACCAACATGATTCTTTATTCTCTCATGATTCTTTATTCTCTATTCATTATTACTTATAAAAAATCAACCAAACAAAAATCCCCCGCCGCAGGCCTTGCAGCCTGAGCGGCGGGGGATTGCTGTGCTTATTCAGCAGCCGTTAAAATCAATCGCTGACGTACGGCATAAGAGCCATATGGCGAGCACGCTTGATAGCAACGGTCAGCTCGCGCTGATGGAAAGCGCAAGTGCCGGTGACGCGGCGGGGAATGATTTTGGAACGCTCGCTGACGTATTTGCGCAGGCGGGGCAGATCCTTATAATCAATGCGGTCGATGCGATCAACGCAGAAGCTGCAAACCTTTTTGCGGCCGCGATGCATCGGACGAGAAGAACGATCCATAGCCATGATCCGGTTACCTCCTTGTAAAATTGGTATAATCGATTCAGAACGGCAAATCGCCCTCGTCCTCAATCAGTGCAAAGTCATCGTTGCTGCCAGCCGAATAGGCGGGAGCAGCGGGCTGCGCTGCGGGACGGGAATAATCAGCCGGTGCTGCAGGAATCGGAGCGGACGCCATCGGCGCGCCCATACCAGCAGCGGGATTCTGGGATTTGGGAGTAACAAAATTAATGTTACTGGCCACGATCTCGATCGCAGTGCGGTTGTTGCCGCTCTTATCCTGATAGTTACGGCTCTGCAGACGGCCATCAATGGCAATCATGGAACCTTTCTGGAAATAACGGCAGACAAACTCAGCGGAGCGGTCCCAGGCGACAACATCAAAGAAGTCGGCCTGGTTCTGGCCATTGGCATCGCGGCGCCCACGGTCACAGGCAACGCGGAACGAAGCCACGTTTTTGCCGGTCGTCGTCTGGCGCAGCTGCGGGTCCGCAACAAGGCGGCCCATAAGAACAACCACATTCAGCATAATTCAGTTACTCCTTCCCAACACGCACACCAAGGTGCGTGGCGCTCAATCAGGCTTCCTCGGCAACGATAATGCTGCGGAGAACGCCTTCGGTGATACGGTAGTTACGATCCAGCTCTGCGGGGAAATCCGGCTCGCTGGTGAACTTGATCACGGTATAAACGCCCTCGGTTTCGTCTTCGATGGGGTAGGCGAGACGACGCTTGCCCCAATCATCGACAGAATCGATCGTACCGTTTGCTTCGATCAGGGACTTGAACTTGCCGATCAGGGCAGCGGAAGCCTCCTCATCCAGAGCAGAACTGGTAACCAACATGGTTTCATACTTAGCCATTTTCTGTGCACCTCCTTTTGGACTTTAGGCCCTTGCCTTTACGCAAGGGCAAGGATGTGTGTCTTGCTTGACACAGCAACTTATTATATCAAGCAGAATCACCTTTTGTCAAGGTGTATTTTGCAGGATATCAAAAATATTTTGCCGCTTTTGGCGGGAACGCGCATTTTATGCCTTACGGTAACCAACGCTTTCCATAAATTTCAGGAAAGCTGCCTGCCCGGCGGCATCCTGCTTGAAGACACCGGCGTTTTCAAGCACATGGCTGAACACAATACCGATCTCATCCCGCAGAACAGCCTCGGCTTTTTCACGCTTCAGGCCGGTGCCGTACTTTTTGATCAGACCATCGATCCAGTCAGCGTGTACAGCCAGCGGGCTGCCAGCTTCGCGGCTGGTGTTGGGGGCAGAACCGGTCAGGATATCGGCAATGGCGGCGCTCTGATCTTTCAGGCGGGCGGGCAGGATGGCCAGGCCCATTACCTCAATCAGGCCGATATTCTCTTTTTTGATGTTGTGGTATTCCTTGTGCGGGTGGAAGATGCCGTCCGGATACTGTTCGGTGGTGCGGTTGTTGCGCAGCGCCAGGTCCAGAATGTAGCCGTCATTCTCATCATAGTGCAGAATGGGGGTGACGGTGTTGTGCGGGGTATCGCCGGTGTGGGCGATGATATCTACGCTGGTATCGCTGTAATCACGCCAGGTGCGCAGGATGTCGTCCGCGGCATTCTGCACTTCCTGGGAACTGCGGCCCACCAGGCGCACGGTGGAAACCGGCCAGTTGACGATACCGGCTTTCACGCCGGTGTAGCGCGCGTTGCGCAGCGGTACGGCGATATGCGCTTTCTGCATGGGGAAGACATAGCGCCCGCCCTGGAAATGGCTGTGGCTCAGGATGCTGCCGCCTACAATAGGCAGGTCAGCGTTGGAACCGCAGGTGTAATGGGGGAACTGTGCCACAAAGTCAAAAATTTCAGCCAGGGTATGGCGGTTCATCTCCATGGGCTTGTGGCTGTCGTTCAGCATGATGCAGTGCTCATGGAAATAGGCATAGGGGCTGTATTGCAGATAGAACGTTTCACCGGCCAGGTTTATGGGCACAATGCGATGGGTCTGGCGGGCAGGGAAGTTGATGCGCCCCGCATAGCCGATATTCTCCTTGCACAGCATGCACTTGGGGTAGCTGGCAGCGGGCTGCAGCCGCTCCATGGCAATCACTTTGGGGTCTTTTTCCGGTTTGGTCAGGTTGATGGTAATTTCCAGCTCACCGTAAGGGGTGGCCGTGTTCCACTGGATGTTCTTGGCAATTTGCGCCGTGCGGATGTAGTTGGACACAACGCACAGATCATAGAACCAGTCCGTGGCAGCTTTGGGGCCGCCCTTGGCATACAGTTTGCGGAACTTGCGGCAGACTTCGCTTTCGCGCGGCATCAGGGCACCCATCATGCGGGTTTCAAAGTTGATGCGGTACTGCGGCACACTGCCGTCAAACAGGCCCTTGGCGGCGGCAAGCTCCACCATCTCGTCCAGCAGGGCAGCGGGGGTGTCAAAATCCTCTTTGGGCACATTTTCCTCGCTGGGCTGGGCCAGACCCAGCAGATCCAGCAGGGTGTTGCGGGCTACAATGGCATCCAGCTCCTTGATGAGCTTGTGTTTGCGGCCAAAGCGCAGCAGGCGCTCCACATCCAGGGCAAGTGCGGCATCACGCTGTTCGGCAGTCATTGCGGAAATGTTCACGGCTTCGATGTTTTGTTTCGGCATCTGTACATCCCTCCTACATTTACGATACCGCATTTTACCCTCACTTTCCATGGTGCAAAATCCCATGCTTTTGCAGTTTTCAATCAAAAAGGGTGAACCCGCGGAAAGATTTCTGTGCGGTTCGCACATTCTCTGGCTCCGGGATTCACCCCTTTGATTTATTTCATTCGGTTTGCAACGGGCGGGCTCAGTGCTTCAGGTCGCTGAACAGGTTTTTCTGGTAAACGCCATCGGCCACCAGCTTGGCAAAGCTGTCAATCACGGTCTGCTTGTCCTCTTTATAGGTAACGCCGAACCACTTGTCATGGGTGGGCAGCACCTGAACGGTCACGGCATTCTTTTCCAGCAGCTCGCCAATATAGATGGGCAGCAGGTACTCGGCCTTTAGCGGGTTGGCGGGAACGCTCTTCTCAAAGAACTCCACAAAACCGTCCTCCAGCACCTTCACGAACTCCGGTGTCAGGCCCCAGAAATTCATCGAAACCAGGCTCTCCGGGTCAATGGCCTTGCCCTCAACGGCAGCGCCGTCAGCGGTCTTTTCAATGCCGGAAGTCTCCACAACATCGGTCAGGTAGCCTTCGGCGTTCATCTGGCAGACACCGCGGGTCACAGCGCCGTTGTCGCTCAGGGTGTTCTTCAAAACAAAGCCGGCCATGGACAGGGCGTTCGGTTTGTCCGGGGTGTAGCCCTGCAGGAAGTTGTGAATCTGGACAAAAGCTTCCTTGCCATAGTAGTCGTCAGCATTGATAACGGCGAACGGCTCCTTGATGACATTCTTGCAGGCCAGAACTGCCTGGCCGGTGCCCCAGGGCTTGCTGCGCTCAGCGGGAACTTCGTACCCGGCGGGGATGGCGTCCTTCTCCTGGAAAGCATAGGCAATCTCAATGCCCAGGTCGGCACAGGTCTTTTCAATGCGGTTGCCGATGGCTTCCTTGAAAGCCTCCTCAATGTCGTGGCGGATGATAAAGACAATCTTGTCAAACCCGGCTTCGATGGCATCATGGATGGAGTAATCCATGATGATCTCGCCGTTGGGGCCGACAGCGGCCAGCTGCTTGATGCCGCCGCCAAAGCGGGAGCCGATGCCGGCTGCCATAATGACCAATGCTGTTTTCATACATTTTCCTCCTGAAATATCGGTTATCCTTACTTCTTCATATTTTTACATCGTCAAAAACCGGATTACGGCGTTCAGGTCCGGTCCCATCAGGAAAGATCCCAGAACCCCGGCTGCGATGTAAACACCAAGGTAGATAAAAACGGCTGCCCAGCTGGTGCCGCCGGTTGCGGCCAGGGCATCGCTGCGTTGCGGGCCTTCGGGGCAGCGGTCATAAACGCGGTGAATGCGGCGTTCGCTTTCTTTTTTATACCAGTACACAGCAAACAGGCCGCGAATAACCATCTGGATAAAGTTCAGCACATAGCATACCTGCATGGCCGTGGGAATTAGCCGCAAAAACGGCATACCCACCATCCACTCCGCACCGGATACCGCCATCAGGTACAGCAGGGAGGGCAGCGTCACAATAAAATCCAGCAGCGCAAAAAGAACACCCTGCTTCCACATTTTGCGGTAGAAGAAATAGAAAGGCCCAAGGAAAAAGGCGGAGAACGAGATGACTGCTTTGCGCCGGGTTTCCTGCATGCGGAAGAACTGCATCATATAATAAATGCTGGACGGCCCAACATAGCTGGCCCAGTCCCGCGCCTTGATGCCGTCAATCGGGTCATCGGGGCCGACTTCCTTGCAGGTAAAGCCATCCGGCCCCATGCTGCCTGCACTGAAAAAGTCCTGGTCGGGTGCCTGTTCTTGGCGCGGTGCCTGGCGATACTGCGGGGTGCCGCCGGCCTGGCAGCTGCCGTTGGCGTACACCGGGCCGTTGCCGCCGGGGGCGGGGTGATCCAGCTGGTACTGCACGTTATCCGGGTGGTCCGGCAGCGAAACGCCGCAGTGGTTGCAGTATTTTGCGCCCAGCGGGTTATGGGTGCCGCAGTTGGGGCAGACGATATCATCCGGCCGGTCGGAAATCACGTTGTCCGGGGTCCATTCAAACCCGGCGGCGTGGTCTGCCTGATGCACGCAGACACCGACCTTTTTCCAGCATTCGCGGTGGTACGGTGTGCCGCAGTCCGGGCAGACAACGATATCATCTGCTTCTTTGAATTTTTGTTTGCATACGGGGCAGGTATTGCCCTTGTAATCAGCCATGTGTGGTCCTCCGAATTTTCAGGGTGGGGAGTGTTATCCTGCCCATCCATCTTGTTCCGCTGCGGCCAAAAAGGCGCAAACGAAATAATTTAGCCATATTATACACCATATGTCCATGGAAAGCAAAGAACTTTTCGTGAATAAGCGGGCAGAAAGCAGATTTTTGCAGAATATTTGCAGATTTTGGCCTGTCGATAGCTGGTGTGTATCAAAAAAAGTAGAAGCCGATTTTAATCTGCATGCCTGTAACGTGCAGATCATGCCGTGTGTTTTATACCTCTTTACAAGAAATAAGATTTGCGTTATACTGATAGCATCTTGATTTATGCGTATCTTTATTTTTAATGATTGACCAAGGGGTAGCAAATATGATCACCATTGATGAATTGAAATTTAAGCTCGGCGGGCTGGAAACTGCGGTAAACGACCTGCGCGATGCCCTTTCCATTGAAGCGAGCGAAAAGCGCCTGGCAGAGCTGGAACACCAGATGACGTTGCCCGGTTTTTATGATGACCAGGAAAAAAGCCAGAAAGTCATCAGCGAGATGGGCGAAGTGAAAAATAAGCTGGAGCGCTTCGGCAAACTTTCCACCCAGTACGAGGAAGCCCAGACCCTGCTGGAAATGATTGAGGAAGAAAATGATCCCTCTCTGGCAGCAGAAGGCGAAGAAGCTGTGAACGGCGTGGAGAAATCCATTGACGAACTGCAGCTGATGACCATGCTGAACGGCGAGTACGACCATTCCAACGCTATCCTGACTTTCCATGCAGGCACCGGCGGCACCGAAGCACAGGACTGGGCCGAGATGCTGACCCGTATGTACACCCGCTGGGCCGAAGCCCACGGCTACACCGTGGAAGTTCTGGATGTGCTGGAAGGCGATGAAGCCGGTATCAAGTCCGCCTCTATGATGATTAAGGGTGCCAACGCTTACGGTATGCTGAAAAGTGAAAACGGCGTGCACCGCCTGGTGCGCATCAGCCCGTTTGATGCCAACGCCCGCCGCCAGACCAGCTTTTCCAGCCTGGAGGTTATGCCGGAACTGGATAACAATATTAAAGTCGAGATCAACCCGGCGGATATTGAAATGCAGGTTTACCGTTCTTCCGGTGCAGGCGGCCAGCACATCAACAAAACGTCTTCCGCTGTGCGTTTGATCCACAAGCCCACCGGCATTGTCACTTCCTGCCAGACCCAGCGCAGCCAGCTGCAGAACCGTGAGTACGCCATGGAAATGCTGAAAGCCAAGCTGTACCAGATCGCTCTGCAGCAGCACAAGGATAAGGTGGATGACATCAAGGGTGTGCAGAATGAAATCGCCTGGGGCCACCAGATCCGCAGTTATGTGTTCATGCCGTACACCCTGGTCAAGGACCACCGTACCAACTATGAAAGCGGCAATGTGCAGGCTGTGATGGATGGCGACCTGGACGGTTTCATCTATGCTTACCTGAAAGCATCTTCCCGCGGTGAACTGCAGGATGTATAATTAAAATAGGATAAAGTAAAATAGAATAAAGTAAAATAGAATAAAGAAATATCCATCCGGCGCGCATGGCCTGAACAAAGGGCTGTGCGCGCTTTGCTTTTTGGCGGGTAAAAACAGGTGAACCTGCTGCAAAAGCCGCCGCAGTTTTGCATAAAGTGACCAAAGTGTACGGCATACCCGGCGGGACCAGTTGCATTTTTCGGCAAGCCTGATATAATACATGCAGTATTGCCAGCAAACATTAAAATTGTGTTAATATGGCCTTGGGGTGTATCTGAAAAGTCGAAAATATAGTCTATTTCTAGAAATGCAGCCGGATTTTACGTTAAGGCAATACCGCACAATTCTAAGTGCCGATACGGCGAGC
>ULQD01029839.1_pt1 | contig 52445 bp, 50 predicted proteins | sample 1954121 | NCBI WGS metagenome assembly ULQD01 (sample SAMEA4835646, study PRJEB28245) | human gut metagenome | biome: gut microbiome; material: fecal sample | place: Denmark | collected 2008 | reverse complement strand
AAGAGTTGTTACTTGTTGTAAAAGTTGTTCAAGTTGTTTTCTATGTGTCCACGTCGAATCACTCCATTTTCTAGAAGAACCACTAATAATGTGGCTATAAATTTGCTTACTTAAACTAATTTCCCTAACTTTGTGCTGCAAAAGGTCGAATAGTACGACTGATATTGCAGTCATTATGGTAGAACGCATAAAAGGGAGATCATGACAGAAGAACTGAAAAAGCTGTTGCAGGAATGCGACACACTGAAAGCACGATTGATGGCGCTTCGTCCTTTGCCCGCTGAAGCCCTGAAAAAGATAGACGAGGCTTTGGCTGTAGAATATACTTACGAGAGCAATCGAATAGAGGGAAATACGCTCACGTTGCAGGAGACGGAACTGGTCGTCAATGAGGGCGTGACCATTGCAGGCAAGTCAATGCGTGAGCACCTGGAGGCGATAAACCACAGGGAAGCTATCGACTACATCAAGGACTTTGCAAAAAACGACATAGAGATCAACGAGGGCACGATCAAAGAGATACACGCCCTTGTACTTCACGGCATCAATCGCGAAAATGCTGGACGCTACCGCACAGTGCCCGTGATGATTTCGGGTAGCCAGCACATTCCACCACAGCCGTACCTCATAGAAGAACAGATGGAGGAGTTGATGAGAAAGTATAAGGAAATGGAGAAAGAGAAGGTGCATCCGGTGTTGATAGCGGCATACCTCCATGACACGCTTGTAGGCATCCACCCGTTTATTGACGGCAACGGACGCACGTCGAGGCTGCTGATGAACCTTTACCTTTTGAGGAAGGGTTACACGCTTGTAAACCTCAAAGGCAGTGACGAGGAGAAATTGAGCTATTACACGGCTTTGGAAACCTCGCACATTGAGAAGAAGCCCGAAGCTTTCCAAACGCTTATCGCAAAAGCGGAAACGGGCTCTCTGAAGAAATACCTCTCCATCATGGGAGAGACTGTGTAGCCTCATCCGCCACCAGCATGCGGAGCAAAGCCCCTACGGACTGTCCGTAGGGGCTTTGCTTATTAGATGATGGGGGATGGCTCGGTTAGTAAGTGACCTTCAAGCCGACATAGTAGCTTCGCGGCAGGGAGGGACCGTAGATGTAACCAGAGTCGCGGTTCCAACCCTTGTCGAAATCCTTTTGATAGGCATTGGCGATGTTTTGGATACCACCGTTGACCTGGAGGGTGATGTACTTGTAGATGGTGAAGTCGTAGGCCAACTTCATATTTACCTCCATAAACCGAGGGGTATGGACCGCTACGGGGGCTTCCACACCCGATCCGGCAGAATGGCCTACGAGCATGCTGCCCGTATAGTTGCCCGTGAGGGAGGCCGTGAGACGCTTGACGGGGGTGAAGGTAGCCGTGAAATAGCCGTAGGTGTTGGGGGTGCGCATCATCTTCTTATACTTCTGCTCGGGCACCTCATCGTTCCAGGCGATGGCTTCGTCGTAGTGGCTCTGCTGCAGGGTGAGGCCAGCCTGGAGGGTGAACCAACGGGTGAAGACGGCCTTGCCCTCAAGGTTCAGTCCCAAGACCTTGGCGCCATAGGCATTGTAGCGCTCCTGGACGGTGTTGCCGTGGGCATCGGGCTGACTGAGCTGACGAAGGGCAAAGACATGGCTGAGCGAGGTGTAGAAGCCTTCGATCAGGAAATTGGTCTGGACCTGACCAAACTGATGGTAGAGGTCGGCCGAGAGGCTGAAGCTATTGGAGCGCTCCGCCTTGAGATGGTCGGCCAGGACCGTGACCAGTCGCTCGCCACCCACTACGCCAACATGGAGGTCTTCGTCGAAAGCCTGGGGAGCTCGGAAGCCGCCCGCATAGGTGAGGCGGAGGTTGATGTTGTCCGTGGGGTTGTAGCGGAGGTTGGCACGGGGCGAGAAGATGGGATCCTCGACGAGGTTGTGCTTGTCGAGGCGACCGCCCAACAGGAAGCTCCACTGCTTGTTCTTCCACTCATTCTGGAAGTAGAAACTGCCGATGCGCACGTCCAGCTTGAAGTGGCGGTCGTAGCCGAGGATGACGTCCTTGAGACCTTCGAAATTGTACTCAGCGCCGAGGGTGAGGTCGGAGGGCATGAAGAGGAGCTTGTCGAACGAACGGACATACTGCGCGCCCGTCACATAGGTGACGTCGTGGGTGGTGCCGTAGGCCTTGGACGCAGCGTCGCGGTCTTCCTCCGTTCCCTCGCCGATGCCGCCATAATAGCTCTTGCGGGACGTGGCCTGGAAAGAGAAATAGGCCGTGAGGCGTCTGTGTGCGTCGGGAGAGAAGTAGTTGTAGGTGAGACCGCCACCCTGGATGTTGTGGTCTGCCTGTTCGGCGACATTGGCCTCATGGGGAGCCCGGTCGAGCAGGTTGCCGCCACGGCGATACTCATGGATGGCGCTGTACTGGAGGTTCAGTTTGGAATAGGGGCTGAGGCGGAGGTAGGAGTTGAGGCCGAAGGTCTGGCTTCGCAGTTCGGGCAGTTCGGTGTAGCCATCGCCGTCGTGGTCATAGCCCTGGCGGGATCGCGTCTGGCCGAAGGCATAGACGCCGGCCTTGTGGTCGTCGGTGACGAGAGAGACATTGCCCGTGGTCACATTGTCGAACGAACTTGATCCGCCCTGCGACAGGAAGGTGTGGCCAAAGGAGGCGGAGTTGCGGATGGGCTCCTTGGTGATGATGTTGATGGTGCCACCGATGGCAGAGGCACCGAAGAGAGCCGATCCTCCACCACGGACCACCTCCACGCGGTCGATCATATTGGCAGGAATCTGCTCCAGGCCATAGACACCCGTGAGGGAGGAGAAGACGGGACGGGAATCGACCAGGATCTGGGAGTAGTGGCCGTCCAGGCCATTGATGCGCACCTGCGTGAAACCGCAATTCTGACAGTTGTCCTCGGTGCGCACGCCAGGCTGGAAGTTGAGGCCCTGCGCCAGGCAGGTGGACTGGGTGATGTCGAAGACCTTGCTGCCTACTACACTGACCAGGTTGGGGGCCAGTCGGCGGGCCGTCTCATTGCGATTGGCAGAGACCACCACCTCGTCGATGGCGACATCGTCGGTGGACAAGGAGAAATTGACTTCCTGAGTGGTATTGTGCTGGACGGTGACGGTACGCTCCTCGGTCTTATAGCCTAAGAACTTGACGACCATCGTGAAAGTGCCCTCGGGCAGGTTTTTCAGAAAATAGTGACCGGTATGGTCGGTGGTGGTGCCAATGGTGGTGCCTTTGAGTTGGATGGTGACGTAGGGCAGGTGCTCGCCTGTCTTGGTATCGACCACGTGGCCAAAGAGGTTGGCATCGGTGGCCTTGTCGGTCTCCTCGATGGGATTTTCACTACGGGTGTCGTCTTGGACAACGGCGGCTTGAGCGGCAAATGAGACTGTCAATGCGCCGACGAGAAGCATCAACTGAGATTTCTTTGATTTCATTTTTTCTCTTATTAATAAACTATATTGTTATAAAATTACGCACATGGTGCCTGCGGATGGCTATTGGTGCCAGCACATGCGCTATGGCGACGAAAAAGGAAGAACAGCCGAAGCTGACTTCTCTGCTTTCATCACAAAACATGGAAAGGATAAGTACCCAAGCGACCACGAAGTATCGTGATAGCCAATAGGTTTGGATCAAAAATCCGAAAAACTACAAAGTAAGGAGGACCGGCGGAGCACGGGTAGATTGGATATCGCCTTGGCGCATCTTGACAAAGAGGCAAGACATGGAAAAGGCGACATAGACCATAGCAACAAATGCTGCTATATGAACAATGATAGGCACCACGTAGGGCAGACTTTGCAAATGGCAGATGGGACACTCTTGGGTGAAGCCCTGACTGGTAGCGAGGTGGCCGTCGTGGTGGACATGGTGGTTGCAATCGGAACAATAGGCAGCGGCAGAATCCCCTTCCGCCGCCGTGTGGTAGTGGAAGGTGATGGCCAGCAGCATGGGCAGATAGACCATCATGAGCAGCCAGGCAAACCGCGTTCTTCTATTGTAGTAATTACGCATTTTTCTAATTGCAAAATTACCAATTCTCATTTTTACCACCAAACAATGAAATATCATTTAACCAAAATTGTGGTCTCTTTTTAAAAAGAACCGTCCCAAACGGGGCAAGACGAGCAGTAAGAAGAAGTGAGGCTGCAGATTTCGCCTCGTTTTGTTGCAAAATTCAGAGAAAATCAGTAATTTTGCAGTCGTGAAAGAAATAGAGCGTCATATAGAGTCATTGTTGCTTCACAACGATTGTGTCATCGTGCCCGACTTAGGTGGGTTCGTGGCTCATCATGTGGATGCGCGCTACAGTGAGGAGGAGTGCCTCTTCCTGCCGCCCACCCGTATGCTGGGCTTCAATCCGCAGTTGACGATGAACGACTCGTTGCTGGTGCAGTCGTATGCCGACACCTACGACCTCAGTTATCCCGAGGCTTTGGGCCGCGTGGAGCAGGAGGTGGCAGCGCTGCGCAGTGCCCTCGACGAAGAGGGCCACTGCGACCTGGAGGGTCTGGGCACGCTCTACAAGAATCAAGAGGGCAAGTTGAGTTTTGCTCCCTGCGAGGCAGGCATCCTCACCCCCTCTCTCTATGCACTCGACAGTTTCGAGGTCAAGCCGCTGGAGACGGCAGCAAAGAGCGAGGCGGAAGAGGAAAAGACGCAGGCCGTCGTCGTCACCCGTGACGAGGAGAACGGACAGCGCAGGGTCAGCGTGAGCCTGAAGTTTCTACGCCATGCGGCCATGGCAGCTTGTGTGTTGGCCATCTGCATCTTCGTCATCAGTCCGATGGGTGTGCAGCGGCCCGAGAACAACTACAAGGTGCAGAGTGCGATGTGGTCGTGCCTCTATGAGAATCCGGCTGGCGAGGCAGCACAGAAGCCCATGAAACTGACCGTGGAGAAGAAGAAGCCAGCGGCAACACCCGTGACTACACAGAAGCAGGTCTGGACCATCGTGCTGTGTACGCACGTGCCCATGAGTGGTGCGAAGACGTTCTGCCAGGCGCTCAAGGACCAAGGCTACGAGGACACGCGCGTCGTTGATCACCAGGGAAGCATCAAGGTGGTCTATGGCAGCTACGACACAAAGGCTCAGGCACGGGAGGCGCTGCAGGGCATGAAGCCCGACCGCTATTTCAACACGGCGTGGATTCTCAACATCGAAGAGTGATCCTTCTCCTTATTATATATATAATACCTTATTATTATAGCAGATTCTTATTGGTATGAAACGAGTAAGATGCCCGAAGTGTGACGAGTTTATCACGTTCGACGAGAACAAGTATGAACCCGGACAGCGGTTGGTATTTGTGTGCCCCGCTTGTTCGAAGCAGTTTGCCATCAAACTGGGTGTGTCGAAGCTCAGAAAGACCCAGAAGGAGGAGAACGAGGAGACACCGCAGCCGGATGCGCCCTACGGCAGCCTGACGGTGATAGAGAATGTCTTCCACTACAAGCAGATTATCCCCCTGCATCTCGGTGAGAACGCCATCGGGCGATACCAGAAGGGCAACCCGGTCAACTGTCCGATAGAGACGGTGGACCCGAGTGTGGATCTGACGCACTGCCATATCAATGTCTCGCGGGACAAGAACGGAAAACTCAAGTATGTCTTGCGCGACGGACCGAGCTATACGGGCACCTTCGTCGGCACGGAACTGCTGGGGGATCGCGAGCGGCGCGTCATCTACAACGAGACGCTCTTCACGTTGGGGGCAACCACCATCATCCTCAACGCACCCGAATAGGGTTCTTCCAACACGACCTGCTGAGTTGGGAAAACAACTTGAACAACTTTTACAACAAGTAACAACACTTCCAAAAGAAAACCCAAACAACGCATACAGGAGGCAACGGCGGCTGATGAGGCTGGGTTGGACTGTATGGGTTGTTTGGGTTTGTCGTTATAGGGGAGCGGTGGCTTAGAGCGTCTGCAGGTAGCGCTCAGCCTCGAGGGCAGCCTTGCAGCCTGCACCAGCAGCCACGATGGCCTGGCGGTAGGTCGGGTCGCAAACGTCGCCAGCGGCATAGACGCCAGGGATGTTAGTGGCCTGAGACTTGCCCTTCGTCACGATGAAGCCCATCTCGTCGAGGTCGATCTGACCACCGAGGAAGTCGGTGTTGGGATGGTGGCCGATGGCGAGGAAGAAGCCATCGATCGGGAGGTCGTAGCGTGACTCGTCGGCCTCGCCCTTGCGCTTGACGAGGTGCATACCCTCCACGCCATTCTCACCAAAGAGGCCGATGGCGTTGTGCTCGAAGAGGATCTCGATGTTGGGATGGTTCTTCACGCGATCCTGCATGATCTCGGAGGCGCGCAGGTAGGGCTTGCGAACCACAAGATAGACCTTCTTGCAGAGGTTGGCCAGGTAGAGGGCGTCCTCACAGGCAGTGTCGCCACCACCGACAACGGCCGTGACCTTCTTGCGATAGAAGAAACCGTCGCAGACGGCGCAGGCAGAGACACCCTGACCGGCATACTTCTTCTCGTCGTCGAGACCGAGATATTTGGCGGAGGCTCCCGTGGCGATGATGACCGTATCGGCCGTCATCTGCGTGCCATCAGTGAACTTCACGCGATAGGGACGCTGGGAGAAGTCGCAGCTCTCCACCTCGCCGTCGCGGATGTCGGCACCGAAACGCTCAGCCTGCTCTCTAAACTCGAGCATCATCTGGTTGGCATCGACTCCCTGGGGATAGCCAGGGAAGTTTTCGATCTCGGTGGTCTGGGTGAGCTGTCCACCCGTCAGCGGGCCACAGTAGAGCACCGGCTGGAGAGAAGCACGACCCGTATAGAGGGCGGCAGTGTAGCCGGCGGGGCCGCTTCCGATGATAAGCACCTTGACGTGCTCCATCTGATTTGTCTGTTCTGTCATTATTGTATTCTATGTTTCAGTTGTACGCGATTATTCCTTGAGCCACTTCTCGATCTCCTCGGCGATGAGGCTAAACTGGGTGGTGGGCTCGAAGCGGGCAACAACCTGGCCCTTCTTATTGATGAGGAACTTGGTGAAGTTCCACTTGATGTCGGGCTTCGACTGGTAGTCGGGGTCGGCTGCTGAAAGGGCCTCGTGGAGAGCCGGGTAGATGGGGTGGCTCTCATCCCATCCGGCAAAGCCGCGCTGCTCCTTGAGGAACTTGAAGAGGGGCTCGGCATCATCGCCGTTGACCTTCACCTTCTTGAAGCGCGAGAACTCCGTGCCGTAGGTCAGCTTGCAGAAGTTGTGGATGCTCTCGTCCGTACCCGGGGCCTGCTGGCCAAACTGGTTGCAGGGGAAGTCGAGGACCTCGAAGCCCTGCTGATGGTACTTCTCGTAGAGCTGCTCCAACTCCTCATACTGAGGAGTGAAACCACAGCGCGTGGCCGTATTGACGATAAGCAAGACCTCGTTGGCATACTCCTTGAGGCTAACCAACTTGCCCTTTCTGTCCTTTACAGAGAAATCATATACAGTTCTCATTTCGATTCGTTGTAAAATTAAAAGATTAACCGAATGCAAAAGTACGAATTATATTTTGAAAAACTTGCGTCATATCCTTAAAAGTACTAAATTTGCAAACAAAATCATCAAGCAAAGACGTTATGAAACAAATGAGATCCATCCTCGCGCCCCTGCTGATGCTCCTCACAGGGGTGCTGATGACCAGCTGCGACGACGAGCAGGAAACAGCCATGATGCTCTGGGGCACATGGGAGGGACAACTCTCGACGGAGTTTTACCAGGACCGCTGGGGCGGCTACGGACAGACCTACTACACGGTGTGGCACTTTGAGGGAAAACCGGGATCGCGCCACGGCAAGGGCTGGGAGATAGACTACGTGGGCCACCAACGCTACGCACAGCACTTTGACTGGCAGGTGATAGACGACGGGCGCACCGTGAGGCTCCATTATGCTGGCGCATGGGACGACGAGTGGATCTACAACTTCTATCTCGACGACAGCTACTTCACGGGCTACATCGACAGTGGAGACGGCAAGCGGTCGTTCTTCCAACTGGAGCGCGTGGAGGACAACGGCTACGACCACGACTACGGCTGGGACTTCCGTGCGCAGAGGCCGCTGCAGACCAAGGGAACTGCCGAGAAGGGGAAATAGGGATTTCTCCCCCAAAGAATAGGGATTTGTTCGACTTCGATGTCAGGCGATTTGCCTACTTTTGCACAAGAAACCATCCAACGTAAAGAATATGAGCATCAGAAAATTATCCCAACTGTTGGGCTTGATGGCCCTACTGGCCGTCCCGTTCGCCCTGACGAGCTGCGACGACGACGATTGGTACTACGACGACTATTGGAACGGATACTACCCCGACGATGACAACAACGGCAGCGAGGCCGACCAAATGGTGGCCGTGCTGAGCGGACGGTGGCAGGGAGACATGGTCTATACCTACACCGACGACAACGCCAAGCCGGGGGAGAAGAAACGGGTGTCGGAGAAATATGCGGTGGAGATGACATTCTACCGGAGCGAGGACGCCAAGGACCGCTATGCGGGACAGGGCGTGGAGGTCGATAGAAACGACCAAGGAGACACGCAGGCGCTGAACTTCACCTGGTGGATCGACACGCGCAACAGAGACATCTACATCAAGTACACCGACTCCAACACGATCTTCCGCATGGATGCCGCCAGCACGGACTACGGCTACCACCTCGGATGGGAGACAAGCCGCAACGCCTATACGTTCTTCGGCTATCTCGTCGGACAGAGCAATGACGACGAGATCTATATCGACCTGGAGCGCGTAGAGACACCAAGGAAGGCAAAGGCCGCCACGGAGACCACACCGCTCGGCGCGCAAAGCTTCGGCAGCACGGTCGATCGATGGACACCGACATGGACGCTGACCAGCAGCAAGGGGTTCCACCGCCGCTGACCTGCCCCACCCGATTGGGGAAAGAAACAAATCCATAGATAGACGCCCTGTAGGGAAAGCACCGGATGATGCTTGCCGCTACGGGGCGTCCGCTTGATAGAAAGCGATTCTATCCAATCAATAAACAACCAAGTATATAAGTACGTAAGTATGAAAGAGTATCAGACGTATATTTTCGACCTGGACGGCACGCTGCTCAATACAATCCGCGACCTGGCGGCCAGCGTCAACTATGCCCTGCGCTGCACGGGAATGGCGGAGCGGACACTGGAGGAAGTGAGGGAGTTTGTCGGCAACGGCGTGAAGAAGCTCATGGAGCGGGCCGTGCCAGGAGGACTGGACAACCCACAGTTTGAGGCAGCCTATGCTACCTTTCGCCAGCACTACCTCCACCACAGTCTCGACACCACGGCACCCTATCCGGGCATAGAGAAACTGCTGAGCGAACTGCGCCGTAGAGGGAAGCGCGTGGCCATCGTGAGCAACAAGTTTTATGCTGCCACGCAGGAACTGGCGCGCCACTTCTTCCCTGACACCGTGGAGGTGGCCATCGGCGAGCGAGAGGACATCCGCAAGAAGCCGGCGCCCGACACCGTGCTGGAAGCGATGAAGCAACTGGGCGTGGAAGCCGAGGGGGCCGTCTATATCGGTGACAGCGACGTCGATATAGAGACGGCACGCAACTGCTCCATCCCCTGCATCAGCGTGCTCTGGGGATTCAGAGACCACGACTTCCTGCTGCGCCACGGCGCTACTTGTCTCGTCTCGCGTCCCGAGGAGATACTGCCCGAGGGGTGAGGCCTGCTCCTGGGAGTCGTCTCCCAGAAGGGCCTACCCAAACTAAGGGCTTACTCGTAGCGGATGGCTTCGATGGGATCGAGGCGGGCCGCTTTCTTGGCGGGATACCAGCCGAAGAAGACACCGGTGAAGGTGCAGACGGCGAAACTCATGATGATCGTCCAAGGCTCGATGGCGATGGGCCAGTGGGCAAAGGCCTTGATGGCGTAGGAGGCTCCGATACCCAGCAGGACACCGATGATGCCACCGGTGACACTGAGCAGGATGGCCTCGATGAGAAACTGGTTGAGGATATCGACGCCACGGGCACCGACACTCATGCGAAGGCCAATCTCGCGCGTGCGCTCGGTGACACTGACGTACATGATGTTCATGATACCGATGCCACCCACGACGAGGGAGATGCCGGCCACGCAGCCAAGGAGGATGGTAAGCATGCCGGTGGTGCTGTTCATCATATTGGCCAGTTCCTCCTGTGAGCGGATGTTGAAGTCGTCCTCATCGCCCTCGGCTTGGTCGGTGGTATCCTTGAGTTTGTGGGTGCGGCGCAGGATGGTGGTCATCTCATCGGTGGCCTGCTCCGTGACACCTTCCACGACCGCCGAGGCCAAGATCTGATGGAGGTAGTCCTGGGCGAGGATGCGCTTCATGACGGAGGTGTAGGGAGCGAGGACATAGTCGTCCTGATCCATACCCATGGAGTTGTAGCCTTTCTTCTTCATCACACCGATGACGCGGAAGGGGATGGAGTTGAAGCGAACGACCTTGCCGATGGGGTCGGAACCGTCGGGGAAGAGGTTATCGACCACCGTCTGGCCGAGGAGGCAGACCTTGGCGGCCGACTTGATCTCGGTCTCGGTGAACATCTCGCCCTCGGCGACGGACAGCTGGCGAATCTCCAGGTAGTCGAGGTTGGCACCGTAGATACTCGACGGCGTATTGTTGTTGCCGTAGATAAACTGGCCGGAACTCTGGACGAGGGGGGAGATGGCCTTGATGAAATGGCACTCGTCCTTGAGGGCCTGGTAGTCGGTGAGCTTCAGGGTCTCCATCGAGGAGGCGTCTTGTCGCACACCACCCCGCATGTCGGCTCCCGGACTGATCATGATCATATTGGATCCCATCTCCGAGATGTTGCTCTGGATACTGTTCTTGGTACCCTGGCCCACGGCGAGCATCGTGATCACCGACGCGATGCCGATGATGATGCCCAAGGCGGTGAGGAAGGACCGCATCTTGTTGGCCGCAATGGCGCGGAGGGCTATTTTCAAAAGATTGCTGATATTCATAATATGATACGCTTGATATAAGACTCAATGATCACTCGTCGGTGTTCTTGGGCAGGGCGGCAAGGCCCTCGGCGGCACTGAGGATGTGGTTGTTGACCTCGTTGCGGATGATGCGTCCGTCGCGGAGCTCGATATTGCGCGAGGCGTAGTGGGCTATGTCGGGATTGTGGGTCACGAAGATGATGGTCCTCCCCTCGGCGTGGAGCTTCTGGAAGAGGACGAGGATCTCGAAGGAGGTGCGCGTGTCGAGATTGCCCGTAGCCTCATCGGCCAAGATGACGGCGGGATTGTTGACCAAGGCGCGCGCAATGGCGACGCGCTGCATCTGACCACCCGACATCTGGTTGGACTTATGGTAGAGGCGCTCCCCCAGCCCCACAGCCTTCAGGGCAGCCACGGAACGGTCGAAGCGCTCCTGCGGCGTGATGCTGGGGTTGTACATCAGCGGCAGTTCGACGTTTTCTACGCTCGTGGTCTTGGCAAGAAGGTTGTAGTTCTGAAAGATGAAGCCGATCTTGCGGTTGCGCAGGACGGCACGCTGCGACTTCGACATCGTGCGCACGGCCACACCATCAAGGTAGTAGTCGCCGCTGGTGGGCGTATCGAGGCACCCCAACTGATTGAGGAGGGTCGATTTGCCTGAGCCCGACTTGCCCATGATGGTGACAAACTCACCCTCGTAGATCTTGAAGGAGACGCCGCGCAGGGCGTGGACGGTCTCCTCGCCCACAAGGAAGTCGCGCTTGACGTCGCGCAACTCGATGACTACTTTCTTTTGACTTTCATCCATCATGCTTTCTCCTTTTTGTTGTCGCGCTTCGGACCCGGGGCGAAGGGACTCTGCTCCTGATCGTCAGATTCTTTGTCGTCTTCGGGTTCGGTGACGGTGAGGCCAGTGATGACTTTCAGTCCTGCCTTCACACCCGAGAGGATCTCGGTGTTGACGCCATCGCTCATGCCCGTGCTTACACGGTGGGCCTGGAGGACATTGCCCTCGAGGGTCCAGACCTTGGCCTTGGCGTTGGCGACATCCTGTATCTTATACTGCTTGCCGACGGTCTCGGGCGTGGGGGTGAAGCGGAGGGCCTTGGTGGAGACGCCCATCACGCCCGCACGCTCCTGGGTATAGATGGTGACGTTGGCCGTCAGTCCGGGTTTGAGTTTGAGGTCGGCATTGGGGGCACTGATGACGACCTCGTAGGTGACGACGTTGTTGGTCGTCGTGGCCTCCTGGCGCACCTGCTTCACCGTACCGGTGAAGGTGTCGTCGGGATAGGCATCGACGGTGAAGGAGACGCGCTCGCCAGTCTTGACCTCGCCGATGTCGGCCTCATCCACATTGGCCACCACCTGCATGTTGGTCAGGTCCTTGGCAATGGTGAAGAGTTCTGGGGTGGAGAAACTGGCTGCGACGGTCTGTCCCTCCTCCACACTCTTAGACAGGACCACACCGTCGATGGGCGAGGTGATGGTGGCATAGCCGAGGTTGGTCTGGGCCTGCTTCACCTGCTCTTGTTGCTGGCGGACCTGCTCGCGGGCCTGGGCTACTCCCTGGCGCGCCGTGGCGATGGTCTGGGCTGAGGCGGCGAGATTCTGCTGGGCCTGCTGGTAACTGAGGCGGGCGCTCTCGAAGTCGTTGGCACTGATGAGGCCCTTCTTGTAGAGCGTCTGATAGCGACTGAAGTTGCTCTGCTGGTAACTGGCACTCGCACGCACGCCATTGTAGTCGGCCTGGGCCTTCTGCACGTCGCTCTCTGCGGAGCGCACCTGTGCATGCGCACTCTCCAGCATTGCCTTGGCCTGGTTGAGGGCCGAGAGGAGGTTGGTCTTGTCGAGTTCTGCGATCACCTGTCCTTTCTTCACGACCGAGTTGTAATCGACATAGAGTTTGCTGACGATACCCGAGACCTGTGTACCGACCGTCACCGACGTGACCGGTTCGATGGTACCCGTGGCAGTAATACTGTTCTGGATGTTCGTCTGTCCCACGGTGGCCGTGTCAAACGAGATGGTCTCCTTGGTGTCGGGTTTGCCGAGGAAGTAGGCGGCCACACCCAACACGACCAAGGCGACCACCAGATACCATACTTTCGAAATCTTTTTCATATCTATCTTTTATTATTTTCCGTTGTAGAAATTGAGCATCTGCATATTGTACAGGGCAAGGTACTTGCTCTGCAACTCGTTCTGCTGCGCCACGAGTAGGTTCTCCTTCGCCTCGCGCAGTTCGGTGATATTCTTCAGTCCGAGGCGAAACTGCTCCGAGAGCAGTTCGTAGCTGGTCTGCTGGCTCTCCGTATTGGCCAGGGCACTCTTGTATTTGGCCTGGTTGTTGACGGCCTGTATCCAATAGCTCTCGATAGTGGTATAGAGCGTGGTCTGCTGTTCCTCGAGAGCGAGACGGCTCGTCTCCATGGCGATATGGGCCTTGTTGATGGCCGTGCGGGTCTCGCGGCGGTCGAAGATAGGAACGCTCAGCGTCAGACCTGCCGATGTGGTGAGGTTGGTCTTCAACTGCGATCCGTAGGCAGCGTCGCTCATTGTCGTGACATTGGTGGAGACGCCACCCTGCATGGAGACGGTCGGGAGGCGGCGAGCCTTGGCAAGACGCACACTGAGTTCGCCACTCTCGAGGGCGAGGCGCTGCTGGCGGAGTTCGGGACGGGAGGCGAGCGCATGGGTATAGACGGTCTGCAGACCGGGTATCTCGGCCAGGGCGTCACCGGTAACGTTGTCGGGAATGCTGACTTCAAAATCCTCACCGTCGTCGGTGAGCTGGAGGATCTGCTTCAACTGGCGTGTGTAGTCTCGGAGGTTGCTCTCCTGGGCCACGACATTATACTCGTCGGAAGCGCGCTGGGCGCTGAGCTGGGCGAGGTCGGCCTGGCTGAACTGCCCTACCTCGACCATCTCCTTACCGCGCTGTTCGTTGGCCTGGCTATACTCCAGACTCTGGCGGTTGACCTTCAAGGCCTCGTGGGTGTAGAGAATCTGGACGTAAATCTGCGCAATCTGCTCCTGGATGGAGTTGGCGGTGATGGCGGAGTCGAGCTCGGCCTGCTGTTCGGTGAGTTGATTCTGCTGGATCTTCATGCGGTTTTGGTTGCCATTCCATATCGTCCAGTCGAAGCTCACGGCGTAGGATCCGTTGTAATAGACCTTGTCGGTAGTCATCTCCACATAGCCATTGGCAACCTGCTGGCGCCCGCTCTCGGGGAAGGGGTTGTAGGAGACGTTCTGGGAGGTAGAGGCCGTGAGCGAAGGCAGCAGTTCAGCCTTCGACTGCAGCACGTCCTCATGGGCTGACTGTCGCGACAGGAGGTTGCGGCGAAGTTGGATGTTGTGTGTCAACGCATAGTCGATACATTCTTGCAGCGTCCACTTCCTGGCGTTGGCAGAAGGAGATGCCAACAGGAGAAGGGCTGAAATGAGGGTGGTGGTCCATCGTGTCTTGTTCATATCTATCTTTGTTTTGTCTGTATCCTTTATATTATGCAAAAGTATGATTTTACATCTTTTCTTGGTGCAAAAGTATACAAAACTCCAAAGACAAGGCAGATTTTGCGGTGAATTTGGATTTTAGATTCAGCTAAAATCCTTTTTCTTTCAATGAAAAAAATAGGGTTAACATTAGTTTGCGCAGCCCATTGCGCGTTTCACAAAAAGTAACGAGGGAGGAAGACCACCTCCTGACAATGGCGGGCACGGATAACAAACACGCAGGCAAGAACAATGCGTCCGGACGCATGATAGGAGCCAGACTACCCTACTGAGTGAACTATATTCTATGTACCTGTACTTATATAATTAGAGGGAGAGCTTGCGGTAAGCCTTGCGACTGACGAAGACGTAGCTGACGCAGACCATAACACCCGTGAGAATCCAGGATATGGGATAACACAGCATCAGTTCGCGGAAACCAGGCAAAACGGGGCAGACGAAGAATACCCAGGCGAAGCGCAGGACGCAGGTGCCGAGGATGGTGAGCAGGGTCGGTTCGATACTGTGGCCAAGACCGCGCATCGAGGCGGCAGAGATCTCGTAGGATGAGGCCAGGGCCTGGAAGACAAGGACGGTGGCCATACGCACCTTGGCATAGTGGATGACGGAGGGATCGGTAGTGAAGAACCACAGGAAGAAGTCGGACTGCGTGAAGAAAAGCATATTGGCGAGGAAACAGGCCAGTGCGCCACAGCCCATACAGATCCAAAAGACGCGGCGGCAGCGGTCTATCTTTCCTGCTCCATAGTTTTGTCCCGTGAAGGTGACGGCGGCACCACAGAAGGAGGTGAGCAGGAAATAGCAGTAGGTGTCGAAGTTGAGGGAGATGGCAGCGCCTGCGATCGCCGAAGGTCCATAGCCGTTGATGGCGCTTTGGACAAAGATGTTGCTCAGCGAGAAGACCATGCTTTGTACGCCTGCGGGCACTCCAATGAAAAGGATCTGGCGCAGGGCTGCCCGGTCTATGCGAAGACGGAGGCGCGTCAGGCGGAAGGGGCCTTTCTCACGGCGGAGAAGGCGCAAGATGGCCAAGGCGGAGAAGACGTTGGCGCAGCCCGTAGCGGTGGCTACTCCTGCGACTCCCATGTGGAGGACAATGACCAACAGCAGGTTGAGCACCACATTGACGCAGCCGGCAAGGAGCAGGATGTTGAGCGGGCGCTGGGTGTTACCTTTGCCTCGGAGCACAGCCTGGCCGAAGGTGAAGACCATAAAGAAGGGAATGCCAAGAAAATAGACTCGCAGGAAGAGGGTGGCCTGGTCGAGGATGGCGGCAGGCGTGCCCATGAGGCGAAGCAGACTGGGAGCAAAGATCTCGCCGAAACCCAGGAGCAAGATGCTAGCAAAGATCGGGAGCATCATCGTCGTGCCTACCGCGTCGCGGACACGATGGCGGTCATTGCGTCCGATGAAGTTGGAGATGACGGCATTGGAACCAATGGAGACACCCACAAAAAGGTTGATGAGGAGATTGATAAGGAAGGTATTGGCGCCCACGGCAGCCAACGCCTCACTGGTGGCAAAGCGGCCCACCACGGCCACGTCGATGGTGACGAAGAGTTGCTGCATGATGCCGCTTGCCGCAAAGGGAAGTGCAAAACGCAGAATCTTGCCCAGCAAAGGGCCTTGGGTCATATCCACTGTATTTCTTTCTGCCATAGTTGCCAATTTTGGTACAAAGGTACAAAGAAACTTTTGAATGAACTTCGTTTTGCAGCATTCTTTCTCCTCTAATGGCCTTAATAGGCTCTCTGCTTTCGGTATGACACCCATACGAAAGCCAGCAAAACATCCACAAGGTATTCGCATAAGACCTGCAAGAGCATGTGTGTTCGTACACATGCGTTGATTTATGTCAAGAATAGGGAGAAAAATCGAATTTTTACTTGCTATCATTTGGTGGTCAAAACGAAAGTGCCTACCTTTGCATCGTCAAAAGGTTAATAGATTGTTTAGGTTAATAGTAATTGATTTAGGTTTTTAGTTATTTTTAGGGTAATTGAACAAAGTGTTGTTCAGGTAACAAAATAGGTTATGGTCTAAGGTAAAAGATGTTTAGGGTAACAACGATGCACGATTGAGGGGATCACCGATGAGGTGTGAACCTTTAATCACGCATTGAAAAGTAGTAGTTTGAAAGAGTTTTATAGTCACCGCATGGCAAGAGTGCCATGCTTTTTTTGTTTTTAGCCCTACCCTCATTATTCCATGCCAAATTTGCACACGTCGCCTCTTTTTCTTACTTTTGCATTCGCCTTTCGCCAGCGGAACGACCCGCTGGAGAGTAAACGCATCATCAACACTGGCTATCATGACAACGACCACCAAGCAGCGCCGCCCGCTGACCGTCTATAAGGCTTCGGCAGGATCGGGAAAGACCTTCACACTCGCCGTGGAGTATATCTCACTCCTCGTCAGCGACCCCGAGAACTACCGACACATCCTTGCCGTGACCTTCACCAACAAGGCCACACAAGAGATGAAACTCCGTATCCTCTCGCAGCTCTACGGCATAGCCAACAGTCTGCCTGGGTCGGACACCTATATGGAGAAGGTGATGGAGCAGACGGGGCTGGGGGCGATGGCTGTGCGAACCAACGCACGACAGGCACTCTCGCTGCTCACCCATCACTACAACTTCTTTCGCGTGCAGACGATCGATGCCTTCTTTCAAGGCGTGCTACGCAACCTCGCCCACGAACTGGACCTGACGGCCAACCTGCGCGTGGATCTCAACGACAACGAGGTGGAAGGAAAGGCGGTCGATGAGATGATCGAGACGCTCGACGCCAACCCAGAGGTGATGGGATGGGTGCGCGACTACATCAACCAGAACATAGAGGACGAGCAGGGATGGAACGTTATCGGGGCAATCAAGAAGTTTGGACAGAACATCTTCAAGGACTTCTACAAGGATCATGAACGCGAGCTCAACGACCTGCTGGTCGCAGAAGGTGGCAAGTTTTTTTCGCGGTACACGGCGCTACTGCGCAGTCGGCGCAACACGCTACGCAAGCAACTGGTGGATCCGGCACGGGAGTTGGTGGCCCTGATGGGGCAATGCCATATAGACTACGCGGGGCTCTACCGACGAGGACTCTACAACTATATCGTGAAGCGGAGCAAGGGAACACTCAACAACGAGCCCACACCCGCCGGCGTGCAGAAGGCGCTACAGGACGCAAGCCTATGGACGGCCTCCAAATGTGGGGCGGCCGACAAGGAGGCTATCAAGGACATGGCCAACAACGGCGGACTGAGGTTGCTCCAGGAGATGGAGACGCGGCGCGAGGAACTATGGTGTGAATACAACTCCTGTGTGCAGACGCTCTCCCATCTGAGCGAACTGCGCTTGCTCAACGCCATCGCCAAGGCGGTGGAGGAGAGCAACCGAAACGCCAACCGCTTCATGCTCAGTGATACGCAGGGACTGCTCCACGGTATGATACAGGGATCGGACACGCCTTTCCTCTACGAAAAGATCGGCGTACAACTGCGCCACATCATGATCGACGAGTTTCAGGACACCAGTCAGATACAATGGCGCAACTTCAAGGTGCTGCTCGACAACTGCATGGCACAGGAGGGATCGCGCAACCTCATCGTCGGTGACGTGAAGCAGAGCATCTACCGCTGGCGACAGGGTGACTGGCGACTGCTGGCAAACCTCTCGCAGTCTTTTGGCAAGGAGGCCGTCTGCGAAAAGACACTGGCGACCAACTACCGGTCGTGGGAGCGCATCATCCAATTTAACAACGCCATCTTCACCCGACTGGTGGAAGAGACGGTAGGCGAGTTGTCTGCCGACAAAACTCCACAGGCAACGCTGCTGGCACGCGCCTACGACGACGTCAAGCAGGGGAATGCCAAGGGCCAGGGAAATGGATATGTGGAGGTGGCGCTGCTCCCGTCGAAGGACTACCGGGAGAACATCCTCGCACGCTTGGCGGACACCGTGCGGCGGCTGATCGAGAGAGGGGCACGACAGAAGGACATCGCCATCCTCGTGCGCAGCAAGTCGCCCGTACAGTATATCGCCGACTATTTCGTCGAGGAGTTTGGACAGTCGGTGCGCATCGTCTCTGATGAGGCTTTCCGTCTTGACGCCTCCCTCGCCGTCAACGTGATGGTGCTCGCCTTGCGGCTACTCGCCCATCCCGAGGACAATCTGACGCGGGCGGCACTGGTCAAGGCGTATCGCAACGACGTGCTACAGGAGGGTGCTCCCCTGCCCCACCTGCTCGTCACCACACGGGATGAGGTTGTGGGAAAGACAGAGAGACCAGAACGGCCCAGCGACGAAGAGATAAGGAAGAGGCTCGAAGAATCGCTGCCCGATCGCTATGTCAGGGAGGCTGACCAGCTACGCAACCTACCGCTGCTCGACCTGGTGGATACGCTCCATGCCCTCTTCCAACTCGACCAACTCAAGAACCAAAGTGCGTATGTGTGCCTCTTCTACGACAAACTCAACGATTATCTCCGCGACCGACCAGCTGACATCGACGACTTTCTCACCGAATGGGACAACACCATCTCGCAGAAGACGATCCAAAGCGACGAGGTGGAGGGCGTGCGCATCATGACCATCCACAAGAGCAAGGGACTGGAGTTTGACAACGTCATCATCCCCTTCTGCGACTGGCAATTGGAGAAGGGAAACACACTGTGGTGCGAGAAGGGAAAACGCGAAAAGCCATTTGACGAGCTGCCCATCACGCCGGTTGATTTCAGTAGAAACAACCTGGTAGGCACGGTCTATGAGGACGACTACCGCGAGGAGCACTTCCAGAACGCGGTGGACAACCTGAACCTCCTCTATGTGGCCTTCACGCGAGCAGGAAAACGGCTCTTCGTGACAGGAAAGCGGATGTCGGAGAATCAGAAAAAGAAGTTTACTGGACTGACATCGCAGCGCAGTCAGGGTTTGGAACTGTGTCTCGAGCAGGTGGCTGCCGACTTGGGGGCCGACTGCTCATTCCAGGGAAAGGATCAAACCGAAGAGGCGCTGGAACTGGTCTATGGCACGCTGGAGGGTGAGGCCATCGTGGGCAAAGGAGGAAAGACGGCAAGCGACAACCCCTTTGAGTCGCCCTCGGAGACGCAGGAGATCAGAATTGAGACCCACAAGACGCCAATCGGCTTCCGACAGAGCAACAAGAGTGAGGAGTTTGTGCGCGGCGAGGAGACGGACGCGCCCACGAGCTATATCAAGATGGGCACCATTCTCCACCAGCTCTTCTCCTCTATCCGCACAGAGGAGGACATCGAACCACACATCAGCCAACTGGTTTCGGACGGTATTATCACGGACGATCGGCTCATCGCACAACTGCGGAAACAGGTGGAAGCCTCACTCGCCAATCCCACCGTGGCCGAGTGGTTTCGCCCAGGATGGAAACTCTATAACGAGTGCTCCATCCTCCAGTACAACCCTGCCGACGGGACGACCATAGAGCAACGACCGGACCGCGTCATGAGCGACGACGAGAGGACGATCGTGGTTGACTATAAGTTTGCCAAGCCACGCCCGGAGCATGCCACGCAGGTGAAGAGCTACATAGAACTGCTTCGGAAGATTGGACATAAGAATGTCTCCGGGTTCTTGTGGTACGTGCTCCGCAACGAGGTGGTCGCAGTAGAGGTATAAAGAAAACTCGGAGATCAGAAACACCAAGCATCTCCGGCTGGGAACAAAAATTTTTCAAGCCCCCTGTAAAGGAAATAACCATACAGGGGGCTTGAAGTGTCTTTGATCGCAAAACACAACGGTTCTGTTTGCGCCCTATACCTTATATATATAGGCTATCATGAAGTGACGAGATTAGTTGATTTCGAAATCCTTGATCTTCGCAGACGGCTTGATGTATTCGAGTTTGAAGTCGAGATTGGGTTCAATGTCCGAGGTAAGGGAGTTGACATAATCCAGTCCGGCCTTGGTGATATCCTCGTCGGGAATGCTGATATAGACCTTACCGATGTTGCAGGCTACACCGTAGTCGGCATTATACTCGAAGGTCACTCCCTTGGCTTTGCGGAGCGTTTCGGCCAAGGGCTCACCCACAGCGATGGTCGTGCCACCAGCCTGCGTACTCTTCACATTCTTCTCTACCGTCTTCTCCTCTTGAGCATTCTCCTGCACCTCAGCCGTTTGCGGCGTATCGACGGCAGCGGTGTCTTCCTTGATGGTGTCGGCCACCTCAAGCGTGTCAGCATTCTGCTGCGGCTGCTCTGTCTTGTTGCCGCAAGCGCTCAGTCCGATGATGCCTGAAAGCATCATAACGGGAATCATTTTTTTCATAAATGGTTAGTTTGCAACACTTTGTTTAAAAAATTGTATAGTTTTTCTGTACCCTATAGGGCCTCGGAGCGGCGTCTCTGCATCCACTCTGCGACCATCGTGTTGCGCTTCATGGTCTATGATAAGGAAGAAAGACCCAACAAAGGTACGAATAAAACTTGAAAAAACTGCACAGGGGATGAAAAAAACTTGATAAACGGCTATGGATAAGACATGAGGCTCTGAGCGTATCGGAAACACAAAAGAAGGAAAGCCTGCGACTAAAGGTAGAAATCGGACACCAGCGACTGATACCAAGGCGTGGGATTGCCATTCTCCATCATAGTACGAATCTCCTGAGGGAAAGAACGGGCAGAACGGAGCCCCAGGGCCAAAAGGCAACGCTTCGGTTGCTTGCGCTCCGTGGTCCGTATCGCTACCTTGCGCTGAAGGAAGAGTCCTGCGAGGGCTGCTTCCGTCTCCACTTCACCACAACGGTCGGCAGGAATGATGAGACTCATCACCCCACCCTCGGCCAGCAAGCGGCGGCCTCCACGACAGAGGTCGCGAAAGGAGAGACTGTCGGTCTGCCGTGCCATAGCTCTTGCGCAACCCTTGGCAGCAAGGGCATGGGTGAAGAAGGGCGGGTTGACAACAATGGCATCGAAGGGCAGGGCCTCGTACTGCTGCAGGGCAACATGCTCCACCGCAATGCGATCGGAGAAAAGACTTGCTGCTACGTTTTCCTTGGCCTGCTGGACCGCCGACGCATCGAGTTCGATGGCCGAGACCTGGGCATCAGGAAAGCGCTGCGCCATCATCAGGGCTATGACACCCGTGCCAGTCCCGATGTCGAGGATGCGCTGACCACCCGCGGCCCACGCTCCGAGAAGGACACCGTCCGTACCCACCTTCATGGCACAACGGTCTTGACGTATGGAGAACTGCTTGAAAGAGAACACGATGAGATTTACTTCAGGTTCAACTTCCGAAGCAGTTTTAGATTGGTAGCCTGGATGTTGCGGCCCTGGCGAGTGATCTGCGTGCGGATGCGGTCCATGTTATAGAAGAGCTCTGAGGCAGCAGTCTGCATCATATTGGGTTGACGCGCAGCCTCGTCGGCATGGGGATTGACTACGACGCAGATGCTCTTGGGTTTGACCTCGATCTCCACGTCGGCATCGCTCATGAGCGGGTCGCCGTCATAGTGGATGAGGCCCGGCTTGCTGCGGTGGATATGGACGTGGCGGGCCTTGAAGGTGCGGATATTGACGTTCTTGTCAATGGTCTTGTTGAGCATCTCGAGCGTCACCTGCGGCGCTTCGATGAGACTGAAGGGCTGCATGATGATGACATCGAGCAGACCGTCGCTCATGGAAGCGTGGGGAGCGATGTAGGCGTTGTTGCCATACTGCGAGGCATTGGCCGCACTGATGAGAAACGCCTTGTAGGTCTTCGACCCCATCTCGTCCTCAATCTCATAGGTCTCGGGCTTGTAGGACAGTCCCTCACGCAGCATCTGCTCGACATAGGTCATGAGGCCACGCTTGCCTGCCTCGGCAAACTTCATCGAGATGAAGGCGTCGAAGCCCATTCCGCAAGTGCAGAAGAAGGGATGGCCGTTGATGACGCCGGAATCGAGCGTCTCCACGGTGTCGAGGTTGATGATATCGAGGCAACGTTTCAAGTCCATGGGCAACATGAGATGGCGCGCCAAGCCATTGCCAGAACCACAGGGAAGGATGGCCATAGCGGTCTCTGTGCCAAGGAGGCCGCGTCCTACCTCGTTGACCGTCCCATCGCCTCCGATGGCACAGACAATATCCGCACCACGGGCTGCAGCCTCCTGGGCCAGCAGCGTGGCGTGTCCAGCATACTGTGTCGAGACAAACTCGTAGCTGAATCGGGCGTGGTCGAGATGCACTTCGACAAGCTCAGGTATGCCTGCTTTGCTGATCGTGCCCGATATGGGGTTTGTGATGAAGACGATATGTTTCATAAAGGAACCGTACTGTTACATTTCTTGACGGCACAAAATTACGAAAATAACATGAATTATGCTCGTTCGAAGCGCTAAAAATTGAAATAAAGGAAAGATTTCTTGCGAAATAGGGCGTGCTATGGTAGTTTTTTCGTATCTTTGCAGCCTAATAATAAAGAAGTAGCTTCGGCTACGCCAAAAAGTAATGGGACAATTACAAGAAAAGTACAAAAGCTACCGAACGCCTCAGAAGTTTATGAAGGCTGGAGTGTACCCTTATTTCCGCGAAATCACAAGTATGCAGGGTACCGAAGTAACCGATATCGACGGACATAAGATTCTTATGTTTGGCTCCAACGCCTACACAGGCCTTCCCAGCGATCCACGCATCATCGCCGCTTCCCACGCTGCGCTCGACAAATATGGCACGGGCTGTGCAGGCAGCCGATTTCTCAACGGCACACTCGACTTGCACATCAAGCTCGAAAAAGAGATAGCCAAATATATCGGCAAGGAAGACGTGCTGGGCTACTCGACGGGCTTCTCCGTCAACGAGGGCGTGCTCTCCGTCGTCGTGGGCCGTGGCGACTATATCATCTGTGATGACCGCGACCACGCGAGCATTGTCGATGGACGCCGTCTGAGCTTTGCCACGCAGCTCCACTATAAGCACAACGACATGGAAGACCTGGAGCGCGTGCTGGCTAAGTTGCCGCACGAGGCCATCAAGTTGATCGTCGTTGATGGTGTATTCTCTATGGAGGGCGACCTGGCCAAGCTGCCGCAGATCGTTGAACTGAAGCACAAGTATAATTGCTCCGTCATGGTAGATGAGGCTCACGGCATCGGCGTCTTCGGAAGAGAGGGACGCGGCGTTTGCGACCATTTCGGACTGACAGATGAGGTCGATCTGATCATGGGCACTTTCTCCAAGAGTCTGGCTTCTATCGGCGGCTTCATTGCCTCTGACTTCGATACCATCAACTGGCTTCGTCACACCTCACGCACCTATATCTTCAGTGCTTCCAACTCGCCTGCAGCTACGGCAGCAGCACTGGAGGCTCTCCATATCTTGCAGAAGGAGCCGGAGCGCATTGAGCACCTGTGGGACGTGACCAACTATGCACTGAAGCGCTTCCGCGAAGAGGGCTTCGAGATCGGTGACACAGAGAGCCCGATCATCCCGCTCTACGTCCACGATGTGGATAAGACATTCCTCGTCACGAAGCTCGCCTATGATGCGGGCGTATTCATCAACCCGGTTATTCCGCCTGCTTGTGCCCCGCAGGACACGCTGGTGCGCTTCGCCCTCATGGCCACGCACACCAAGGACCAGGTGGACCAGGCCATCGAGATCCTCAAGAAAATCTTCATGGATATGGACTTGCTGAAGAAGTAAGCTACAAAAAGCAGCAGACAAAGACTGTAAAAGCATAGACGGTCCCGCCATGGGACTACGCAAGAGGTCGGAGACCATCCTTCGGGATGCGGATCCGACCTCTTGCTTTTCCCTTCCTCCTTATGCCAGAATAACCTGTTGACCCTTGACAACAACGAAAACACTCCATTGCTATTCCTATAATAAAGGAAGGAGCTACGTAAGACTGGCGTGGAGAGAGAACAATGGAAAGAAAACAAAGGGAAGAAGCTAAGAGAGGAAAGGAAAGGGAGGAAAGGAAAGGGAGGAAAAGACGAAAAGGAAAAGATGGAAACAGAAGAAGAAGGAGAAGAAAAAACAAAAGCGATGGCCTTCACAGGCGACCGCTTCCACTTCAATAGGTATTAGTCCTTCTTTAAGGTAAAAAGATTGTTTTCAGGATAACGATGGCAAAGTTAATGTTTTCTGCTGACTAATGCAAACATTTAAGGTCTTTTTTTGCAACTTTTTCACCGTGTCCCCACACAAATCTCTTTCACCTCATGGATAGGATGAAAAAGCGGCAGACTTATGAAGTCTGCCGCTACTAATCTGTTATATAGGGAAGGATTAGAACTCGATGGTAATGCGACCATTGATTTGGCGCCCCGTGAGGTAGTTGGGCACAGCATACTGCTGGCCCGTGACGTCCGTGATCCAATAGTAGCTGTTGACATTGTTGATGCCAAAGAGGTTGAGGCAGTCCAGTCCCAGCCACACATTGCGGAGGATGGACTTCTTGTCGCCCTCGTGGTTGTCAAAGAGGCGGTAGCTCATACCAATATCGGCACGCTTATAGGCTGGCGCACGGAAGGTGTTGGACTCCAGTTCTTTGTGGGGAGCAGAGAAAGGCAGACCATCGGCAAAAGCAAGGCGGAGGCTCATCCGCCACTTGGTCGTACCAGGGAAGTAGTCGGTAAAGAAGAGGTTGACGGCATAACGCTGGTCCGTGGGCAGGGGGATGGACTTGCCGCCTATCTTCATCCGCGTACTCATCACACTGAACGTCAACCACGAAGTGGTCTCGGGCACAAACTCGCCGAAGAGTTTCAGGTCTATACCCGCAGCATGGCCCGAGGCTTCCTGGTCGCCGAAGTAAGTCACCTTGACATTGTCCACGACATAAGGGGTAAGGCGCGAGAGCATCTTATAGTAGATCTCCGCCGAGAACTTAAACGGCCGGTCGAGCATGCGGAAACTATAGTCCATCGCTCCCACGAGGTGGATGGAGCGTTGAGAGCGTATCTTCTGGTTGAGTTTGGCATAGGTCACACCGTTGAGCGTCGTCGTGTCGCGCAACTCCTTGAAGAAAGGAGCCTGGTAGTAGAGTCCCGTGGCCACACGGAAGGCCAGGTTGCGATTCCATCCCGGGACGATGTTGAGCGAGACGCGGGGTGAGATCAGCGTCTCACCATTGAAGTTCCAGTGGGCAAAGCGCACACCGTAGTTGAGTGTATAGAGCGTCGGCACACTATCATTGCCCGTGCGGAAATTCCAGTTGTCCTGCAGGTAACCCTCGAAGCGATTGGCACGGAGTTCGTTGCGCGCACGCAGCGAATAGATCATATACAGATCCTTGCCCGTATGGGGCACGTTGTAGCCTGCCGAGTCGCGATACTCATACTCAGCAGAGTTTTCCGTGACGCGCTCCATCCTCCAGAGCAGCGCACCCTCCACATGGTGGTGGTCCGTCGTGCGGCGCGTCATGAGTTTGACGTTGCCCACCGTCGCCTTGAGATAGTCGCGCGAATGCTGCATATAAGTACCCACACCAAGGTTTTCGGAAGTCTCCGTCTGCGTCAGCCAGTATTGTCCCTGGATGTCGTAGCGCTCTTGCTCCTTCGTGGTGAAGATCGACCCGATGAGAGAGACGGAAGTCTTGTTGTCCTTCAGTTTGTGTGTCAAGGCCAGCGATCCGAAGAAGGTGCGGAAGAGGTCCTTCTCCTGTCCGTCGAAATAGACCTGGAAGTTCTTCACGTTCTCCATGGTACCGAAGTTGGTATTGCGGTCCTCAGGACGGAAGTTGTAATGGTTCTCCGAAATATTGCCGATGAGGTCGAGTTGCCACCGCTTCGTCGGCTGCCAGGACAGATAGGTCTGATAGTCGAGGAAGTTGGGTTTATACTCACCGTTGGTCTCCAGCGATCCCAGCACGTAGCGGTTGGTCTTATAGCGGAGGCCGTTGGTCCACGTGAACTTCTTCGCCGCAAGACCGACGTAGGCACTGGCGCCAAGGAGCGAAGCCGACACCTTGGCCTCCGTGCGCGTAGGTCGCTTGTAGGTGATGTCGAGCGCAGAAGACATCTTGTCGCCATATTTGGCCTCGAAGCCACCCGAGGAGAATCCCACAGAGGCCACCATATCGGGATTGATGACGGAGAGGCCCTCCTGCTGTCCACTGCGCACAAGGAAGGGACGATAGACCTCCACGTCGTTGATATAGACGGAGTTTTCGTCGAACGAACCACCGCGCACGTTATACTGGGAGGTCAACTCCGAATGGGTGGAGACACCGGCCTGCGTCTGCACCATCTCCTCGACGGCGTTGCCCGAGACCGAGGGAGCCTGCTGCGTAGTCTGAAGGTCCAACTGCTCGGTTGTGCCCTGGCGTTTCTTCTTGCCCTCCACCGTCACCTCGCCCAGCGTATTGTCATCGGCCAACTGCACCATGAGGGTCTGGCGCCCACGCGGACGGCGCAGGACGCGCGTCTTGGTGCGATAACCAACCATCGAGAAACGGACGGCCACACTGTCGGCACTGTGGAGCTCCAGGCTAAACTCGCCCTTGAGATTGGTCATGGCGAGCTTGCCCTGCGAGACAACCATCACCGAGGCCAACTCGATCGGATTGCCATTGGTGTCCGACACCTTGCCCTGGAGTGTGAACGACTGGGCCCGGACTCCGAGGGCACAGCACATCAGCAGGACTGTCCACAGGACGGAAATGGTCCATCGGTGTGAGAAAGCAGCCTGCTTGTTATCTCGTATGGTTTTCTTCTGATACATCATAAATATATAACGTCCCAATGGGTGGTTTATTGTTTTCCCCTCCTTATTCTATTGCACGAGAGACTGTCTTTTTTAGCGGAATATAAAAATCAGACGGGGATACAGAATCCAAGAGTCTTATAGAGACCAAGAGTCCTATAGAGACCAAGAGTCCTATAGAAATAAATAGCCTTATAGAAAAAGAGCGGTCACCCGTGCACGTTCATGCGCTGGTGGCCGCTCCTTCATCTCTTGTCACTATCAAGTGGGCTTGAAAAAGTCATTTCTCTTACTTGTCGTTCTCCTCTTTCATGTCGATAAACTGGCGGTTTCCGTCGTAGAACTCATACTGCAGGAAACCCAACTTCTGAGAGGGAACGACGCGGACGCCGATTCCATACTTCAACTGCCACCTCAACTTCAGGCTCATCAAGCCCTGGTTGATGTAGGCAGCCACATAGGGATGGACGTGCAGGTAGAACCGCTTCACGCCGACTTTGTTAACCAATCGGTCAATCTTTCGCTCCAACTGATCCGTGAAAAGAATACTGGAACGGATCTTTCCAGTCCCGAAACAGGTCGGGCAGGTTTCGTCAACGTCGATATCCATGGCCGGGCGCACACGCTGGCGCGTGATCTGCATCAGTCCAAACTTGCTCAGTGGCAAGATATTGTGGCGTGCACGGTCATTCTGCATGTTCTTGCACATGCGCTCGTAGAGCATCTGCCGGTCTTCGGCCAGGTGCATGTCAATAAAATCGACCACGATGATTCCTCCCATATCTCGCAGTCGCAATTGGCGTGCCAGCTCGTCGGCAGCACCGAGGTTGGTGTCGAGGGCGTTCTGCTCCTGACCCTTCTCCTTGGTACGGTTGCCACTGTTGACATCGACGACATGCATGGCCTCAGTGTGCTCTATAATAAGGTAGCAACCGTGGCCATAGTTGATGGTCTTGCCAAAGCTGGACTTGATTTGCTTGGTGACGTTGAAGTTGTCGAAGATGGGGACCTTGCCCGTGTAGCGCTTGACAATGCCCTCCTTTTCCGGCGCAATGAGCGATACGTAGTGCTTCACCGCCGTGCAGATTTCGTCATCGTTGACGTAGATGTTCTCGTAGGACGGATTGAACAAGTCGCGCAGCATGGCCACTGCCCTACCCGTCTCCTCGAATGCGAGCTGAGGACGCTCCTGCGTCTTCTGCGCCTTGGTGATGGTCTGTTCCCATCGACGCAAAAGCACCTTCATCTCCGCATCAAGCTCTGCGACGCGCTTGCCTTGCGCCACGGTGCGTACGATCACGCCAAAATTCTTCGGCTTGATGCTTTGGATGAGCTGCTTCAGACGTGCACGCTCCTCCGAACTCTTGATTTTGGACGACACATTGACCTTTTCTCCAAAGGGCATGAGGACAAGGAAGCGTCCTGCGAAGGACAACTCCGTCGTCAGACGGGGGCCTTTCGTAGAGATGGGCTCCTTGACCACCTGCACGATAACCTCCTGACCCACAGAGAGCGTCTGCTGGATGCTGCCATCCTTCTTGAGATCGGGAAGGCGCGAGGCCTTGGTGATGGGGAAAAGTCGCTTGCGGTCTCCCTGAACCTGCTTCAGGTACTTCGCGTAGGAGTTGAATTGACTTCCAAGGTCAAGATAGTGAAGAAAAGCATCGCGTTCATAGCCTACATCGACGAAGCAGGCATTGAGGCCGGGCATCAGTTTCTTTACCTTTGCCACATAAATGTTGCCCACAGAGAAACTTGCCTCGCGGGGCTCGCGCTGGTACTCCACCAACCGCTTGTCCTCAAGCAAGGCTATCGAGATTTCCTTGGGCTGAGCATCGATAATTACTTCGCTGGTCATTTTTTCTTTACTTATCCTGATGAAGTTGGTTAATGGCTGAACCTGTCCGTCCTGGCAGCGGTTGCATCCCTATCATATAATACCTATAATAAGAAGCTTCGCTCCGCGACGATTTGCAGGCCTCGCCAGACTCAAAAAAAAGTGGGCGGGGCTTGCCGACATTATTCCAAGGGATTAGAACGCCGCGCCGACAAGCACCGCCCATACTCGAAGACTGTGTGAGACTTCGGCTTTCAGCCTATAAGATGGGCTTACTTGCTCTTATGTCTGTTCTTTCTCAGTCTCTTCTTACGCTTGTGCGTAGCCATCTTGTGTCCCTTTTTCTTTCTTCCGTTTGGCATTGCTTAATGATTTTAAATTGTTTTACTTATCTTAATTATTGAAATTGACTATTCCACTTCTCCTAAGTCTCTCATGCGGTCGATGAAAGACTTGGCCGGCTTGAATGCCGGGAACTTGTGAGCGGGGATGGTAATCGTGATGTTCTTGGAAATATTGCGGGCGGTCTTCTCGGCACGCTGCTTGACAACGAAGCTGCCAAAACCACGGAGATAGACGTTCTCCTTACGCTCCATCATGCTTTCCTTGATGCACGACATGAACTCCTCCACAACGGCGGCCACGTCCTTTTTGCCCACACCAGTTCTTTCAACAATTTCGTTGATGATATCTGCCTTTGTCATTTCTGTTGTTGTTGATATTATCTTACTTTTATTATTACATCCTCTAAACGGACTGCAAAGATACTCATTTTCAGATGAATAGGGAAATTTATTAGCAGTTTTTTGCTAAAATATCTCGAATCGGCCTCTTTTCTCCTTTTTATATATTACCTTTGCAGCCAAAAAAAAGCTCTAAGACATGAAAACTACCATCGGCATTGATGTCGGTATCTCAACGACGAAGATTGTCGGCGTGAGGGACGGAGAGGTGAGCTCACCCCTGCGGATCCGCGCCACAGACCCTGTGACATCACTTTATGGAGCCTTTGGCAAATACCTGTACGACAATCAGATAGACCTCAACGACATCGAACAGGTCATGCTGACGGGTGTGGGTGCAGCCTACATCGACTCGCCCATCTACGGACTCCCCACGACCAAGGTGGAGGAGTTTATCGCTGACGGGTTGGGAGCCCAGCACGAATCGCAACTAAGCAAGATGATCGTGGTCTCCATGGGAACGGGCACTTCCATCGTGCAGTGTGACGGCGACCACATCAAGCACATCGGAGGCATAGGAATCGGAGGTGGCACGCTCTCGGGCCTCTCGCGGCTGCTGCTCCAGACCGACGATGCCAACCAAGTGGCGGAACTGGCCCAAGGGGGCGATATTGCCAAGATCAACTTGCTCATCGGCGACATCTCGCCCAATCCGCTGCCAGGGCTGCCTATGGACGCCACAGCTTCACTCTTCGCTCACGCACAGGCCAATGCCAGCCGTGCCGACATCGCACTCGGCCTGATCAATCTCGTGCTCCAGGCCATTGGCTCGGCTGCTGTCCTCAGCGCGCTACGCAGCGGCATCCAAGACTTCGTGATGATTGGCAACCTGACGCTGCTGCCTCAGTGCAAGACCGTCTTCCCCATCATTGAGCGCATCTACGGCGTGAAGTTTATCATCCCGAAGCACTCGGAGTTTTGCACGGCCATCGGAGCCGCACTCGACTACGCCAACCGGAAATAGCCGCGCACAAAGCCACCCCCTACTCTTCTATTTCCTTGAGGCTTCGGGCAAAATTGCTAAAAAAGTTACTCACCGTCTCCAGCGTCGCATAGGGAAGATAGCGGAAGCTCCGCCTGAGATTGCGACGCAGGACGGCAGAATTGTTGCTGACAAATCCCGTCCTCGTCTGGCGGAAATGCCATTCCTGTGCCGTATCCTTGACCAGGTTGCTCACGCTGCTGACGGCTAACTTGAAGGCTGCAGGCTCCTCGCGGTGCACAAACGGCAGTTCGTCAGGTTCGAAGTCGAAGACCGAGATGAGGATACTACCCTGCAACTGGGCCATGCGCTGCAGATGAAGGCGTAGCAACCAGTTGTCGAGTTTGACGAAATCGACCCGGTCGCCCTTCTCCCGAAGGTAGCGGCCAAGAAAAATGATGCCGCGCATATTGATACCGTGGTTGAGGAAGTCCTGCTCATTGACGACAAGCAGCCGCAGCAAGTCCATCGTCTCCACGGAGGTGTCTATGCTATGGCGCTCACCATCGAGCAACTTCACATAGCGCTTGTTGAGCATCCCCATACTCATGCCGACCTTGCGCGAGACGAGTTCGGCAAGGCTCTGCTGCTTCTGTGCGTCTTGCCCTGCCCGGAGAAGTATCTCCTCAGGCATGTTCAGTCCCTGCTCTCCACTATGCTTCTGCACACCACGAAGAAACACATCAGCCACGCCTTGGACCTCCACCATCTGGTAGAGGCGACGCCACTTGAACGCCGACATAGGCTCCAAGAGCTCGTCGTCGGCGAAGGCACCGGAGCGAAGAAACCGGAAGAAATTGCGCTGAATGATCTCCATAATCGGTCTTAGCTTGAGTAAGTCAATAGGTGGAAGCGGCCTTTGTCGTGCCTCAGATCGTGGAACGCTGATAGAAGTCGATATTCTCCATCGACAGCAGTTCGATGGGCATGAAATTGACGGGACGGATATCCTCTTTCAGCACCAGGGAACGGAAGAGCGCATCGACGGCCTTGAAGCCCTGCATGAAACCGTGCTGGGCTATGAGGAAAGAGATGGCACCGCGGCGAACGCAGTCCGCATTCTTATGAACGACGTCATAGCCCATCACCTGCACGCGTTCGTTCTGGTGGCGCTGGAGATACTCGCCTACGATCCATGCGCGCGAATTGAACGTAATGCAATGGCGAACCTCGGGATGGTTGCGGAAGAAGTCGTCCAGCAATCGGTCGTTGTCCTTCTGCGTTCCGTCCAAGGGAAGCGTCAGCGTCTTGATGTCCACCTGCGGGAAGTTGTTCTCCATGTAGTGGCGGAAACCCACCTCGCGGTTTTCCTGCTGCTGCGAGGGTCTGTAGCCCTCCCTGCCCTGCTTCATCAGCATGATGGCGGGGTCGCCTCCGGCGATCAACATCAAGATCTTGGCAGCGAAATAGCCACTTTGGAAGGAGTCTTGGCCAAAGAAAGCAAGCGGCTGAAGATCTGCCATATAGGAATCGAGCAAGACCAAGGGGACGCCTGTCGCATGGAGTTTGTCGGCAAAGGCTTTAGCCAACTCACGTGCAGGCGGCACGAGGATCACACCATCAGGATTGAGCAGCATGCAGTCGGAGGCAGCATCCTCAAACGACTGCGCGTCGAGGCGACTGTAGTGGATGAATTTCACGTCGATCTGGAAATCGCGGCGAAACTCCACGGCCTCTACCATACCGTCCTCCACCTCGTCCCAATACGCCTCGCTCGCATGGCGCGGCATCAAACAATAGAACGTGAAGGAGCGATTATACGCCAATGCGCTGGCGTACATATTCGGCTCATAGTTGAGCTCCTTGAGGACGTTATTCACTTTGTCCAACGACGCTGCCGACACATTGGGCCGATTATGTAGTACGCGATCTACCGTGCCTACAGAGACGCCTGCTCTTTCTGCAATATCCTTTATCCTTATCTTCTTGTTCATCCTTCTTTCAGCAAAGCAATTGTGACATTCCTTTCACTTGCAAATTTAGCTAATATATTTTAATTATCAGTCGTTTTTCATGGAATTAACATTTCCCGAACAAAAGCCCTTTGCTCACGAGCGTAGCGTAAGCACACAAATAAACCCCCTATCATCCTTTGGACGACGGGGGTCTATAATGAATGCTGCTTTACAGTGCTAAAATGCGCTCTAAATCTGTATGCCTAATATTGATTAAGCCTCGGCGGGAGCCTCCTCCTCAGCGGGAGCTGCGGGAGCCTCAGTCTCGGCGGGAGCCTCCTCCTCAGCGGGAGCCTCTACCTTGGCACTCTCAGCGCGGAGGGCCTCCTCGGCCTCGCGCTCAGCTTTCAGCTCAGCCTCGTTCTCAGCGACCACGGTGACAGGCACCTTGATCTCCACCTCTTTGTGGAAGTGGACGGTAGCCTCGTAGTTGCCAACACGCTTAGCATCGTGCATGGTGATGATCTTGCGATCGATGTCGATGCCCTTCTTGGCCAGCTCCTCAGCCACATTGGCTGCACCTACTGAACCATAGGCCACGCCCGTCACGCTCACCTTCGTAGCGATGACCAGCTCAACACCCTCCAGCTGCTTGGCGCGCTCCACGGCTGCTGCCTTGAGGGCAGCGAGCTTAGAAGCCTGCTGCTTCAGGTTCTCAGCGAGGACCTTCTTGGCAGAGGGAGAAGCGATCACGCCCAGTCCCTTCGGGATGAGATAGTTGCGGCCGTAGCCACTCTTCACGTTCACAATATCGTTCTTGTAGCCAAGACCGATGATATCTTCTTTCAGAATAATCTCCATAATCGTTGCCTCCTTCTTTAATTACTTCATCAAATCGGTGACATAAGGCAGCAATGCGATCTGGCGGGCACGCTTGACGGCGGTGGCCAGACGACGCTGGTACTTCAAAGAAGTTCCTGTGATGCGACGGGGGAGAATCTTACCCTGCTCGTTGAGGAAACGCTTGAGGAACTCGGGATCCTTATAGTCGATATACTTGATACCGCTCTTCTTGAAACGGCAGTACTTCTTCTTCTTCGTGTCGATAGAAGGAGCGTTCAAATAACGGATTTCTGACTTTCTCTGCTCTGCCATGATTATGCCTCCTCTACTTTAGCTGCGAGCTTGTTGCGACGCTTCTCTGCGTAAGCAGCAGCATACTTGTCAAGCTTCACGGTGATAAAACGAATGACTTTCTCGTCGCGACGGAAGTTCGTCTCAAGACGATCAATGAGCGTAGGCTCAGCCTTGAACTCGATGAGGAAATAGAAGCCGGACGATTTCTTCTGAATGTTGTAGGCCAACTTCTTCAGACCCCAGGCCTCCTCATTCAAGATCTCAGCACCATTCTCGGTGAGCAGGCTCTTGAATTTAGCGACCGTTTCCTTTGTCTGGTCATCAGACAAAACGGGAGTCAAAATGAAAACGGTTTCGTATTGATTCATACTACCCTTAAAATTGTTGATAAAAAATATAAGTTAATGCTTAAACTTTTGCACTGATTTTCAAGCCCTTAAAGACTCTCCATCAAAATGCGGTGCAAAAGTACGGACTTTTTTTTGATTAGCCAAATTATTTGTTGTAATTTTGCCGACATGAAGAAAAAGATCATCCAGTCTGCCGGACTTATCTCCGTCGCCGCGGGCGTTGGCCTGTTTGCGATCCACGGCCTTCTGTTGCCCCACAACAACCTCCTCTTGCTTTCCGGACTGACCCTGGTCCTGGCGGGCGTGGTGGCCCACGTCGTCATCACCAAGCACAGCAGCAAGTACTAAATTCAACCGTCCCTTCCGCCTCCACGATGGGCAGACGAAAGGGACGGTCTGTTTGCTACCTTTGTTCTGGTCGGGTGAGCGTCAGCTTGCGACCTTAGTTCTGATCGGGGACAATGAGCTTATAGCCCTTGCCGTGGATGTTGATGATCTCGATCTGGTCGTCGTCCTTCAGGTGCTTGCGCAACTTCGTGATATAGACATCCATAGATCGGGCGTTGAAGTAGTTGTCGTCGATCCAAATGGTCTTGAGCGCATAGTCGCGCTGCAGGATCTCGTTGGCGTGGGAGCAGAGCAGGGCCAGCAGCTCATTCTCCTTGGTGGTGAGCTTGGTCTGCTTCTCGCCGATGGTGAGCAACTGCTTCTGGGTATCGAAGGTGAAGCGGCCGATGTGGTAGAGCGTGCTCTCCTTGTTCTTCTTACCCTTCACGCGACGCAGGATAGCCTCGATGCGCATCACGAGTTCCTCCATGGAGAAGGGCTTGGTGATATAGTCGTCGGCACCCAACTTGAAACCTTCGAGGATATCCTCCTTCAGCGTCTTGGCCGTCAGGAAGATGATAGGCACCTCGGCGTTGCTCTGACGAATCTCCTGAGCCAGCGTGAAACCGTCCTTCTTCGGCATCATCACGTCGAGGACGCAGATGTCGTACTTCTCCTTGAAGAACTCACGGTAGCCAATCTCGCCGTCCGGGCACAACTTACACTCGAAGTTCTTCGCCTGGAGGTACTCGCGGAGCAGCATTCCCAGATTCTCATCATCCTCACACAACAAAATCTTCAGTTTCTCTTCCATAATTCAATTCTGGTTTAGAAGGAGCGGGCGGATCGGCTGCGACACCTCTCCCACACCGCTACGGGTTATTATTATATTAATGTATTTCCTTATTTATATATATAGTTGACCGACTTCGTTGAACCACTCATCGGCACCTTATTCCATATCCTCGTCGCGAATGATGGGCAACTTGATGGTGAAGGTCGTTCCCTTGCCATACTCACTATCGACGCGGATCTCGCCCTCGTGCAGATCGACCATCTTCTTGACATAGGCCAGTCCGAGACCGAAGCCCTTGACGTCGTGGACATTGCCCGTGTGGACGCGGTAGAACTTCTCGAAGATCTTCTTGAGGTTCTCTTTCTTGATACCCTGGCCCGTGTCGCGAACGGAGAGACAGAGGTGGTGCTCCGTGTTCCACGTCTTCAGATAGACGTTGAGCGGCTCGTCGGGTTTGGCATATTTGACGGCATTGTCCAGGAGGTTGAAGATGACATTCTGGAAATGCATCTCATCGACATACATCGCCGAATCGACCGCCTCTATGCCCGTATAGACCTTGCCGCCCGTGTGCTCCACGCGGAGCGTGAAGGAGGCAGCAATGTTTTCCACCATCTCGTTGAGGTCCGTGTATTTCTTCTTGAGCACCGCCGTCTTGTTGTCATACATACTCATCTGCAGCACCTTCTCCACCAAGAAGCGGAGGCGCTTCGACTCGTCATTGATCACCCCTCCGAGATGCTCGATCATCTGCGGCGACTTCGTCAGGCTCTTGTCGTTCATCATCTGCGAGGCCAGCGAGATACTCGCTATCGGGGTCTTCAGTTCGTGGGTCATGTTGTTGATGAAGTCGTTCTTGATCTCCGAGTAGCGTTTCTGTCGGAAGATCACGACGATGGTGAAGATAAACGTCACCAGCAGGACAAACGTGAAGATGACCGACGGGATCATGAAGCGCACACTGGAGAAGATGTAACTGTTCATCTCGGGGAAGTGGATGCGTACGATGCCGCGACGGTTGGGCGGGTCGTTGCGAAAGAGCACCTGACTGAAACTGCTCTCCACCCCCTCGTCCGTGTAGTCGGGGCAGCGATAGACCTCTCGTCCGTCCTGGGTCTGCACCACAAAGTGGTAAGGGATGTTGATGCCGTTGTTCATCATCTCCGCTTTCAGGTCCTGGTCCAGCAACTTGAAGTTGACGCGCTCCTTGAGCGGTTTCTCCGAAGCGGAATAGAGGATATTATAGACCACCTCGTCAAGCATGCTCTTCTGATAGACGTAGCGGTTGCGGACGATTTCCTGCAGGCTCTTCTTCGTAGCCGAGATAGAACTGCTGTCGTTGCGCAGGATCATGGCCTTCGGCGTCTGCGACGGTTTGTTGGTGACGGTCTTCATCTGAAACGACGAGTAGCCCGCCTTGCTCCGTCCGCTTCGCCCACCCTGCTTCGATGCGCCTTGGCTCTCCTTCTCATCCACGTCGCGCTCCAGATAGCGCAGCGTCTCGTTGAGCTCCATGTTGCGCGAGGCTTGATACAAGGCACGGTTGACGGACTCGTCAAACTGCTCCCGCTTCATCTCGGCCATTTCCTCGATGTAGTTGAGCTGCAACAACAACAGGGCCAAGAATGAAAGCCCCATGATGACGGCTATTGTCCAAATCGTTCGTTTCTTCATCTTCCTCGATTTTTCTCGATGGCAAAGATACGCCCTTTTCTTAAACCATTAACAGTCAAAAGTTAATTTTCTTGCTCTCGTTTACCTTATTTAACCTTGTTTTTCGTTTATAGTTCATTATTATCAACTACAAAAGGCTTCTTGTGCTTTTTACAGACCAAAGAATACGTGATGATCGTGAAAATCGCAGGGCGAAAAGGCTGGCGATTGCAGAATAATCACTAACTTTGCACAAGCGTAACAACTTAGAACGAGAAAAATAGCATCAGAAATAAAAATATGTTTAGCGGTATAGTAGAAGAGATGGCAACCGTCGTTGCCATCCGTCACGACCAGGAGAACATCGACTTCACGCTCCGTTGCAGCTTTGTCGATGAGTTGAAAATAGACCAGAGCGTTTCCCACAATGGCGTCTGCCTCACTGTGGTGAGCATCCAGGACGGTTGCTACACCGTGACGGCGATGAAGGAGACGCTGCTCCGCTCCAACCTTGGCCTGCTGAAGGAGGGCGACCGCGTCAACGTCGAGCGTTCGATGCCGATGAACGGTCGCCTGGACGGTCACATCGTGCAGGGCCACGTAGATCAGACGGCGCGCTGCGTGAAGATGGAGGATGCTGCCGGCTCCACCTACTTCACCTTTGAGTACGCCCTCGACCGCGAGATGGCGCGCAAGGGCTACTTCACGGTCGATAAGGGTTCCGTGACGGTCAACGGCGTCTCGCTCACCGTCATCGACCCCACCGACAACACCTTCACCGTGGCCATCATCCCCTACACACGCGAGCACACCAATTTCGCCGACATCGTCGTGGGCACGGAGGTCAACCTCGAGTTTGATATCCTGGGCAAGTATATCGCCCGACTCAACCACTTCGCATAAGCGAGCCTCCAAGGCAGGCGTTCATCAAGAGAAGCCCGCAATCAAGCGACAATCAAGGGAAGTCCACGAACTGGCGGTCAAAAACTTTTCCTCCTGAAAAAAACAATCCCAAGTCTCTCTATCAGACAGTTTAGATAGGAAAGACTTGGGATTGTCCTATTTTCCGCAGCGCCGCCCCAGCTGGGGCGACGATACTGTTATCTTACTCCTCCTCGGCGGGCTTCATGTTGGTATAAACGTTCTGCACGTCCTCGAAGTCCTCCAGGCGGTCCACCATCTTGTCGATGACCTCGCGCACGTCGGGCGTCACCTCCTTGAGGTCGTTGGGGATGCGCGTAAACTCTGCCGAGGTGATCTCGTAGCCAGCTTCCTCCAGGTGCTTCTGGATCTCGCCAAAGTGGTTGGGCTCACCATAGATAGTGATCTCACCCGTCTCGTCATCGACGTCGAACTCATCGTCCACTCCGTAGTCGATCAACTCGAGGATCAGCTCCTCCATGTCCGTATCAGCCGGCGCCTTGAAGGTGAAGACACACTTGTGGTCGAAGAGGAAGGAGAGCGAGCCCTGCGTTCCCAAGTTGCCATTGAACTTGTTGAACACCGATCTCACATCGCCCACCGTGCGGGTGGTATTGTCCGTCAGCGCATCGACGAAGATAGCGATGCCATGCGGTCCATAGCCCTCATACGGCACCTCCTTGTAGTCGCTCTGATCCTTGCCCATCGCGTTCTTGATGGCGCGCTGGATGTTGTCCTTCGGCATGTTCTCGCGCTTGCAAGTGGCGATCAAGGCGCGCAAACGCGGGTTATTCTCCGGTTCCGGACCGCCAGCCTTCACGGCGATAGCGATTTCCTTACCCAGTTTGGTGAACGTGCGGGCCATGTGACCCCATCGCTTCAGCTTGGTAGCCTTGCGATATTCAAAAGCTCTTCCCATGAATTTATCTTATTCTTTGTTTTTGTTGTATATGTTCTTGCCTTTAGCTTTTCTTCCTATCTCAACTCCGCGTGGAGCTTGGTCGTGAGATTCTTCATCAGCTTCTGCATGATGGCTTCGATGGCCTTGTCGGTCAGCGTGCGGCTCTCGTCCTGCAGGATGAAGTTGACGGCATAGCTCTTCTTGCCCTCGGGCAGGTTCTTGCCCTGATAGACGTCGAAGAGCACCACCTGCTTGAGGAGTTTCTTCTCCGTCTGTCGCGCGATCTGCTCTATCTGAGCAAACTCCACGTTGGCATCGACCAGCAGCGCCAGGTCGCGGCTCACGGCCGGATACTTCGAGAGTTCCTGGAAGAGGAGACTGTTCTTGCGCGTTGCCTTCATCAGTTCCGTCCAGTCGATCTCAGCATAATACACCGGCTGCTCGATGTCGAAGCGGCGGAGCACATGGTGATTGACGATACCCAGGTCCACCAGCACCTTGCCGCCACGCGTCTTCATCCGAAGGCCCTTGTCGAAGATGTTATTGTCGGAAACCTCCGTCACCACCTGGCCCGCTTGGAGTCCGACGCGGCGCAGGACGTTCTCCACATACGCTTTCAGTTCGAAGAAGGAGCTCTCCTCGTCGGGATGGGCCCAGTTGCCCTCCACACGATGACCCGTCACCCAGAGGGCGAGATGGTAGCGCTGCTGATAGGCCTTGATCGGGCTCTCCGTGGTATAGCGCTCCTCATCGAAGTGATAGACGTTGCCCACCTCGAAGAATCGGAGGTTGCGCGCTTTGCGGTTGACGTTGCGGACGATGCTCTCCAGTCCTCCGAAGAGGAGCGTCTGGCGCATCACGCCGAGGTCGGAGGAGAGCGGGTTCATCACCTTCACCGTCCGTGCCCACGGATAGCAGTTGTAGAGGTTCTCGTCGTAGTAGGCCTGCTTGGTGAGCGAGTTGTTGAGGATCTCGCTGAATCCGGCTCCCACCAGTTGCTCACTGACCTGGTTCTCACGGCGAAACTCCTTGTCCGCCTCGCCTGCGATGGTGAGCGACGACTTCAGCGTCGTCGGTATCTCCACGTTGTTGTAGCCGTAGATGCGGAGGATATCCTCCACCACGTCGCACGGACGCTTCACGTCAACACGGTAGGGCGGCACCATCAGGTCCAGTCCGAGATCATCCTCCTTGACAATGCGCATCTCCAGGTTCTGGACAATGCGCTTGATGGTCTCCTGGCCGAGTCGCTTGCCGATCAGTCGGTCGCAGTATTCATAGTTGAGGCGGACGGGGAATCCCTCCACCTTGTTGGGATAGACATCCTTGATTTCCATGCTCACCTTGCCCCCTGCCAACTGCTGACAGAGGATGGCGGCCTGCTTCAATCCGTAGATCGCCAGATTGGGATCCACGCCGCGCTCGTAGCGGAAACTGGCATCGGTGGAAAGTCCGTGGCGTCGCGCGCTCTTGCGTATCCATGTCGGATGGAAACAGGCGCTCTCCAGCACCACGTCGCGTGTGGTCTCATACGTGCCGCTGCCCTTGCCGCCAAAGACGCCGGCTATGCACATCGGCTCCTGCTCGTTGCAGATGGCCAGATCGTGCTCACCGAGGATGTGCTTCTCGCCGTCGAGGGTGACAAACTCCTTGCCTGCGTTGTCGGCCTTGACCACGATGTGGTGGCCCGTGACCATGTCGGCGTCGAAGCAGTGCATCGGCTGACCGTAGGCCATCATGACATAGTTGGTGATATCGACGATATTGTTGATGGGACGGAGTCCGATGGTGGAGAGTTTGTCGCGCAGCCACTGCGGACTCTCCTTCACCTCGCAGTCCTTCACGCTCACGCAGGCGTAGCGTCGGCAGGCCTCCGTGTTCTCGATCGTCACCTCGATGGGCAGGTCGTGGTTATCGACATGGAAAGCCTCGCAGTCGGGTCGGTGGAGGCTGGTCTTGTATCCATTCTCGCAGAGCCAGGCGTAGAGGTCGCGGGCCACACCGTAGTGGCTCAGCGCGTCGGCGCGGTTGGCCGTGATGTCGATATCGATCACCCAGTCGCTTTCCAAATGGTAGTACTCGGCGGCAGGCTGTCCCACGGGCGCATCCTCGGGCAGGACAATGATACCGTCGTGGGAGTGGCCCACACCGATCTCGTCCTCTGCACAGATCATGCCGAGCGACTCCACGCCGCGCAGCTTCGACCGCTTGATGGTGAAGCTCTTGTCTCCGTCGTAGAGGACGCAGCCCAGGTCGGCCACGATCACCTTCTGGCCCTCGGCCACATTGGGTGCGCCACAGACGATCTGCTGAGGAGCCTCCTTGCCCAGATCCACCGTCGTGATATGGAGGTGGTCGCTATTGGGATGGGCGACACACGTCAACACTTTACCTACAAACAGACCCTTCAGCCCACCAGGGATGGCCTGTACTTCGTCCAGTCCGCCCACTTCGAGACCCGTGGAGGTCAATGCCTCTGCCACCTGCTGCGGTGTCAGGTCGAAATCGACGTACTCTTTCAACCATTTGTATGAAATCTTCATTATATGGATGCTAATTATTATTCTAAGATGCAAAGTTACGGCTTTTTCCGTACATAGCCAAAAGGCAAACCATTTTTTTACAATTCCAAGTATGTCCTTTCTCTGTGACTATCAACAAATCGATCATCAGATAAGGCTCAAAATGGTTTTAACGAAATCGTGTAACAAACCAATTATCTCCTGAATATCATCCTCTGAAATATCGTAGGCGCAGTTGTAGTCCGCTTTCTGTCGTAATTGAAACATACGGGCAAGAAAACTTCCATAAGAGATATCGACGATCTTTGTCCTTACAAAATGTAAACTAAATTGTGCATTTATACCCGCATGTGTATGGGCGTTGATTCCTTTTGCTATAAAAAGTGCTTGCACAGCATGAAAACTGGCATAATAATAGCGATTGGCAGCCAAATCCCAATGTTTCAGCTCCACCATTTCGTCCGCCTGGGCTAAAAACCTCTTGGCTTTTTCCACTTGAAGGCCGACCAGAGTTTTCTTATGTATATTATCCATAATTTTCAAACCAAAACAATTCCATCACGATTTACATTCTCGTAAAATGGGGTAAAATAATACGATTCCCATTCTTTTTTTGTATAAAGAATAGGATTGATTTCTGTGCCAAGGTCGCATCCTAACAGGACAAAGGGATAACTCACATTGTCATAGTCGGCTTGTTCCAATCTATCTTTGTCCAAAAGAATAAGAATATCCCAGTCTGAATCGTTACGGGCATCTCCCCTCGCCCTCGACCCATACAATATAGCCTTGCTCCCTAATGGTATAGTGGATTTGGCGATATCTTTTATCTTCAATATTGTCTTATCGTCTGTTGCCATACGCTTGAACTCTTTATTGTGCCGAGATAGTGCAACCTATCCTATTCAGTTTATGTCCTATCTTATTCCGTTTATGCAAAGATAAGAAATATTTTGCTATTATGCAAATCATTTCTCCAATATTTCGCCCATTTTTTAGAACGCGTCTATATCCATTTGCTTTTTTCTTTGTACCTTTGCAAACGTATATGGTGAAAAAGATATTCAAGATAGTCCGTCTGACCCTGGCCTTGCTCTTCGCCTCCTCGCTGCTCGCGGTGGTAGCCTATCGCTTTGTGCCGGTCTATTTCACGCCGCTCATGCTCACGCGTTGCTTCGAGCAGATCGCCGATGGCCGTTCCGTCCGTCTCCACCACGAGTGGATTCCGCTGGAACGTATGGCGCGCTCTATGCCCGTGGCGGTGATCGCCAGCGAGGACCAGCGCTTCATGGATCACCACGGCTTCGACTACAAAGCCATCGAGCAGGCCGCCCTGGAGCACCTCGACGACGGCAAGCGGCTGCGTGGCGGCAGCACCATCTCGCAGCAGACGGCCAAGAACGTGTTTCTGTGGCAGGGCCGCTCGTGGCTGCGCAAGGGTCTGGAGGCCTACTTCACTTTCCTCATCGAGACTCTTTGGGGCAAGCAGCGCATCATGGAGGTCTATCTCAACTCCATCGAGATGGGCGACGGCATCTACGGCGTGGAGGCCGTGGCCGAGCAACACTTCGGCATCAACGCCTACAACCTCACGCGCGCCGACTGCGCACTGATAGCCGCCACGCTCCCCAACCCCCGAAGATACAGTAGCAAGACGCCCTCGCCCTACATGCGGAAGCGCCAGCGACAGATCATGCACCAGATGACCTTCATCCCCGCCTTTGACATGAGGCGGTAGCCACCCCCCATCACACATCCTACACCAACCAAGCACCATCTCCCCATGAGCGACCAGCAGCACGAGATATTATCCCAACTCAACGACAGCCAGCGCGAAGCCGTGACCTATTGCGACGGCCCCTCGCTGGTGATAGCCGGCGCAGGATCGGGCAAGACCCGCGTCCTGACCTACAAGATAGCCTACCTCCTCACGACGGGCCTGGACCCCTGGAACATCCTGGCCCTGACCTTCACCAACAAGGCCGCACGGGAGATGAAGGAGCGCGTGGCCCAGATCGTGGGCGACGAGCAGGCCCGCCGACTCTATATGGGCACGTTCCACTCCATCTTCTCGCGCCTCCTGCGCAAGGAGGGCCAAACGCTGGGCTACCAGCCCAACTTCACCATCTACGACGACAGCGACTCGCGGAGCCTGATCAAGTTGATCCTCAAGGAACTGGGCCTCGACGACAAGGTCTATAAGCCCGCCACGGTGGCGGGCCGCATCTCCATGGCGAAGAACCACCTCATCCTCCCCGCCCAGTATGCCAACGACCAGGCCGCCTGCCAGCGCGACCGCGAGCAACGTATGCCGTCGATCGCCAAGATCTACGCCGCCTACCAGACCCGCCTCTTCCAGGCCAACGCCATGGACTTCGACGACCTGCTGGTCAACACCTTTCTCCTCCTGCGCGACCATCCCGAGACGCGGCGCAAGTACGCCAGCCTCTTCCGCTACATCCTGGTCGATGAGTACCAGGACACCAACGCCGTGCAGGTCAGCATCGTGCAACTGCTCTCGGAGGGCCACCAGCGTGTCTGTGTCGTCGGCGATGACTACCAGAGCATCTACTCCTTCCGCGGCGCCAATATCGACAACATCCTCGACTTCCAGAAGAAGTTTCCCCTCACCCGCCTCTTCAAGCTGGAGCGCAACTACCGCTCCACGCGCAACATCGTCAGTGCGGCCAGCTCGCTCATGAAGCACAACCGGCGGCAGATCGCCAAGGAGGTCTATTCCGAGGAGGCCGAGGGCGACCGCATCCTCTACCACCCTTGCTACAGCGACAAGGAGGAGGCCATGGTGGTGGCCAAGGAGATAGACCGCATCAAGCACCAGGACGGCTGCGAGTACGACGCCTTCGCCATCCTCTACCGCACCAACGCCCAGAGCCGCAGTTTCGAGGACGAACTGCGCAAGCGGGCCATACCTTATATAATATACGGCGGACTGTCATTCTACCAGCGCAAGGAGATCAAGGACATCCTGGCCTACTTCCGCCTGGTCGTCAATCCCGACGACGGCGAGGCCCTGCGCCGCATCATCAACTATCCCGCCCGCGGCATCGGCAACACGACGCTGCAGCGCCTCATCGACTGCGCCTCGGAGGACGGCGTGAGCCTCTGGGAGGTGATCAGCCATCCCGGCCAGCACGCCACGGGCCTGGGCAAGGCCGCCCTGTCGAAACTCGTCGCCTTTCGCGAGCTCATCGATCGGTTTGCTGCCGTGGCCACGGAGAAGGACGCCTTCGAGACGGGCCGCGAGATCGTCAAGGAGAGCGGCCTCTACGCCGAGCTCTACAAGAACCTCGACCCCGAGTCCGTCTCCAAACAGGAGAACTTGGAGGAGTTTCTCGCCGCCATGCAGGCCTTCGTCGAGGAGGGCAAGGAGACGGGCGACCACGTCATGCTCGCCGACTACCTCCAGGAGGTGGCCCTCATCACCGACCAGGACCGCAAGGACGACGACACGCCCAAGGTGAAGCTCATGACCGTCCACGCCTCCAAGGGCCTGGAGTTTGCCAACGTCTTCGTCGTCGGACTGGAGGAGAACATTTTTCCCTCTCCCATGGCCTCCGACACGGGACGCGGACTGGAGGAGGAGCGGCGCCTGCTCTACGTTGCCATCACGCGCGCCGAGCGCCGCTGCATCATCACCAACGCCCAAAACCGCTTCCGCTTCGGATCCATGCAGTTTGACAGTCCGAGCCGCTTCATCAACGACATCGACCCACGCTATCTGACGCAGCAGGGCGACAGTCCTGCCTCCTCGGGCGGCTTCCGCCAGTCGCAAGGTGGCGACGACTTCCGCCGATCCTCTACGGGCAACAAGTCCTGGGACGACAACTTCCGGTCACAGCAGTCGTCGCGGTGGCAGAACAGCAAGCCCGTCGCCTCGCAGTTTCGTGCCGAACCGCAACCGAAGATCACGCAACCGCGCCGACCCGAGCCTGCCGTCGATCCGCTCTCGCCGCGCACGCGCCAGCAACTTCTGCGCGAGGGTGGCAACTGGCGGCGCCTCGACTCCGCACTGACCAGCGGCGGACGTGCGCAGCCCGTCTCTCGTCCGCAAGGCGCCTCCCCTGCCTCAGGTTCGCTCCACGTAGGATCGCAGGTGGAGCACCCGCGCTTCGGACGAGGCCAGGTCGTGGCACTCACGGGGTCTGGCGATGACGCCAAGGCCACGGTGGAGTTCGCCAACGTAGGCGTGAAAAAACTCCTGCTGAAGTTTGCCCGCCTCACGGTGCTCTCCTAAGAGACGCCGCCCAGCGGACCCACAACCTATCATCGAACATCAAGATCATTATATCAATAGATTATGCAACAGAAGATTATCATTTTGGACTTCGGCTCACAGACCACGCAGCTTATCGGCCGCCGCGTCCGCGAGCTGGACACCTTCTGCGAGATCCTGCCCTACAACAAGTTTCCCAAGGACGACCCCTCCGTCATCGGCGTCATCCTCTCGGGATCGCCCTATTCGGTCCACGACCCCGAGGCTTTCAAGGTAGATCTCACGCAGTTTGTCGGCAAGATCCCCGTGCTCGGCATCTGCTACGGCGCACAGTTTATCGCCCATACCAATGGGGGTAAGGTGGAGGCTGCCGACAGTCGCGAGTATGGCCGCGCCAACCTGGAGCACTTCGAGGCCAGCAATCCCCTCTTCAAGGGTTTCGAGCCCCAGTCGCAGGTGTGGATGAGCCATGGCGACACCATCACGGCCATCCCCGCGGACTGCCAGTGCATCGCCTCTACGGCCAACGTGCGCTTCGCCGCCTATGCCTCCACGAAGCAGCCCGTCTGGGCCGTGCAGTTCCACCCCGAGGTGTTCCACACGCTCCAGGGTAGCCAGTTGCTGCGCAACTTCGTGGTTGATATCTGCGGCAGCAAACAGGACTGGAGCGCCGACTCCTTCGTCGAGACCACCGTGGCCGAACTCAAGGCACAGTTGGGCGACGACAAGGTGATCCTCGGCCTCTCGGGCGGCGTCGATTCGAGCGTGGCCGCCGTCCTTCTCCACAAAGCCATCGGCCAAAACCTCACCTGCATCTTCGTCGATCACGGCATGCTCCGCAAGAATGAGTTCCGCGACGTCATGGAGGACTACAAGTGTCTCGGTCTCAACGTCATCGGCGTCGATGCCTCCGAGAAGTTCTTCGCCGACCTCGCTGGCATCACCGACCCCGAGCAGAAGCGCAAGATCATCGGCCGCGACTTCGTCGAGGTCTTCAATGCCGAGGCCAAGAAGCAGACGGGTGCGAAGTGGCTCGCTCAGGGCACGATCTATCCCGACCGCATCGAGAGTCTCAACATCACGGGCAAGGTCATCAAGAGCCACCACAACGTCGGCGGCCTGCCCAAGGTGATGAACCTCCAGCTCTGCGAGCCGCTGAAGTGGCTCTTCAAGGACGAGGTGCGCCGCGTGGGCCGCTCTATGGGTATGCCCGAGCACCTCATCACGCGCCATCCCTTCCCGGGTCCGGGCCTCGCCGTCCGCATCCTGGGCGACATCACGCCCGAGAAGGTGCGCATCCTCCAGGATGCCGACGACATCTACATCCGTGGCCTGCGTGAGTACAAGGTGCGGCTCAGCGGCGAGGAGGCTCGCCGTGTGCTGGCTGCCGGCGTCCCTGCCGACATGCAGAACGGCGAAATCGAGGTATCGCTCTACGACCAGATCTGGCAGGCGGGCACCATCCTCCTCTCCACCGTCCGCTCCGTGGGCGTGATGGGCGACGAGCGCACCTACGAGCATCCCGTGGCCCTGCGTGCCGTGACGAGCACCGACGCCATGACGGCCGACTGGGCCCACCTGCCCTACGACTTCATGGCCAAGGTCTCCAACGAGATCATCAACAAGGTGAAGGGAGTCAACCGCGTCTGCTACGATATCTCCTCCAAGCCGCCCGCAACGATCGAGTGGGAGTAGGATCCAAGGAGACACACGCCTACTATAAATGGGAAGCGCCTTCCGATAATGAGGGAGGCGCCTCCTAATATAAAAGAACAGGGGGACTTGCCCGTACCATCCGCCGAGATGGTGGGCAAGTCCCCCCTTTTTTTATCAGCCACGCTCCTATGAGAACCGAACTTATATGAGAGCCGAGCAACTATGGGAAGCGTATTTATATAAGAACCGTTTTGATATGACTACCGCTCCCTCCCCCCCAGGAAAGGGAGAAGGAGCGGCAGATCGTGTTCGTACTTCTTTCTTCTTGTTTCTACTTGGCGTAGGCCACGCTGCGCACCTCGCGGATCACGGTGATCTTCACCTGTCCCGGATACGTCATCTCGTTTTGGATCTTCGTGGCAATCTCGCCGGAGAGCTTCTCGGCCTCGTCGTCCGTCATCTTGTCGGCACCGACGATCACGCGGAGCTCGCGACCAGCCTGGATGGCGTAGGTCTTGACCACGCCCGGATAGCTCATCGCCGTGGCCTCGAGGTCGTTGAGACGCTTGATGTAGGCCTCCACGATCTCGCGTCTTGCGCCCGGTCTTGCACCCGAGATGGCGTCGCAGACCTGGACGATGGGCGCCAGCAGCGTCGTCATCTCCACCTCGTCGTGGTGGGCGGCGATGGCGTTGACGATGTCGGCCTTCTCCTTATATTTCTCGGCGAGCTTGGCGCCATAGAGCGCGTGGGGCAGGTCGGTCTCCTCATCGGGCACCTTGCCGATATCGTGGAGCAATCCGGCACGCTTGGCCTTCTTCGGGTTGAGACCCAGCTCGGCGGCCATGACGGCGCTCAGGTTGGCCGTCTCGCGGGCGTGCTGCAGCAGGTTCTGTCCGTAGGAGGAGCGATACTTCATCTTGCCGATGATGCGCACCAGTTCGGGATGGAGACCATGGATACCGAGGTCGATGGCCGTGCGCTTTCCCGTCTCCACTACCTCGGAGTCGAGCTGCTTCTTCACCTTGGAGACCACCTCCTCGATGCGGGCGGGGTGGATGCGGCCGTCGGCCACGAGCTGGTGGAGGGCCAGGCGGCAGACCTCGCGGCGGATGGGGTCGAAGGCCGAGATGACGATGGCCTCGGGGGTGTCATCGACGACGATTTCGACGCCGCAGGCAGCCTCCAGGGCGCGGATGTTGCGGCCCTCGCGGCCGATGATGCGACCCTTCACCTCGTCGTTTTCGATATGGAATACGCTGACGCTGTTTTCGATGGCCGTCTCCGTGGCCACGCGCTGTATGGTCTGTATGACGATCTTCTTGGCCTGCTGGTTGGCGTTGAGCTTGGCCTCGTCCACGATCTCGTTGACGTAGCTGGCGGCGTCGAGGCGCGCCTGGTCCTTCATGCTCTCTACGAGGCGCGTCTTGGCCTCCTCGGCGCTCAGTCCTGAGAGCTCCTCGAGCTTCTCGCGCTCCTGCTCCTGCATCTTGTCGAGCTCCTGATGGCGCACCTGCAGCATCTTCTTCTCGTTGTCGAGGCGCTGCTGCTGCTGTTCCACGTCCTGGCGACGGCGGCTGATCTCCTCCTGACGCTGGTTGAGGTTGAGCTCGCGCTGCTTCAGTCTGTTCTCACTCTGCTGGATGCGCTGGTTGCGCTGCTGCACCTCCTTCTCCAGCTCGCTCTTCTTGTTGAGGAATTTCTCCTTCACCTCCAGGAGCTTCTTCTCCTTCACTACCTCGGCGTCCTTGCGCGCCTTGTCCATCACCTCTTGATACTGTCCCTTGAGAACATATCTGAAAATAGCATATCCGATGCCGCCTCCGATTGCCAGAGCCACGACTGCAATGATTATTTCTACCATGTATTAATGTTGTTCTTTTTTTTATCACACCTTGTCCGGCATCACCTCCTCGATCTCTTGCGTCAGCTTGGCGATCAGCTCCATGAAGGGCTGCGTGTCGTTGAGCGCGGCGAGCTTGTTGGAGCGCAGCGCCAGGTCGAGCATGGCCATGTACATGACGTCGTTGTGGGTCTTCTTGCCTTGATAGATCTTGGCATAGGTGTTGACCGTTTCCGTCACCTGCTTGGCCGCGGCGCGGTAGTATTGCTCCTCCTCGCGGGGCACGTTGACCATCAGGTCGGTCTCGTACAAATGGAGCTTGATACGCAGTTTCTCTTCCATCGCTTTCGCTCTATTGCTCACTCAAGAGGGTGATACATCTGTTGACCTCCCTGATGAGCTTGGCGATGCGCTTCTGTGCCGACTCCATATCGGTGTCGGAGATCTCGATCATGCGCGCCGTCATCAGGGCGTTGTAGTCCTTCTGTGCCTGGTCGAGCTGTCTCTCCAGCTCGGCGATTCTTCCCTCACGCTCCGCCACGTCCGCCTTGAGCGCCGCATTCTCCTCGCAGACCCTTTGGTAGTGGAGGATCATCTGCCGCACACGGGTAGAGAAGGTGTTGAGAAGTTGTTCGTTGGCATCCATAATGACAACATTTTGGCTACAAATTTACGTTAATGTTTTTATTCAAGCAAATATTTTGATCCTTTTGTTCCTATTATTGATAAATTCGGTGACTTTGATTCTTTGGGGCGACGCCTACTTCTCCGCGGCCTCGTCCTTGGGTTTGCGCTCCTTCTTGGCCAGCATCACCACCTGGAAGATGAAGTCGCTGATCCACTTGCGGCTGAAGCCGAGTCGGGCGTCATACTTTCTGACGGCCATCACCGACTTGACCACCGAGGGGTCGGTGAAGTCGTTCTTGTCGAAGATGTCGTTGACCGTGGCCGCCGTCATCGTGTAGAGGGTCTTGCGGAAGATGCTGGGCACGCGGAGCTTGAACTTCATCAGGCTGCCGACGAGCATCATCAGCTCCTGGCTGAAGCCCTGAAACTGGTACATGAACATCTGCACGTCCTGCATCTTGCGGCAGTTTTTGCGGATGCTCTTATCGACCTCGTCGAAGAAGTCGTCATCGGTCTGATAGATGCTCTGCATCATCTTCTTGCAGTAGGCCTTCTCACCCAGTCCGAGCTTGTTGTTGACCGTCGCCACATGAAACGTGGATTTGAAGGCACGCAGGTCGGGCAGCATGGCCAGGTTGGTGATGCCGACTTGCGAGGCGATGGCCGACTGGAAATAGACGCGCACGAGCGTCATGTAGTCTTCCATCCCGCCCGCCTTGGGCTCTTCCTTATGGAATAATCGTGATATAAAACTCATTGTCCTATGTTACTTTTTTTCTGATCAAACAGGCCGCTATCGCCTATTCGCTTGCAAAGTTAGTGAAATAAAACAAGAAAAATGACACTTATGCCCTTTTTATCTATCTCGGAGGGCGAGATTTTTGAAAATAATGCTTAACTTTGCGCCGTATATCGATATTTTGACGCACGCCCAGCCTTTTGACGCACCCTTCGCAGGTTCTTGCGCCGACACGGCGGGCCCGGCGTGCGCAGGTATTTTTCAGTAAACAAAAGACAACATGAAAGGAATCGTTTTGGCTGGCGGATCCGGCACCCGCCTCTACCCCATCACCAAGGGCATCAGCAAGCAGCTCATCCCCATATATGACAAGCCGATGATCTATTATCCCGTCTCGGCGCTGATGCTCGCCGGCATCCGCGACATCCTCATCATCTCCACGCCCCACGACCTGCCGGGCTTCCGCCGTCTGCTGGGCGATGGCAGCCAACTGGGTGTGCGCTTCAGCTATGCCGAGCAGCCTAGTCCCGACGGACTGGCCCAGGCCTTCATCATCGGCGAGGAGTTTGTGGGCCAGGACAGCGTCTGCCTCGTCCTGGGCGATAACATCTTCTACGGCGCGGGCTTCACGGGGCTGCTCCAGGAGAGCGTGCGCAATGCAGAGGCTGAGGACAAGGCGACCGTCTTCGGCTATTATGTCAACGACCCGGAGCGCTATGGCGTGGCGGAGTTTGACGGCGAGGGCAACTGCCTCAGCATCGAGGAGAAACCGGCCCATCCGAAGAGCAACTACGCCGTCGTGGGCCTCTACTTCTATCCCAACAGCGTGGTGGAGATCGCCAAGCACATCAAGCCCAGCAAGCGCGGCGAACTGGAGATCACCTCCGTCAACCAGGAGTATCTGCGCCGCGGACAACTCAAGGTGCAGACGCTGCAGCGCGGCTTCGCCTGGCTCGACACGGGCACCCACGACAGCCTCTCGGAGGCCAGCACCTTCATCGAGTGTATCGAGAAGCGGCAGGGGCTGAAGGTGGCCTGCCTCGAAGAGATAGCCTACCAGAAGGGATGGATCTCGCGCGAGCAGCTGCTGGCCGAGGCGCAGCCCATGGCGAAGAACGGCTACGGCCAGTATCTGATCCAGCTGGCCGGAGAGTAACCCCAAAATATCAACCATCATTTCCCAACTATCACTATGATAATAGCTGTTGACTTCGACGGGACGATCGTGGAGCACCGCTACCCGAAGATCGGCAAGGAGATCCCCTTCGCCATTCAGACGCTCCGCACGCTCATCAAGGAGGGCCACCAGCTCATCCTGTGGAGCGTCCGCGAGGGCGCGCTGCTCCAGGAGGCTCTCGACTGGTGTCATGAGCGGGGCGTGGATTTCTATGCCGCCAACATGGACGAACCCGTCACCGACACGCAGGAGAGAAACAGAAACTACTCCCGCAAAATCAAGGCCGACCTCTTCATCGACGACCGCAACCTCGGCGGACTCCCCGACTGGGGACGCATCTACGACATGATCCACAACGGGAAGACCTGGCAGGACTACATCTCCCCCGCTCCCTCGCCCTGGGAGGAGGACGAACCGCAGCCGAAAAAACGCTGGTGGAAGTTCTGAGACTGCGCTGGCGGAAGATCTGGGACTGCGCTGGCGAAAGTTCTGACCAACACAACAGACGCAAAGACCGACAATATCCTGCGCGAGAAACGCCGCGCTGGCCCTTATACTCCCCTCCAAGATGTGTGTCTTGGAGGGGATTTTGTATCGTAACTACACTACCGACATGCAGCTCGTCACGCCAAGGGCCGTGGCTATGGCCGTGAGGATCGAGATGGCGGTCTGAATGACGAAGCGCCATACCTGTCTTTTCTTTTCATCCATGATTTTTCTTTCGTTTAAGGGTTTGATAATGAGTACTTCTCTCTGCTTTTCGGTGGCAACGCGAGGACATGCTAAGAAGACAACCAATACAACTTTTACAATATTTTACAACCAAGTATGTTTTGCCAACTCAATATCCTCATTGTCATTAGGATGAGTTAAGAAAACAACTAAAACAACTTTTACAACAAGTAACAACGCCAGGACATTGGCTCTTCGAGGCCGAAGGTTGCTTGTAGAGAAACAACATTTA
>ULQD01047922.1_pt1 | contig 57709 bp, 81 predicted proteins | sample 1954121 | NCBI WGS metagenome assembly ULQD01 (sample SAMEA4835646, study PRJEB28245) | human gut metagenome | biome: gut microbiome; material: fecal sample | place: Denmark | collected 2008 | reverse complement strand
TGCCTGCGCAATTTGGCTCTGATTTTTTATGGCATAGATTTGTTGGATAGGGATAGCAAGTCCTCTGAGCCATACCATTCCATCGGGTGTTACCGCTATTGCCGAGCCACCGGTGGAATCATCTATTGACGCTACCTGAGAATATGTTTTAACACCAGTTATTTTTTCATCAACACCTGAGGAGATGTTTTCTCTCTCCCCCATTCTTTGGCTTTCGCCATTCTTGAATATAATATCAATTATATTACCAGTGGCATCGATTTGTTTATAAATAAACGGATCGCCATCATTACCGTAAAATATCCTGGTGTTAATATCGTCAATCTCAGCCTGTGATGGCATTTTCCTTCCGGTTGGCTCCAGCGTCCCGCCGTTATTTATAACTTCAATAGCCAGGGCGCTATCGTCAGGGCTACGGTAATACGTGGTAGAACCCATCGGGATATTAGCTATGTCTGCCTGAGCATCAGCCAGCGTCATATACTGCCGGCTGAGAGGGATCAGGTTCTGCCGCGTTTCTTCAACGACCTTATCCCCTTCCGCCTTTATTCCGTCTACGGTGTAGTGCTCATTGCCGAGGCGATCTACGTATTTCTGTTCGGTACTGGTGACAACCTTATCCAGCATGGCGCCGGCATAAACTGAGTCCCGGATATCCGTGCTCGGAACGGCGTTATCAGTGGGAGTTGGTAACGGTACTTCTGCCATTGTGCATGTCGCCCTATGTAAAAGGCGCACGAAACCCTCAGAAATTAATCTGATGTTGTGCGCGAAGGTTGGTAATTACTGCTGTGTGTTACGGATAAATCGAGTCTGAATACTCAGTGAGTGAGAGGGTTTGAGTATCGTCTCCGTTAGGCTTGGCGCTATCTACGCGCCAGATAGTGGAATTAAGTTCCGAGTCGGTAGCGATGAAATACCGGCTGGGGTTTTGTACATTTTTGCGGTCATAAATGTTCAGATCGAAAGTATCGGCCGCAGCCTGAAATGCTTTGGGCTTGCCGCTTACCGGATAGGCCCGCCAGCGCCCGCGGTAATTGCCGAGGCTGTCGGTCATAACCACCCACATATCGCCCAAAGAAAAGTCGATACGCTCTGACGTCGAGAACACGTCACCGGATCGCCCGGTGATATAACCGGTTTGCTGCGCGTTGTCGTACATGTCCGGACACTGAACCACCGTACCTCGCACCACCTGCGTCGACTCCAGCACTTTCACTGTCATGGTCAGGCGTGAGTAAAGGATTTTCCTCGCCTCAAGCCAGGCCCTGTCGGTTGCCTGAGTGGCGTTCCGGCAGCCGTCCAGGCTGATCTGCATCGCGTTAACAGTGGCATCCTCAACCTCAGTGATGCCGCTGCTGTCGATCTGCAGGTAGATGTACGCCTTCTTGTTCGTCAGCGGGTCGACGTAATCCAGCGCCACGCCGTCGTAACCTCCGGGTAGGGACATTTGCCAGGCGACCTTGTACTCATCCCAGAACATATTGGATCGAGCAAAAACCGCATCGGGATTTGTCGCCTTCTCATCGCGCCAGAACGTCAGCACATCGCCGATGTTATTGCCGTCAACGCGGGCCACATTGGCGATCGTAGCTATGCGCTCACCCAACGGCTGCTTCTCATCAGAGAAGGTGTAATCGAAATACCCAAGCTGAGCATCAGGCAGCGAATCGGCAATAGCATAAAGAGCTGCGACGTCAATACTGGCCACGTCCTGCTTACCCACAACCACCCATTCGTGAAGGATGGCGTCGGCAAACGAGCGACTTGGTCGCAGCGTGTAATCAACCGCGCCGGTTGTCCGGTCGTAGCTGATGGTATGCCGCTGCGCCAGCATGTTGTACTTCTGCTCACGGTTGCTGTTGCTGTCATTCGAGCCCTTGATCGTAATGCGGGCAATCGTGTCTTCCGGATAAACGACGTTTTCCCGCACGTTCACCGCGTGGATCGCCATCAGAGTCACGACGTTGGCGTCATTGCTGTTGTCGAGGCGCTCGATGGTCACCGCATAGCGCCCAGCCCCGGCCGCTGGAACGAACTTATGCGTTGTGCGGAAATACCGGGTCGTCACCTGGAAGTCGTTATCGAAGAAATAATCGTGCTGCTCTGACGTACCGGGCACCTGATTGTTGTCGTCATCGACCTGCCAGAACTTGATCCGGTATTGCGTTGTGCCGGCCGTCGCGCCGAGTTGAACCAGCACATGCACCCAGACCTGAGTGGAGACGATCGGCGACACTGACGGTCCGATAACCAGAGGGGTCTGGTCATTCAGCGTGAAAAGCGTCGCGTTGATAACCGCATTGCCCGGCAGAGACGTAATTTCTCCCGAGAGTTCGCCGATATAGAACGTCGTGTACGACAGCGTGTCGTCGCCGATAAAGCTCTCAGAGGAGATGATGTTCCCGGCACCTGTGACGTTGCGTGTGACGCTTGTGCCGCCGTCGTTCCAGGTAGCATTGATGACGAATGACACAGGGTGAGGTACCGCCAGCGCAGCGAAGTAGGCAAAGTTGTCATCGTTCGACAGCACGACAGCCTTGAGCTGATTACTCTCGATCTCCACTGATGTCGGCGCCGTCGTGGTCGCGGTCTGGGCCGGAAAGTCCTGGGATTCGTTTAACCCGGGGACAGTTTCGTTATCGACGTCATCGAACTGATACCCCACCTCAATCGTGCCGATCACGTCACCCGGGTTATAAATCGCAGAACTGGCGCCCGCCAGGCTGCCGAGGTTCGATTCCGAGTAGCGGATCGATGAGATGGTGTACCGGCCGTAACCGACCTCGAACCACTCCGTAAGCTGTTTGTTATTGTCGACGAACTCGAACAGCGCCTCCTGAATCAGGTCAGGGAAGACGCGGCACTGGCCGTAAATGTTCGGACGCCCTTTGTAGAGTCGCGCGCGGTTGGTCTGGCCGGTTAAGTCATTGTTGGGGGATTCACCCGTCGCCACCGATACTGACGCGCTGGGCTTATTTGACAGGCCGAACACCTTCAGCGCGCCGGAGAGGATTTTCGTGACCGGACGCAATATCGTGGTGATGAGTTTGCCAACCCCGCCTTCTGGCTGGTCGAACACAGCCACCACGTCACCGGGTCGCAGTGGCCGGCTGATATCGTAATCGTCAGGCAGAGCTCGGCCATTCAGTTTCACGATAACATCGCGGTGCAGCTGCAGGGAATCCAGCAGGCTCACCAGTGTGGTGCCGGCATCTACCGTTCCCCGCTGCAGCGGCGCGCCAGGCAGCCTCTGTAACTCATATCGAACCATGAATCATGTACTCCACGCGGCTGTAAACCTTAAGAAGCGCCAGCGGGCTGTCGCAGCGTACGAAGCCGAATTCGCCGCGGGCATGCAGGCACTTAACCGGGCTGATCATCACACCGATATGCGCCGGCACTTCGCCGCGGTAAAAAACGGCGATGCATCCAGTGGCCGCCACCGGCACACGCCGCCAGTGGGCGCGCTCCTGTTCGTAGCAGGTGATGAAATCCTCGCCCGATTCGTAGCCGGCGATGTGATGCAGCTCCAGTCCGAGCACATGCCGGTAATAGAGAACCACCAGGCCCCAGCAGTCCATCTGCTCAAAACTGCAGGCGCGATTAGCCCAGGGCTTGCCGTTAACAAGCCCGATAAAGTCGCTCTGTGTCATACGGTTATTAGCCCGGGATAGTCTTTCGTGGTGTAAATGATGGAGTTGGCCAGCGTCAGCGGATTGGTCTTGCCAGCGGTCACGGTGACGTTGCTGGCATCGGCGGAAATATCGTTCACGTAAAGCGTCCAGTCTTTCAGGGATGATGCATCGCCGATCGCGTTCCACTGCTGATACAGGCACTTAATCGGCGTCATACGCGCCGCCCCGCGCCAGCTTTTCAGTGTCTGCCGGACATGCTCCGTCGCGGCGACAAACGTTATGGTCATTGATATGACCGCCGTTCCGTCCTGCGCCGGCTCGGTCACGCTGAACCGCGCAGGATCGAACGAGTTTCCGCCAAACGTCGCCGGACGGAACAGGTTATTGACCACCCGGTAATAACCAAACGCAGGGTGATAAAACTCCACCGTCTGTTTGATGTCGCTCGCCGGGCGGCGCTCCTTCCACTCTCTCAATGTAGGCATCAGTCGGCCCTCGGCATCACTTCGGTGATCAGATAATCCAGCCAGTATCCATAGCCAGGCTGAGCCTCAACAATCCAGTCGTCATAGTCCTCGGTAATGTCATCGAGCCCGTTGCTGATAACCGTTGCGCTCCAGGTGACAATGTTGCCGTTTTTGCTGGTCTGCACCGGCATGTCGACGAAATGCAGCGTCTGCTGCTGCACGCCCTGCGTATCACCAAGGTCGATCGGCATCTGGAACCAGTTACGCCCGCGGTCGCAGTATGTCGGCGATCGCAGCCACGACTTAAACCGCTCGGCCTGGGCAAGCGTGAATATCCACTGCAGCGTCCATGTAGCCTTAAGGTCTGTGGTGATCGGCGTGATTATCAATGGACCGACCGCAGTCTGCGTCGTCTGCCAGGCTGTATCCTGCGTCATGTTCTGATCGGCACGCTGGGGCAGTGGCAGAAACGGAGGGTATTGAACTGTTGCCACGTTTCCTCCGGGCATAAAAAATGCCGCAGCTGCGGCACTGATCTTTTATCAGGATGTTACTAAATGTATCTCGCTGATACTGTGTATTTTTCACACACAGCAAGAGAGGTCATATGTCTTACATTCACAGCAGGGAACATGCTGATCATGGCGATGTCATCAGCGTTCATTGCTCTCATCAAATTAACGTACTGGTTCTGGATGATACCAATTACTCTAGGTATCGTTCGGGGCGGCAATGCACATATTACGGAGGGTTTTACACTAGATTTCCCGCTAATATAGCTGTTCCTCACTCTGGCTACTGGAATGTCGTGCTGGCCCTTCCTCCCGGCCATCGAGCTAATATCCAGTACTCAATCAATATCATCCGGTAAATTTAGCTGACCTTTTGCCTGAAATAGGGCTTCTTCAAGGGCGGCAATGATCTTCTGCTGTGTGCCGTCCCTTAAACAACCTACCGACGCCATCCCCTCCTGTTTATCGCTGTCGCGGTACCAGATAACCTCGCCATTAACTTCGATTGCTACTTTCATTATGTTCACCCATTAAAAAACCCGCCGGAGCGGGTTTGGTTTAGTAAGCACCTTGCGCTTTTCTTCCGAGGCCATAAGCGCTTTGAATTGCAGAGGACATTGGCCCATTGCGATCAACATCGGTAAGAAAAGCTTCCACTGTCACAACACCACCTTCCTGGCTGGCCTGCGCCTGGAATGAATGCTGTCCGCCACTGGTCTGGTCATAAAACTGGATGTTTACCTGGACCTGGCCGCCATTCATATCCTTATTGCTGATGACCTTCCCGTTATCGCCGGGGATCATGTACTGCTTGCCGGTGCTGGCTTGGTAAATCTCTGGCTTGCCTTTCTCGCCGACCTGATACAGGCCGCCGGCTGATACCGGGCCGCCATTGTAGCGAGCACCAGATACAGTGCTTAGAGCCATTGATGTTGCCAGCCCAGAACCATAGGCCACGGCCCCCACTTTTGCGGCTGCACCACCTGTCGCCACGGAGGCGGCATAGGCTGCCGGTGTCCATGCGTTGGTTAACAGGGATGCCTGTAGCAATCCGTTAGCAGTTGATGCCGCACCGATTGTCTGTCCGATGATAAAGTTTTTTAGCATCTCAACGCCGACCTGAACAATGCTGTTGATCACGCTGTTCAGGATGGTATTGCCGAGTGACTGCATCGCCTCCTGTGCTGACATTGTGCCGGTTAGCAGGCCGGTGATTGCATTGGAGGCATTCCCGCTAAAGGCGTCAACCGCACTCGTCAGCATGTTATAGCCGAGGCTCTGCTGGCTGAGGATTTCCCATTGAGCTGCGATACGCTGCTGCTCATATTGCCGGTCAGCGGCATTTTTCAGCGCCAATGCATTCTCATGAGCGAGAACCCCTTGCTGCTCAAACTGCTGAATCAGCGCCAGCTCCTGTGCGTGCTGGTTGGCCAACTGCTGCACCGGGTCAACTTCGGCAAGTGCCTGCTGGGTTGGGTTAACCACCTTCTGCGAGCGTATTTTGGCAAGGTTGGCCTGGTGCTGAGCCTCTAACTGCTCACTGGTTTGGTCATATTGCTGCTGGGTTATCCTTTTCCCATCAAGAGCAGTTTTAAGATCCTTCATATCCTGCTGATAAGAGGCGTTCTCTCTTGTTTCAGGGAGGAGCTTTTGTGCAGCGGCCTGGGCTTTAAGGGCGTTCGCCGTATCCCATGCAGCCGCCGCATCACGTTCAACTTGAGCAACCTGTTGTGGTGTGGCGTTCGTTAACTTCTGTTTTGCTGCCAGTATTGCCTGTTCGCGCGAGAGTTCGCTTGTCGAATCGGCGGCCAATTTCGCTTTCTGGCTGTACTCTTCAACAACTTTTGCATTTCTCTCTGCCTGACTCTCACCTTTCTTCTGCTCCGCTGTCAGCTTCTTATGCGAATCGAGATTGGTGTAAGTCGCGGCAGCATCATCCATCATTCGCTTGGTGTGCGGATCGTCTTTCGAGAATCCCGCGTCCTCAGCTGCATATTGAGCCGCTAATTTTGCCCTTGCGGCACCTTGTAGTTTAGAGAGCGCCAGATTCCTCTCGGACTGCTGAATTAAGCTTTTTTGCCCGGCGGTTAGGTTATCAGTGGACTTCTTCAACATTTCAAAGTTAAAGGCCGCCTGAGATGCTCCGGTGGAAAGGTCTACTATCTTGTTGTAAAGCTCTACTAACTCCGGCTTGGCGTTTTTTGATGACGAAATCATATCGCCAATTCTTAACGCTAAAGTCTGCAGAGCCTGAGGTGATGGGTTATCGCTTAGATCGGCGAGTTGCTTAGTAAGACCAAACGCCGCCTCTTCAGAAATACCCAATCTAGAGGCTACGGCACCGACAGTATTGCCGATGCTATTGGCTGTTGCCGAGAACGCCTGTCCCGCGCCATACGCCTGATTCATCGCAGATTTGTAATCATCTGTCGTGATATTTAGCGACTTAAGCCGATCGTTGAATCCGTCAATTGATGCATAACCACCACCAAAAGCTGAAATAGCTTTATCGCCAAATGAAAGGAAGGAGTCAGCGGCATCACCGATGGCTTTAGGTATCTTTGAAATTGCCTGATTGTATTCAATCGCAGCCTGATTTCTGAGTAATGTTGCAGCGGTAGCATTCACTCTAGCAAGGTTTGCGTATTTGTCTGAAAGTGCAGCGATACCCTGAGTAGAAATAGAGATAACATCATTCATCCTCTCGGCGGCATCTTTAAGCGCATCCATTGCACTTTTGCCACCATTAAGAGAAGAAATTAAAGTCCCTGCAACAACAGTTCCAAGCGCGATTAGCGCCCCGACGATAGCACCACCCGGCCCGAATGCCCCAGCCAGCTGCGACCCTTGCTGACTAAATGCTACCAATGCAGATTGACCACCTTGGACCTGAACGATGAAGTCCTGGATCTGATAACCTGCCTGCTGAACGCCTCCCTTCAACCCTGAAGACATCACTTTCGAGGTAGCATTAAGTTGCGTATCAAGCTTTTTGAATTGCCCTGATGTTTTTTGTGCATTATCGCCAATGTTATCTAGGGCTTTATTCGCCTGCTGCTGACCAGTAAGCAATTTTGCAACATCGGCCTCAATCTCAATGTATACTCCGCCAAGATTTTCACCTTCAGCCATACCTTTCTCCGGGCAATAAAAAACCCCGCCGGAGCGAGGTTTGTGTTGTCTACGAAAGTTTCGTAATTATTTGCCAATTACGTACTCTGCATTAGCCGCAGCTTCTGGACTCAATTTTTAATTGTTGATCCAGTAACTTCAACATATTGCGACCGCTCTCGCTCTTATCAGATAAGAAAGCAGGCTCTTTTGATTTCTTAATGAAAACATGCCCTGCATCACCATCTGTATAAACGAACCGACCTCCAATTTTACTTATATCGGTATGTCCCGAGACAATACCACAGACAGCGTTTGAGTTTTCATTCCTGAAAACCTTTATCTCTGAGAAATCCAGTCCTAACAATGGGTTGAAATTACTGTCACAAATAATGACAGCAGATCCACTTCTGGCTTTACCGCTAGCCTCAAGTAATCGCCATCTTTCGCAGTCTCCCGGCTTATACTTCTGAGATAGCTCTTTTCTTACTGCCTCTTTTGCATCATTAATGATCTGAGTATCAGATTTTGCATAACAAAAGTGTGACAAGAAAAGTAGCCCGATAATGATTAGCCGCCTCACATCGCTACCCCGCGCTCTTTATGAATAGACTTCTCATTCATCATTTCTATAACGCGCAGACCGAAATCGGTTAGCGTGTATGGGCGCGAGAAGAGGTTAATCATCTGTGATAAATGCTTGTGCGGGTCCTTCAAAACAGGATCATCAGGATGCTTTCTCGCATTGGTATGAGCCACCCCAACCAACCCGAAGACCAGATTTTCAAAAACAACGGTCTTGGTAACTCCGTCATAAGTCACCGTGTCGCCGCCGGTTGTTTCTTTTAGGTGCCGTAAATATGCCCTGGCGATTTCTTCACCCAGGCGCTGTAACTGTTCTTGTTCGCTCATATCCCTATCCCCATCAGTAAATGATGCGGCAATCGTAGCAGAGGGGAAGCGATACGACAAAACCCGCCGCAGCGCTACTTGGTAACCAACGCGATGAACAAAGGCACCAGTATTGCCGATACCAAAAGGCCAACCAGCCACTTCTGATTTTCGTCCATTTTGTCAACAATCCTGTTTTCCATGGACTTCATGTCAGACCGAATGCCACGCAAATCAGCTCTTGTATCGCTAATTAGCTTCTCCTGGTTTTCAGCAACCGTCTCAATACGGGTAAGCCTGTCATGCATGTCACCACCTCCGCCACCACCCCCGCGACCATTGAATCTTGGGTAGTCAGCCAAATATGAAACATCAGGATCCCTTTCTCTACTTGGCATCTTTATCACCACCCTCAATCCATTTTAATACTGGCCAAACAGCGACATGATGCGTAAATCCACAGTTTCGGCACATGATCCGATACTGGTAGTGCATGATAGAAAACCTTGGACCATCCGCATCTAACTTAATGTAATCGACAAAAGATCGGGACGACGCACCATCGGGTCCTGACTGATGCACATTGCATTGAGGGATGCCAATATCCTCACTTCCGCACAAAAGGCACCTGAACACCTCTATGCCCCGCTTGAATAAAAATTCAGAAAGTAAGTCCGGAGTTACCTTCTCTAAGCGTCTTTGAAGCGTCAGTTCTAATTCTCTTTGTCTTGATTTTTCATCGTCCACGCCAGATCACCAATAATTCATGCCTCCAGGCAATCTAGCATGCTGCGAGTTTTCCCATGAACTGATCTTATATCCAGAGTGAACGACAAAACCCGCAGTTAAGCGGGTTTAAATAGCAAAGCCCAAAATTGAGCTTTGAATGTTTTTCAGATAGTTACGCTACATCAGCACCATGGATCAGGTGGCGAAGTGCCTGAACCCCTTCAGCGTTGTAGCGAAACGCCTCAACCTGCTTATCTGAGTGTCTCGACTTATCCAGAAAGAACTTGCCGTACTGCTCTGTTTTCAGGTTGTGTTTATTAGCCACGCGACCGATCTTGTTCGCTGTGCAACCGAGCTGCGCCGCCACTTCACCCGCCGTAGAGTAATGCTCTTCAATCGCTGGCAATGGCACAACTTCGTGACCGAGAAGTGGGTTAACAAGGGTGGCTACGATCACCTGGTTAGCCGATTCACCAAGCCGAGGGAACATTGACATCAGCTCGCGGGCCGATGCGATGTTTTTCTCCAGCGCCTGAGCTTTGAGTTGTTCAGCTTTGGCAAGCCGATATTCAGTAAGCCCTGAGGTGCTTTTGGTCGGCACCTGGATAGCCTGCATGTCTTCCAGCTTATCAACCAAAGAGCGGCGAACGGCCTTAGACTCGCGTGCGGCCACGCGCAGTGCCTGCTTGACCGTCATTTCGATTACGACCTGATCGGCGCCGCCTTTAGACTTGTCCATGGGGGTTACAAAACTTTTGTAACCCTCCCCCTCAAGCTCATCACGAATGCGATCTATGAATACGTTATTACGTACCGGCCTCTCTCCGCATTGCTTACGCGCCTGATTTACCATTTCAAGCAGTGACTGGCTGTCAATAGTTTTATCAGTGACAATTGAACCTACATTTGCTACATTTTTAGAAGTCATTCGACATTCCTTATGTGGTAGTAAGGGTGTGACATAAGCCGCCAGCTGTAACTGGCGGTTTTTCTTTTTGCATCACTGCAACATCTCCTGTCTCAGGTGTGGTAATACCCTGCTCCAGTTGTCATCCTTCCATGGGTGAAACTCGATATGCGCCGTCTCGCGGCTAATGAGCGCCCTTGCCTTGTTAATTGTCCGCGGCAACTCCTGACCGATTGTGTGAAAGCGCCCGGCCTGCCGATGCTCGGCCACCTTCAGCAATGGAGTAATACTCTCACAAGCTGTAAGCATGATGTCACTTGCTCGCCATAACCATGCCAGAGAGCAAAGCTCATCATCACTGAACTGCTTCGCAATCGGCGAATGAACCACTTCGCGATCCAGAATATCCAGCACCCAGCGGCGGAACTCTTTAGCGACCGGAGTGCGGGCGAACATTGCTATAAGATGGGCGCCGCGCAAAGAGAAGACGCGAACCTTCATTCTGCGGGTAGAGCCATTTATTCCATTGGTCACTGATTCAATGACCATTGTCATTCCCTGAGAGAACTCATCTTCGTACTGAGCGAAGAGGTTAGAAATTGACTTGGTGCTTTTGTAACCTAGAGCTTTCGCAATATCTGCAGATGTCAGCCAGACACCAGTGACATTTTCTACCGGATTGAGCGTTACACCGTGGAAGTTGAAATCTGATTTAGCTACAATGTTCATGTCGATATTTCCTTCGCGGTTATTTTCGATAGAAGCCCCAAAGGTTGCCGCCAATGGGGCTTCGCTGTTTTTACTGACCATTCATGCGCTCCTCACGCAGGCTTTTTGCCAAACGCTGCACAATTGCAGAGTTAATCGATATCCCATCCATTTCAGCCATACGGCGGATCTCTTCCTTCATTCCTTCTGGCAAACGCAATTGGAAGCTAGAGCTTTTTCTTTCTGTATATAAAGTATCCATATCAACCCTCATCAATCATGTCACCGTGACATGATATCACTGTGACTCAATTTACGGATAATGTCAATGTGATAGCATCAAGAAAATTTTGAGGTGCTTATGTCAGACAAACCAGTCCGCGAATACGATAAATTCATGCTCCGCTTTCCAGATGGCATGCGTGATGCCATAACCGAGAGAGCCAAACGCAACGGTAGGTCTATGAACTCTGAGATCGTGCAGATAATTCAGGACGCCCTTGATCTGGAATCATCTGTTACAACCGCCGATGACATTGAGTTACACGCAACGGCGCTGAGAAAAATCGAATCCCAAGAAGAGAGAGATAAATTTGTCAAAGATCTCGCAAAAAAAGACGCTTTTGCCGCACTCCTACTGAAGGAACAAGAGGAATACCATAAAAGAATGACTCGCATCCTCGTTGAACATCTCAGCAAAAACCTTGATAAATAGCTCTGTGGGCTATTTCTTCTGGTCCTGCTCCATCATCGCCTGCCAGCGCTTATCATCTTCACTCATTACGGAGTCAAACTCCTCTCTGGTGAAGCCGTTCTGATTGGGGTATTTGGAGTTAATCATCATGGCGAACTCTGTCATTGTGAGGTTCTCGGCCTCTTCCCGGCTTATGCCGAAATGGTTACGGGCCGCCATGATGTAGTCGGCTGCGCGGAATTCTGCGGTTGTCTCATTCGTTTCGTAACGCTGCAGCTTGCGCACCTTCGCTTTGCCGATGATGCCGTGCATCATCAGGTTTTGCGCGACAATGACCATACTTTCCAGCGGCATGCTGCCAGGGCGCCATACAAAGCCACGCTTACGTGATTTCCCCGGTTTCATCCAGCCAACCAGATCGCCGATATCGTCGTCACAACATGCTGTCAGTACCGTGTGAGCAGCCATGATCGCTTTGCGTGACAGGAGCCCGCTTTGCATAAACCGCAGGACGCAATCAGGAAGTCGGCTGTACTCATCGCGGATATAGGCCTCAGCTGCGCGCTGCGCGAATGGCGTCGCCTCGTCATTGCACAGGTCATAGAACGTCTGGACAATTTCCTCGGGCTCTCCGATGCGCGCCATGTTGCGAAACGACGGCCGGAAAAAGAATTCCCGATCACCGGTACCGATAACGCATTCGCCTAATTCTTTAATCGGGGTCATAGTCGCTCCATAAACAGTATCAAGGGCGCGTAAACGCCCTTTGTACTATTCACGAACTGGCCTGGTGGTTAACTGATAGTGACCGTGCAGGATGCAGACGTGATCTTGACTGGTGTCGCGGAAGAGTCGGTGACTTCACAGGTATAAACCCCGGCATCACCAGAAACAGCGCTGGCCTTGTTGAATGTCGCCGTTGTTTGCCCGCTGACAACCGTGCCGTCTTTCTTCCAGACGTAGGTGTAAGGCGCTGTGCCACCCTCAACCACGACCGACATATTCAGCGCCGATCCGGCCGTCACGCTCTTGGTCGTCGGCAGGTTGGTGGTGAACGCCAGCGCCGGCGGAGCGACCTCAAATACCACGGAGTCTGCATCAGCAACTTTCCACTCACCAGAGAAGGTCGAAATATCCGAGGTGCCGAAATCACCAGACCAGGATGTGGTGTTGAAGTAGCCCATGATATAAGTGCCAGCGTCTTCACCGGTGAAGTCGAAGCGAACCCAGACTGTCGGCTGACGGCCTGCCTGTACCTCATCGAAAATATATTTCGAGATGGTGATGGCGCCGACTTCCGTCGTCTTGTCCTTCTTGCGAAACTCACCTTCTCCTGAGATGGTGAAGTCCATGTTGTTGACCAGGTTCTCAACCATACCTTTCGTATCGTCAGCCTCAGAGGTGACGGTATTCATGGAATAGTCGAAGCCCTTGGTGGTCATGGCGCCGAGTCGCTTCCATTCGGAAAGCGCAGGAACCGTATCAGCACAGCCAAAAGCCATGCGGAGCACGGCCACCTTACCAATCAGCTTGCCGGTGTCATTAGCGCAGCCTTGCATGTATGCCTCTCAATTAAAAAAGGCCGCCATATGGCAGCCTGATGGGTGATTCTGGCGATTATTCGCCGTATGTGCAGGAGATGAGCAGCCGGGTTACTAATCGGCCCTCTTCGGTGGGGATCGGCGCCGGCACATTGCCGACAAGCCGTAGCGCGCCTACGCAATCATCGGCGCCGGATTGCGCGCTGATGTACTCGACAATGGCGTTTACCACAGCGTCAGCAGCATCGGGATTGGCCTTCGAGGAGATCACATCAACCATCACATACCAGTCTCCGCCGCGGTCGAAGGTGATATCGGTGCCGCCTGAAGACCGGAATACGATGAACTGATCGGTATCTTTCCCGGTATCGCGCCATTGCCGCCACTGGACCTTAAACCCCGCGGTAAGCCCCTCAGCCACAAACAGGTCTTTGAGGCGCATATACATCGGAGGGGTCATAGCGAAAGCTCCTTCTTCACCACCGCGTCAATCTGGCTGCGGGTATCTTCGAAGCCCTTCGTTAAGAACTCCTTGCGGGCAGTTGCTCGCCGGAAGTTCTGCTTCACTGCCGGGTCGTGGACATACACCGCATAGTTGGCGGAGTAACCGACGCGCCCGGTTACCCTGGTACCGTTAGCCATGATTTCTCTGAACTGGCTGTTGATGAGCGTCGACGTATCGATCGGGGTGTAAAGCGCAGCCTGCGCACTGCCAATAAGCATCGCAGACTGGATTGCTCGCACGACTTTACGCCCCTGGACGTCTTTGATGATGCGATCGAGGTTGGCCTTGGCCTGGCGGATGCCGCGAACTTTAGCGCCCATAATCAGACTCCCGTTATAAGTGCGAAATCGTCCGCCAGTCGCTCGAACGTATCTGCGAACTGGACGATCTGCCGAATCTCATCGGCCTCATCCGGTGGCGAAGTAGCTGAAGATGCACCAATAAGGATATAGTCACCCTCTTTTGCCTCTGCGTACTCCGTCCAGATTGTATTTTTAACCACGATTTCCCGGCCAAGGTCGCCGATTTTTGCAGAGAGGCCACCCTGGTAGTCGCAGAGGATAGCGATCGGCGCTTCCCACCCGTACGGCTGACCTCCTCCGTCGGTATCGCTACCGTCAGCATCGCGTATGCGCCGCCAGATTGTCGCTGTTGCGGTATATGACCACGAGGCTATCGAGCTCAAAGTGAGAACCTCTCAATCTTTCGTGAAATCGCGCTTATCAATCCCGGAATTTGCTCACATCGTCCTGAAGGGCCAGTGATTTTCTCTCGGTCATAATTGATAAGGTGCTCTTTCGCTTCTTCGTAGGTTTTGAGGCTAACGCCCATGAACTTCAGTCCATGGTCATTTATCCAGATGAACAGATAATTAAATCCGCCATTGTCAGTTAGCTCAAAAGCGTGAACGTCAATCAGTTTGCGAACTTCCATATGAAGCCGCCCAGCTATGCTGACTTCAATATCGTAATGAATGGCACCAACGTGAATTGTTTCTGACCTATCACCGGCATCGCCATACGTGGCATCGTCGTCGATTTTCCCACCGCTGGTTTTGTCTGACATACCCTATTCCCTCCATCGCAGCACAACAGCGCCTGTGGCGCGTATGCGGTCGCAGTTGATGTACCACTCGCCGTCGCTTTTCACGTACGCTGTCGTTTGCTCACCGGTATCGGTAATCACCCACACCCGGGTAAACGTCCGCGGCAGTCGTTGCTGAACTGAAACCCACGCCATTAGCAGCCCCCGACCACCATAAACAGGCCCACAGTGTTGCCAGCGCTGATCGGAAGTTCACTGGTGCAGCCGCTGGTATCCAGTTTCGCCAGAGAGTCACGCAGCCAGGTGATGCCGTCGTCACCGTAATCGAACGAGCGGGACGCCCCGGACGGCGCCCCCTGCGATTTTATTCGCCGGGCACCAGAAGACGTCGCCATGAGCGCAGCGGCATACATCAGAATGAGCTTTGCCGTGCATTCGTCGTATCCAGCACCATCGAGGCACGGGATAATCTTGTTCACCACGCAGAGAATCGGATCGAGCAGCGCGGCGGGGATGGCGTAACCCAACTCACCGAGGAACGCCTGCACGTCTGCCGCTGTGATTGGGTCAGCCATGGTTATTTCGCCTTCTTCGATTTGCTGGCAGATTCTTCCTGCTGCTCTGCCTGCTCTGCCTGCTCTGCAGCATCATTGCCCGGTGTAGCCACTTCCAGCGTCTGCTCGTCATCACTAATGATTTCAACCAGACCAGCAGCTACCCAACGCTTAGCGACATCACCGCTTACCGAAACCTGAGCACCAACCTCCAGCTTCTGGAGATTGGCACCGGAAATCAGGTTATCGCGAACCACTTTTACCAGTGCCATAAATACCCCTTAGCTATGCGCGTAAATAACGGATTTGCGATTGTTGATGTCGGTCTTAACCATAAGGCCCATCGCACCCCAGGTACGCCAGACGTAATCGCTGTTATAGAACTGGCGAGGGTCTGCAACGGTGCCAACCGCCTGGCCGACAATCGGAGCGATAACGCCGGCGGTAAGCGGAACAATCAGGATTTGGTTGCCGGACAGTTGCGCATCTTCTTTGATGGCAGCGATGCCGGAGAGCTTCAGCAGCTCCTGCAGGATGGTGTCAGACTGGTAGTTGTCGCTGAAGTAGCGTTCCAGATTTGAGGTGATCTCGCCTGAAACATACCAGGTCTGCTGTGCATACTGCAGGTTGGTCAGCTTCATCACGTCGCGCAGAGCAATGGCTGCATTGCGGATTTGCTCAGCCGTTGCGCTTGAGCTGGTGAAGTCGATATTCAGGCCGGAAGCACTGAGATCGACAATCTGCACCCGCTCATCGGCTTTCACCCCCTTCCAGGTCTTGCCATCAAAAGCGATATAGTTGCCAGCGGAGTCACGGAAACCGTTGAAGACGTAATCAACGTACTGACGACGAACATCATCAACAGAGCCGCGCTGAGCATCGGCCAGAGAAGCCAGAGCGGAGCCTTTGTTGAAAATCGGGTCACGCCACTGGAATTTGAAGCCAGAGTCGTGGATCGGAACCATAGTACCGTCGAAGGTGTACGCGCGCGCATCAAGCGCCGCACCAATCTGGCCGGACATGGAGGTATGCGCCCAGCCGCGGCCACCGGTGCGAGCATACTCGTACACGGACTCTTCAAGACGGACAGAGCGGGACAACGGGATCAGGTCGTTAAGCAGAGTGAATTCAGTAGTTGGTTCGAATTCAGCCAGCACAGTCTGATCATAAGCGCGATACAGGCGGCGGATATCGTCGACAGCGTTCGTCGCGTCCAGCGCCGGAGTGTTTGCCGCATCACCACGCCAGCGGGTGCGGGATACGAAATCAGCAACGGCCTGAGCACTCATATTGCGCGCCAGTTGCAGCTCATTGAACTGCGCCTGGTTCGCTTCGAGGTTGCCCGTCTCAGTCGCGCGTCGGGTGGAAAATACAAACATTCAGTCTCTCCTTACTTGAACACGACGCGTACCAGATCGCCTGCTGTGGCGGTCAGGGACTTGTCTTCTTCGACATAGGCAAAGATGGTTTCACCCTCTGCCAGTGCTTTAATTTGGCCATTGGCCACAGAAACCGGCTGGCCCTTGGTGTAGGTACCAGCGGCAGCGCGAACGTTGAGGAAAACGCCCGGCGTTGGCTGGATGTTTACCACCCAGTCACCGATCGCATAGGCATCGTCAACCGTTTTGCAGCGCAAATAGTCGTAGTTAGCAACGTAAAGAATCGCGTCTTCAGCGCCATCAACAGACGGTGTAGGCTTGGCTGCACTGAAAAAGATAACGGTACCCGGCAGAAACGCTGCGGCCGCAGAACCTTCACGATTAAGTTGCGGGTTGGGGAAAATTCCGCCCGCGTGAATTACGTGTTTCCCGTCTTTAGCCATTTTTTACTCCGGCATTTCGCTGAAAGAATCGTTGTTGTTGACCGGACGGAATGCACCATTCAGGCCGGTAGAGGTCTGGCACTGAGCAAACAGGCCATCAAGGGCGGCGCCGTCAAGCGCATTCACCGCCAGGTCATCCAGCCCGAATTTCGCTTTTACGGCAGCGCGTTTTTCGCCTTTCTCTTTGTCAGCGTTCACGGCAAGGCCTGACTTAACGGCTGCCAAATCATCAGCAAATGGCTTAAACCATGCCGGCGCTTCTTCGCTGTTGCTGGCCTGCTCTTTTTTCTTAGGCTTGCCGGTGGCGGGATCGATTTCGTCGCCGCCATCTTTCTTGGCTGCCGCCTTCTCTGCCGCTAGCTGGTTGTAAGCGTCCATCAGTTCGGCATCGGACTTGCCTTCAGTCGGCTTACCCGCGGCTTGGAGCGCATTGATAATCAGTTCTTTCATCGGATCGTTCTCTCCGTTGGTTTTAATCTCGTACTCAATGGGTTTGCGCACGACTTCTACAGGTTCGCCGACGAACACGGCTTTGCCGTCATCATCGATGAGGTACTTCTGCTTTAGGTATCTGGTGTCATCGCGGTAGATGAAGCTGTCTGGCCACACCGTTTCTGGCCATAGCCACTTATCTTCTGTGTCACCCTCGCGAAGCTTGTCGCTGATAGCGCGTGAAATGTCGTCAAAAGAGAAGTTGGAGGCATTGGTGAAGAAGAATTTGGTCTTGTTGAGCAGGCCTTCGCGTGTGCAGTCGATACCATCAGCAAGGCGAGCAACTTCGATCTGCTGCTCATGACCTTCTGAGTTGACGAAGATGCCCACGCCTTCTTCCGGAGTTCCGGCGCCAGGCTCATCGAGCAGCACCGCCACATGGTCAAACATCATGTTGGTGGCGATCTCGTTGTACTTCTTGCCCTTCGACTCGCCATTAGCGGCAATGCCGGAATACAGGAGTCCTGTGGAGATGTGGATGGGTTCTGAGTTGGTACCGGCGATCATCTCATCAAGGCGGTTAATCAGGCGCTTGCCCTTCTCGCTTGACTCGGCGTACTGGCGGTTAACGTACATATCGCCTGTCACCTTCCCGTCTTCGTGGCTGACGTTCTGCAGCCATGCGCCGACGTGATATTCATTCACCGCCCGGACATCGCGAGCAGACACATGCTTCCCGTCAACCTTCGGGTGGCCCAGTGGCATGGGGTTACGCTCAAGCGTGTTGTAGGCCTTTTCGATTTCTGCTGCCGGGTACAACTTCCGGTTCATCACGATATCGTCCACGACAGGCGTGATGCCGCGAACCACGATATGTGGCTTGCCGTCGATGGTTTCAGTGGTGATGTTTGAAGCGGAGTTGACGACGGTCAGCACGTTAACGCGGTTGCGTTTCATGCTGGGTCCTCATTGGTGGATTTCAGGCAATAAAAAAGGCCGCCATGGCGACCTGTTTGTTATTCTTTACGCTTACTATTTCTTAGTATTATCAAAAACAAGCTCATCACCGAACCACATGCGGAAAGGTAATAGCTCAGCATCTTGGCTTTCAGCATGGAATTCGCCGGAGATTACAACTCCATCTTTACAGTCATTAGTTCGCCACAATTCCCAGCCACTCGTCCTAGTAAGTTGTAGGATCATGTTAAATGGGAGATTTGAAAACTGGACTTTCTCTCCGTCTATTTCCACGAATACATCGTGATATGAGCTTATAGGTAACATTTACAACCTCGTCTAAGTTGCTCGTCAGATTATCAGTGGCAGGCGGTGACGATGCCGCTTTTCGGGAGCTACCCTAGCCACTGATGATTATACATTAAGCTGATTCTGCTTTTGTCCACTGCTTACGCTCTTTCGCCAGCTTATCCGCTAGGCCTTCGTTGAAGATGCTGCCGTCATCATTGAGCAGTACCGGAATCTGGCTGCAATAGCAGTTGTACCTGTTGCCGTTCTCAGCGTAGAAGTCTCGCACCTGCTCGGTGGTGTATACCTTTCCGTGACGGCTGGCATGCCAGCTGCGCGTTGTCGGTTTGAGCGCCGACAGCCACAGCAAGCCAGTATTCAGTCCAAGCCGATCCGCCGCCCAGTCCGTCTCATTCCATTGCGCCTGGCGCAGCGCGCCGACCTGCTCAGTCTGAGCGATGGTCTTTGCGCGGCCCATAGAGACATCAAGGCGTTTGCTTATCACCTGCGCCGTTTCGCGGGGATTCACACCGCGCCCAACGGCATCCGCGATGATGTTCGCCAGGTCACCGCGCGCCCGGTCAGCTTCCAGCTTCCAGTCGCTATACGTGCTGATGTAGGCACTGGCGATCTGGTTCTGGTATGCAGGGCTGCTTAAAAGCTGCTGAAGCGTCGTCTGGCTGGCATATACCTGCGACTGCTGCGAGAGGTTGTTGAAGGCCTCCAGCGTTCCGCGCTGCGCCTCAGCGGCGACGTAATCCATCGCCCACAGGCTTTGTTCGCCGCCTTCGAGCAGGTAATCGTCGAGAATAACCTGTACCGCTTCGAGCAGGTCGGCCAGTTCCTGCGCTGACATGTCGTAGATGAACTTGCCAGCGTTGACCTGGTAGAGCGTTGGCTCGTCGCCGTTAACGTGGCACAGGAAGTGCCAGTTATGGCTGTTAACCTCTCGCTCACGCCAGGTCAGGCGCTGGTCGAACAGGGCTTTCAGCGCCACCTTTATCGCGTAATACCGATCCTCAATGTCGCGCTCCATCTTGCTGACGGACTTGCGCGACATTGTGGGGTCAACTTTCGACCGTGGTATCACCGGACTTTTCGGCTTCTGATTCTGGGTCGGCCAGTGGATCAGGCTTTGGCTTGTTGCCATCTGGCGGCACCTCATCATCAAGTTCAGGCAGGGCTTGCAGTTCGCCAGCCGCGCGTATCTCATTTTCTGTGATAGCAGAGCGGCCAAAGGCATTCGTCGACTTCACAGCCACGTCCGCGAGCTTGTCCATGTTGGCAATCCTCTCTGCCTGGCTAGGCGCCAGCAGATCAGACCATCCCACGGTGACTTCTTCGCCGCTGGCGGGAGGGATAACCCCCAGCGTCCAGAAACGAGTAACCACTTCGGTGATGACGTCGGTCAGGAAGCCATTGCGTCGGCTCATCCTCGTGCGCGCCCATCCTTTTGCATCCTCGGTACTTGCGCGCTCACCTGTCTGCATGCCAATAAGCTCTTTAACAGGAATCGGTACCGTTGCGCAGAACTCGCTCAGCGCGGTGCGCCATGTTGGCTCAGGGTCCGCAACCGCCACTGAAAGCACGCTCGTATCGCCCTCTTGCATGATGACTGCGCTATCTGTGCTGTCATTGAGGCGTCGAACCTGATCATCCATCCCTTCTGAGAGTTGGGCTTCGCTAACACCAAGCGCCCTTGCCAGTTGTGCGAAGCTTGTCTTGGCACTGAAGTTAAAGTTGAGTTGCCGGCTGGCGTTCTTCAGGAACCCTTCCGCCGCACCGCCCGAAACTTTTTCGAGGTCCAGCAACTTGTTGAACCCCTCTTCCAGCAGCGACTCGCCGGAATCAAGCCGCCCGTCATCCGAGCCTTCAGCCAGAATGATAACGCGATCAGGGTGAACGTTGATGATGCGACCTGGCTGGCCGCTGCGCTGCTGCTGCACCGGTATCTCGGTAAACGAGTACATGCTGACAGCGCCATAATTTTCGCTGTTCTGGTCTTCGTTGTAACTGACCGGGTCTAACTGAGCCTCCCAGACTGGAACGAGCCGGACGAGCGCCCTCTCCTGCAGCCTGCCGACCATCGCCTTATCTACAGGCTCTGACCATGGCCTGTTGTCTTTAACCTGGATCAGTAGCGCAGAGTAACGACCTACTAGGTTACGTTTGTCAGCGCCCTTGATCTGCTTCCAGCATCGCTTGAGTAGCTTGTTGACCCGTTTATCCCAATCCGTTTGCTGGGTTGCATCCTTAGTCTGGTCGCCTTCGTAAACTTCCGGGTAATCTTCCCAGCATCCATCGACCATTCTCGTCACTGCGGCGCCGGCTATGGCGTTGCGTCGGTACGCCCGGTAAAAATCATCGAAGCAAAGTTCCTTGGGATATCCAAACTCCTGATAAAGGCGCTGACGCTTGGTGTTACTGGTGCCATTGAACAGAGCGTTGAAGTAACGCATCCGCTCGCGGTCGATGCTGGCGTTCGTGGCGAGTTGTTTAGTTTCGCTTTCGTTCACGGTGTCCTCCGTCAGCGCGATCGCACCAACATGCCGGTGATTTTTTGTGGTGAATGCAGTACGCGATAACGTGTTCCATCCCAGTCGTGGTCTTCTTGCTGAGTGTCGACGTCATCAGGGTTTTTATCGTCACGAACGAGCACCGGGATGCGGCTTATCCAGCCACGGCAGTAGTCAAAAACGTAGAATGCTGGCTTCTCAGGCATGCCTGATTCCAGCTTCACGCCTTCAACCACCGCTTCGAGCATATCCGCAAAAAGAGATGCGCCGTTGATACGGGAGCCTGGCTTTTTATCAGCTGGCAACCAGGTAACGCCCTGAGCTTCCATCTTCTGCGCGATCGATAACTCGTTATCGCCAGTGTTGAATATCGCCCCATCAGCCGGGCCGGGAATCACTTCGCTACAGATGCCTGGCATAATGTGCAACTGGCCCTGCGTGACACCGTCGATTTGAATCTCTTCCGGCTCGTCGACGTCTTCGCCAACCAGCCGCTTGTCAATCCACGCCACGCCCTTCGCGACGTTGGTGGATGACATATTCAGGCCCTTGTTGAGCTCGTCAGGCGGACATCCGTACCATTCACCGATCAGGATAAGGGAACCGGCAGGCGGGCAGAACTGTCGACCATCAGGTAGCTCGGCGGCTGTTCCATCGGCCTGAGCCCACCAGAGGTTAGAGAACGGCTTCGACTCACCCCAGTCATGAGAGCGATCGACGGTCCAGCTATCCGGGATGCGGAACGGCTTAATGACGTGCAGCGCTTCATTCCACAGGTGGTCAAATCTCCCGCCACTGGTCACATCCCAGGAGCCCTCCACCCACGCTTTGCGGCGGTTTGGGTCTTTGATGGCCATCAGGGTCGCGATGTACTGCGGGTCGAGGTACGGGTTCTCTTTAAACGATCCGTGGATAGCTACGCGGGTAAGCGTGATTTCCTCTTCTCGTTCTGTCTGAGGGTTGAACACCATTTGCCGGTCTCGCTGCACGGTTCCGCGTGGCGCTGGCTCAATGAAGCGTTTCTTCACCCAGGTATGCCCGATACCAAACGGGTTGGTCGTGCTGAACGTCTCCAGCGGGATCGGCTTTAGTAAATTGCCATTATCCAGCGGGTAGTTCTCTGGCCTGAACGATGAGCGTCGGCAGGAGAACATCATTTCGTAGAATTCAGGGGACTGCTGTTTCGTCAGCTCGTTAAAGCCAATGAACGGGAATTCCTGCCCGTGAAAATCCCAGTAGTCGTCTGCCTCTTTGCCGAAGCGGAAGAGAAGCTCCTCGCCTGTGGGCCATAACCATCGCAATTCGCTCGCAGATGACAGATATCGAGCACCATCGTTGAACAGACGGAACATACGCTTCGACTGCGTGATGATGTCGGCAAGGTTCTTATATTCGGTATCGAAGATTACGCCACGCCAGAACGAGCCATAGCCCACGCCAACATTGCGCCGGAACCGGGCCAACTGCGCAGCAGTTTTACCTGGTCCGCGAGTACCTTCGAAAAGTATTTCGTTACACGGGCAACTCAGAGCCAGAGACTGTGATCCAGGCAGTGGCTTCCATACAGCTTTGTAATTCATCCACCGAGCACCTCACCCTGTTGTTTCTGCGCCGCCGCTTCCCAGTCATCCACGTTATCGCTGGTTGGTACTAGCATGACGTTATGCGTAACCTCTTTCGTTTCAGCCTTATTCTCAATGCTGTATGCCTCGCGCTCGAGGCCGATAAGCGTTTTCAGGCTGTCGCTAAGGTCTTTCATGGATTTAACGCGGGAAGGAAGACTGATTATTTTGTGGTAGAGATCGTTGAGCTTATCCATGCCTTTGTCATCAGGCGATCGCATCATCTCGCCCAGATCCTCAAGCGCGGCCACGTTGCCACACTCTCCGGCCAATTCATCGAACAGCGTGTTGGTTAGTTCGCGAGCCCGCCGGATGTCTCCCCGGTGCTCCATGCGTACCGTTGCGATAACCTCGGCTGTCGCCTCTATCAGTACGCGTTCGGTCAAAGTGCTTTCGTTGCGTACCGTCCTGCGTACCTCCCGCTTGCGTACCAAGTCATCAGCCTTTTGCTGAATCTTCGCATTCAGGTCGCGAGACCAGTCGTCACGCTTTGCTCGCTTACGGATAGCGCCTTCGCTGATACCGTGCTGCGATGCAATTTCACGGAGGGACATCACCCCGGCCCGGTACGCCGTCTCGATGGCCTCCCAGTCGGGTTTGTTCATACTCCATTCCTTATTTTATCTGTTCGGCACCGACCCTTAGAGCCTCGCCATTGCTGCTTTCTTTTCGCTTGGCAGCGTGAGTGGGTTTGTCTCCTATAAGAGACAAAAGCTATTCAGAAGTTAATGCGACTCAGTATAGAGAGGCCTTGTCCAACGTGTTGGACATTTAATAGTGGCGAGTATTGGAGGAAAAGTAACCAACCAATGTCTTTAATGTTACCGGAGTAGGAACAGATACCCGGGGGACTTAAGTTACACACTAGAGATACCAACATTAACCCACGACAAAGGAGGAAAAATGCTGGAATACCTAAAGGCTTTATCGCCTTACGCAGCATCCATTAACTGCATCACCTTTCTGATTTGCCTTCTGATAGCAAAATATTTCGGCGTTCTTCAATACTTCTAATCCCCGCCTTATCCAGATTGCACTGCCCCAGCGCAGAGTAAAGCTTCGCGTTTAACTCCAGACTAGCACGCCACCTGAACAGAACCTCCAAATCCGGTGTTTGGTGTAACTGAAGCGTGCCAAGTCATGACAAAGATCACCCAAGGCGACCTTTGTCATAAGCATTGTAAAATAATTGAGAGAAGCACTTGTTCTTTTAATAAATACTTATAACTTATATAAACCTTTAAAAATTATTGACTTAGATGCTGGCACAACCCTTTTAGCCTCCTGCAAGACAAAGTTGGTGTGCCCCTCTAATTCATCCTTAGTTAACTGCACGCCTTGCGCTATCACGTACCCATTGCCACCATAGACAGCATTGCCGTTGGCATCATAAGCCTCATAATAGGAAACATAAGCTTGACTCATTTAAACTCCTAATTTAAGTAACTTAACAGGAAATGGAGGGTAAACGATATCATTATCGAGCCACCTCTGGAAGTGGCTCTGTAATGCCCTACTGACGCCTTGTTTCCGCCTGCCTGATATCAGCCTTATCCCGGTTGCACTGCCCCAGCGCTGATAGCAGTCCTACGCCAAAACACAGGTGTACTCCTCCGCAATATGGTCCGGGTTGCGAAATGATTAAACATATTTAGATACACGATGTATTGTTTAGTCATTAGCTGTTCATTCAGCGCCCCGTTTACTTTTGGATATCCTCTTCGGGGTTTTTTATCACGCCGACCTTGCCATGCAGGAACGGCAATGTAGCCCCGCTACTGACTCACTGCACGGTAGTAGGCCTGCCAACGGTATTTATCTAACCGCAGTTGGCGCAGGCATTGAGCGGTTTCGACGTCTGACTGCAGGTCTTCGTCGGTGTCCTTCCCTGCGTCACTTGCTTTGCACGGAGGGCTCATCAAATCCGGGGATGGCGTTGGCAGCGTCGATAGCTCGCTGGCGCAGCTGCACAGCATCATCGTCAAGCCGGCACACAGTACGATTCGGAGACTGGACATATTTCACCACGTCGCGGGTTATGGTTCGGTAGATGACCTTGCCCTCTTCTGTAGCGGCAGCGGCCTTTTGCTCAACTGGCTGGATAGTCTTTTCGGCTTTCTCTTTTTTCTTCGCCGCAAGGGCGTTGATATGGTCAGCGTGAGAATTCCAGCCAGAACGCCACGAGAAAAAGCAGGAAAGCAGCAGGATGACTACAGCGCTGATGATTGCGGTTAATCGGCTCATTTCTGGCCCCACTCGCAGACTTCACGCTCAATCTCGCGCCTGGTGATCAATCCCTTCCACTGCTTGCCACCGGCATACGTCCAGCGCTGCAGTTCCTTACACGCTCCCGGCACGTCCCCAGCATTCAATTTCTTCAACAGCGTGGAACTGGCGAAAGCGCCAGAACCAACGTTGTAGGTGAATGAGTAAAGCGCGGCACGGGTAGGATCAGGAATGCGGACTTTGATGAGGGGATCAATGGCGCTTGCCACCTTCCGCAGATCGGCTTTCAGCAGGTTGTCGCATTCCCTGTCGGTGTAGCGGTGGCCGCGGCGAATATCGGCGCCAGTGTGACCATCACAAACAGTCCAGACGCCGACAACATCCTGGTAGGCGTAATAACGCCTTCCTTCCAGGCCGTCAGCATTACCAAGCATGACGGAAGCAATGGCTATCGCGCCCGAACCGCCGGCGATCGCACCAATCAGCTTATTCCTCAGCTTCGGGTTCATCTCGGCTCCTGCTACGTCGATTGTCTTCGCGAATCTTGAAGTACAAATTCGTCAGATACGTAAGTACGGCGATGACAATGCCCACCAGTACGCCGATGGCATTCCACTGCTCGGGGCTATAGGCATTAAGCATGCCGTTAAGGATGCTCCCGGCTGAAGCGCCATAGGCAGCACCAGTGGTTATCTTTTCCATGCGATACATACTCTCACCTCGCGTTGTTAGCGGGTGCTGTGCGTGTTTGAAAAGGTCAGGCCCGTCGGGCTGGATTTAACAACGAAGCGTGTCGGTGATGATTCCCGCGGGACCTGATAATAAAAAAGCCCGCAAAAGGCGGGCAATAAGCATGAGGGTAATAGCAATGTCGGTGATGACCGAAAATACCCTGGCTGGGTCTGGCGGCCTGTTGCGTTGCGGCAACAACGCCCCGATGGATTGGATTATGAGCCCGTCATCAGGTCAGGCCATTATCTGGTGCACCATTCAGGACTCGAACCTGAAACCGATAGCTTAGAAGGCTATTGCTCTCTCCGATTGAGCTAATGGCGCTAATTTGGCGGGACAGGAAGGATTCGAACCTTCGACCATTCGGTTAACAGCCGAACGCACAACCGCTGTGCTTCTGACCCTGAAATGAAAAAGGCCGCGAAATATCGCAGCCCTTAATGCTTTATGGTTTTGCCTGAATTAGGCGAAAAAAAGCCCGCTCAGAGGGGCGGGCAGAAGGTAGGAAATACTGATTCTTCAACGGTTCGAGGCGCACCTAATAGTCCGAGCTACCGATTTACCAGGAGAGCGTTCGTTTTCCGTTACTACCTTTTAAACATAGCTGGAGAAGCCGAAACGGCAACCCCACTACCAAATAGCTTATGTAGCATTGCATTATGGTGCCGGGTGCCTCCCGGTGAGCATGTCCCAGTCGACATGGCCCGCGCTGCATTTACAGATCACTGTAAGTGACTGGTCGCCCCTCCGCATAGGGGGATTCACCACACGAATAGATTAACAACATGTTAATTTTCTGGTCAATAAGATATAAGCAAATGATGACATGCAGTTTTCTTATTGCTGAGTAACTTCAATCTGGTTCAGGGCTCTGCGCGTGTAGGGCTTTAACGTGTCGTGCGGCACGTCTCTACCCAAGAGCCCTGACCGGATCGAAGGCATAAAAAAGCCCCGCACAATGGCGAGGCTCGGTGTTCTGATAGGTCAAACGCAAATACGGCAACCTACACTAAATATATTGCTCATTTGTTCATTGAAATGCAAGCACGTTATGACTTTTTTTTGCAATTTTTCTCACGCTTTCGCGATCGTTAAACGCATTTTGCAGCGGCTGGTACAGACAGAATAGCGCCGCGTTGATAATCTGCTTAACTTCCCGGCGGATGGTTGAAATGCTCGGGTGCTTATACTGGTTTCCGGCGCGGGTCTTCATCAGGCGAGGTTTGCTCACAGCATGCTGCCATGAGGCGATCCTTATCTCGCTTGAGTTGCAGACGTAATAGGCAAAAATCACCTTCCATGCGTTCTCATCTACGTTTTTCAGGTAATGTCGGATTACGGCATCAATCAGCAATCCATCATCATCGCTGCATACAGGCCTTGATGGTGCTTGCGGTTCAACCGTGGCCATGAACTTGGCAATCATATTCATCATCGCCTTGTCTATCTTCCCTGTCTGGCACCATGCGCCCCAAAGTTGGAGCCACTGATCTATCCACTGGTGCTGTTCGTTGGTTAATTCCAGTTTCATGCTTTCTCTCCCAGGGTCTGATAGATGCGAACGAAATTTCTCAGTATGCGGTAGTCAACCAGTACGGTGCCGCGGTGCCGGCAGAGGCGGAGCTTTTGCCAGCGGTCGCGGATGCGCTCTATGGCGAGATGATTCATGCAGCCTCCCGTTGTTTTATGAGCGCACGGCGTAGCGCGCTGTAATGGCGCCTGATGCCTTCCAGTTCTTCGATGGTGTATCGGTGAGGGGTATTGTTGTTTTCAAGCGCCTCGACGCGCTCAGCGCCGATTTTCTCTACCAGGCCGATGCGGTACTGCTGCTGGTTACCTGACATCTGCACGTTGCAGTGATGACACTGCTTGTGAATGTTGTCTTCGTTGTAGCGCAGGTGTGATGCTTTACCGCGGGAACGGTAGTGGCCGGCTTCCCACTGAACCGTTTCGAACGTCCCGCAGCTGATGCATGGCAGATCGTGGTCACGCTCGCGGATATAGTCGTTAACGACACGCTGGGTCATATCTTCCCAGTGTCGTAGAGGTTTCACCGCTGCCTTGCGCTTGCGCCAGGCTGCGCGCTCTTTCTTCTCTTTCGCCTGGGCCTGCTTTTCGCGCTTCTTCTCCAGTTCCCGCATGGCAAATTCAGCGCCATGCTCAGGGCAGCACCAACGATGGTTTTCGAATAATGGGGTGAATTTTTCCCGGCAGATTTTGCACCGACGTTTAGCACGTTTAAGCATGTGGCCTCCGTGCTCTCAGGCGTAGCCACTTCTTATCGACCAGGCGGGCTGTGTAGTCTTTCAGGGTCGGGATGTCTGAGGGCTTAACTTCTACCTTGCGCTTGCGGCGCGCCGGCACGCGGAAGATTCCGCGCTCCATTACTTTGGCGAGAAGACATTGCATAGCCATCACCCCGCAAAGCTCAGCAACTGACTGGCGGCATTTTCAGCCTCAGCCGGCGAGTGGAATTTGCGACGCAGAATGTAGTTCCAGAGCACATTCAGCACTGATTTGTAGACGCCGTTAAACTGGCTGTCGTCCATGCTGGCGAAGGAGATCGACTTTGCGACACGACGACGGCTGCCGTCAGGCATCTGGTATTCGTCGTAAAAGCCAGCCTGAATGGTTGCCCACTCGCGGAATGATTCGAAGTGTTTCAGCAGCGCCATATCGCGGGAACGGGAGATACCGACAGAGGAGAGATACATCTCCGCGGCGTTCTGGAGTGCAGCGCGCTGATCGAGGTCGGATGAGAGAAAGTCGATAAACCCGGATATGAGGGTACGCTCCGCGGGCTCAATGAGACCACCGGAAGGGGTCCAGTAGTGATACCCGAGAGTCAGGAGCTTGAAAAACTTCTTGTGGAATGCGTAATTCCGGGGCTTGCGGAACTCACCGCAAAGCAGTTGCCCTACGGGGATAAGTTGCAGGTATTCGCTGGTTCCCGGCTCTGCGGGAATCAGTACGTTTTGGTAACTCTTCTCAAATTGCAGTGTTTGCGCCATGTGTCCCCACTTGGCGCCGGTCATTAGTGTCAGTTGCTCAGGCTGACGAGGTAATTATCGCCCTTCCCGGGGATAAAAGCAAAATGAGCATATCCGAGAAAATCGCTATTTCTTGGCGTTCTGCTCTGCCATTTCCAGATAGCGCGGATCGGATGCCTTGGGGAGCTGGATGCTCTGCTCGCGGTAGTAGCGAACGCGCTCCATGAAGTAGTCGCGCAAGTGCTCAGGCTGCTCTCTGGCTACCACCTCGGCGACAACCGGCATGTTCAGGCGCTCTTTATAGGCAACGCCGGAGGCTGCGAGGTCAACGTTGACCTTGTCCTGCTCTTCTTTCGATTTGGCTGCTATGTTCCAGGATGATGTTGTCAATCTGCTGTCCTCCCTCTTTTCTTGCGCGTTTCATAGGGCGATCTGTAGGTGTCAACGGAAAGCACTTCTTTCTCGCCAAATCGCTTGGCGTTAGCGATATCCAGTTGAAGCCAGATTTTTTTATACCGCTTCCGCGATGCTTTGAGCTTTTCGGCAGGTGTCATTTTTTTGTTTGTCATAAAAATCCCCTCTGCTGTGGAGGGGATTATATAGCATCAACTGGATGGGTGCGCGGCTTTGCGTTCTGCGGGGGATTTAGGCATCGCCAGATCCCCGCGTCGGTGCAGTGTCGATAGCCAGCAAATGTGGCGATTCAAGATAACGAATCATCGTTTCTGCAACCTGCTGGCGAGCCTTTAAATCCTGAAGCACTATTAGTAAGACTGGCGAAAGAGACTTTCTATCGACGTTGTAGCCATAACGCTGCAGGGTGCCAATGAGGTCTGCAAGGATCTGGCTATCTGTAAGCTCATGATTCACTCTTCACCTCCTGCGGTGCGGCCGGCAGCGGCATCCAGTGAGTTGGTGTCCATGACGCGCCGGGGATCAACCAGCCGCTACTCTGCGCATCAGGGTGGCCAGGGATATACGTTGCCCATTTGCAACACCACCGCGGCTTCTCTCCCCACCAACGCCCGACCAAAACCTCATGACGACTTGGCGGCATCTGCTCGCTTACCTGAATCCATCCCTGGCTTTGCGCTGGAGTGTCGCCGTTTTGCTCCGGAGAAACGTGGTTTTGCGCCGGGCAGCAATCGGATTGCGCCGGAGATTTGGTGTGCAGCACCTGCACATTTTCGTCACTCCTGCAGATCGCTTCAGTTCCTGCACTTTTTTTTAATTCCTGCAGCATGGCGGCGCGGCAGGCGTTCCAGCCGCGATTAAACTCGCCTTCCCATCCCCAATCCAATCCACCGATGCGGTGCTTTATTTCATTCGGCACTACCGGCACCGGCTGCGCGTGGCGATAGAGCGCAACGTCTGAAGCCTCAGAATTCTGCTTGCCCCACAGATACGCCGTCTCCCTCCCTCGGTCGATATAGCCCAGGTTGCGCTCGTCGGTGTACGCCACCGGCTCGCTGTCCATTGCGGCCAGCGAATGACGAATGAGGGCCTCTAATTGCCTGTCAGTGGCATCACAGCCGCCATCTTCATCAAGTTGTGCAACCCATTCTTCCAGCTGCTCTCTGGTTATGGTTGATTTATTCATCACCGCACAAATCCTCGTATTTAATAAACTCACCAAAGCACTGGAGCTCTGCGCCAGCCATGAAATAACCAAATGCCTCAGCCCTTTCACTGTCGCTTTTAAACGTCGCAAGCGGGTAGCGCTCATAGAACTTATTGGCGAGGTTCGCTGGCTTTAGTTCAGGCTCGGCGGCCTTGCGGCGTTCCTGTAGCTCAACGCTCAGTAGAACATAACCAGGCATCCATTCCCCAACGTCAGCGATATGGGTGATTTTCACATTGATAAACTCTCCCGTTTGATGACAACTTCCGCGCGGAGTTTCCATCAGGTGAAGAGTGTCGCCAACACGATAATCACGGTCATTTTTACGCAGTTCCGCGCGTTTAACGCCAGTGGATACAGCAGAGAAGAACTCAGGGTAAATCTTAAGGTCGTGAGTAATTGGCTCTCTGGTTATGGTTGATTTGGTCATGGCCTAATCTCCGTTCTGCCGCCGAGGATGCGGATTGCAATCCGTTCCCGGAGGCTGAGTTGCCTGCGTTTTCCTCTGGCGTTTATGATTTCGGGCCTGCCTGCAGGCGGATTGTGAACCCGAACCGACTGCCCATCTAATGCATGGGACGCTTCAAGGAGCGCGGATTTTAAATATGCAGGGCATTCATGCTGCACTCGTTCACCGCCTGAAATAACGCCAGCTATACCCTGCAGAGTTGACGCCAGATTACTCAAATAATTTTTCATATCACTCAGCCTCCACCTTGATGCCAGCGGCGGTACCGGATAGCCCGATGAATGTTTGATACCAGTTTTTTGTGAGCGTTTCCCACTGCCCAGCGGTAAGCGGCGCGTATTCGGCAGCGTCTTTCAGCACATCAGCAAGCCCTTCGGCTTTCAGTGCATTACGGACTTCAGGAGTAAGCAACTTCACACTGACGGTACGAGATTCCAGTTCAGCGATGCGCTGGCGGTAATCAGCCACCATTCGACGTACTTGCTCGATCGGCTCAACATCGCCGCCGTCTGGAGGGTCCATGTACTCAGCGCCTGGAGGCAAGAGCTTGCAAAGCTCTTCGTCTACCTGCTGCGCCTTCTCCAGCGCCTCTACCAGCGCGAGGATGCTGGCAGGGTTAGCCAGGGCGATAAACTCCCCATTACGGTCTGTTTGAGCCTGTGTGAAGTCGCCACTATCGACATAAACGATTGAACCCTGGTCTTCATCCATCGAGTCAACGTTATATTCAATGCTCGTATTTCCCGGGTAATATTCCCAGCGCCCCGGAGTCGCTTTCTCTGCTGCCGCTTTCAGGCTCTGCGCCAGTTCGGTGATACCTGTCATGGTTGACTCCCTAAATCTCAAAGGCCAATTGCGGCATAAAGCGGTCGCGCTCGGCGTTATAGTTGAGCGCACTGGCGCTGTTCATGGACTCGATACGCTCGACAAGTACAGCGGCGCGCGTTTCTTTACTGGCTGGCGCATAGGCAGACTTTTGCCATGCTTTATCGATACCGATATTTCTTGCTACGTTTGTGCTATCAGCTGATGACAGCGGTATATGGCGGAAAATATCGGCATTGAGCATACGTAGGCCGTGCAGTTTGCAGATCGGGTAGCCGTTCTCATCCACAACATGCCGGATTAAGTCACGCAGGCGAGCCACACAGCGGCGCGGGCGCTTTGCGTCGTATTCGCCCATGCTGCCGATTGCCACGCGGGGGAACTCATTGCAGAGTTGAATAAACCGCTCGTCTGGTTCGTTCATGTGCCACACTGGCGCCCCAATGAACTTTCCGTGCGGCCACTCTGCTATCAACGCATCGTTTTCTTCGCTACTACCGCCGATAACGTCCGGGATAATGGCGAATGAGAACCGAGGGTGATTAGCCCAACGCTCGACGAACCGGTAATACTCGTTCCAGTCCACAACGCGTTTTTTCGTCCAGAAACTGAATGCGCCGTTATCCAGAGCAAATGACTGAGTAACCTCGCTGGCCAGTGCTAACTGCCCAGCGTTTGCAAAGCTAATGAACGCATGGCGCCCCTTCCACGCTTTCAACGCACAGGTATCTGGCGTGATTGGCCCTCCGTGGAAGTGAATCATTTGTCGGCCCCCTCGCTGCGGAACATCATGATTGTCAGGTCGCCTTTAGTGGCCAGGCGAACGGTAGAGCCGGGTTCCAGGCTGTTAAGATCAAAGGCGTCATAAAACTCATTCACAGCTTTCTGGCGGCGAGATTCCTTACGACGCTTGTCCCACTGTCTCAGAGCATTCTTTGTAATCCACTGGCCTGTTTTAACCATGATGTATGCCCATCCAAGAATGGCTAAACCGGTATTGAGATAAGTAGCGAGGCTCATTTGTCGGCCCCCTCGCGCAGTTGCTCGAAAAACTCCTTACCGCAGTCGATAGCGCCAACAATTACGGCAACTTCATCGCCTACAAAATCACCCTCATCGACATGCTGCTGCAGGAGACCAATGAACTCCTCAACCCCATCAGCCTTAATCCCGGCTACGATGCGGTCGGTGGCGGGGGTTTCGTCTGCAAACGTGTCGCAAATCATATGCAGGTAGCCTTCATTCGTTGGTCTGATACGGTTCATCACCCCAGCGATGAAATACTCCCGGCATTCGCTGATTATTTTTTTTGCCTCCACATTCTCCGCAGCCAGCTGCTTAAACGCTTTCGCCAGCTTCAGGAACTTCTGCTCTCTGATCGACAGCTCGCCTGCGCTCTCCAGGGAGGCGATGAGCTCGTTTACTGCCTGTAATGTGATAGTCATTTTCTTACTCCAGCCAGGCACTGGTTAAACAGGTTGGTCATTGGGTTTACGCCGCCAGGACGCTGGCGATACTGAACAGACGGATCGCTTTCGGTTACGGCTGTTGTGTCAATCAGGGTGTAGCGGTAGCTCCTGCACTCACCTTCACGCTTAACCTGGCCGTCACGGTGCATCTGCCACAGGGAGGAATTGACCACTGAAGAGTCAAGGCCGGTACCGCGGCGGATATCCTGAAAGCTGCAGCCAGGATGCTGGCCGATGAAGTTAATAACGGCTTGTTTGCCCGAGTTCTTTTTCATCAAAATCCACCCCGCTTGGTTGGTTTTTCCTCTTTCTCGCGCCGGCGCTGACTGGCAGCCTCCTGATCGCAGTCATAAATCGCCCCGTGACGCTGCTCGCAATAGACAACACCTGTCTCACCATGCCGGTTAAGGCGCAGGAGGAGCTCCGTGTCACTCTGGTTTGCGTTCTCGTCGTAGGCGCCCTCCCGGTATATGGCCAGCCAGTAATCGCAGTCCTGTTCAATCTGCCCGGTGTCGCGGGAGTCACTCGGCAAAGGGCGCTTATTGGTTCGCTTCTCAAGCTCACGGTTAAGCTGAGTCAGGAGAACTACGACGCAATCCAGCTCCTTCGCCAGCGTCTTGAGGCCTTTGGTGATCATCCCGTAAGCCAGGTCATTACGCTCTGCCTTATCGGCAGTCATCAGCGTCAGGTAGTCAACGAGGATCATCCCAACCTTGCCGCGTTCGCGCTTGATGCGACGTGACTCAGCCATGACATGCGCCAGTGAAATACCCGGGGTGTCATCAATCAGGAGGTTATTGGTGTCAATCAGCGCTCCCATAACGCCGGTAGCTTTCTTCAGATCGCCGTTCCAGTCGCCGCGATATCCGTAGTCTTCCTTCGTCATATCCGGGTAAAACAGGTTTGGCGAGATCCGCCCCTTCTGCGCAGTGATTTTCTCCACCATCTGCCCTTCCGGCATTTCCAGAGAGAACATCAGGGCCGGCTCATTTTCTACCGTGGCGCAGTTGATCCCCATCTGGGTATAGAGCGTGGTTTTACCCATCTTAGGACGTGCGCCGATAACAAACAGGCTGCCGCGCACAATGCGCTTCACACCGAGAAGCTCATCCAGGGATCGGATCCCGGTCGACAATCCGCGGGAACGACCATCCGGCTTGAGCCTTTCGTCGAATTCTGCTGACCAGTCAGTAACAGCGTCATAGAACGTGCGAAGCCCAGTCCGTCGCCCTGTTTTTACGTGCTCGGTTATCTCAGTGAATAACCCCTGAATTGCGTCAAACTTCTGTTCTGCCGTCATGCCGTTGCGGGCATAAAGCAACTCGATCGCCTTCGTTGTTTTCTCGATGCCGTAGCGCTCCATAGCGGTCTCACGAACACGCATCGCATATGCCACGATGTTCGCCGCGCTTGGCGTGTTCTTCGACATTTCAGCAAGGTATGCAAAGCCACCAACGGCTTCCGTCAGCCCCTTGCTATCGAGAGCATCAAACAGGGTCAGCAGATCAACCGGCTTATGGTCGCGGTACATCTGGCGCATTTCTGCGAAAATGACCTGATGAGGCCGCGCGTAGAACGATTCTGGCTTGAGAATCGAAAGTACCTTCTGAGTACGCTCGCTGTTGTCGTCGTCCAGCAGGAGCCCGCCCAGCACGCTCTGCTCTGCTTCAATGCTGTGCGGAGGGGTCATGAAATCAGAGGTCATCACAGGCCCCCTCGCGCGTTTTGGCGTAGACATCGACGTTCAGGAAGTATTCCAGCGACTTGCGGCGCCAGGTTTTCCCGGTGCGCTGATCAGGGCGATTTTCAAGCATCCAGCGGCAGTTACTGGCGATGTAGCTCAGGTAAGACTCCCAGTCGGCCAGGGTAAAGCTGTGGCCATCAAGCTGACGGGTAATTTTGTTGGCTTTCTGCCAGAACGAGCGGATCAGGTTGCGGCGCTTATCAGTGAGGACCCTGATGCCCTGCGCTTCCGGTAGCACCTGGTGATAAACATCGACAACCTGCTCACAGCTGAGAGACTGTTTTTTAGGTTCGGATTTTGGTGACGCTGATGCACTCTCTTCTACGTCAGTAGAAGAGATATTATTTAATATATTGTTTGTGGCACTTTGTTGGCATTCTGTTGGCACAACCTCGCCGGTACGCAGCGTGGTTACTGGGTTTGCGTTGGCACTTTGTTGGCATTCTGTTGGCACAAAAAATTGCTGATAATCGTCATATTTGGTGACGGTTAAGAGTGTAAATTTCTTGTTTGCCAGGGTGGTGATCATGCCCATTTTCGCGAACTTGTTCAGCAGATACTTAACCCTGTCAGGTGCTATTCCCGTGTCTTTCGACAGGGTATTTCGCCCGGTGATCACCTGACCGCGGGAAACCTGATACTCACCAAACTCTGTGGTTACCATCCCGTCAGCTGAATTCACCTCCATGATGAGATGGATCCACAGATGGACGGCTTCACTGTCGGTCTTGTAGAACGGCAGCTCTCTTACTTTACGGTGCAGGAATACCAACCCCTGCCCTGATGGCTGAGGTTTCTCCATGGGCTTCTGAGACCCTCTAAAATCGGATATGCGGAGAACGTTACTCACGGCCTTCCTCCTTCCGTTTCAGCTCTTCCAGGATGGCGCGCATCTTTTCGGCCACCACTGGATTTACCGAGCGAACAAAACGGTCACGAGTAACATTTTTGTGTGTTTGCGCCTGGTAAAATCTGTTGCTCTTAGGCATAATTACTCCTGTGAATTTGTTCAGTTAATTCGCATCAGGCCTCAAAGTGTTTCGAGCACTTTGGGGCCATCTCTTTTCTGAGAAGTTTTGCCACCTCCTTTGCCAGGCGGGACATGTCGTCGTCGACAACGCCCCACTCAAGAACCGCCAGTAACATCGCCATTTTCGGAATCCAGGTTTCCTTCCATTTACTGATGCTCGACTTTGTAAGACCCATGGCATTGGCCACATTGGTCGTCCCCTTCATTGCGATTTGGTTATGCAGCCATGACTCAATATTCCTGGCCTGGTGTTTGTTTCGTGCTGTTGAATTCTCCATCTGTGATACTTCCTCTGGTGTTGATTGAAATGGCCGCCGGTTAGGCGGCACTGGCTTTTGATGGGGGGAAAACGTCGTCAATGCTGACGCAAGCTCCGTATTTGTTGAGCGCAGCAACAATCTTTCTGCATTGCTCAATACTGAGATCCCGTTTCCCGTTTTCGTAATGGCAGATAGCGCCGGCCGTCAGATTAAGCTCCGTAGCTATCTGGCGCTGTGTAAGCCCTGCTCGACGTCTGATCTTGCTTAGATTGTTCATGTCGGGTCTCCTCTAAACAGTTTTAATATACATATTGTATTCTTTTCTTGCAAGGTAAATATACAAATTGTGACTCGAAGAAAGATATACAACTTGTATCATTTGGGTATGAGCATGAAATGGTATGACCTAGCAAAGTCCCTCATGAAAACGAAGGGCATAAACCAGGAAGAGCTGGCAGAGCATCTCGGGATCACCAAAGGTGCCGTTAGTCATTGGCTAAACGCAAGGAGAGAGCCCAGCCTGGAGGACATAGCTAAAATTCTTCGCTTCCTCGGCAAGAATAATTTTTCTGTGGGTGCTGGCGGCATGATAATTGATGAAAACATCAAGGGTGATGTTGAGTACGTTGGGCCCTATAAGCGCGGCAACGAATATCCAGTGCTTAGTAGTGTTCAGGCTGGATCGTGGCGAGAGGCTATAGAACCTTATTCCGTCAAAGATGTTGATCTGTGGCTTGAGTCGAATGCACATATCCAAGGGGAAGCGTTCTGGCTGCTTGTTGAAGGCGATTCCATGACGTCACCAGTCGGGCTAAGCATTCCAGAGGGTACCTACGTTTTGTTTGATACCGGCCGAGAGCCAGTAAATGGCAGCCTTGTGATCGCAAAGCTATCCGAATCAAACGAAGCGACATTCAAAAAGCTGATTATTGATGGGGGCCAGAAGTACCTGAAGGGCTTAAACCCTCAATGGCCATTGGTTCCCATCAACGGAAACTGTCGAATCATTGGTGTGGCCGTAGAAACTAAGTTAAGGCTTGTATGATCGGCAGCATGCCGCAGACGTACAGGAAGCATGGGTAAAGCCTTAGCACGCAGAGGAAGCATGTCTGATCTGATTATCCCAATACTCATTACTTTGCTGATTATCGGACTGGTGGGGATAGTGCTCAGGCTGGATAAGATCTTCTTCAAGCGGAAGGATGAGCGGGATGACTTTGAGTGAGCCAGACCGGTAGTTCGATGTGTTTTTGGTAATGCCGAAGACGTACAGGAAGCATGGGTAAGACCGTTGCCCGGTGGCTTGCAGCCAAGAAGGGCAATAAAGCTTAAGTTAGGTGCATAAACGGGGTGTTTGGGTGATTATTCTTTTAAGGACTGGTGATGGAACTCCAAAAAAATAATGATGGTACAATCCCCCATGTCATTGAAATAATTCGCCGTATCAACGAGGGTTCGACTCAGCCGTTTCTTTGTAAGTGTGATGATGGGAAACTGTATGTTTTGAAATCAAAACCTTCAATGCCGCCAAAGAATCTTGTTGCTGAGTTTGTTGCTGGTTGTTTGGCGAGTGATATCGGACTTCCGATACCAGACTTTAAAGTCGTGTTTGTTCCTGAAGAACTAATAGAATATACACCTGAATTAAAACGTGAAATTTCTACCGGTCATGCGTTTGCATCACAGTACATTGACGGCGCCGTTGCCCTAACATTTATTCAGTCAAGAAACGAGGCGATCATACCCATAGAACAGCAGAAATTAATCTATGTTTTTGATAAATGGGTATTAAATGCAGACAGAACACTTACGGATAAAGGCGGCAACGTCAATATCATTTATGATGTTGGCAACGATAAGTATTATCTAATTGACCATAATCTATCCTTTGATCAAAATGCAGAACCAGATGATTTTCTTGTTCATGTCTATGGCCCGGGTAATCGCAAGTGGCAGTATGATTTGATTGATCGCGTAGAGTACCGCCAAAAAGTTGTTGATAGTTTATGCAAAGTCCCGGAGATTTTTGGCGATGTACCAGATGACTGGGTAGTTGATGATGATTTTTTACCTTTCGTCAATGGCACCTTAGAGAAAGGCGACCGTGATGAATTTTGGAGTGCGATAGCATGACCACACCATGCCTATATAGCATTGTTAGATATGCGCCTTATGCGGAGACTGAAGAATTCGCAAACATTGGCGTAGTCATGTGCGCACCAAAAGAAAACTTCTTTGACTTTCAGATAACTAAGCGCAACGACTCTCGTGTTCGAAGCTTTTTCCATGACGATTGTATTTTCCCTGTAGCGAAAGATACTATCCAGAGAGAGTTGCAGTTTGCAAAAGCTCAGGCTAGCCAAATTGTTGGGCATCAACAACTTGCGCAGTTTTTTCGGTACTTTACCTCCAAGAAAGAGTCAATTTTCCAGTTTAGCTCCACAAGGGTGGTGCTTAGCGCTGATCCTAAGGAAGAGCTGGAACATATTTACAATAGATATGTAAACCACTCTGACTACACCAAAGAGCGCAGGGAAGATGTTTTGGCAAGAGAGATAAAGCGAAGCATCGATCGAATTGATGGGTTAAAAAACGCCTTCAAACCAGAATCTATTGATGGGTTTTATGCAAAATTCACAATGCCATTAGTTGCCAAAAAACAGAATATAATTCAGTGTGCAATCAAACCATTGGCCTTCACGCAATCCGAGCCAGGAAAAATGATGGAGCACAGTGACACATGGGTAATGAGGATAACCCGAGCGGCAGAAGAAAACTTACTGGCAACAGAAGACATTCTGTTCACTCTTGAGGTTCCCGACTCTCCAAGCTCTGGGCAGCGAAAAGTAATTGATACAATCAAGAGAACAATGGACGCGAAGAAGATTAATCACACTTCTGCTGATAATCATAATGAAACTATTAATTTCGCGAAGAAAATACTTGCCCATCCCTGATCTAGAACTAACTAACCTAATCTAAACCCGGCAACCGCGCCGGGTTTTTACTGCCCTACTATTCCCTCAGCATCAGCACGTCCAGTGCCAGCTCCACAGCCAGATCTACCTGGTCACCCTGCCACAACACCTGAATCATCTCTATCAGCGCCTCTCTTGATGGCTCGCGCTTCTCAACCAGCAGCTGCATAACCGCTATCCCGATAATCTGCGCTATCTGCGGGTGCATCTCTGCGAAAAACTCATCCTCATTCGACATGGTGCTGCCCTCTTTGGCGTTTTTTTGAGCTTACCAGCACGCTTTACAAAAATAAACCTCCATAAAATACAAAATGTTATCTTGAGAAGCAAAAATAAGTATACGTATTGTATTGCAAGTAATGAATACGTTTTGTATATTCAACTCATCCAAACAACAACGTTGGCGCCGGTAATAGGTAACAACGCTCCGTTAGCCGCGATAAGGCAAAGGTGAAGAGATGATCCGCGAAGAAGACAAGCCTGCATGGCGTAATTTTTGGTTAAAGGTCGTTCCGTTTTTGGTTGCTGTTCTCGCAGTTAGCTATCCGTGCTGGGGTGGCAAATGAGCAAACAAGGCATTCGTTCACTGATTTACTGCCTGCTGATCTGCGGCGTTATCTGGACAGCGTTGATTATCAAAATTCTGCACGTTACGGGGGTGTTCAATGGCTAACTCAATTCCTAACAGCGGACGCGCCGTGATGATGCGCAATCGCCGCACCGGTGCCGCCTGGCTGGTCAGTTACGACTATCGCGACGGCAGCTACTGGCATGAGCCGCAGGGCAATCTTCGCCACATCCGCCGGCCATACGCTTCACGCAGTATCGAACCGAACCTGGTACCAGCCGGGACGCATTAACCGCGCATATCAGCGCACGAATTTAACTGAGCTATCAGGCAGCCATTACGGTGCCGGGATTCTTACAACCAAATTTCAGGAGCGAGCTATGAACGCATACCGCGCATACGACGTGATCGAAGAGCGTAAGTGGGCCGAGCAAACGCTCACCGAAGAGAAGCAAAAGTGGATTGACGATCGGGCGCAGGAAATTATCGACGCCCTGCCGAAAGAGCCGTCAGGCCTGTTCCGCTTCTCTTTACCGATGGACAAAAGCCCATACGAAGGCCTCCGCAGCGATGCAGCTGGCGAGGCATATAACGATCTCATTTCGGCAGTAGCTTACGCCCAGGCGGAATACGACTGGGATCACCGCACCGGCTGCCCGTTTTAACTTTGGGGAATAGCAATGGCTAACGAACTTGTGATTACAGCCAGCTCTCTTGCTGAGCGAGGAATTGACGGCGCTACCTGGAGCGCCCTCAAGAACAGTATTTATCCTGGCGCCAAGGATGAGTCGGTGATGATGGCGCTGGACTACTGCCGGGCCAGAAACCTCGATCCGCTTCTGAAGCCCGTTCATCTGGTGCCGATGAGCGTTAAGGACTCGAAGTCTGGTAAAAGCGAGTGGCGAGATGTGGTTATGCCTGGCATCGGGCTTTATCGGATTCAGGCCGATCGCTCCGGTGATTACGCTGGCGCAAAAGAACCAGAGTTCGGCCCGGACGTCACTCTGACGCTTACCGGTATTGAAGTGACCGTACCTCAATGGTGCAAGTACACGGTCAGCAAGCGCATGCCGAGCGGGGAAATCGTCGAATTCAGCGCGAAAGAATACTGGGTTGAGAACTATGCCACCGCCGGCCGCGACACTACCGCGCCAAACGCAATGTGGAAAAAGCGCCCTTACGGCCAGCTGGCGAAATGTGCCGAGGCTCAGGCTCTGCGTAAGGCGTGGCCTGAAATTGGCCAGCAGCCCACTGCCGAAGAGATGGAAGGTAAAACGCTGGAAGTGGATGCGCGTGACGTGACGCCGCGCAGCACCACAGAGGCGCTCCCCCTGGTGGCAAGTGAGGAAACGCTGCAGGCAATTACTGACCTCCTGACGTCCCTGAATAAGGACTGGGAGCAGGACTTCCTGCCTCTGTGCAGCAACATCTTCAAGCGTGACATTTTCCAGGCATCACAGCTCACCGAAGAAGAAGCGCAGAAAGGCTTTAGCTTCCTCCAGAAAAAAGCGCAGGTGGCAGCATGACACCAGAAATTATCTTCGAACGAACTGGCATTGACGTTACCCGCGTTGAACAGGGGGACGAATCCTGGCACCGCTTACGCCTGGGCGTGATAACTGCCTCGGAAGTTCACAACGTCATTTCTAAGCCCAAGTCAGGTAAGAAATGGACTGATATGAAGATGTCCTACTTCCTTACGCTCCTTGCCGAAGTGTGCACCGGCGTGGCGCCGGAAGTAAACGCCAAGGCGCTGGCCTGGGGGAAACAGTATGAGGACGACGCTCGTACCCTGTTTGAGTTCACCACCGACGTGCAGGTGACCGAGTCGCCGATCCTTTTCCGTGACGAAGGTATGCGCACCGCCTGCTCACCAGACGGCCTGTGCAGTGATGGCCTTGGCCTTGAGCTGAAGTGCCCTTTCACCTCTCGCGACTTCATGAAATTTCGGCTTGGCGGCTTCGAGGCTATCAAATCCGCCTACATGGCCCAGGTGCAATTCAGCATGTGGGTAACCGGTAAGGATGCATGGTATTTCGCGAATTATGACCCTCGCATGAAGCGAGAAGGCATTCACCACGTGGTTGTTGAGCGCGACGACAAATACATGTCCGACTTCAACGAAATGGTGCCGGAGTTCATCAGCAAGATGGATGAATCGCTGTCGGAGATCGGTTTCACCTTCGGGGAGCAGTGGAAATGAAACATTACCGCGACGCCATAACCGTAGGAAAAGTGAAGTGCATGTACTCCGTCCTTCATCGTGGCTGGCTAATGCCATCTGGTGAAGTGGTAAGAAACCCGTTAAAGGCTCAGCGGATGGCTGAAGAGCTGGCCACGAAAAGAGGTGCGCAATGACTGATTACGGCGGATCGAAAACTCCAAAAAATGAACGTGACTACTGGCAAACACCGATTGAAATTTTCAACGCGCTCGATCGCGAGTTTGGCTTCTGGCTGGATGCTGCAGCCTCTGAGAGTAATGCGCTATGCGCTAACTATCTCACTGAGCTGGATGACTCGCTGAACAGTGAATGGACGTCATACGGGGCGATATGGTGTAACCCGCCCTATTCCGATATTGGGCCATGGGTGGAAAAAGCTGCTGAGCAATCCCGGGCGCAGTCTCAGGCCGTAGTGATGTTGCTACCAGCTGACGTCTCTACTGGCTGGTTTATTTCAGCCATGCAATCAGCTGATGAACTCAGACTCATAACCGGCGGCCGTGTTCAGTTTGTTCCGGCATCTGTTACAGGAAAGCGCCATAGCAACCCCAAAGGCTCGCTTCTGTTTATCTGGCGCCCGTACATCACCCCGCGACACATCATCACGACCGTATCGCTGGCTGAGTTAAAGCGGATCGGGACTCTGGAGGCAGCATGAGCAAGGGAACCATTATCTGCCTGTGCGATATCACTGGCGTCATGGCTGAGCCATGGGTCGAAGCAGGTTATCGCGCCGTCCTGGTGGACCCGCAGCACCCTGAAACTTCGATCGACGGCCCTGTTGAGCGCATATCGGCAACCATCCTTGAGGCGATGCCGCGGCTATCTCAGATCATCCGATCTGAGAACGTCGTCATCGTCATCGGCTTCCCGCCATGCACGGACGTTGCTGTTTCCGGTTCCCGCTGGTTCGAGTCCAAGCGCGCCAAAGACCCGCATTTCCAGGGCAAGGCCGCGCTGGTCGCTGAGCAGTGCCGGATGGTTGGCTTGGCGGCCGGCTGCCCGTGGGCATTCGAAAACCCGGTGAGCGTGTTCAGTAGCATCTTCGGATCGGCCGATTACACGTTCCATCCGTACCAGTTCACTGGGCTGTGCACGGATGACAACTACACGAAGCAGACCTGCCTCTGGACGGGTAATGACTTCAAGGCGCCGGCAGAGAATATGCACCCGATGGTTGAAGCGGCTATCGACGCCGTGAGGCTGGCCTGCGGCCGCATGGTGCCGAAGAAAAAGGCGATCGAAGCCATATCCGGAACGTCCTTTGCCGGATTGGTGACTGACTGGTATCCGGACAACCGAATTCACGAATGTCCGCCCAGCGACGAGCGCGCCAACATTCGCAGCGCAACGCCTCTTGGATTTGCAAAGGCGGTTTTCCTTTCGAATGCACCCCATCCCAACAAGAAGCGGGAGGCAGCATGACGCCAGAAGAAAAGAAAAATGCACTCAGAAATATCGCACGCAGGGCTAACGATGAGGTTAAGGCTGAGCGGCGGTCATCCCCTGCTTTAAGTTGCGACGAGATATCACGGCCGATCCTCAACGGATGCATGCCGCTGATAAGGCAGCTTGGGTTAACGCCAAGCCATCTCTATGTGGAGATCGGCATTTTGAACGGAAAGATAAAGGAGCGCTGACATGCCAGAAATCATCGATCAGGCCAACGAGCTGGCAGAGCGCCGGCTGGAAATGACCATCCAAAACATGCGCATCAACCATGCGGCAGTTTCAGCTACTCACTGCCGCGACTGCGGGGAAGAGATACCCGAGCGGCGCCGGGAACTGGTGGCGGGTTGTCAGCGCTGCGTTAGTTGCGCCAGTGATATCGAACTACGGTTGAAACAGGAGGGCAAATGATATGCGCGTGAAGTTTGATGTTGGCGAAAAGGTGGGCATGCTCACGCTAATTGAGCCTTTCACCAAAGATGAAAAAGGGGTTTATAAGGGTAAATTTTACTGTGATTGCGGCAGAACTAAAATTATTCGCCTTTCTTACGTTAAAAGTGGTCACACAAAATCATGCGGGTGCTTGAAGGTTGAAGCAAAAAAGACTCACGGCTTGTCGAGTTCTTCAGAATATAAAATTTGGGATCTCATGATACAGAGATGCGAAAACCCTAACGATAAGAGATACAAGGATTATGGCGGGCGAGGAATAACTGTGTGCCATCAATGGCATGACTTCAGCTCGTTTTACGCTGATATGGGCTCTCGTCCTGATGGGTTTACGCTGGACCGCATCGATAACGACAAGGGATATTCACCGGAAAATTGTCGTTGGGCTACACCATCTGAACAGCAGTTGAACAGAAGGAAAGTGAAGGGAAGCAAATCTCGATTTGTTGGTGTAACTAAACGTCCATCAGGTAGGTGGTCAGCAAGGATAACTGTTAATTATAAAGGCATCTATCTTGGCGATTACGATACAGAAGAAGCGGCTTCCGAGGCTTACCAGAAAGCAAAGGATAAGGTTCTTGAAGAGTTTGAGCTAATGCGCAAACAGAGGGGGATCCAGTGAAAGACCGCGGTAAGCATCGGAGGTGATATGGCATCTGACAAACCGATAACAGCACAGCAGGCCGCCGATTTGCTCATCGTGTCGGCGCGGGTGATCTACCGCCTGATTGAGTCTGGAGAGCTCGCCGGCCGCAAGGTCGGCAACAAGTACAGAACGACCGAGGCGGCGTGTATTGCATATTTGAAAACCCCGCGCGATCCTGTCATCGCGAACGCGGGTGAACATAAAGGAGAAGTTTTATGTCAATCACCCTCAGGGGCGGCGTGTGGCACTGTCATTTCTTTACGCCGTCAGGAAAAAGAGTTAGGCGATCTCTTGGCACGGGGGACAAAAAGCAGGCTCAGGAGCTCCACGACAAGCTGAAGGCGGAAGCGTGGCGGGTTGACCAGATCGGCGACCTGCCCGTAAGAACCTTCGAAGAGTGCTGCATCCGGTGGCTGCGGGAAAAGGACCATAAGCGATCGCTGGATGATGACAAAACCAAAATTGAGTTTTGGCTGCAGCATTTTTCCGGCCGTGATGTCTCGAAGATAACGGCGGAGGAAGTTCATGAAGCCGTTAACGGGATGATCAACCGTAAGCACCTGCAGGTGTGGGAGAGTAAGCGAGATGCCGCGATGAGGAAGGGAAAGCCGGTTCCGGAGTACAAACCACGGCAGGTTTCGCAGGCTACGAAGGCGCAACACCTTTCCTTCATTCGCTCGCTTCTCAGGGCCGCGGCGAATGACTGGGGCTGGATAAAAACAGCTCCTGTTATCAAAACCCGCAAGCCGATCAGTAAGCGGATACGGTGGCTGACCAGAGAAGAAGCTGAGCGGTTGATCGAGTGCATGCCGGAGAGCATTAAGCCAGTGGTGATATTTGCACTGGCAACCGGCCTGCGCCGCTCAAACATCATCGGGCTTGAGTGGCAGCAGGTCGATATGCAGAGAAAGGTTGCATGGGTAAATCCGGAGAACGCAAAAGCGGGCAAGGCGATTGGCGTAGCTCTGAATGATACCGCATGCAGGGTATTAAGGGATCAGATAGGGAAGCATTCCCGGTGGGTGTTCGTTCACACGACGGCAAAGCATCGCCCTGATGGAACGCTGACGCCCGCGGTTAGAAAAATGCGCGTGGATGACAATAACGCCTGGCGCGCCGGGTTGAAAAAAGCGGGGATCGAGGATTTCCGTTTTCACGACCTCCGGCACACCTGGGCGAGCTGGCTGATCCAGTCCGGCGTCCCGCTTTCTGTTTTACAGGAAATGGGAGGATGGGAGAGCATCGAGATGGTGCGCCGTTATGCTCACCTGGCACCGAACCACCTGACCGAACACGCACGGAAAATTGACGCCATTTTTGGCGCTAGCGACACAAATACGACACAAGGAGGAAATCAGGCTGGTTTAAAACTGGCATAAGTTGTTGTTTCTTAATGGCACGCCCTACAGGATTCGAACCTGTGACCTACGGCTTAGAAGGCCGTTGCTCTATCCAGCTGAGCTAAGGGCGCCCTGAGAAGCGAGTGCTTCGCGGAGTGAAACGCGTGGAATTATACGGTCCACGTCGGTTGAGTCAATCCATTTTGCCAGGAAACTGCGGGGCTTATACGACGCTGGCGAAATATCCTCCACCAACTGTACAAGAAGCATACCGCCGGGCCTAATGCGCGCGTAAATCGACTCAGTGGCCAGGCGCAACGCACCTATAACCATGCAATTACTATAGCCATAACAGGCTAAATTAGCCTCAGACAAGATAAAACAGCAAACGAGGACTGACAGCGAGGCCCGCTTCTGACAAAATATCCTTATCCCCCTTTCGTAAAGATACAGATGGAATCCTCTCTCTGATGGCAGCAAAAATTATTGACGGTAAAACGATTGCGCAGCAGGTACGCTCTGAGGTTGCGGAAAAAGTGAAGGCTCGCGTTGCGGCCGGAAAACGCGCCCCTGGGCTGGCCGTCGTGCTGGTCGGCAGCAACCCGGCCTCGCAGATTTATGTCGGCAGCAAGCGCAAAGCATGTGAAGAAGTGGGCTTCGTCTCCCGCTCTTACGATCTCCCGGAAACCACCAGCGAAGCCGAGCTGCTGGAGCTTATCGACACTCTGAATGCCGATAAGACCATCGACGGTATTCTGGTTCAGCTGCCCCTGCCGGCAGGGATCGATAACGTCAAAGTTCTCGAGCGCATCGCGCCGGATAAAGACGTCGACGGCTTCCATCCTTACAACGTTGGCCGCCTGTGCCAGCGCGCGCCGCGCCTGCGTCCGTGCACTCCGCGCGGTATCGTGACCTTGCTGGAACGCTACAATATCGACACCTACGGCCTCAATGCGGTGGTCATTGGCGCCTCCAATATCGTCGGTCGCCCGATGAGCATGGAGCTGCTGCTGGCCGGCTGCACCACCACCGTCACCCACCGCTTTACAAAAAACCTGCGCCATCATGTCGAAAACGCCGACCTGCTGATCGTCGCGGTGGGCAAACCGGGCTTTATTCCTGGCGAGTGGATTAAAGAAGGGGCGATTGTGGTCGATGTCGGCATCAACCGTCTGGAAAGCGGCAAAGTGGTCGGCGACGTGGTGTATGAAGATGCCGCCGAACGCGCGTCCTACATCACCCCGGTTCCCGGCGGCGTTGGCCCGATGACCGTCGCCACCCTGATCCAGAACACGCTGCAGGCGTGCGAAGAGTATCACGACGTTGAGGAGGCCTGAGATGGCGACATTTTCCTTAGGTAAACACCCGCACGTTGAGCTGTGCGATCTGCTGAAGCTGGAAGGCTGGAGCGAAAGCGGCGCCCAGGCGAAGATCGCCATCGCCGACGGGCTGGTAAAAGTCGACGGCGCGGTGGAAACCCGCAAACGCTGCAAAATCGTCGCCGGTCAGACGGTGAGCTTTGAAGGCCAGAGCGTGACCGTCACGGCCTGACAACGAAAAGAAAAACGCCCGCTTTTGCGGGCGTTTTTTTATGGCTTACTTCCGGCGCCAGGTGGTGCCCTGCGGGCCATCTTCCAGCACAATGCCCATCTCGTTGAGACGGTCGCGCGCCGCATCCGCCGCCGCCCAGTCTTTCGCTTTGCGTGCGTCCAGACGCTGCTGGATGAGCGATTCGATCTCCGCCACTTCCGCGTCGTCAACCTGCGCGCCGCTCTGCAGGAACGCCTCCGGCTCCTGCTCCAGCAGACCCAGCACCGCAGCAAGCTTACGCAGGTGGGCCGCCATGGCGTTCGCCGCGGCCGCGTCCTCGGTTTTCAGGCGGTTTACTTCACGCGCCATATCGAACAGCACCGAATAGGCTTCCGGGGTGTTGAAGTCGTCGTCCATCGCCTCGATAAAGCGTGCTTCGAAGGCTTCGCCCCCCGCCGCGTCGGCGGATTTGTCCGTCCCGCGCAGCGCGGTGTACAGACGCTCCAGCGCCGAACGCGCCTGCTTGAGGTTCTCTTCGCTGTAGTTCAGCTGGCTGCGATAGTGGCCGGACATCAGGAAGTAGCGAATCGTCTCAGCATCGTAATACTTCAGCACGTCGCGGACGGTAAAGAAATTACCCAGCGATTTCGACATCTTCTCGCGGTCAACCATCACCATGCCGGAGTGCATCCAGTAGTTGACGTATTCGCCGTCGTGGGCGCAGGTGGACTGGGCGATTTCGTTTTCATGGTGCGGGAACATCAGATCCGAACCGCCGCCGTGAATATCGAAGTGGTTGCCAAGCTGCTTGCAGTTCATCGCCGAGCACTCGATATGCCAGCCCGGACGGCCCGCGCCCCACGGCGACGGCCAGCTTGGCTCGCCCTCTTTCGACATTTTCCACAGGACGAAGTCCATCGGGTTACGCTTGACGTCAACCACGTCGACGCGCGCCCCCGCCTGCAGTTGATCGAGATCCTGACGCGACAGCAAACCGTAGTTCGGGTCCGTCGGCACGTCGAACATCACGTCGCCGTTATCTGCCACGTAAGCATGGCCTTTGGCGATCAGCTGCTCGGTGATCTCAATGATCTCCGCAATATGGTGCGTTGCGCGCGGCTCGCTGTCGGGACGCAGAATATTCAGCGCGTCAAAATCTTTGTGCATTTCGGCAATCATGCGATCGACCAGCGCGACAAAGCTTTCGCCGTTTTCATTAGCGCGCTTAATGATTTTGTCGTCGATATCGGTGATATTGCGCACGTACTTCAGCTTATAGCCGAGAAAACGCAGATAGCGCGCCACGACGTCAAAGGAGACGAAGGTACGTCCATGGCCGATATGACAGAGATCGTAAACGGTAATACCACACACGTACATGCCGACTTCCCCGGCATGGATAGGTTTAAATTCCTCTTTCTGGCGCGTCAGTGTATTAAAAATTTTTAACATCGAAGATTCCGTGTAGACGTGTGTGGGTAATGAAGTCTCTATAATACCCATAATTCAGACCGGACGCAGCACACATTGCAAGGTGCATCGACCCCCGCGGTTATGCTATAACACCCCCCTATATCTCACCCGACACCGGGTGCTGGCACCACACTCATCGGAACAGGATGCAAAAATGGTTACTTTCCACACCAATCATGGCGATATCGTAATCAAAACGTTTGACGACAAAGCGCCGGAAACAGTTAAAAACTTCCTGGACTACTGCCGCGAAGGTTTCTACGACAACACCATTTTCCACCGTGTTATCAACGGCTTCATGATTCAGGGCGGCGGTTTTGAACCTGGCATGAAACAAAAAGCGACCAAATCTCCGATTCAGAACGAAGCGAACAACGGTCTGAAAAACACCCGCGGCACGCTGGCGATGGCCCGTACTCAGGCGCCGCACTCCGCCACCGCGCAGTTCTTCATCAACGTGGTTGACAACGACTTCCTGAACTTCTCCGGCGAAAGCCTGCAGGGTTGGGGCTACTGTGTCTTCGCGGAAGTGGTTGAAGGCATGGACGTGGTTGACAAAATCAAAGCGGTTGCCACCGGCCGCAGCGGCATGCACCAGGATGTGCCGAAAGATGATGTGATCATCAAAAGCGTCACCGTCAGCGAGTAATTCGTGGCGACACTTTTTATTGCAGATTTGCACCTGCAAACAGAAGAACCGGCGATCACCGCCGGTTTTCTGCGTTTTTTACAGGGCGAAGCCCGCCAGGCAGACGCTCTGTATATCCTTGGCGATCTGTTTGAGGCATGGATCGGCGATGACGATCCTAACCCGCTGCACCAACAAATTGCCTCGGCAATCAAAGCCGTCGTCGACGCCGGCGTGCCGTGCTACTTCATCCATGGCAACCGCGATTTTCTCGTCGGCCAGCGCTTTGCCCGCCAGAGCGGGATGATCCTGCTCGCCGAAGAAGAGCGACTGGACCTCTATGGCCGTGAAGTCTTGATCATGCATGGCGACACGCTGTGCACCGATGACCAAGGCTATCTGGCGTTTCGCGCCAAAGTCCACACCCCGTGGATCCAGCGTTTGTTCCTGGCCCTGCCGCTGTTTATTCGCCGTCGCATCGCCGCCCGCATGCGCGCCGACAGCAAAGCCGCCAACAGCAGTAAATCAATGGAAATTATGGATGTAAATCCACAGGCGGTAGTTGACGCGATGGAGCGGCATCACGTGCAGTGGCTGATCCACGGCCATACCCATCGCCCGGCGGTCCATGAACTGCAGGCCAACGGCCAACCCGCATGGCGTGTGGTACTTGGCGCCTGGCACAGCGAAGGTTCGATGGTCAAGGTGACGCCGGACGACGTCGAACTAATCCACTTTCCGTTCTAATTCCTGCGCGAGTACAATTCCGAAAGCGCCTTTTGCCCGGGCGAAGGTGCGCGCTTCCCCCCGCCCTGCATGCTAGTCTTCCACAACGTCACTCTCAAGGAACGAGCATGAGCAGGAAAAAGTGGAGTCAGCCGCTGATGTGGGGAATGATCATCGCGATCCTCAACCCGTTAGGGGTAAGTTATATCGCCTTAATCGGCGTCGTTATCGGCAACACGCTGACGTTTGTCTGGTGTGCGATGCTGGCGTGGGCTATCTATTTTTATGCCATTTATTTGCTCTGCACCCGCCCTCACGATAGCCGGCTGGTACAAATCTATTTACTGCTTATGGGCACCCTGATGCTCCCGTGGGGGTTAGTGCTGCTTATCACCTGTATCATGAGGGAGATAAAGGTCAATCAGGCACCCACGCCATCACCTCCAGGCGAGACAAAAGACGGCTAACCATGCGCACGCAACCGTTTTCCTTGCTGGCAGTTCATGCTATTCTCTGTGGCCTCTAAAGCAGTGTGAAACACACCCACAGGAGTTTTAAGACGCATGTCTTCCCGCAATAATTCGGCGCGTATCGCCATCGTGATGGGGTCCAAAAGCGACTGGGCTACCATGCAATTTACCGCAGAAATCCTTGATGCCCTGAACGTTCCGTACCATGTCGAAGTGGTCTCCGCCCACCGCACGCCCGATAAGCTGTTCAGCTTTGCTGAAAGCGCCGAAAGCCACGGTTATCAGGTGATTATTGCAGGAGCAGGCGGCGCGGCGCATCTGCCGGGCATGATTGCGGCGAAAACCCTGGTGCCGGTGCTCGGCGTACCGGTTCAGAGCGCAGCCTTAAGCGGTGTCGACAGCCTCTACTCCATTGTGCAGATGCCGCGCGGCATTCCGGTCGGTACCCTGGCCATCGGCAAAGCTGGCGCTGCGAACGCCGGCCTGCTCGCCGCGCAGATCCTTGCCCAGCATGATGCAGAACTGCACCAGCGCCTGAGCGCCTGGCGTCAGGCGCAAACCGATGAAGTGCTGGATAATCCGGATCCGCGGGGTGCGGCATGAAACAGGTATGCGTGCTCGGTAACGGCCAGTTAGGCCGTATGCTGCGCCAGGCCGGCGAGCCGCTGGGCATCGCCGTCTGGCCGGTGGGGCTGGAAGCCGACCCGGAAGCGGTGCCGTTCCAGCAGAGCGTCATCACGGCAGAAATTGAACGCTGGCCGGAAACCGCCCTCACCCGCGAGCTGGCCCGCCACCCGGCGTTCGTCAACCGCGATGTCTTCCCGATTATCGCCGACCGCCTGACGCAAAAGCAGCTGTTTGACAAGCTTGGCCTCGCCACCGCCCCGTGGCAGCTGCTGGCGGATAAAAGCGAGTGGCCGGCGGTGTTTGCCCGCCTTGGCGAACTGGCGATCGTTAAGCGTCGCGTTGGCGGTTACGACGGCCGCGGCCAGTGGCGTCTGCGGGAAAACGAGATCGACCAGCTACCGGCCGATAACTACGGCGAGTGCATCGTCGAGCAGGGGATTAACTTCTCCGGCGAGGTATCGCTGGTGGGCGCCCGCGCTCATGACGGTAGCACCGTCTTTTACCCGCTGACCCGTAACCTGCATCAGGACGGTATTCTGCGCGCCAGCGTCGCCTTCCCGCAGGCCAACGCTCGCCAGCAGGAACAGGCGGAAAGCATGCTGACGGCGATCATGAACGAGCTGAACTATGTCGGCGTGATGGCGATGGAGTGCTTCGTTACCGCCGAGGGGCTGCTGATTAACGAGCTGGCGCCGCGGGTGCACAACAGCGGCCACTGGACGCAGAACGGGGCGTCTATCAGCCAGTTCGAGCTGCATCTGCGGGCGATTACCGGCCTGCCGCTGCCGCCGCCGGTGGTCAACAGCCCGTCGGTGATGATCAACCTGATCGGCACCGATCTTAACTACGACTGGCTGAAGCTGCCGCTGGTGCACCTGCACTGGTATGACAAAGAGGTGCGCCCGGGTCGTAAAGTCGGCCACCTGAACCTCACCGACAGCGATACCGATCGCCTGAGCGCGACGCTGGAAGCGATCAAGCCGCTGCTGCCGCCGGAGTACACCAGCGGCCTGTTCTGGGCGCAATCGCAGCTCAGCTAAGCCCTTCGTGCCGGGGATTTGATCTATCCCCTTCCCCGGCACACCTTGAGGCGCGTACAATCCCCCCCTTGCTGTAAAGCTCATTTCTGTTTTGACTTCAGAGGATACCCCATGACCAATGGGACGGATTATCGCGCCATTCTCGCCAGCGATACGCCACTGATTGACGTACGCGCCCCGGTGGAGTTTAGCCAAAGCGCGATGCCGGCGGCGATCAACCTGCCGCTGATGAATGATGAAGAACGCGCCGCGGTCGGCACCTGCTACAAGCGTCAGGGGCCGGAAGCGGCGCTGGCGCTCGGCCATAAACTGGTCCAGGGTGACCTGCGCGCCAGCCGTACTCAGGCGTGGCTGGAAGCGTGCGCCCGTTACCCGCACGGTTACCTGTGCTGCGCCCGCGGCGGCCAGCGTTCGCATATCGTCCAGCAGTGGCTGAAAGAAGCTGGCGTGGATTACCCCCTGATCGTCGGCGGCTATAAAGCGCTACGCCAGGCGGCGATCCAGGCCACCGACGACCTGGTGCAGCGCCCGATCGTGCTGATTGGCGGCTGTACCGGCAACGGCAAAACTCAGCTGGTTTGCTCGCGCCCGGACGGTATCGACCTGGAAGGGCTTGCTCATCACCGCGGTTCTTCATTCGGTCGAACCCTGCAGGATCAGCATCCGCAGGCCACCTTTGAAAACCATCTGGCGGTCAGCCTGCTTAAAAAAGCCGAACAGCAGACCCGCTGGGTGCTGGAAGATGAAGGCCATATGATCGGCGCCAATCATCTACCGGGGAGCCTGCGCCTCCGCATGGCGCAGTCGCCGCTGGCGGTGGTGGAAGATCCGTTTGACGTTCGCCTCGAACGGCTGCGCGAAGAGTATTTCGATCGCATGTATCGCGACTTTATCGCCGCGTATGGCGAAGAGAAAGGCTGGCAGGCATACGGCGAGTATCTGCATCACGGCCTGTTTGCCATCCGCCGTCGCCTGGGGCTGCAGCGTTTTGCTCAGCTCACTGAACGGCTCGATGAGGCGCTGGTGCAGCAGCAGCGCACCGCCAGCACCGAGGCGCACTTTGCCTGGCTGGTACCGCTGCTGGAAGAATACTACGACCCGATGTATCGCTATCAGTTGGGGAAAAAAGCCGGGAAAATTCTCTTTCGCGGCAGCTGGCAGGAGGTCGCAGCCTGGCTGGCGAAGTAATCGCATGCTCTATTGTCCCGGCTTGCGGCGTAAACGCCTTAGCCGGGCTACCGGTCGGCGCGATTTGTAGCCACGGTAAGCGCGCGCGACCGGGGAGTTGTGACCGCTTAGAAGTCGTAGCGCAGACGGACCAGGTTCATATCGCCAAGGTTGTCGGTGCTGGAGGTAAACACGTGTTCGTAGTCAACGCGGAAACCGTAATCCAGCTGGAAGCTAATCCCCAGACCGTTATCGATACGCTGATAGTTGCGGCCGTTCACATATTCCAGACGGTCGCCCATAAAGTACGGCTGAATAGATTTAACAGCGTATTGATTGATCGGGAATTTATAGCCCGCAAAATATTCAATCCCCCAGGCGTCACCGGCAAAGTAATTATGCACATCGGTTTTCTTGGTGGTGAGGAAGTTCTGATACCAGCCGCCGCCGAAGGAGAAGGTCCAGTTATCCGGGGTCCAGCTCAGCGCGGTACCGACGATATTCTGGTCATAGGTTTTGCTGTCGGCGCTTGACGGGTCGCGCATTTCGGCGCGGGTGTAGTTCCACGCGGTACCCCAGGTCAGATCCTTCATGATGTGGTAGTCCGCGCCAACAGAACCACCGCCTTTACGCTTGTAGCGCAGGCCGTTACCCGGCAGGTATTCGCTGTCTTCGAACAGATAAGAGCCGTAAAGATCGACATCACCTACAGTTTTCTTATATTTCAGCATATTACGTGAACGATAGGAGCCATCGTAATCGCCATTAATACCGTTCCCCGGGGCCTGACCGATCATATCGTAGTCCCAGATATCGGTTTTCACCCCCACCACATCATAGTAAATGCTGTTCTGCTGCCCGTAGGTTAACGTACCCCAGGTATCGCTTTTCAGGCCGGTATACAGCATGCGGCGGGTGGTATTGTTCGCGCCTTCCGCGTAGTGGTTATCCCAGTCAAACAGCGCCGGAATGTTCACGCCCAGCTCATAGTAGCTGATCCAGCTAATATCATCGAACAGGTAGTAATCCGCCGCGAAGCGGAAGCGGGTGCCGCCGTCAAAACCGTTACGCTTATAGGAGCCTTTGTCGCCATCGCCGGTCATCATGTTGAACTGCGGCCGGATACTGCCGCCGACGGTAAAGTTAAGTCGGCTTAACGGATCGCCCGCCTGCGGATCTTGTTTCAGCAGCGTAATCTCCGCGTGGGAAGGCAATGACGTTAACGCTAATGCTGCGCCGATCGAGATCGCCAGCGCTTTTATTGTGTGTGCCATAGTTTTTCCTTGATTAATAAGCCACCTTATATTTTCCAGTTGAATATTAACCGCGAATCAGCATAGCGTGTTGTTGGGTTTTTAATGTTTTGTGCTCTTAAAAATCAATGATTTATCAATTTGTGCGTTTAAAATAAAAGCGCCGCCAAAAACGGCGGCGCATCATCAAAATGCAATATTCTTACTGGCTAAACTGGCGGAATAGCGCTTTCCCTTTTAACAGACGCAGCCCCAGCCCGCCGCCGCAGAGGGATAACAACACCGCTCCCGTCAGCGGCAGCAACACCCACAGGCGCCAGTCCGGCGCCCAGGGAAAATCAAAGACTTTCGTCTGCAGCATCGCCAGCGCCACTTCCGCGCCTATCGCCGCCACCAGGCCGGAAACCAGCCCCAGCAGGGCAAACTCCGCCCACAGCGTAGCGCGCAGCAGCGATTTTCCTGCCCCCAGCGTGCGCCAGACCACCAGCTCCTGATGGCGTTGACGCATACCGACCTGCACCTGCGCCAGCAACAGCAGCACGCCGCAGGCCGTCACCAGGCCTACCATCACCTCCAGCGCCCGGCTGACCTGGGAGAGCACCTGGCCGACCTGACGCAGGATGGCGCCGATATCCAGCAGACTGACGGTGGGAAACTCGCGGTTCAGCTGGGTCAACATCGCGGGACCGTTATCCCAGCGGAAGCTGGTGAGCCAGCTCTGCGGCTGCCCGTCCAGCGCCCCGGCGGGGAAAATAAAGAAGAAGTTTGGCCGCAGGCTCTCCCAGTCTACTTTGCGCACGCTGCTGACCTTCGCGCTGAACTCCTGGGTATCGCCGGTAAAGGTCACTGTATCGCCGATCTTTATCCCCAGCCGCTGCGCCAGCCCCTCCTCAATCGATACCTCGCCCGGCTTCGGCGGCCAGCTGCCGGCCACCAGCGGATTATGATCCGGACGCTGTTCGCTCCAGGTGAGATTAAGCTCGCGATTCAGCGCTTCGTCTTTGTTCCCGTCCGTGGATTGACCGTTGATCTGCGTCAGACGGGCCCGGACGATCGGATAGAATTCCGCCGCCCGCGTCTGGTGTTCGGCGAGGAAGGTCTTCACCGGCACTATCTGCTCAGGGGCGATATTGATCAGAAAGTAGTTCGGGCTCTGCGGGGGCAACTGCTGCTGCCAGCGGTCAAGCAGATCGCCGCGCAGCACCAACAGGAGCGCCAGCAGCATAAACGACAGGGAAAACGCCGCCAGCTGGCTGAGGGTCGACCACGGCTGGCGCAGCAGGCGGTTCACCGCCAGACGCAGCGGCAAGGCTTTGAGCGTCAGGCGTTTGAGCAGCCACAGCAATCCCCAGCCCACCAGGCCGCACAGCAGCGCCAGCACCACCGCCCCGGCCAGCACCGACCACAGCAGCGGGCTGCCGCCCAGCAGCCAGGCCAACAGGCCCACCACCACGACGCTAACCGCCGGGATCCAGATTTTCAACGGCCAGACGTTAGCCACCACATCCTGACGCAGCACTCGCAGCGGCAGGGTCGCCAGCAGCAGTCGATAGGGTCGCAGGCCCACCAGCAGGGAAATGACGCCTGTCGCCCCGATAGCCCACAGCCACGGCCAACCGCTGGCAGCGGGTAACGCGGCGGGCAGCACCGGTTTGAGAACCAGCAGCAGCAGACGCTCCAGCGCCAGGCCCGCCACCCCGCCGGTTATCACCGACAGCGTCAACAGCAGCAGCCATTGGCCGACGATAAGCTTGCGCAGCTGCGACCTTCCGGCGCCCAGCGTCTTGAGTATGGCGACCAGATCATAGCGGCTGCGGCAGTAGTGGCTCATCGCTACCGCCACTGCGGCGACGGCCAGCAGCAGCGTCAACAGCGCGGATAACAACAGGAATTGCTGCGAGCGTTCGAGGGATTTGCCCAGCGCGCTGTCGTCCTGGTCAAGGCCAATCCAGCGATGCTCCGGGCCGAGCTTCGGCAGCAGCCACTGCTCATAATTGGCCAGCTGTTCAGCGTCGCCGGCGAACTTATAGCGCCATGCGACGCGACTGCCGGGCTGCACGGCCCCGGTTTTTGCCACGTCGGCCATATTCATCATCAGTCGCGGCGCCATCTGGAAGGGGTTAAACCCTGCATCCGGCTCCTGAATCACCTCCCCGGCAATGCGCAGCGTGGCATCGCCAACGTCAATCGTATCGCCGGTTTTCAGGTTCAGGAGCGCCATCAGCCTTGGCGCCAGCAGCACGCTCCCCGCCTGCGGCTTCAGCCCCGGCGGCTGCGTCTCGAGGGTGCCATACAGCGGATAGCGGTCGTCCACCGCCTTAACGTCCGCCAGCTGCGGCGTATCCCCGGCGAACGTCATGGTGGCAAAGCTCAGCTGCTCGCCGACGGTCAGCCCTGACTTCCGCGCCTGTGCGATCCACTCGGCGGGCACCCCGCGCGAACTACGCAGCGTACGGTCGCCGGCCATAAATTCACGGCTTTGCTGGCTAAGGCCTTTCTCCATCCGATCGCTTATCGACCCCAGGGCCAGCACGCAGGCCACGGCGAGGCTTAACGCCAGCCAGACGATCAGCAGCGACGGCGAGCGCCATTCGCGCCAGAACCAGCGGGCGATCATGCTTCCTCCCGCAGCTGGCCATCCACCAGGCGCAGACGGCGATCGCAGCGCGCCGCCAGCAGCGGATCGTGAGTGACGAGGATCAGGGTGGTGCCGTGTTCGCGATTAAGCGAGAACAGCAGATCGGCAATTTTGTCCCCGGTCTGGCGATCGAGGTTGCCGGTGGGCTCATCGGCGAACAGAATGGCCGGGCGCCCGTTAAAGGCCCGGGCCAGCGCC
>ULQD01040002.1_pt1 | contig 80852 bp, 67 predicted proteins | sample 1954121 | NCBI WGS metagenome assembly ULQD01 (sample SAMEA4835646, study PRJEB28245) | human gut metagenome | biome: gut microbiome; material: fecal sample | place: Denmark | collected 2008 | reverse complement strand
ACTTGTTGTAAAAGTTGTATTTGTTGTTTTCCCTAACTCAGGAGGACGTATTGCCAACAGCACAAACCCTATCACTCGATTTTCCGGATGAACCCCTTTTATGTGGTTTACATTCAAAACCTCATACTGTTCGAGCCCAAAACACATTGAGAAGTCAGTGGCATTTTACCTATTCATTCCCGAAAACTGACACAAATGACAAAAATCGGGAATGTATTCTAAATGCAATCTCTATACTGTTTGCTTGGGAAGCAAAGAGGGTAGGGGGCAGGGGGGAAGCCCCCTGCGTGCGCTGCGGTTCTCGTGCCGCCCCCCTGCGATCAGTCGCCGAGACTTTGGAGCTGGCCCTGGCCCTCCTCCATAAACTTCTTGGCGGCGCGCAGCTGGTGGCGCATGACGCTCAGCAGCTGCTGCGTCTCCTGCAGGAGATTGAGATAGACCAGGTCCACCTGTATCATCTTGGTGCCGTGGCTCTTCTGCATGCGGTTGAGGTGCTCCTTGCGCACGAGCGACAAGTCGTCCTTGCAGCCGTCGGCCTCGGCCAGCGTGGCGCGATAGTTGGCGTATTGTCCTGTGGAGATTTGCTCGTAGGTGGCGCGCATCAGTTCGTTGACCCTGCGGCGTATCGGCTCATACTCCGTCTCGTAGGCCTTCGGGAGCGGGTTGAAGTTGTTGTCGACGTGCTCCTTGATGGGGGCGAGCATGCGGCGCAGCGTGTAGACGTACTGCTGGTCGCTGTTGATGCCGACGTGGAACCACGTGTTGCGCTCGATGGCCAGGTCCATCGGCGATCGGCGCAGGCCCAGCATCTCCTGGCGGCGATACTTCTTCAGCAGGTCCAGTTCGCGGCGCATGCTCTTTTGGCTCTGCCGCAGCGCCCGCACGTTCTGCGTGGCAAAGGCCTCGACGATGGCGTTGTATTGCTCCATGATATACTTGCAGACCGTGCTCTGCGTGTCGCGCACGTGGCTGCGCAGCATCTCCCAGACCAGCTCCGGGTCGCGCGTGCGCATCATCAGGCGGAAAGTGTCGTCCTCCTGCTTGGCCTTGGCGCTCTTCGCCTTGTACTGGCGGTTGCTGCGGTAGAGGAGGAAGACCACGAGCGCCATGAAGCCACACTGCACGACGACGCCGCCAAACCACATGGCGAGGCAGACCAGGGCGCAGGCGATGAAGGCCACGCCCGCCGTGATAAACCAGCCGCCGATGACGCTCAGCACGCCCGTGACGCGGAAGACGGCGCTCTCGCGGCTCCAGGCGCGGTCGGCCAGGCTCGTGCCCATGGCCACCATGAAGGTGACGTAGGTCGTGGAGAGGGGCAGCTGGTGGTTGGTGCCGAAGGTGATGAGCATGGAGGCGATGACCAGGTTGATGGCGGCGCGCACCACGTCGAAGGCGGCCTTGTCGTCCTGGAGCTCCACCTCGTTGGTGTTGAAGCGCGTGCCCACCCAGCGGCGCAGGCCGGCGGGGAAGAGGCGCTTGCCGCCCTCGATCAGGTTCTGGGAGCAGCGGACGATGGCGCGGGCGGCGCGGCTCGAACCAAACATCTCGTCGCCCTCGTCCTGGCGGGAGAGATCGACGGAGGTCTGAATGACGTGCTGCGCCTTCTTCGAGGTGGCCATGGCGAAGATCATCACCAGGCCCGCCAGGATCAGGTAGAGGGGCGGCGTCGTGGCGCTCTCCATCAGCGAGGACATCATGAAGGTGTCGATGGTCTGGCCCTGGGCGTGGGCCGTGAAGTCCTGGTAGGAGTCGAGGCCGGCCAGCGGCACGCCGATGAAGTTGACGAGGTCGTTGCCGGCAAAGGCCATGGCGAGGCCAAACGTGCCCATGAGGACGGTAAACTTGAAGATGTTGACGCGCAGTAGGTGGAGCGCCTGCATCGCCACGGTAGAGACGAGAAACGTGCAGAGCAGCAGCCAGTTGGTGTGCTCCTCGATGTAGTCGCGCAGGTTCTCGGGCAGGTAGGGGCTCTTGCCCATGCCCTTGATGAAGATGAAGTAGGAGAGGGCCGTGAAGGCGATGCCGCCGAAGATGGCGATGCTATAGCGGCTGTGCTTCGAGTAGTGGAACGTGAAGACGATGCGGCTCAGCCACATCACCACCATGCCGATGACAAAGGAGATGGCCACCGAGACGAAGATGGCGATGATCACCTGCAAGGCCTTGTCCGAGTTGAGCAGGTCGGCGTATTCCAGCGTGGGGTCGCCCATCACCTTGAGCAGCGCGAGCATCGCCGTGCCGCCCAGCAGCTCGAAGACGAGCGAGACCGTGGTGGAGGTGGGCATGCCGAGCGTGTTGAAAGCGTCGAGCACGATGATGTCCGTCACCATCACGGCCAGCATGATGGTCATCACCTCGTGGAAGGAATAGTGGGCCGGCATCATGATGCCGTGGCGGGCCACGTCCATCATGCCCGAGGACATCACGGCGCCGAGCATCACACCCACCGAGGCAATGATGAGGATGGTGCGAAACGACGCCACGCGGGCGCCGACGGCCGATTGCAAGAAGTTGACCGCATCGTTGCTCACGCCGACAAACAAGTCGAAGACGGCCAGGCAGAGCAGGAAGATGACGATACACAGATAAATAGTCTCCATGTGTTGTAAATGTTATGTTTGTTAATTTCTTCGGGTGCAAAGTTACGCCGACGATGCTACAAACTTTTTGCTATCGCGTTACAATACGGTTACAACGCCGCGGCAGACCGCTTTCTTCTTTATGCCTCATCCTGCATGGAGACGCATTGTTACATGTTACATGTTACATGTTACGTTAAGACCTCCCCCACTTCCATCTCCCTTCCTTCTCCCGTGGATAGCGCTTGTCACACAAAAATACTGTTTTTGTGACAAAAAACATTAAAAAGAGTAGTAGCTTCGCATGCCCCTCCTGTCTTTGTCACAAATATTTGCTATCTTTGTGACAAAATTCGGAGGGTTATGAATAGTACAGCTCAGAAAATAGAAAGTTCAATAGACAATATAGGCAGGGGAAGTATTTTCTTTGCTGATGATTTTGTGAACATGGGAACTGCCGAAAACATACGGCAGATATTGCTTCGTTGTGCTAAAAGTGACAAAATTGTCCGTATAGCGAAAGGCATTTATTGTTATCCAACGATTGACGACAGGCTTGGTCTTGGGGTGCTCATGCCTTCTTATGACGAAATAGCCAATGCCATAGCAGAGCGGGCACATGCTCGAATCGTACCGACGGGAGATTACGCATTGAATGTATTAGGACTGTCAACGCAGGTCCCAATGAACTGTGTCTATTTGACTGACGGAACGCCCCGTAGGATAGAAATATCAGGAGGTAGGGGAATTGTTTTCAAAAAAACAACTCCCAAGAATTTGGCATTCAAGAACAGATTGGCCATGTTGGTAACATCGGCGTTGAAATCTATCAAACAAGAAAATGTAACACCACAACAGATAGAGCATATAGGACAATTGCTGAGAAAAGAAGACAAGGAATCCGTGTTGGCAGACTTGGCACTTATGCCTATTTGGATAAGAAAAATTGTGACAAAGGCCTATGAATAACTATTTCTATCTATCAACGGAAGACAAGCTGCTCGTTTTGCGACAAGCTTCGGCTCGTTTAGGATTGCCACCACAAGCAATAGAAAAAGACTTGTGGGTGACAACCATACTTCAAATTGTGTTCACCTTGCCGTTTTCAGACAAACTCATCTTTAAAGGCGGTACGTCTTTGAGCAAGGTGTGGTGTCAGATAGAACGTTTTTCTGAGGATATAGACTTGGCGGTTGACCGTTCCTTGTTCGGAATGGAAGGTGATTTGACAAAGAAGCAAATCAAGAAACTCCGCAAGATGTCCTCGCTGTTTGTTAGTGAAGAGTTCTGTCCTGCTCTCCAAAGGGGAATAGAACAATATGGACTGTCTGCACTATGCTCGATCGAACCACAACCAGATGGTGAAGGCGATAATACTTACCCAGAACCAAGAAAGATATTTGTGAAGTATCAGAGTGTCTGTGCAGATCCAATAGAATATCTTTCTCCCGTGGTCATGTTGGAGATCGGTGCAAGGTCTTTGTTGGAACCCAATACACAGACTAATATCCGCAGTATGGTAGAAGAGCAGTTCCCTACCATTCAGACGACACTTGTTGACAGTTTGGTAGCAACGGCATTGGCCAGTAAGACATTCCTTGAAAAGGCATTTCTCCTGCATGAATTGTTTTCCGTTGAAGGACGAGGACAAACCGCGGAGCGTAAGTCAAGACATCTCTATGACTTGTCAAGAATGATGGATAAAGACTTTGCCATAGACGCTATCAACGATGATGAGTTGTGGGAGTCCATTAGGCACCATAGGGAGATTTTCACAAGTGTCAGAGATGTGGATTATGCTCCAGATGTGCGTAAGCGGATAATACTCGTTCCTCGTTTAGATATACAAGCTGCATGGGAGAAAGATTACAAAAGCATGTGCTCCTCCATGATATTCGGAGAAAAGCCTACATTTAAAGAATTGTTGGAGAGAATGGCCTTGCTTGAAAAACGTTTTCGTGAGGCATAAGTTTTTGACACCCTCCAATCCAAATAAGGAAGTTTGATGAGCCCTTTTTAGGACCGCTCAGGCTGGTAAACTGCCAACTGTGGTCCTTTCTCAGATACACGTTGTATGGTCGCATGGAGTCGCTTTGTTACATGTTACATGTTACGTTAAGGCTTCCCCACTTCCATCTCCGCCTCCTCGCTAAGCGAGGACAAGTCGTGTAAGCGTTAAGGATAATAAGGAAACCAACCATTGTTTTAGTTGTTTTTCCTGCTGATCTTTGTTTTTTATTCCTTGGCCAGGGAGAAGTCAAACTGCAGTCCGCCCCCTTCGCGGTTGCTGACGCGTATGCTGCCGCGGTGGAGGATGACGGCGTTCTTGACGATGGCGAGCCCCAGTCCTGTGCCTCCGAGCGACCGGCTTCGTCCCTTGTCGACGCGGTAGAAGCGTTCGAAGAGGCGGGGCAGATGCTCCTCGGGCACGCCGCGGCCCGTGTCGGCGATTGTAAACTGCCAATAGTTGTCCTCGGCACGCGCCTTGACATAGACGGTCGTCTCCTCTCCCGCATAGGCCAGGGCGTTGTCGATGAGGTTGCGGAAGATACTGTAGAGCATGCTCCTCACGCCCCTCACCGTCAGCTCGGCGGGCAGAGAGACGAGGAGCCTCATCTGCCTTTGCTGAAACTGCAATGCCGTCTCCTGCTCTATCTCCCGGACCATCCGAGCGATGTCCACCGTCTCCTTGCCGTGCAGGTCCTTCACCTCGTCCATGACGTTGAGCGTCGAGATGTCGGCCAGCAGCGAGGAGAGCCGCTGGCTCTGCGCGTAGCAGCGGTCGAAAAACATTTGGCGCGTCTTCTCGTCGATCGTGGGATGGTTGATGAGCGTCTCCAGGTAGCCCTGGATGCTCGCCACGGGCGTCTTCAGCTCGTGGGCGATGTTGTGGGTGAGCTGGCGTTTGAGTTCGTCCTGCTCCCTGCGCGTGCGCTGGTAGCGCTTATAGACCTTGATGATGCGCTCGGCGATGTCGCCCAGCTCGTCGTCGGGAAAGACCGCCAGGTCCTTGATGTCGAGCGACTCGTTGTGGTCGGCCCGCGAGGCGAAGAGGCGCAGCTTGGTGATGTTGTTGCCCAGTCGGCGCGTGAAGTTGTAGAGCAGGAGCGTCAGCAGCACGACGGCGCCCAGCGAGAACCAAAGATAGTTTTTGTCCGTGTTGAGCACGCTGGCGAGGTTGTCGTTGTAGGGCAGGGCGCTGCGGACGATGTAGCGGTGGGAGGGGAAATAGGTGGCGGAGTAGAAGAAAGCCTGCGGCACGGTGGCGCTCTTGCGCTCGATGGCGTGGCCGCTGCCGTCGTCGAGGGCCTGGCGCACCTCCTGGCGGTTGGCGTGGTTGTGGATGTGGCTCAGGTCCTTCTGCCACGTGTCGTAGAAGACCGTGCCGTCGGGACGGATGAGCGTCACGCGCAGCCCCCTCATGTCGTTGTCGACGATGTAGCGGTCGATGAATGGTTTGATGTCCTTCGGCGACGAGGTGATGGCCTCGCTCATCTGCACGTTGAAGTCCTGGAGGCGCGCGTCGAGCACCGACACCTTGTAGTCCTTCTCCCGTCGCTGCTGATAGACGATGAAGGTGAAGGCAAAGAGCAGAAAGATGGAGAGCACCCCGAGGTAGAGGCGCATTCCCACGGGGATGCGGGTGCGCAGCGGCGCGAAGGGAGGAAGCCCCGTGGGCCCCTGGGCGGTCCCTTGCTGCGTAGTCCCTTGGTTAGTCCCTTGGATGTTCCCTTGGTTAGTCCCTTGGTTAGTCCCTTGGTTAGTCCCTTGCGTAGTCCCTTGGTTGTTCCCTTGCGTAGTCTGCTGGTTGTTCTGTCTCATCCTTCCGTCTCCCATCATCCCGTCAGTTGGTCTTCACCTCAAATCCGTAGCCGAATCCCTGCCGCGTCACGATATGCTCGGCGTAGGCCTTCACCTTGCGGCGCAGCCGCGTGATGTTGACGTCCACGGTGCGGTCGAGCACGATCACGTCGTGGGGCCACACATGATTGATGAGCTGCTGGCGGCTCAGGATCTTCCCCCTGTTCTCCAGCATCATCAGGAGTAGCGAATACTCGATGCGCGTGAGCGCGACGTGCTCCCCATCGACCCATACCTCCTTGCGGTTGTCGTCGAGGACGAGCCCCTGGAAGCGGATCACGCCCTCCTCGTCCTGCGCCTGCGCCTCCTCGTCCTGCGACGTGCGGCGCAGCACCGCCTTGACACGGGCCAACACCTCGCGCAGCGAGAAAGGCTTCGAGATGTAGTCGTCGGCGCCGAGGTTGAGGCCCTCCACGGTGTCGTCCTCCGTGTCGCGCGCGGTCAGAAAGATGATGGGCGTCTGCTTCGTCAGCGGGTTGTCCTTCACTCTTCTGGCCATCTCGAAACCCGACATCTCGCCCATCATCACGTCCAGCAGCAGCAGGTCGTAGGCGGCAATGTCCAGCGTCAGCGCCTCTTCGGCGGAGTAGGCCACGTCGGTCCGGTAGCCCTCCGCCTCCAGGTTGAACTGAAGAATCTCGCAGAGGTCGGCCTCGTCGTCGACCACCAGTATGCGATAATGCTTGTCTTCCATATTTGCGATATGTTCATGAATCGGGGGCAAAGTTAGGCAAAAAATGTGGAACGCGGCGCGCTTTGCGGGTTACGATTTGATGACAACGAGTGGTGAGGCTCAAAACTTCGGATGCTTGATTTATGACAAGAAGTAGGTATTTTTGTTAAAAAAACAAGTCGGTGACGTTTCGTTTCATGGAAAAAATGTACTTTTGTCGGCGAAAATTGTTTGCAGAATAACAAAAAGTTAATGACCTATGAAGAAAATCAGAGCCGCCGTAGTTGGCTACGGCAACATCGGACGTTACACGGTTGAGTCTCTTGAGGCTGCCCCCGATTTTGAGATTGCAGGCGTAGTACGCCGTCAGGGTGACAAGGATAAACCACTCGAACTGACCCCCTACGAGGTGGTCGACGACATCACGAAGCTCAAGGAGGTCGACGTGGCCTTCCTCTGCACGCCGACACGCTCCTGCCCCGACTACGCCGAGCGCCTGGTGGCCTTGGGCATTAACACCGTCGATAGCTTCGACATCCACACCAGCATCCTCGAATACCGCACGCGACAGATGGAAAACTGCAAGAAGGCGGGCCGCGTCAGCGTCATCGCCGCTGGATGGGACCCGGGAAGCGACTCCGTGGTGCGCGTGCTCCTGGAGGCACTCGCCCCGAAGGGCCTCACCTACACCAACTTCGGTCCGGGTATGTCGATGGGCCACAGCGTCGTGGCTCGCTCCAAGAAGGGCGTCAAGAACGCGCTCTCCATGACCATCCCCCTGGGCGAGGGCATCCATCGCCGCATGGTCTATGTGGAACTGGAGGACGGCTACACTGTGGCGCAGGTCGAGGCGGAACTCAAGGCTGACGACTATTTTGCCCACGACGAGCTCCACGTCTTCGCCGTGAAGTCGGTGGACGACGTGCGCGATATGGGCCACGGCGTACACCTCACCCGCAAGGGCACCAGCGGCAAGACGCCCAACCAGCGCATGTCCTTCGACATGAGCATCAACAACCCGGCGCTCACGGCGCAGATCCTGGTCGGGGTGGCCCGCGCCTCCTTCCGACTGACTCCGGGATGCTACACCCTGCCCGAGATACCGGTCATCGACCTGCTCCCGCAGTCGCGCGAGGAGGTGGTGGCTACCCTCGTATAAGCTGTCGAACCCTATAAGCTGCTCCAATAGCCGCCCATATAGCCGCCCATATAGTCGCCCATATAGCCGCTCATATAGTCGAGCCATATAGTCGAACCATATAGCCCTACTGGCGATGGGGCGCCATTGGAATAAAGTCTCAAATCCCTCGTTTTGGCAAGAAAGTCGGTCGGCTTCTTCCCAAAATGAGGGATTTTGTTTACACATTTGCCCCGATTTGTGCACATCTTTGTCGTTTTTGTGCACAATGTTTGCCCATAACGGGGAAAATAACTACCTTTGCAGCGGTTCTTTTAGGATACATCACTCAGGTTGTTTCACGAATAGCGGTTTGGTGGAATACAAAACGGTGAAAAGACTGGAGGATAAGATAGAAATAAGAAAATAAGTAACACATACAGGATTTATGAGTTTAAAGATTGTTGTACTTGCCAAGCAAGTACCCGACACGAGAAACGTGGGCAAAGATGCGATGACGGCCGAAGGAACGGTGAATCGCGCCGCTTTGCCCGCCATCTTCAATCCCGAAGACCTTAATGCGCTGGAGCAGGCCTTGCGCCTCAAGGAGCAGCACCCGGGGAGCACGGTAGGCCTGCTGACGATGGGTCCTCCGCGCGCGGGCGAGATCATCCGCCAGGGATTGTACCGAGGTGCCGATACTGGCTGGCTGCTGACGGACCGCCTCTTCGCAGGTGCCGATACGCTGGCCACATCCTATGCACTGGCCACGGCCATCCAAAAGATTGGCGATGTGGATATCGTCATCGGCGGACGACAGGCTATCGACGGCGACACGGCCCAGGTGGGCCCGCAGGTAGCACAGAAGCTGGGGCTCAACCAGGTGACCTATGCTGAGGAGATCCTCAAGGTGGAGGAGGGCAAGGCCACGATCCGCCGCCATATCGACGGAGGTGTGGAGACGGTGGAGACACCGCTGCCCGTCGTCGTCACCGTCAATGGATCGGCTGCACCGTGCCGCCCGTGCAACGCCAAGCTCGTGATGAAGTACAAGTATGCCACCTGCCCCATGGAGCGCACGGGCGAGGAGCCCTGGAGCAAGCTCTATGAGGAGCGCCCCTACCTGACGCTCCACCAGTGGAGCGTGGCCGATGTCGATGGCGACCCCTCACAGTGTGGTCTCAGCGGATCGCCCACCAAGGTCAAGGCCGTGAAGAACATCGTCTTCCAGGCCAAGGAGAGCAAGACGCTGACCGGCGAGGACAAGGATATCGAGAGCCTCGTAAGGGAATTGTTGGACGAAAAGATTATTGGCTAAGACAAACGACAAGATGAATAACGTATTTGTTTATTGCGAGATAGAGGGCACGAAGGTGGCCGAGGTGTCACAGGAGTTGCTCACCAAGGGCCGCAAACTGGCCAATCAGCAGGGCGTGGAGCTCCACGCCATCGTGGCCGGAAAGGACATCAAGGGAAAGGTCGAGGAGCAGATCCTGCCGTATGGTGTGGACAAACTGTTTGTCTTCGACGGCGAGGGTCTCTTCCCCTACACCTCCGCTCCCCATACCGACATCCTGGTCAACCTCTTCAAGGAGGAGCAGCCGCAGATCGCGCTGATGGGTGCCACGGTCATCGGACGCGACCTGGGACCGCGCGTGTCGTCGTCGCTGACGAGCGGACTGACCGCCGACTGTACCGAACTGGAGATCGGCGACTTCGACGACCGCAAGGCCGGAAAGCACTATGATGGACTCCTCTATCAGATTCGTCCCGCCTTCGGTGGCAACATCGTCGCCACGATCGTCAATCCTGAGCACCGCCCGCAGATGGCCACGGTGCGTCCGGGCGTGATGCAGAAGGCTCTCTATGAGGGCAAGGCCAAGGGCGAGGTGGTCTATCCTGAGGTGGCCAAGTATGTGCCGGCAGAGGACTATGTCGTCAAGGTGCTCGACCGCCACGTTGAGGAGGCCAAGCACAACCTCAAGGGCGCGCCGATCGTCGTGGCTGGTGGCTACGGCGTGGGATCAAAGGAAAACTTCGACCTGCTCTTTGAGTTGGCCAACCTCCTGCATGGAGAGGTCGGCGCAAGCCGCGCGGCCGTGGACGCAGGATGGGTCGATAGCGATCGTCAGATCGGTCAGACCGGCATCACGGTCCACCCGAAGGTCTATATCGCCTGCGGTATCTCGGGACAGATCCAGCATATCGCTGGTATGCAGGACTCGGGCATCATCATCTCGGTCAACACCGATCCCGAGGCGCCCATCAACCGCATTGCCGACTATGTGATCACGGGCAGCGTAGAGGAGGTGGTTCCCAAGCTGATTAAATATTATAAGGAAAATACAAAGTAAAAAAGACCCCCTCATGCCGGGCTCCTAAGGGCCGGGCGGCAGGGAATTCATATTATGGCAAATTACTATACCGACCATCCGGAGATTGAGTTCCACCTCGATCACCCGTTGATGAAGCGCATCGTGGAGCTGAAGGAGAAGGGCTATGCTGACAAGGATCAGTTTGCCGACGCTCCCGTCTGCTACGAAGATGCGATAGAGAACTATAAGCGCGTGTTGGACATTACGGGCGACGTGGCCGCCAACATCATCGAGCCGAACAGTGAGTCGGTCGATTTGGAAGGTCCGCACCTCGTCGATGGACGCATGGTCTATGCGAGCAAGACGGTCGAGAATATCGACGCTACCTGCAAGGCGGGCCTGTGGGGTGTCTCCATGCCGCGTAAGTACGGTGGCCTGAACCTCCCCAACGTGGTCTTCTCCATGCTCTCCGAGGTCATCTCGGCGGCCGATGCGGGTTTCCAGAACATTTGGAGCCTGCAGAGCTGCATCGACACGCTCTATGAGTTTGGATCGGAGGAGCAGCGACAGAAGTACATCCCCCGCGTCTGCGAGGGTGCCTCGATGTCCATGGACCTCACGGAGCCCGACGCTGGTAGCGATCTGCAGCGCGTCATGCTCAAGGCCACACAGGACGAGGACGGCACGTGGCGTCTGAACGGTGTGAAGCGATTCATCACCAATGGCGACTCTGATATCCACCTGGTGCTTGCCCGCTCTGAGGAGGGCACACACGACGGACGCGGCCTCTCGATGTTCATCTACGACAAGCAGAGTGGCGGCGTCACGGTGCGCCACATCGAGCACAAACTCGGTATCCACGGTTCGCCCACCTGCGAGCTGGTCTTCAAGAACGCCAAGGCAGAGCTCTGTGGCAGTACACGCATGGGCCTCATCAAGTATGTGATGGCCTTGATGAATGGTGCGCGCCTGGGCATTGCCGCCCAAAGCGTCGGCGTGGAGCAGGAGGCTTACAACGAGGGTCTCTCCTACGCCAAGGAGCGCATGCAGTTTGGCAAGAAGATCATCAGCTTCCCCGCCGTCTATGACATGCTCTCGCGCATGAAGGCCAAGCTCGACGCGGGTCGCTCCCTGCTCTATCAGACGGCACGCTACGTCGATCTCTACAAGGCACTGGAGGATATCGGCCGCGACCGCAAACTGACGCCCGAGGAGCGTCAGGAACTGAAGAAGTGGAACCGACTGGCTGATGCCTTCACGCCGCTGGCCAAGGGCACCAACTCCGAGTGGGCCAACCAGAATGCTTACGACGCCATCTCCATCCACGGAGGTTCGGGCTTCATCATGGAGTATAAGTCGCAGCGCCTCTTCCGCGACGCGCGTATCTTCTCTATCTATGAGGGTACGACCCAGCTGCAGGTAGTGGCTGCCATCCGCTACATCACCAATGGCACCTACCTCAACATCATGAAGGAGATGCTGCAGGGTGAGGTCTCCGAGAGCCTCAAGCCGCTGCAGGAGCGTGTGGCCAAACTCGTGGCTACCTACGAGGCTTGCCTCGACAAGGTCAAGGCGGGCGCCAACCAGGACGAGCACGACTTCCTGGGCCGTCGTCTCTACGACATGACTGCCGACATCGTCGCTTCCCTGCTCATCCTCGACGACGCAACGCGCGCGCCGGAGTTGTTCGAGAAGAGTGCCAACGTCTTTGTGCGTATGGCCGAGGAGGAGGTGATGGGCAAGGCCGCCTATATCCAGGCCTTCCAAGCTGACGACTTGAAGAACTTCGAAGCATAGTATTCTTTTTTACTCTTAAACAATACAAATGGAGAATTTTATTGAAGTGAGAAATGTCACCAAGGCGTTCGACCGTCACGTCGCGCTCAGCGATGTGTCGCTGACCATGCGTCGTGGCCGCGTCTTCGGACTCCTTGGTCCCAACGGTGCGGGCAAGACCACATTGATCCGTATCCTCAACCGCATCACTGCTCCCGACAGGGGCGAGGTGATCTTCGACGGACGGCAGATGCAGCCCGCCGACGTGGCCCGCATCGGCTATCTGCCCGAGGAGCGCGGACTCTATCGAAAGATGAAGGTGGGCGAGCAGGCGGTCTATTTGGCCCGACTCAAAGGGCTCACAAGGCGCGAGGCCGAGACCCGCCTCAAGGAGTGGTTTCGGAAGTTTGGCATCATGCCCTGGTGGAACCGCAAACTCGAAGAATTGTCCAAGGGAATGGCGCAGAAGGTGCAGTTTATCATCACCGTCCTCCACGAGCCTGACCTTCTCATCTTCGACGAGCCGTTCTCGGGCTTCGACCCGGTCAACGCCGAGCAACTCAAGCAGGAGATTCTCCAACTCAAGGAGAAGGGACACACCATTATCTTCTCGACCCACAACATGGCCAGCGTGGAGGAGATCTGCGACGACATCGCGCTCATCAACCACTCCGAGGTGGTGCTCAAGGGCGACATGAGGCAGATCAAGGAGGCTCACCGCACGGGCCTCTATGAGCTTCAGACGCCCGACGTGCTCTCTGTGGAGCCTGACAGCCCCTTTGACATAGTTCGCCAGGAGGAGCGTGCAGGTATCCACTCCTACTTGCTCAAGGCTCACGGCGACGCCACGGGCAACCAACTGGTCGGCTATCTGGCCGGCAAGGTGGAGGTGCGCGCTTTTGCCGAACAGATCCCGTCGATGAACGACATCTTCCTCCAGCTGATCGGCAAAGACGCGCAGTGGGCCGATGAGCAGATAGAAAACCGTCAGCAGTCGCCAAAGGAAGACGGCGAGCAGACAGTGAATCATCGGCAGTCGCCAAAGGAAGAAAATGGCAATTCCGTCAGCAATCTTTACCCCCCCCCGCAACCATGAACAAAATATTGATTATCATCGAGCGCGAGTTTCTCAAGCGCATTCAGAAGAAGAGTTTCATCGTGCTCACCATTGTCTCGCCACTCATCATGGCCGCGCTCATCTTTGTGCCGCTTTGGCTCTCGTCGATCGAGAACGATGAGCAGCAGCACGTGGCCGTCATCGATCCCTCGGGACAATACTTCAAGGCGCTGAAGGAGACGGAGACCTTCCACTTCACGCTGGTGCCAAGTCTCAACAACGAGATGCGTAGCGAGGAATCTCCCTACGACGCCGTGGTGAGCATTCCCCGCGGACTGCTCGACAACAAGGCGAAGGTCTGTATCTATAGTAGGAAGGAGGTGCCTGTCAACTTGCTCTCCTACGTACAGACGACCCTGGACGATCAGGTGAGGCAGCAGCGGCTGAAAGCCTCGGGCATAGCCCAACTCGACAAGATCATCAGCGAGGTGGAAAAAGGTACGAAGGTAGAGACCGTGAAGTGGAACGACCAGGGCGACGAGACCATCTCCAGCGGTGTCGTAGCCATGGTGGTGGGATTCCTGTTCACGTTCCTCATCTATATGTTCGTCGTAGGCTATGGAGGCCAGGTGATGCAAAGCGTCATCGAGGAGAAGGCCAACCGCATCGTCGAACTGATGGTGAGCAGTGTCAAGCCTTTTGAACTGATGATGGGAAAGATTATTGGCGTGATGCTCGTAGGTCTCCTTCAAATGGCTATTTGGGCCATCCTGCTTGTGGTGATTCTCTCGGGCGTGTCCGTCTATTTCGGTATCAACGCCATGGACACGATGTCTGCTGCCAATCCTGCCGTGATGCAGGCGGCTCAGGCCCAGCCCAATGTCGAGGCGCAGGAGATGCTTTCTATGCTTGGCAACTTGCCTTTGGCCGAACTGGCCATCATGTTCCTGCTCATGTTTGTAGGAGGCTACCTCCTCTATGCGAGTTTCTTCGCTGCCACGGGAGCCAGTATCAACGAGCAGGAGGACAGTTCGCAGTTTGTCATTCCCGTCACGATGATCACCCTCTTCGGTCTTTACGCCGCCATGTATAGTGTCGAGAATACCGATGGTCCGCTGGCTTTCTGGACCTCTCTGTTTCCCCTGACCTCTCCCATCGTCATGATGGTGCGCATCCCCTTTGGCGTGCCCTTGTGGCAGGAATTGCTGAGCGTCGTCTTGCTCTACGCCACGGCCTTCTTTATGGTTTGGGCTGGTGGCAAGATCTATCGTGTCGGCATCCTCATGTACGGCAAAAAGCCGAGCATGAAGGAGATCATCAAGTGGATGCGCTACAAATGATGACGGACTGACAAAGTGGTTCTGTAAGATCAGTAATCAGTAAGCAACAAAGGCTGCGTGGTGTCGAAAGAAGACCAGCGCAGCCTTTTCTTTCTGTGGCGAGCAGCTTTCTGTAGCAAGCAGCTTTCTGTGTCAAGCAGCTTTCTGTGGCAAGTGGTTTGCTGTAGTGAGCGACTTGGCCGTATGTCTCTCAGAGATATTTCGCCCTGAGCACTTTGGGCAGTTTGCTGACGACCAGGTCGTGCGACTCCCTGATCCAGTCTCTTACCAGCGGTGTGGCCAATTGCTCATAATATACGTCGCTCCAATGCTTCTTGTTCCAATGGAAGGCTGGCGTCACCGCCTCATGCTGCAGGCGCAACGTCTCGTTTCGATCGGGAGGCAATTTGCAGGCAAAGCGTGGCCCGCCCTTCCAGTCTTGTCCCTCTCTACCCAGCCAAAGGCACAGGAAGATTTTGCCTTCCACGCGGAAGGTGACATTGTCCTCGCCAAACGGTTGGTCTTCGGTCACGCCTGGCAGCGAAAGCGCATAGCTCCTTACTTCTTCTATATTCATTTGCTCTCTGATAGTTTTTGCTCTGTGATTATTTCTTGTTCGACTACAATCTCGACTACAATTTTCGACTGGAAAATCGACAGCAATTACGACAGCAATCTCGACTGGAATTTTGCCTGCAAAAATAATGCCAATTCTCGTAGGACCAGCATTTGTCACGCAGCGTGCTTTGTCACTATTTTTTCTTTTAAAGACTTTTTGTTTGTAATTTCTATAGATTGTCGATATTTAATTGTACCTTTGCCCCCCGAACGAACATCTAATCAATAGCAAATCATTATGGGAAAGAGAATAACCGACAAAGTGACATGGGTAGGCAAGATTGACTGGGAACTGAAGACCTTCCATGGCGACGAGCTTTCTACCCACAAGGGTACAAGCTACAATTCCTATTTGATCCGGGACGAGAAGACCGTCCTCATCGACACGGTATGGAATCCTTATGATCAGGAGTTTGTGGCCCATCTCAAGGAAGAGATCGACCTCCAAGCAATCGATGCCATCGTGGTGAACCACAGCGAGAGCGACCATAGCGGTGCACTGCCCGTGCTGATGCGCGAGATTCCTGATACGCCGATCTATTGCACGAAGAAGGCGGAAGGCATCTTGCGCGGACTGTATCATAAGGACTGGAACTTCCATAACGTGAAGACGGGCGACACGCTCTGCATCGGCGAGAACACGCTCACGTTTGTTGAGGCTCCGATGTGCCACTGGCCCGACACCATGGTGACCTATGCGGACAAGGAGGAGATCCTCTTTTCCAACGACGTCTTCGGACAGCACTACGCTACGGAGAGCCTTTACGACGACACGGTGAACCAGAAGGACCTGTTTGATGAGGCTGAGAAGTACTATGCCAACATCCTCAATATCTACAACCCGATGGTCAACCGCAAGGTGAAGGAAATAGTAGGCATGAACCTGCCTCTGAAGATGGTCGCTCCGTCCCACGGAGTCATCTGGACCAACCATATCGGCGAGATCGTAGAAAAGTATCTCCAGTGGTCAACCAACTATCAGGAGCATCAGATCACCATCATCTATGATACGATGTGGCAGAGCACGCGACGCATGGCCCAGGCCATTGCCGACGGCATCCGCGATTTCGACCCGACCGTCCGTGTGGTGTTGATGAACGCTGCCAAGGACGACAAGAACGACATTCTCGTCGAGGTGTTCCGCTCCAAGGCCATTATGGTGGGCAGCCCGACGGTCAATATGGGCATTACCTACGCCATTGCCGGACTCCTGGAAATGATCCACGGTATGAAGTGCAAGAACAAGAAGGCTGCGGCCTTTGGCTCCATTGGCTGGGGCGGCGGTGGCGAGAAGCGCATCCAGCAGCGATTGGAGGAAGCGGGCTTCGAGATTGCCGCCGAACCGGGCAAGCAGCTTTGGGCTCCCGACATGGAGGCTGAGCGCAAGTGGCGCGAATATGGCAAAGCCTTCGCTGCTGCCGTGCTTGGCGCGTAATAGTATAAAGAGGCTGTTATCCCAGCTATCATCTCAAAAGGCTGGCAAGGGAATTGGTCCCCTGCCAGCCTTTTGAGTGTCTTTGTGAGCAACGTGCCGCCGTCTTGTTCTTATATCTTGTTGATTTGTTCCTGGGTCAGCCCTGTAGCTTTCAACACTTGTGAGACAGGTATGCCAAGGGAAAGAAGGTTGCGTGCTATCTCCAAACTCTTTTCCAATTCACCTTCTGCTCTTCCTTCCGCTATTCCCTGAGCTCTTCCTTCTGCTCTTCCTTCCGCTATCCCCTCTTCGTAGCCTTCGTAGTGGCTGGTATCAAAAATGCTTTTCATGTGTCGTATAGACTCCATGTGGCGAACGTACGCTCGCTTGTCTTGGTCGGAGAGCGAGTCCACCCGTAGGCATTCGCGCGCCTCGGCGAGGCCTTCGGCCGTGGCCTTGTCGCTAATTTGTCCTGTTTTGAGAAATTCTATCCACTCGTCGAGTGGGGTAGTGGCCACTTTGTCAAAGTCGTTCACGCGCAGTATGTAGTATTCCGGAAACAGGTCGCCCGCCTCTTTTCTGCTCATAAGGCTCCGCTCATCGATACCGAAGAACTTCTTGTTCTGACGGACGGAGAGTTTAAGGATGTCATGTGGTTCATGCGCACCCCTAAATTCTGTCTTGCCGTGATACACATAGTCTTTGCCCTGGCCCAATTCGAAATAGACGATGTTGATGGAATAGACTTTACGCACCTTGTCGTAGGGACTTCCCAGCCCAATATATTCCGTGATGGCCTTTGACACACCGTAGAGCATGCGGTGGAAATAGGTGAGCTCGCGGTTGTTCTGCACCTCTATGATGCAGAGTTCTCCGTTCTCGTTCTCTGCCAATATATCCACTCGGTTGTATTTGTCGGTCTCGTCCTCCTGGTTGCTCTCGCTCTTAAGAAACCGTTGTATCTTAAACTTCTTTCCTATCAATGAGGACAGAAATCCTTCCAACACCGCATGATTGGCCTTGTTGCGTAGCAGGCGTTTCATCGCCCAGTCGAACCGTATGTAGTTTTCTCCTATTATCGTCATGTTTCTTGTCGCTTTTGGTTTTCAGCCGCTAAAATACGATTTTCCATCGAATCCACCAAATGTTAGGCTACAAAAGTTGATAGCGGCCGTTCTGAAAAGTTATTTCAGCTACTCTAAATAAGTTACTTTCGCTCGGCCAAGCCCTCGTAAAAGGGAAATTCTTCCCTTTTCCTTTGGCTTTGCGCTCGCTTATTCGTAACTTTGCAAAAATTTATAAGTGGGAAAAGAAATGGCGGAAGAAAACCATCGGATACTGCTTGACCAAATAGATTATCCAAGCGACTTGCGCAAACTGGAGGTGAAGGACCTGCCAGAGGTGTGTCGTGAGCTTCGCAGAAACATTATAGAAGAGGTGGCGGTCAACCCCGGCCACTTGGCTTCGAGCCTCGGTGTCGTGGAAATCACCGTGGCCGTACATTACGTGTTCAATACTCCCGACGACCGGATCGTCTGGGACGTAGGTCATCAGGCCTACGGCCACAAGATCCTGACCGGACGCCGTGAGCAGTTTAAGCTCAATCGGAAGTTGGGCGGACTTCGTCCGTTCCCGTCTCCTTTGGAGAGCGAGTACGACACGTTCACCTGCGGCCATGCTTCCAACTCCATCTCGGCGGCGCTGGGAATGGCCGTGGCGGCGAAGCTCGGCGGCAAAAAGACGGAAAACCGCCATGCTGTGGCGATCATTGGCGATGGTGCGATGAGTGGCGGACTGGCCTTTGAGGGACTCAACAATGTTTCCAGCCAGCCCAACGACCTGCTCATTATCCTCAACGACAACGACATGAGTATCGACCGGTCTGTGGGCGGTATGGAGAAATACCTGCTCAATCTGGACACGAACGAGACCTACAACCGTCTCCGCTTCAAAGCCAGCCAGTGGCTGCACGAGCGTGGCTACCTGAACGACGACCGGAGGAAAGGCATTATCCGACTGAACAATGCCCTGAAGAGTGCGTTGGCCCATCAGCAGAATATGTTTGAGGGGATGAACATCCGCTATTTTGGTCCTTACGACGGCAACGACGTAACGGAATTGGTGCGTATCCTCCGACAGATCAAGGATATGAAGGGGCCGAAGCTCCTCCATCTTCACACCAAGAAGGGCAAAGGCTATAAGCCTGCCGAGGAGAGCGCGACGATCTGGCATGCTCCAGGCAAGTTTGATCCCGAGACAGGCAAGCGGCTGAAGAGTGAATCCGCCGAACCGCAGCCACCGAAGTTTCAGGATGTGTTTGGCGAGACGCTGCTGGAACTGGCGCGCCAAAACGACCGCATCGTGGGTGTTACCCCAGCCATGCCCAGTGGTAGCTCGCTCTCCATATTGATGAACGAGATGCCGACCCGCGCCTTCGATGTGGGAATAGCCGAAGGCCATGCTGTCACCTTCTCAGCCGGTATGGCCAAGGACGGGTTGTTGCCGTTCTGTGCTATATATAGTGCGTTCTCGCAGCGAGCCTACGACAGTATCATCCACGACCTCTCGATCCTCAATCTGCCCGTTGTGCTCTGTTTGGACCGATCCGGACTAGTCGGCGAAGACGGCGCGACCCATCACGGTGCGTTCGACATGGCCGCCCTTCGTCCTGTCCCCAATCTCACGATAGCCTCTCCGATGGACGAGCGCGAGTTGCGGCGGTTGATGTTCACGGCTCAGTTGCCCGACAAGGGATCCTTCGTCATCCGCTATCCGCGCGGCCGTGGTGTGCTGACAGACTGGCGCTGCCCGCTCACGGAGGTAGAGGTGGGTACGGGCCGCAGACTGACCGAGGGCGATCCGAAGCCCGGCGACGTGGCCGTGCTGACCATCGGCCCTGTGGGCAATGATGTGCAGCGTGTTATCCAGACGCTGGCCGAGGAAGGCAATCCCCAGCATCACACGATCTTCCATTATGACATGCGCTTCCTCAAGCCGCTCGACGAGCGCATACTGCAGGAGGTGGGCAGTCGTTTTGATCGTGTTGTCACCATCGAGGACGGTATCCGTACGGGCGGTATGGGGTCGGCCGTACTGGAGTGGATGAGCGACCACGGTTTTGCCCCACGCATGACGCGCCTCGGTATGCCTGACCGTTTCGTCGAGCAGGGCACGGTCGGCCAGTTGCGCCACCTCTGTGGCTACGGCTATGAGGACATTAAGGAATTGTTGAGTAAGGAATAAATCAAGTATGAGGATAATTATAGCAGGCGCATTCGCCATCGGGTCGTATCTTGCCAAGTTGCTCTCGCGCAACAAGCAGGAGGTAGTGCTCATGGATCAGGACGAGGAGAAACTGGGCAAGCTGGCCATTGATTATGATCTGCTCACCATGCACGCCTCGGCCACCAGCATCCGTAGTCTGAAAGAGGCAAGGGTGGAGGATACTGACCTCTTCATCGCCGTCACGCCCGATGAGAGCTATAATATGACGGCATGTGGACTGGCGAAGGCGCTGGGTGCGAAGAAGACCGTAGCCAAGATCGACAGTTCGGAGTATGTGGATCCGCAGAACAAGGAACTCTTCCACGAAATGGGCATCAGCAGCATCATCTATCCCGAGATGCTGGCTGCCCGCGACATCATCAACGGTCTGAAAATGTCGTGGGTGCGGCAGCGATGGGATGTCCACGACGGTGCGTTGGTGATGCTGGGCATCAAGCTCCGCGAGACCTGCAAGGTGCTCGACAAGCCGCTCCATGAGATCTCGGGACCCGACGACCCCTTCCACGTAGTGGCCATACGCCGTCGCGGAGACACGATCATCCCGCGAGGAAGCGACGTGCTGAAGCTCTACGACCTCGCCTACTTTATGACCACACGCAACTACATCCCCTATATCCGCCGCGTGGTGGGCAAGGAACACTACGTGGATGTGAAGAACGTGATGGTGATGGGTGGTGGATCCACCGCAGTCCGCGCCATCCGCCAAATGCCGGAATACATGCAGGTGAAGGTCATCGAGAAGAGCGTGGAGCGATGTGAGGCCCTCAACAGTAAGTTTGACGATGATATCCTCGTCATCAATGGCGACGGTCGCGACCTTTCGCTGTTGAGCGAGGAGGGAATCCGCTCCACCCAGGCCTTTGTCGCATTGACAGGGAAGGCTGAGACCAATATTTTGGCCTGTCTGATGGCCAAGCGCATGGGAGTGAGAAAGACGGTGGCGATGGTGGAGAACGTCGATTACGCCTATATGGCGGAGAGCCTTGATATAGGTACGATCATCAACAAGCGCGCCATTGCTGCCAGCCACATCTATCAGATGATGCTCGACGCCAATGTCCACAACGTGCGCTTCCTCATGTCGGCAGACGCCGATGTGGCTGAGTTTGTCCCTGTACAGGGGTCGAAGGTGACGCGCCGTCCCGTCAAGGACTTGGGACTGCCCAAAGGAATGACCATCGGTGGACTGGTGCGCAACGGCGAGGGAATGCTCGTCTCGGGCAACACGCAGATCGAGGCAGGCGATAGTGTGGTGGTGTTCTGCCATAACGTCAGCGTCAAGAAGTTGGAGGAACTTTTCAACTGACCTCCTGCTTGTACAGACAATTAGCGTTCGGACAATAGTGCTGGCAATAAGTGTGCTGGCAATAAGTATAGTGACAATAGTGTACAGACAATTAGCATAGTGACAAAAAGCGCGAAATGCTCAATACCAAACTTATTTCCAAAATCTTCGGATCGTTGCTGCTCATCGAGGCGCTGCTCATGTCCTGTAGCCTGGGGGTGGCCCTCTACTATGGCGGCAGCGACGTTATGCCCTTCACGTGGAGTGTCGTCGTGCTTATAGCCGCTGGTGTAGCTTTCCGCTTGCTGGGCCTCAAGGCTTCCAATGCGCTGAGCAGACGCGATGCCTATTTCGTGGTGACGACCGTCTGGGTGCTCTTCACGATCTTTGGCATGATGCCTTTCTTGATAGGCGGATATCTCCATTCGGTGACGGACGCCTTCTTTGAGACCATATCGGGTTTTACGACGACGGGAGCTACCATCATCGACTATCCGGAACGGCTTCCACGTGGCCTGCTCTTCTGGCGTTCCATCACCCAGTGGATTGGTGGTCTGGGTATTGTCTTTTTCACGATAGCCATCCTGCCCTCGTTTGTCGGTGGGTCTACGCGCGTCTTTGCTGCCGAGGCCACAGGTCCGATCGTCACCAAGCTCCACCCCAAGCTCAGCACGGGAGCCAAATGGATTTGGGCGGTCTATGCCGTGCTGACCATCTCCTGCTTCCTTTCTTATAAACTGTGCGGTATGAGCTGGTTTGATGCCATCAACTACGCCTTTACCAGTACGGCCACAGGAGGTTTCGCCACGGAGAGCGGATCCATTGCCACCTTCCGCTCCCCTGCAGAGGAATATGTCTGTACGCTCTTCTGCTTCCTTTCGGGCGTCAATTTCACGATGCTCTATGCTGCCGTGGCCCGCTTTCGCATAAAACAGCTCTTCCGCAACAACGAGTTTCGCTTCTATCTCTTCGTCGTCACCTCCTGCACCTTGTTTGTCATGGTGGAACTGATGTGGCACAACCACTACGACCTGGAGCGCGCCTTCCGCAGTGGTGTCTTCCAGGTGGTCTCCTTCATCACGACCACGGGCCTCTTCAGCGATGACGCTTCCAAATGGCCCCATGTCACGTGGTTTGCCCTCATCCTCTGTATGGTTGTCGGCGGTTGCTCTGGTTCGACGAGTGGAGGCATGAAGAGTATTCGCGCGGTGATGATCCTGAAGATTATCCGCAATGAGTTTCGCCAGATTCTCCACCCCAATGCCGTCTTGCCTCTCAATGTCGATGGGCACAACGTCCCCCAGTCGAAGCGCGTCACGCTCTTGGCCTTTGTCGGCCTCTATCTGATCCTGGCCTTCCTTCTGGGATTTGCCATGATGGCCTGTGGCGTTGATTCCACCAACTCCTTCACTATTGCCATCAGTAGTATGGGCAATGTGGGCCCGACCCTGGGCCTTGAGATTGGTCCGACGATGTCGTGGGCACAGTTGCCCGATGTGGCGAAGTGGATCTGTGCGTTTCTGATGCTGGTGGGACGTCTCGAACTCTTCACCGTCCTCGTGCTCTTCACCAAGGCATTCTGGAAAGATAACTAACGGGTGTTTTTGGAGAGATAATTAACAGGGTCCAGGTTGACCTCCTCTTGATTCTACGACTCTTCTTGTTCCGATGATATCACCTTCTGCCGCTTCTCCCGCCGCCTCTGCGCCCCGTCTGCTTTGGATCGACCTTCTGCGTGGATTCTTGATGCTTGCCATCATCTTCGACCACACCGAGATCTGCTTCACGGGCGATAATATCGTTCCCTATAGGATGTACGTCCCCGACGTGCTGATGGCCTTCTTCTTCCTTTCGGGCTATCTCTTCTATCGTCCCGAGGGTTTCCGCCTGCGGCATAAGCTGCACTCGTGGCTGCGCGGAGTGCTCATGCCTTATTTTATCTTCACGAGTGCCCTGGCGCTTCCCAAGGCTTGGCTCCATGGAGCCGGCGGGTCGATCTCCGATCTGCTGCTGACCATCCTCACGGGCCAAGGATCATGGTTTATTGCCTCCTTGGCCGTCGCCGAGCTCCTCTTCTGTTTCCTCCTGTGGCTGTCGCGTGCGCATTGGCGCTGGCTGGCCGGAGCAGGGCTTTTCGCCGTAGCCCTGGCCTATGGCTTCGGTACGCGTCGTCTGGCTTTTGAGGCCAACTGGTGGCACGTGAATGAAGCCGTCGTGGCCTTGCCCTCCCTTCTCCTGGGCTATATGGCCCATCGTTTCGATAAGCTCGGGACGCGCTGGCGACTTGGCCTTTTCGCTCTGCTGTTGGTGCTCTCCTTGCCTGTCAATGTCCTTGTGGCGAGTTCTTCGTGGCCTTCTGTCTTGGTAGGCGCGCTCGTTCTTCCCCGCCTGTTTCTCGTCAAGAACGCGCTCTCCGTGCTCCTCCTCTATCTCCTCTTCACGATCTCGCAGCGAGACGGCGTGCGGTGGGTGGAGCAGATGCCTCGCTGGCTTGCCGCGATGGTGTCCTGGACAGGACGCCGATCCATCGTCTATTATTTCTTCAGTAGTGGCATTCCCACAGCCCTTACCGCCGTCTTTTCCCGCCTCGGCTACACCTACCGTGGTTGCTATGCAGAAGTCCTGGTGGTCTTTTTTCTTAATCTTCTTCTCATCACCCTCGTCACATGGGCCATCTATCGCTACCTACCGTGGACCACAGGCCGCAGGAAGCCGAACGGATAAGCATGGAAACGTGAGAAACCTAATGACCCCAAGCTCCAAGGAAAACCCAATGGACAAGGGGGAAGATGAAGGATCAGGGGAGGCCCAATGGACAAAGGAAACATGATGGGCAAAGGGAAATGATGGGCAAAAGGAATGCTGATGGACATGAAAAAACGTGTCCAGCCCAAGGCCGGACACGTTCCCATTAATCTCATTTAAACTATGTTGGAAGCCCGCTTGCCAGGTTTGTCCCAGTAGGCTTCCTTTGTTGGCTTTACGACTTCTGACTTAGATGTCGAGCAGATTGATAGCCACACGGAAGTAGCCCTTGTTGGCCTCCGGGTTCCACATCATCTGCGAGGTGATCGGGAGGTTGGCCTTGCCCACCTTGAGCTTGTAGGTGCAGCCCAGGCGCACGTCGTTGACACCAGCCGACTTGCCATAGAACGTGGCACCGTCGTTCTCGTCATAGTTGCTGAGGGCGAAGTTGCCACCCACGCTGGCATCCACCTTCCAGTTGTCATCCTCATAGACGGTGTAGGCAGCCTGCACAAACGTAGAGTAGATGTTCTGCTTGTTGAGGTTGCCACGATCGCGGCCGGCCAGTACGGTAGCCCAGCTCAGTGAGAGCGGCAGACCATGCTGTGCGAAGTTGTAGCTGATGGCAGCGTCGAGGAAGTGGCCCGTCGTGCGAGCATCATAGTTGAAGTAGCGATACTGCTTGTCGTTGGCATAGATGCCGTCGGAGAAATTGTAGATGTCCCACACGGCGAGGCTGAAACCTCCGATGGTGTAGCTTGCGTAGATGTCGGCCTCCTTGTAGTCGCCGTCCACCTGCATACCACCCCATGCGCCGAGGCGGAAGTGGTTGTTGTTGTCGGAGATGGCAAACTCGTTGTTGAAGGTCAGACCCTTGGAGACCTCCAGGCCACGCCACAGGTGTGAGGTCTCGAGACCAGCATTGTAGTGGAGCTTCTGAGCATTGATCGTTGTCGGGAGGGCGAGTGCTGCCAGCACGAACATACCCTTAAATATAGACTTCATCATAATGTTTGCTTTTTTCTTTACGGTTGAATGATTTTCTTTGCTATGGGATTAGCAGAAGTGATACAGTGAGGCCACGAGGGCAGCGAGTACAGCACCAGCGATCGGGCCGAGTACAGGCACCCATGAGTACCCCCAGCCACTGTCTCTCTTGCCCTTCATGGGCAGGATGGCGTGGGCGATACGCGGTGAGAGGTCGCGAGCGGGGTTCATGGCGTAGCCAGTCACACCACCGAGCGACATACCGATAGAGACGATCACCATCGTCACAGGCCATGCGCTGTTTCCACCGATGTTGGCCACATCTGAGCCATAGGTGCCCAGACAGATGATCAGCAGCACGAGCACGAAGGTGCAGACCACCTCCTGGAGGAAGTTGAGCGGTTTGTTGTCGATGGCCGGCATGGTGCAGAACGTGCCGAGCTTGCCGTCAGGATCGTCCGTAGCATCGAAATGATCCTTATACATGATCCACACGAGGATGGCACCGACGAAACCGCCGATCATTTGGGCAACCGAGTAGGGCAACACATTCTCCCAAGGGAACAAGCCAGCGGCTGCCAGTCCGATGGAGACGGCCGGATTGAGGTGAGCACCCGAGGCGTGGGCCACGAAGACACCCGCCATGACGGCGAGACCCCAGCCCAGCGTGATGACGATCCAGCCACCACCCTGGCCTTTACTCTTATTCAGTCCCATACAAGCGCAGACTCCGTCGCCGAGGAGGACCAAGATCAGCGTACCCAAGAATTCGAGGGCACAGTTGTAAAGCAATGTAGAATCCATAATTTCGTTGTTTTTTGTGTAGTTGATAATTCTTGTTCTGTCAAATGATGTAAGCAATACCGCTCCCTCCTTCTCCTGAGACGGGCAGGAGGGAGCCGGTATGAAAGGTTGTTTACTTGCGGCTCAGCGTGCGCTGGATGGCATCCTTCCAGCCCTTCTTGGCCTCTTCTATCTCGGTCGTTTCGCCAGCCGGCTCAAAGGTGCGCTCCACCTGCCACTGCTTCTTCACCTCGTCGATGTCCTTCCAGAAGCCCACAGCGAGACCAGCGAGATAGGCAGCACCCAGGGCGGTGGTTTCCGTAATCTTCGGACGGATCACGTTAATACCCAGCAGGTTGGCCTGATACTGCATCAGCAGGTTGTTGCGGCTTGCACCACCATCTACCTTCAGCTCCGTGAGCGGGGCGTTGAGGTCGCGAGACATGGCCTGTGCGATGTCATAGGTCTGGAAAGCAATGCCGTCGAGGGCAGCACGGGCGATGTGAGCCGCCGTTGTGCCACGGGTGATACCCGTAATAGTGCCGCGGGCGTAGGCATCCCAGTAGGGCGCAGCCAGACCCGTCAGAGCCGGGACAAAGCGGACACCACCGCTATCGGGTACGGTAGAAGCCAGCGTCTCCACGTCGGACGACTTCTGGATGATGCCCAGTCCGTCGCGCAGCCACTGCACGACCGAACCGCCGACATAGATAGATCCCTCCAGTGCGTAGTTCACCTGGTCGCCGATCTTCCAGGCCACAGTGGTGAGCAGGTTGTTTTTCGACATGACCGGCTTGTCGCCCGTGTTGAGCATGACGAAGCAGCCCGTGCCATAGGTGTTCTTGATGGCACCCGGCTCCAGACACATCTGTCCGAAGAGGGCCGCCTGCTGATCGCCAGCGATACCGGCGATGGGCACCTCGTGGGCGAAGATCGTGGTCTTGGTGTGGCCATAGACCTCAGAGCTTGACTTCACCTCCGGCATCATGGAAGCCGGAATGTCGAGCAACTTCAGCAGCTCCTCATCCCACTTTAGGTCGTGGATGTTGAAGAGCATCGTACGGCTGGCGTTGGTCACGTCCGTCACGTGCACCTGTCCGCGGGTCAGACGCCACACGAGCCATGTGTCGATGTTGCCGAAGCGGAGCTTGCCCTTCTCGGCGCGCTCGCGGGCTCCGGGCACGTTGTCGAGGATCCACTTGATCTTCGTGCCTGAGAAATAGGCGTCGATGATCAGACCTGTCTTCTCGCGAATTCTGTCCACCAATCCCTGCGCCTTGAGCTTGTCACAGTACTCAGCCGTACGGCGGTCCTGCCATACGATGGCGTTGTAGATCGGCTCGTCGGTGTCGATGTCCCATACCACGGTGGTCTCGCGCTGGTTGGTGATACCGATGGCGGCGATGTCCTTGCCGTTGATGTCGATGGCCGAGATGGCCTCGGCGATGACGGCAGCCTCAGACGACCAGATCTCGTTGGGGTTGTGCTCCACCCATCCCGGCTGCGGGAAATGCTGTGTGAACTCCTTCTGAGCTACGGAGCAGATCTGACCGTTGTGGTCGAAGACGATGGCGCGAGAACTGGTTGTTCCCTGGTCAAGTGCCAAAATGTAATTTCCCATAATCAATGTACTTTAGTTATTTGTGTAATTGTAAAAAGCTCTGTTTTAGAGGGCAACTTTTATGCCTTGTTGAGACGTCGCGTCTCTTCCACGTCGAGTGCCTCAGCGATGGTGGAGATGGGATTCTTCACCTTTCTCGAGGTTGACATTTCGATCTGCCACTTGCAGGTCTCGCAGTCGGTCGATACGAAGTCGGGCTTCAGTTCCTCTATCTGCTTGAAGAGCGGCGCTCCGATAGCCTGGCTTCGCTTGTAGTTCTCCTTCTTGAATCCGTAGGTGCCCGAGATGCCGCAGCAGTTGCTGTCGAGCAGCGTCAGTTCCACGCCCGGGATCATGCGGAGCAGTTCGGTGGAGTAGATTGCCCAGCCCATGCGCTCCATGTGACAAGCCGTGTGGTACGCCAACTTCTGGTGGAAGTCCTTGCGGAAGGCCAGTTTGATCTTGCCCGACTCCACCATACGGTAGAGCCATCTGGTGGCCAGCGAGAGATGCGGCGCCACGTCGTCGTTGTCAATCTTGAGCAAGTTCTTATACTCGTCGCGCATCGTGAATGTGCAGGTGGAGCTCGTCGTGAGCACGTCGTCGCCCGCGGCGATGGCCTTGCGCATGGAAGACATGTTGAGTTCTCCCTGCTTCTTGGCCTGGTCGCTCAGTCCGTTGGCTACGAGTGCCACACCGCAGCACTTCTCCTTCTCCAGCAGGCGCACGCCATAGCCGCAGGCGTTGAGGATCTTCAGCAGATCTTTCGACAGTTGCGGGAAGTTGTAGTTGGCGTAGCAGCCGTGGAAGTAGGCCACGTGCTTCTTGTATGCCTCCTGCTCTGCCGCGTGCTTCTTGTACCACTGCTCGAAGGTCTGGAACGAGTAGGACGGGAAGGTGCGGTGCTTGTCGATTTTCAGCACGCTGTCCATGACCGCCTTCACCGGCTTCAGTCCCAGGGCGAAATTGGTGATGGGTGCGAAGTTGTGGGCCAGCGTTCCGACGAAGTCCGTGTTGGCCAGCATGCGGTCGCGCAGCGAAGGCTTGGCCGTGCTATATTTGATGCGCGCCTCCTGTATGAGGTCGGCTATCTTGACGTTCTCCGGGCAAGCCACCTCGCAGCGCTTGCAGTTGAGGCACAATTTCAGTTTCTCGTCGAAGAACTGTGCCCCCTTCAGGCGGTAGCGTTCGTTGTCCGGACCCGACTGTTTCGGTCCGGGATAGTTTGGCTCTACCGCCGACACCGGGCAGTAGACCGTGCAAATGGAGCACTTCAGGCACTGCTCGAAGTTGTGTGTGCTCTTGCTTTCCTTCTGTATCTGTATGGATTTTGCTTCTGCCATGATATTTTTCTATTTACTAAGAATGTTGTGTGCGACCTCCAGGGCTGTGAGCATGGCCACACCCGTCGCGTCATCCAGTTTGATAGAGTTGTGTCCGCCGAGCACCGATCCTGCTGCGTAGAGGTTTTCGATGGTCTTTCCGTCGATCGTCGCGTGGAGCTTCTCGTCAGTCTTCACGCCGAAGGCCATGTAGGGCTGCGCGTCGAAGACATAGTCGGCGTGCCAGTCGGCACGGTTTTTCTCTGCCAGGACATCGAGTCCGAACACTGGCTCGTAGATGCCCTCGTAGTTGCTTCTCAGTCCGCGGCTCTGGAACGATCCCGAGCAGAGCACGTAGTGGTCGGCCAGGAGCAGTTCGTCGGCGAGGTTCTCCGTCTCGATGGAGGCCACCTTGGAGCCTACGATCTTGCCGTTCTTGACCGTGTCGCTGCGGAAGTAGCGGCCGCCGAGCTGCTGCAGGCGCTTGATCAGCTGCATTTGGATATGCGTGCCCGGCACCGAGGGCGGCATGGTCGCCACAAACTCAATGGGCTTGCGGACCAATTTGCGCAGGCGGGCGATGGTCTCGGCCTGCTGCGTCAGTCCCAGCACGGCGGGCAGAAGAATCACCTCTCCCGAGGCGTTGAGCGAGTTGATAGCCTCAGCCACCTTGGCGAGGTTCTCGTAGTCGCTCAGATACTTGGCGATGTTGGTGGCACGCAACTCACAAGGCGTGTGGCGTGCAAAGTCGAGCGTATCGGTGGCAAACTCCTTCAGTTCCACCTCCACCTTGAGTCGGCGCAGGTTGTCCACAAGAAACTCCGTGGGCAGGTCGAGGTAGCCACGGATGTTGGCCACCGTCACCTTCTTGTATGGCAGTTTGTCAGCCTCCTGGCTCGTCACCAGTCCTTCCATCGTGAGCCATGCCGGCTTCGTCAGTCCGATGGGAGTCAAGCGGAAGTGGTTGGCCTTGGCCTCCCCCTTCATCTTCAGTCCCGCCTCGGCCAGCAGCTGTGCGGCCTCCGCGGCCCGTGCGGCCTTGTCGCCGACGCGGTGGTAGGGGTGTGTGGCTGGCAGTTGCTCCATCGCCTCCAGCGGACTGGCCACGGTGTTACCCTCCGTGTCATAGCCCAAAAGGCTGATGGAACCCGAGTTGAAATGCAGGGTGCTCTGTCCTGCTCCGATGACGGCCACGCGCTGGCCGCCCTTTGCCAAGGCGATGCCGCAGGTCAGTCCCGACAGTCCGCCTCCTATAATGATTGTATCGTATCTCATCGTGCTACCTCCTTGTTGTTTCCGGCCACGCGGTTGATGCCGCAGAGGCCCTCGTAGATCATGGATGTGAGTTGTGCCTCGGCCAGCGTGTCGCCCCAGGCCACGGGCTGCATGCCCTTCCAGCGCTCGGCGATAAAGGACGCCAGGTCGCGCTGCGCCTCCTCGGCTTTCATCTTGGCCACGCGACAGAGCACGTTGGCTCCTCTGCAGGCGCAGAGCTCTCCCTGGCATGTTCCCATGCCCAGGCGTGTGCGGCGGCGGAGGTTGATGAGGTTGTGAACGTGCAGTTTCTCGGCGGCAAACTTCACCTCGCCGATCGTCACGTCCTCACACTCGCAGACCAGCGCGTCGTCGATGCTGTTGCCCGTCGGCACGTCCTTGGTCATCGTGCCGTGGCGTCCCTCAGCGGCGTAGAGGCTCACGGTCTGTGCGTTCTTGCTCGTCGTGTGCTCCGGCAGCGGCTCTTCGCTTCCGGGCAGCGGCGTGGTGGCCGTCTCGCACTTCTTGTCCACACCCAGCTTCTTGCAAGCCAAATCCGTAGCCACTTCGGCCATCATGCGATAGGTCATCATCTTGCCACCCGTGATGGTGATGAATCCCTCCAAACCGTCTCGTGTAGCGTGGTCGAGCAGCACGATGCCGCGGCTGATGGATCGGCCCGAGGGGTCGTTGTCGGCTGCCACGAGGGGACGCACGCCGCAGTAGGCGCGGATCACGCGGGTGGAGGCGCAAGCGGGAGCCAGGTCGATGGCGCCGCGCTCCAGGATATCTACTTCCTCCTGTGTGATCTTGAGGTCGTCCACCGTCTCAAACGGCACGCGATCGCTCGTCGTTCCGATGACGCAGACCGTGTCGTCCGGCACGAGAATATCGGCGTTGGCCGGTTTGCGGCAGCGGTTGATCACCATGTTGTTGACGCGGTGGCCGAAGATGAGCAGTGTGCCCTTGGCCGGAAACATATTGACCGTGACGCCAGCGAGCTTGGCCACCTCGTGCCCCCAGATACCAGCAGCGTTGATGACCAGTCGGGCATGTACGTCCTGCTCCTCGCCGTTGCGGTTGTTGCGCAGATGTACACCCACCACGCGTCCGTTCTCGATCAGCAGGCTCAGAACCTCGTGATACGTCAGCGTGTCGGCGCCATGACGTCGCGCGTCGATGATGTTGGCCGTAGTAAGGCGGAAGGGGTCTATCGAGGCGTCGGGCACGCGTACCGCACCGATCAGATCGGGATTGACAGCGGGCTCGATGCGGCGTGCCTCCTCAGGGGAGATGACGTCTGCGCGGATGCCCGCCTTGCGGCAAGACTCTACGAAAGTGGCCTGATAGTTGAGGTCGTCCTCAGGCAGCGTGATAAAGAGACCGTCGGTCTCATCGACGCAGTGGCGCGCTATCTTGCGCAGCGTCATGTTTTCCTGAATACATTCCTTGGCCGACTCGCCATCCGTCACGGCATAGCGTGCGCCGCTATGCAGCAGACCGTGGTTGCGTCCTGTGGCTCCATTGGTGAAGTCATACTTCTCGACGAGCAGCACGCGCAGGCCTCGCATCGCGCAGTCTCGTGCTGTGCCGGCTCCTGTTATGCCGCCGCCGATGATGATGACATCATACTCTTGTTTCTTGTTTCTATCCATTGTCGTGTGGTTTAGGTCTCCTAAACACTATTATTATTGTTGTATTCTAATGTTGGTTCATGCAGGTCTTATGGTTTGATTCGGCAGATTCTTGCATGATTGCAGTCTCTTTCTTATCGAAACCCAACCTTCGTTTTTGCAGTACAAAGTTAGGAATATTTTCCAAAACGGCCCAAATAAATTAACTACAATTAACAAAAAGGTTTCGATTTGTCTTTACTTTGCTTCCGTTTCAACGATTGTTCGAAATCGACAAGTGTAAACTGTGGAATGTATGTTTTGGTGTTTTCTTGCCCCGTGATGCGCATTTGTATGCGAAAACCACCTGTTTTGGCTGACATTTTGTAAAGTTGTCGCTTTTTTTTGGAAATAACACACAAATGAAATTATTTTCTCTATAATTGTTATAAACACGCCTTTTTGGCGATGAAAACACAAAATATAGAAGAAATGAGACGCTTCGCCGAGCCATGAGTAGCTCCGGGCTTGGCGGCTGCTGCCCATGTCGTGTGGCGAAACGTCTCTTGGGTCTTGTTTTGACGACTACGAAATCCTTAACGGCATGATGACATTACGGCATGATGACATGATGACATGACGGCCCTTATGCTACGACGACGTTCGTCGTCAGTTTTCTATAGACTCCCTTGTCTATCCTTTCGACCAAGCCCTGTCGCTCCCATCGGCAGAGCATGGAGATGACCCTGGCCCGGGCCACGTCAAATCCTCTTGTGCTGACCGTGGTGCAGTAGGCATCCTCCGTGTTGAAGTGTTCGCCCAGTTGCTCAAAGATGGTGTCGTTTTTAGTTTTGCGGCTGCGCAGTTTTGCCTTCGGTGCATAGGCAGCCGATCGAAACGCCATCTCGATGCGCTCTTTGAAGAAGTACATCGCGTTGTCGATCATGTAGTCGGCCAGCACGTCAAAGGCGGCGAGCATCTGCGGCGTCTGCTGGCGCAGGATCAGCTTCTGCCACAGCGTGGGGTCTCCCTTGAGCCGCGTCTCCGCCCCCTGCATTCCGTAGCTGTTGATGAGCCGCTCGGCCACGCGGCAGAGCATCAGGCAGGTCATCATGCGCATGGCCGTGGGGCAGGTGCGGAAGCGCTGGCGCGCCAGCGTTTTGTCGTCGTTCTTGATGCTTTCCAGTCGGATCTGCTCCAACCACTGGCGCCCCCTCTTCTCCAGCAGGGGCAGCCTGACGTCGCCGCTCATGAGCGGCAGCAGATGGGCCACCTGCTGTATCTTCGTCTCCTGGTCCTCCGTCAGACGGTAGAGGCTCTCCGAGAGCGGCGAGAAGGTGTTGTCGGGCGTGCGTGCCAGGGCCAGTCGGCTCTGAAAGCCGTCCGTATAGTTGGTCACGACACGATAGAGCGCATCGGGCGTGCCACACATCACGACGTTCCACAGCAGTTTGTCGATATGCACGTTGACGGCCTCTGCCGACTTCGCCTCGCGGTCGTAGGGCGTGCCGTCGTAGGCCTGTCGCAGCATCACGGAGAAGTCGCTCATCGCCGTGCGCCACTTCTGCGAGACGGTGTCGGCCTCGGGTGTGAAGGAGAAGGCGTGCTTGCCACAGGTGTTGGCCAGTCGGTCGGCGAGGTTGGCCACGGTGGTGTTGAGCGTCAGCCAGCGCACGGGATACTTCGGGTCCTCGGGCTGCTCCTTCTTGTTCTTGGCCGCCCGCTTGCGTGCGCGCCATTCCTCCTCCGCCTCCAAGTAGCCCTTGTCCACCATTTTCACCTCCGCGAGCCAGGCCGCCACGATGGGGTCGAGACTGCCCTTGCCCGAGGCGAAGTCGCCGGCGATGTAGCTGATGAGGTTGAGCTGCGACCACTTGCCGTGGATGTCGACGCGCACGCCCGTGGCGAGCATGCCGATGGCCGGCGTGATGGCGAAGATGGCGGGCATGGCGAGGTGCGGGCCCACGGCGTTGATGCTCTCCCTCACGCCCAGCGGCATCTGGGGCAGCTCGTTATAATAGAAGAGGTCGTCCTGCTCCATGGCTTCGTCGATGGAGTCCACCTCCCTGCCCTCGACGATCATGTCCTGGCGCACGGCCTCGACCACCTCCTTCAGGCGCCGTGGCATCTGCGTCTTTCTCTCGCCCAGCGCCGAGTCGATGCAGGAGAGCTTCTCGGCCTCGGCAAATCCGTCGTAGCAGGGGATGACGCGGTCGAGCACGGAGCGGTCGAAGCCGCAGATGTGGCGCAGGTTGACGGCCAGCTCGAAGGTCAGCGTGTTGCGATTGGATTTCGAGGGCGTTTTGCCCTGGTTGTAGAAGGCCCACCACTTCTTGATGATGCGGTCGTAGGGAACGCCATCGTAGTTCAAGGGGCTCGCCCCTTCGCTCGTCTTCCCGGCCTGCTTGCCTTCCTCCGGCGAGCTGTTTGTTGGTTGGGTCGTTGTCTTTGGGCCCGCGAAAGATTCCTCCTGGCCCGTGAGGGATGTCTCCAGGTCCGTTGAAGTTGCTTCTTGGCTCGCGAAAGTGGTCTCTGAATCCGTGAAAGCAGTCTCTTGGCCCGTGAAAGCCCCACACTCCCCGTTGTCGAAGAGGTCCTCGTGCAGGTAGAGCAAGTCCTCGGACGTGGTGGCGAAAAATACGCGGGTGATGTCCTTCGCCCCTGCGTCGTACTCCACGCCCAGCAGGTCGGAGGCCCAGCGCAGGTTGGCCTCCTGATCCATCTCGGGATGGCGGCGGAAGACGAGATGCAAGCCGCCTCCGCGCGCGCTGCGCTCCAGCATGAGCAGGCCCAGCTCCTCCTTCTTGTCGATGGCCGTAGCGGCTATTGCGTTCATCTCGTCGGCGCTCAGATGGTCGATGTCCATGCCCACCGACTTGCTCAGCCGCGTCGCGCCTTTGAGGCACCCGTCCTCCGTAGGCAGGCAGCTATAGTTGAACTGCACCAGCTTGCGCTTCGCCGCGGCCACGTCCGTATCCTCCTGCGGATGGCGGATCAGCGTGAGATTGCGCACTTGCGTCTGGCTATCTCTGTATCTACGGTAGGCCTCCTCGGTCTCCACGGCCTTCATCATCTTGTGGCCCTGCTGATAATATATTACGTGTACACTCATGATAGTTTCTTTCTCCTTTCTTTGTTATTTCGTCAGTTGTTCATTGAGCAGAGCGTCGATGGCGTCCTGCGCCTCATCCATGATGGCATGGGCGATGGCCACGTTCTCCGTGCGGAAAAACTTCAACGTCAGCTGCAGGGCGTCGTCCTGCGTCCTGCTTCTGCGCCCGTGAGCGAGCTTGCGGATCAGCACGCTGCGGCTCTTTGGTTTCGTCCGTGGCACGAAGTCGAACGTCCCGTCGCTCATCTGCTGGCAATGGCTGCCATGGTTCTCGTTGCCATTGTTGGTTTTATTGTCCTTATTCATAACGGTATATTTTTTTATCCTCAAATGGAGGGCGTCTAAAGTTGTGTCGTGTTGTTTCGATGCAGCCTGCTGAGTAGGTCTTTTTATTCGCCTGATTCCTCCATATTTCGGATGATTCTTTTTTGTGCGAGAAGAGACGTGGATTGTTGCGCGCTTTACCATGGAATATCCTCCTCGTACTCAACTCAGGTGTTTACCATTTTTTTTGTTTACAAAATTGGCCCTTGGACCAATCCTATTAATGACCGATTAATGTTTCGATTAACGATGATTAATGTCTCGATGAATGATGATTAATGTTTCGATTAACGATGATTAATGTGAAAACAAAAGTCAGATTCATGCAATAGTCTCACTACCGTGACCCTGTGAATGTGAAATACGCATAGTTCTCTTTTTTGTTTTACGTCGCGCCTTTTCGCGACCTTTTGTTATTGACCTGTTACTTTGCCAGCTGGCGGGCGCAGGAGGCAAGACGGCGCTATGAGGGCTATAAAAGACCAGCACCGTCAGCGGGCCTCGTTGGTCTCAACTGACGGTGCAAAGGTAGGCGAATCTTTCAACGCCGCCAAGGAAAATGGGCTCGGGTGAAAGGAAGTGAAAGAAAAAGTGAAAGTAAGGCCATTTTTCACCCCTTTTTGGCCCTTTTGGTGAAAGTTTGGTGAAAGTTGGTGAAAGTTTGGTGAAAGTTTGGTGAAAACCTTTGTGAGAATTCGCCGAGAGGGTGGTGGACTTTTGAAGAGAGTTCACTGAAGTTTGCCAAAAAAACAGGATGCCACCCCTGCGCCTCCCGCCTTGGACCCACAAACAGCACACCAGCGCGACATCGATTCACAGGGCATCATACAGTCTGGTCATTATGTCATCATGTCATCATGCCGTAATGTCATCATGCCGTTAAGGATTTTACAGGAAAACGCTGTGTGTTGGCTCAAAGAAATAGTATAAAATATTTATATTATATACTATTTCTTTGACTTCTCATATCCCTTTTTTTCTTAACGGCATGATGACATGATGACATTACGGCATGATGACATTTTGCATCGTAGGCAAAACTTGCCAATCGGATGTGAGTCCAGCGCCAATCAGTTGTGATCCTTGTGCCAATCAGTTGTGATCCTTGCGCTACTCAGTTGCGAGCCTTGCGCTACAGGCTCATGGAGAGCTCCCTGAGGCCCGCTCTTACGACAACGACGAGGGATAAGCAACCATCGGCGTCGATGATAAGCAACCATCGGCAAGGTCTCCATTTTGTGGTCAAACCCTGCCTCGGGATCGTGTTGCCACAGTCGTAGAGTCAAGTGGGGTAAATAAATAGCCTTGCGATTCGGCGACAGTGCTTTGTGAACCATTATGAACTTGTATGGCTCAAAACTATTCTTTACTTTTGCAACATCATTACCTATCGTACTCTGAATGGCAACATCAGATGCGACCAACAAGTTATTACCTATTGCCTATGAGTAAAGTGTTTCAAGTATGGCCCAAGCGCATCAAGCGCTCCAATGGCACCGTCCTCACTCCCGATATGGAAGTGACGGTAACGACCTTGCAGCACACCACCACGCCATTCTACAATGGTGCCAAGGAGCTGCAAGAAGTCTATATGCGCATCTACGCCTTCGACTACAAGAAGGCGTGCTGCTATCCAAGTGATTTTGAATTTAGGAAGTTGGATTAAAAAAATATAATATGATTAAAGCAAACAAGCAAATTGTTGATGTCCTCAATAAACTTTTTGAAGAGGTTGCTCCTGTAGTAGTTGAAGAAGGCAAGAAAGCAATTGATGAGATTGTCCAGAACACCAAAGAGCAAGTCAATGAGTTCATCGAACAATTGAACACTGAAAAAGTGAAGAACGTTGATTTCAGAGAGGTTAAACTCTTGAATTCATCAAAGCTAATAACATTGGCTAAGGAAAATACTGTTGCTGGAGCTAATGAGGTTTATGTTTGGAAGAAAACTCATAAAGGCGGTATGTATATCAATTTGGCTTATGGTAAAGACCAAGAATTGTTGGAGAAAGACAAGAATAAGTTTATTATTCTGAAGGTTGATGCCTTAAGCACTGAGGTGCTAAATATGTTTGAAGAATCTGAATTGGTAATCTTAAAGTAATTATTATAGGGATGTTTGAAAGTATAATTGATGCAATTAAAGCAGCTTTTCGCTATATCGTTAATTTGGTTAGAAAAGTTATACGTGGTGTTTTGAACTTCGCTAGAGAGGTCGTAGATTGGTTTAGGTCTCTCAATTTGAATTCCCACGAGGATACTCCATTTATTGCAGATGCAAGTGAGTTTAAAGAAATGCTTAAAACTGCACCGAAGAAAGACGTTGGTATCTTTGAAGGTGTTTATAATGAGGAAGAAGATGAAATTGTTTCTCATAGATACCTTGATGCTGATAGTCTTGATGCAAGAACTAAGGAAATATTAGGAAAGGAACCATTGGTTGTATTGAGTTAATATCTTTAATTATGGCACGTATGAGTACACTTTTAATCGTTGGTGCTGTTACCGTAGCGGTAGGAGCAGGAGTTGTATACTATGGGTATAAGAAGGGTGTCTTTAAGAAGAAATCCAAGAACGTCAAACAGATTTGTAATCTGGAAATCAAGAAAATAGAGGGAGCTTTGTCTTTTACCGACGTTGTCGGTTGGTTCAAGAAACTATCGTTAGATTCCCAAAAAGATACACCGTTTGTGGCTTTGGCTGATAAGTTTGAAGAAATGTTCGCATCATATTTTAAAACTGAAAATATGATGGTTTATCCTCCGCTGCCAAATGACACTTTTAATAGACCTGACAATAAGCGTCTTTTATTGGGTGTCTATGACGAGAAGGCTAACGAGATAAACAAGGCTTTGTTGATTATAGCGGATGCCTTTGATGAAAAAACGTTAGAGGTTTTGGGTAATGAATCTTTAGTTGTTTTGAGCTAATATATGTGGTTAGAAGTTTTAGGACTATTATCAGGTGGAATCCTTGGAGCAGCGATTCTCTTGACAGTAGATTATTTCTTAACTGAAGACTCACTGGTTGAAAACGTTGAAGAGGAATATCCTGATGCGTTCAAATTACTCATTAAAGAGAAGAAAAAGAATGCTGTAAAAGTGGGTATCTTCGATGAAGATGATGAGCATATAGATGATATTGAGATAACATCAAGTAAAGGTGTAAGTAAAAGTCTTCACAAAGGACAGACCATTTATGTGTAAAACAAGATAGTAAGACGACAGAAATATATACCTTCTGTCGTCTTGCTTTAATAGATAATTATGAAGTTTTTAATAGATAAACAAACACTGTCTGCCGATCAACAGCTGTTTCTTGCTAATTTTGAATTGTCGGTCAAGCAATATATAGAATTGGTATTAAGGGATTATCCCACTTTAGGTGTTACTCCGAACTGGAGTGTTGTTGAACGAAAAGATAAATTCTTTATAATAGAAAGTAATGCTGGTTTTGATATAAAGGACAGCTTGTTTGTAAATAGTAAAATAGAAAGTTATATTAACACTAAGCTCTTTTTGGATTTTCCAGAATGTAGTTTGTTGCTTAAAATAAAGTATCGTATGCTTCCTCAAGAAAAAGAAAATATTGAAAAGGTGAACGGGGCTAATCAAGAAAAGAATGATGATGGTTTACCGACATTTCTTCCTCAGACACCTCGATATACTTTTGAGCAGATTATTTTGCCGAAAGAGACAAAGGATAGAATCTTGAGCGATTTAAATTCTATCAAATGTCAAGATCTGATCTATAATCAGTGGGGATTCTCAGATGTTGAGTCTAAACCAAAGAGCATTCTAAATTTCTTTGGCCCTCCAGGCACTGGTAAGACGATGTGTGCTCATGCTATTGCTAAAATGTTAGACAAGCCATTGTTGGCTCTCAATTATTCAGAGATTGAGTCTAAATATGTTGGCGATGCAGCTAAGAACTTAAAAAAAGCGTTCGACACAGCAAGCGAATTGGGAGCAGTTATGTTTTTTGATGAGGCGGATTCTTTCTTAGGTAAAAGGATAGAGAATGTAAGTCATGGTTCGGACCAAGCTTTGAATTCGTTACGAAGCCAGATGTTGATACTTTTGGAAGAGTTTGAAGGAGTAGTGTTGTTTGCGACAAATCTTGTGACCAATTTCGATAAGGCTTTTGAGTCAAGAATATTGGATCACATAAAGCTAGAGTTGCCAAACAAAGAGGCCAGAGCTGCAATTATAGACAAGATGCTTCCGTCAAAGATGCCATTGGACCATCGTTTCACTCAAGAGGAGCTATTGGAGGCAAGTGACTTGATAGATGGATTTGCTGGTAGAGAAATTAAAAATGCGATTTTGACGATGTTGCTGGACAAAGCAAGTTTAAATTTGGATAATCCTGTCTTTTCATTTGATGACCTTAAGAGTGCCTTGGCAAAAAAGAAAGAACAAATAGAGAAACTTAAAGCAGAAGAAAAGGAACGTCGAAAAGAGAAAATAGCTAAACGACTCCAAGATAAATTTGAAGAGGAGGCAGCTTATGAAAATAAAAAGCGTAATCTTCATAAAAAGAAAAGAAGAAGACGTTAGTTGAGGCCTTTTAGAAGTATCAGCATCATCAAAAAAAATTGCGATTATAGGAATACATAAAGACAAGAAGGTTAAAATATAATGTAAAGGATATGGAGTGCAAGGGAGATTGAAATAGGGTGAAAACTTTCAAGGCTCTTCGTTTGTTCTAATTAAGCTATAACTTTCGTGTCATTAGTTAACTATAAAACCATATTACCTATGGATAGAGGATTGTATAAATATGTTTGCAAAGATTGCGGACACGAATTTGTTGGAGTGGACATGGAGTTGAATTGTACGGCGGAATCAGCTCCTGTAAAATGCCCAAAGTGTGGCAGTTTGAATACTAGTGTTACGGGATCGTTGTTGTTTGATATGTGCAAGGAAGCATGCAAAGAATTCTTCCGAAACATGTGGAAACGCAAGAAGAGCAAATAAACAGCTAAAGTACGAGATAATATGAAGTTGACAATAAGCTATGCCGAGCTGCAGGAATATGTGGCCAGCCACTTTCACAAGACGGTCAATGTAGGCCATGTGGATGGGAAAACCGTGTCTGTCTCTTTGCCCATCAAGGTGTTTGGCTTTACGAAGTCTGTGAGCATAAACGTCGGGGTGGAGAAGATAGAGGGCACCGACCTGTACTTGTCGTATGACGGCAAGATGGGTATCGACTTACTTGTGTCGCCTGCCATCTCCTATGCCAAGCGGCTCGTGCCGGAGAAGGCTGGATGGGTGGAACAAAGGCCTGGCAACATCGTGAAACTGCGCCTTGGCGATCTCGACAAACTGCAGAAGGTGTTTGAAAAGGTGGCGCTGAGGACTATCCGCTTTGCTCCGGAGAGCATCGAGGCAGAAATCGCTTTGCTGTAGCTGCCTGGCGCTGATAGCGAAATATTGGTGTGGCGGGGGACTGAGGTCCTTCGCCATTTTGCTGCTGACGCCCAGTGATGGGCTCATGCTGTTTGCCCGCCCGCCGATCATCATCTTTCATTTCTTCTTCCGCTGCTTTCCCAATGCGCGCCGCGCAGCGATGGCTGTATGAGAGCCGCGTGTTGCACGCCAGCGGCGGCAAGGCTAACGCTCCATCATGTCATCATGCCGTAATGTCATCATGTCATCATGCCGTTAAGGATTTGTGGAATTGACGAAAGCGAACGCTCCATCATGCCGTAATGCCATCATGTCTGCCTAAAATTTAACCTTTTTAAGCACGGTTTCTTATCTCAAACTTTCCACATGTGGAAAGTTTTGCTTATCTTTGCATAAGATAAGCTGCACTCGGCAATTTGTAAGCAAGCTTACATTGCGCTCGTTTGCATTATCTTTGCATAAGATAAGCTGCACTCGGCAATTTGTGAACAAGTTCTCATTGCGCTCGTTTGCATTGTCTTTGTGCTATACAACAAAAGCTGATTGATATGGAGAACAAGAGTTTGGGAATGATAATACGCGAGGAGCGAAAAAAGAAGGGACTTACGCAAGCCCAGCTTGGTAAGCTCATTGGCCTGAAGGAGTCTCGCGTGTCAAAGATTGAGCATGGCGCGCCGATAACGCCAGAAGTGGCATCTTTCATACTCGGCAAGTTGGGGTCGGCATTGCAGATTCATGTTGTTGACAAAGTTGGTTTTAACCAAGAGGAAAGCGAATTTGTAGTGTCTGTTATCAACAACTTTGCCGATGAGAAGAAGATCCCTCTTACTCAGGCTTACAGCTACATAGTGACTTTCAAGGGGATGGACTTCCTGCGTCAATACCAAGACATTGAGAAGACCCTCAGCAATCATGAGATTGTCAATGATGTGTCACGTGTATGTGCAAATAATGGTGGTCGTCTATGATACTCTATCACGGCAGTAACCAGTTGATAACCAAAATAGACTTGTCGAAGAGCAAGAACTTCAAAGACTTTGGTCGTGGCTTCTATCTGACTAAGGATTATGCGCGTGCAGTCGCCATGGCTCAAAGAACGACTGCCATTATGGGCGATGGGAGTCCGGAAGTGTCACCGTTCATCTTCAACCCATCAAGATGCCCCAGCGATGTTAGAATAAAGAAATTTGATGGTAGGACTGCGGAATGGGCTCTCTTTGTACTAAAGAACAGGGAAAAGGACCATCTTCATACCTACAAGCATAACTATGACATTGTCATCGGTCCTGTTGCAGACTCACGTGTAGATGCCATTTTACAGGAGTATCGTAGGAGTTATGGCAATGCATACGGCAATAGTGCAAATCTCGTCAAGTTGGCAAAACTACTGAAATATCCCGGCCCAGAGTACATTTAATACTGCTTTTGTACAGAAAAAGGAATTAAACAATTAATACTAGACCTATGATTACAGATAAACTTGAAATAGAGAAATTGCTGTCAAGGCTGACAACTTACATTGCCAATAAGCTGCATCTGTCGACCATAGCTGCAGTCGGCGCGGTATGCATGTCAAAAGTAGCTAATGAATTGGCAGGTGGAAAAATGCCAGAAGGAACCACCTTTGAAGAATTATCGGAGAGATTACTCAAAGAAGTAACGATGGCGAGATAATAGGACGTTTGGATTTCTTGGTGTAAGCGTATCAGTCGATACGCTATTCTCGGTACCGCTTTTTGTACCTCCTGCCTGGTACTGGAGTTTCACTTATCTGGTACTGGAGTGTTAGTGTGCTTGGACTATAGTGTCACTTGCGTTCTACTGGATAGGTACTCAGCATTCTTTTCTTTTCTACATTTTATAGGGATTGTTTGGCAAGGTCTTGTCAAAGAAGCAACTTGGATTGAGAGATATATTCAACTCAGCATCGTTAGGTATATTGAAATCCAATGATGCCTTTGTAAAGCTCACACAAGTGAAGCATGAGGAGGACGGAGACTACTATCCATTTGCTACTTCATTTCCCGCAGATTGTCCAATGCGTATAGCGGAATGATGGTTATATGGCGCTCGGCATTGTCTGCTTGCGGGTCGGTGTAGGTGAATTCTCCGAAATTTTCAAATGAACAACGGATAGCTTCTGTAAGGCGTTTCTCTCTCATGAATTGCCATAGGCTCTTCATGCCACCCTGTGTGCCTGATTTTATTTCTATAGGTGTGACTTTGAGATGAAATGTGTCAAGATAGTCTATCTCGGCTATACTATTCCCACTTTTCTCCCAATAGAACATCTTTTGTCGCTGCACACATGGTTTGTTGCGCAAGAGTTCAAGGCCTGCCACCATCTCAACCAAGCCCCCCTTGTTGACAAGATCTTGTGGACTGCCAGTCATGATTAGCTCCACAAGGTGCTGCGCAAGATTTCCTTCAAGTTGCAAAACAGAAAGAAGAAGTCCGGAGTCAAGCAACAGAATCTTCATGTTTTTCTCGTTCGCTTCTGCATCAAGTGGAATGCCATTCCCCGAGGTGGCGATGACGGGAATGACGAGGCCGGCAAGTGTCAGAAGTCGGACTGCTTCTCTGATTTGTGAACTTCTGTAGTCCGCGGAAATCTGCTTGAATGTGATTTTTTCTCCTGGCTGATGGCAGATGCCGTGCAGCGTTGTCCTTAGCAGGTCAGGAGAGACTCTTTTCTTGTATTTGCTAAAGTCGTCCTCGTATGTCAAGATAATATCTTCTTGTATATGACTACATTGGTTGAAGTTGTGTGTCTTTATCCATGCCAGCACAGCCTCGGGCATTCCACCTACCAAAAGGTATATGCGAAAATATTCTATTAGTTTTTCGTGAAAAGCTGCATCCAAGGGATGCTGGCTGTCAGCTTGCTTTTTCATGCTTATCAATCCGTTTTCATTGTTCGCATTCAAAAACTCATCAAATGTCATCGGATACATGAACAAAGTATGTATGCGCCCTACACCAAATGTAGGTAGCTCTTGAAGCGTGAACTCCAGTAAAGATCCAGCTGCAATGACATGTAGCCCAGGATAGTCTTCTTTGAAGAAGCGCAATGCCATTATTGCTTCTGGACATTCTTGTATCTCGTCAAGAAACAGAAGCGTTTTGCCTTCTTCTATTGGAACGTTGATATATATTGCAATCTTTTGGACAATCAAGCGTATGTCAATATCTCCTTGGAAGAATGTTTTGACAGTTTTGTGACGTTCAAAGTTTACCTCAGCAAAAAACTGGAATTCTTTTCCAAAATGTCTTACTGCAGAGGACTTGCCTACTTGTCGGGCACCTCTAAGCAAGAGTGGTTTTCTCATCGGATTGTCCTTCCACTCCAAGAGTTCTACGTCTATATTTCTTTGTATATATTCTTGCATGGCGAGAAGTGATTAAAAATCAGGTGCAAAGATAAGATAATTGCTCAAATCCGACAAATAATTCGCAGGAATTTTGCTCAATTCCGACAAATAATCTGCTTCAAAATGCTCAATTCCGACAAATAACGTGGTCTGATGCAGGTTTTGTTTCAGCCTCTTTTTACTTTTCTTTCCAGTGGTGACACTCTTTGGCACAGCTGGTGTGTAACTTTGCCGACGTAAACAAGAATCTCAGCATGGATATAGGAGAAAGGGATAGAGACAGCAAGCGCCTGCAGGCCGTGAACCATCATGGACTTGCTGGGGGCGGAACTTGTCAGTATCTTTGCCTCACCCTATACCCATCCAAACGATAGTATTGATATGGAAAATCGAGAAATTTACAAAGCCATCAAGTCGATTGCCGACGAATTGTGCAGCGACGGCAAGACGTTTCTGCGGGCCGATCTGGCCTATGAACTAAAGAAGTATGGCGTCGCGGGCGACTCTTCCGAGGTGGGGAGCCTGGTCTATGACGCGTATTGCTTCTACGGAAACGACAGCAATATCAGCATCGCTTTCGTGACGAACAATGCGCGCACGACGATCGTGGCCGACTACAAGTTGAACCATTGTCTTGAGCAGGGAGACATGGGCGACGCGTTGGCTATAGCCGAGAACGAACTGCAGGCGACGGAACACTCCTTGGACAAGCTGCAGGACATGATAGCCCTCAACCTGGGCGCCGCCTTGGTCAAGGGCTCGTCGAAGGCGACGGACTGGCTGACAGGGACGAGCGGCGTGAAAGAGGTGAGAGGCAAGGCCTCGGTGATGTTCGACAGATATGCGAAACTGGTGGAGGCCTACCGCTATGCCGGCGACAGCGTGCGCGCCAATATCAGCGACTTCACCTCGCTGCGCAGCGACATCGAGGCTACCTACCGCGAGTATGCGCTCCGGCTCATAGACCTCTACGGAGACTCCATCAAGATGGTGTCGCCCGAACTCTTCGATTTCAACCAAGTGGAATGGCTCGACGTGGACCAAATGCTGCGGCAAATAGAGTTGGAGTATAGCAAGATACAAGACAAGTGTGGCGTGCTGATCGCCGAGATAGCAGACAGTTTTCGCACCTCGCTGCAAGGGTCCATGAGTGCCTACAGATCGGCCGCGGGCAGCAGCAAGACGCTCGGACTCGCCATGGCAGGACTGGGGATGCTCGACCACTATATGGTCTCCAGCGAGAAGGCCAACCGGCTGCGCGGCGACCTGCAGCAGTTGCAGACCAGCGTGAAGCATGACGCCACACGCATCAAGGCCGACATGGGGCGTCTGACCGTGATCTACAAGACGCTCAACGACATCGTCATACCGAAGTCGAACGTCTATCTGCGCTTTGCCTCGCAGTTGATGGACTCCGACTTCCGCTCGATGACGGACGCCCTGTATGGCGAGGCCAGCGTGCGCCCGCTCGAAGAGGAGCGCAGGGAACTGCTCCGCCAGATGAGGTCTGCCGAGATGGAGATGAACGACCATCTGCAGAACATCGACGTGTATCAGTCGCTGGTCGGCGAGCTCACCACCACGCTGGAGGCGAAGCGCCCCAGCTATCAGGACGCCAAACGGCGCAAGCCCTCGAAGCCCTTCTTCCTGCTCAACTGGCTGACGCTGGGCACGGCCCGCCGCAACTACTATCGCAACTATTCGGAGTGGGACGCCGTCTGCACCCCGCTGATCAGGGAGTTTGACAATATGCAGGTGGATCTGAAACTCGACCGGGAGGAGCTCCTCTCGCACCAGGAGGCGGCAAAGGCCACGAAGAGCGAGCACGCCCGCCTGGCGGCCCGCCTGGACGCCGTGTCGCGCGAGATAAGAAGCAAGGTCGTCTGCTCTGACGAGCTGAAACTCAATATGCTGAAGCATCTCCGCGACGTGGTGGCGATGCTGAAGCTGGGCCGAGAGATTGCCGAGAGCAGGCTGGACGAGAAGTTGCTGCGCAGCGTGGACATTACCGACTTCAAGGAGACTGCCAAGTTGCCGGCAGACGTAGAGCAAAATTTGTCGGAGTTTACCAATCTCCTGGCCGACCATCTGCATGCCGATCGCCACATGGCCGTCCGCTTGCTCGACGGGGTGGAGCAGGTGGCTGCCGACGTCGACAACAGACTGTATGGGCCAACATCTCGGCAAGAGGCTCAGCCGACGACCTATACCGACGAGGAGCTGGGCATGGTGGAGGCAAAGGCCGAGGAGGTGCTGCAGCGCGGCGTGGCCTTGCTGGACAGCGTGGCGCAACTCAAGTTGCAGCAACTCAACGGAAGAATCGCGGCAGCAGCCTACGACGAGCAGCTCGACCACTACAAGAAAATGTTCAAGGGCTATCTGGACCGGATCGACGACAAGAGCGCCTACCTGCGCCAGGTCTTCACTCGCATCAACTTGGCCGACAACGAGCAGGAGCGCAAGCAGGCGATGGAGATGCTCTCAGACCTCAGTGGATACACGCTGAGCATGCAAGACTTCAATGATTTTATGAACGGAAACAAGCAAATAGAATTGTAAGAGACTATGGAGAGTTCAAGAAGACAACGAGCCCAGAGCGACTTGGGGCTGAATTTTGAGCGAGAAGACTTCCGCCGCGAGGCAGCCCTTGCCAAAGAGCAGGAGCGCGTCGCAAAGAAAGAGGCCAAGCGCGAGAAGATGATGAACCGCTCGTCTTACCGGATCATGGTGAAGACGGCCAAGTATATGGACAAATATTATCTCGATCCGCTCATCGGACTCATTCCGGGAGGTGTCGGAGACGTGCTTTCGAGCTCCTTGGCCATGCCGTTCATCTACTACAGTCTGTGTGTGGTGAGGTCCATACCGCTGACGCTGGCAGTGATATACAACGTGCTGCTGGATGTCCTGATAGGAGCCATACCCTTTGTAGGCAACGTGCTGGACATATTCAAGCGGTCGTATTTGAACAACCTGAGATTGATCACGGGCTATATAGAAGACGACAAGGAGATCATCAGCAAAGTGAGAAAGAAAGCTTTGGCCACGGCTGTGCTCATCGCCATTGTATGCGCATTGCTTTGCCTTGTCGTGAAACTGGCCCTCATGGTGGCCACCTGGTTCTCATAGTTTTAACCACTATTCAGATGCTGCATCGCAAATCCCGTAAGCGATGCAGCATCTTTTTTCCCGCTTTTTTTACTTTTCTTCTCAGCTGCGACACGTTTTGGCATGGCTGATAAGTAACTTTGCCGACGTAAACAAAAAAACGACTGTGGCAGACTAAGGCTGGGACCGGCGGCATGAGGATTTCATCAGTGAACCATCATGGACTTGCAGGGATAAAAACTTCTCCATACCTTTGTCTTGCCAATTGGTCTAAAAACGAAATAGCTATGTTAAGAGGATGGAGTAAATTTGTCTGCAACGAATGCGGACACAAGTTTGTGGGCATGGACTTCGAATACCAATGCACGGCCCTGTCAGCGCCGCTGAAATGTCCGGCCTGTGGCAGCTGGCACACCCGTCCTGCCTGGTCGTGGTGGCAGAAATGGGTGTACAAGGAGATTTGGAAGATCCAGGATGAGTATCGAAACAAAACAGAAGAGCAATAATATATGAAAGACGGAGTATTCTTTCGTCCTTTCGTCGGAGCGTCATACGCTGGCGGAGGACTGTTTGGCAAGCGCATCATGGTGCTTGGCGAGAGCCACTACTGCGACGAGGGCTGCGCCGACTGCGGCAACTGCCTGCGCCATCGGGAGTGCATGGAGTTTACCAGCGGCGTAGTGGAGCAATATCTCGACCGGGGCGTGGAGCGGCAGAGGTGGATGCAGACTTTGCTGAAGTTTGAGCGTTCGCTCGTGGGCTGCGAGACCGATCAGGCGCAGAGTCAGCGGATATGGCAGTCGGTGGTGTTCTACAATTATCTGCAAGTGGCCATGGGCGGCCCGCGCGAGGCTGGCACCGCCGCGCAATACCGCCAGGCCGGCGAGGCCCTTTTCGATGTGATGGAAAAATACCAGCCCGAATGCCTCATCGTATGGGGCAACCGCCTGTGGGACAAACTGCCCGGCGAGCGTTGGACTGATGGGGAGGACATCGTCGTGGACGGCTGTCGCACAGCCACGGGTACCTACTCCTTGGCAAGCGGCAGGACGGTGAGGGCGATGGCGGTAAACCATCCCTCGGTGGGCTACTCGTGGGACTACTGGCATCGGGTGATAGCAAACTTCTTGAAATAGTGGGCCACAGGGTATGGACAAGCGAATGAGATTCTTCGCCTGGCTGATAGGCCAGCTCGAACGCAGGCGCATGACGTATGAGGAGATAGCTGCCGCATGGCTGGAGGCTGCGGCCAACGCTCAAGGCAAGTCGCTGGAAAAGCGCACGTTTCACCGCCATCGCGACGAAATAGAGCAGATGTTTGGCATCAAGGTGGAGTGTAGCGGCAGGAGCGGCGGCTATCGCTACTATCTGAAGAAAGACAGCGTGAAGTGTGACGATGTCACGGAGTGGCTGCTCAGTTCCCTGCGGCTGGCCTCGCTGGGCGATATGCTGCAATACCACACCAAGGTGATGCTCGACCCTGCGCCACGCAACTCGGAATTGCTCGACGACATCCTCAGAGCCATCGACAAGCAATATCGGCTGAGGTTTGACTACACCACGGCCTACGGGGTGGAGACGTCCGTTGCCTTGACGCCCGCTTTTGTGAGGTTCTTCAAGCAGCGTTGGTACGTCGTCGGCGTGAACGAGAAAGAGCAGGTGCGCTGCCTGCCGTTCGACCGCATCTCCTTGATGTATGAGGAGTGCACAAAGCGTCCTCTGTCGCCCAAACTGAAGCAGATGCTCACGCCCGACAACTACTACGATGGTTGCTTCGGCATCATGCGCATGGAGGACGAGCCGATAGAGAACGTGCGCCTGCGCGTGTTCTATCCCGAGTACAACTACCTTGAGGAGGTGCCGCTGCACGAGAGCCAGCAGAAGGTGGGCCAATCGGCCGACGGCCTCTACCGCGAGTATACGCTCCGTGTGCGCCCCACCCGCGATTTTCTGCAGGAACTGCTATGGCACGGACGCAACCTGATGGTGTTGAAGCCGGAAAGTCTTCGGCAGAAGATGATAGCCATCCTGCAAGACATGACCAAGAGCTACGAGACGGGCGAGTGTACGAACGGGGAGTGAGCATGCCTTTTCCCACTCGGGCCTCCCTCCTCGTGCCTCCTTTCTCCTCGTGCTTCCTTCTCCTTTAGGTCTTCTCCCTTAGGTCTTTTCTCCTTCGGGCCTCCCTTCTCCAGGTCATCGACTATCGTCTATCCCATAGATGGTAGTCGATGACCTGGTTGTCTTCTTGGCGAGCCGCCTGGTGGTCTTCTGTCTGCTCCCTGCCTTCGGCTTCCTCTGCATCCTGGTGGCTGCGCACGAAGAGCGAGACTGCCACCATTGCGGCCAGGGCCATGACGAGCGCGGCAAGTTTTCATATTTTGTTCTTTGATCGTCTTTGCAGTGTAAAGGCTGGTGCTTTTGTTGGATGTTCCAACGGGGCGTCCCCTTCTTCCTGCCGTTATGAGCCTTTTCTATGCTTGCCGTGTCAGCATGGCGAGGAGGATGGACTGTGGCGCGTTGCTACACTCCCTGCCGACTGTTGCAGGGTCTTAGCGCGAGCCGCCAACGGCAGTCCCTTCCCTTGCCAGTCGGCACGACTTTTATTCCGCTTGTCTTGTAGTCCATACTGGCACGTTGTGAGTATGAATAGCCAGATGCAAAGTTATGAGTTTTTCTTGAAAAAACTGCGGGAATAACTGAAAAAGAATGCTCCGATTTTGTTTTTTATTGCACTTTTTGCATCGCCGCACGGCCATGGGTGCAAACTGGGCTTTACCCCCCCCGAGAGCCCCGTTTTTGCTGGTTGATTGGAGAGGCTTCCAGGGTGGGTGCGAGAGGCGAGGGCGTTGTCTTGCCGTCTCGTGGCGTGTTCCGCTACCTTGCCGAAGGTTGCTGATGACCACACTTAGTGATAACTAAAGGTCGCGCTGGATTGTTTGTTTCCTCTGCGTGCTGGCCAGTGGCTATTCGTAGTTGTCCACGGGCGTGGAGCCCATGTTCACGGTGAGCGTGCCGCCCTGGGCGAAGCGTTGGAAGGGGATGCGTGGAGTGGTCAGTCGCGTGCCGTCGAGGGAGAAGCGCTGCACGTACTCGTTGTGGCGGCTGTTGTCCACGGCCTGGATGACAAACTGGCCTCCGGGGTAGTAGCGCGGGTGCAACTGGATGGTCACGCGGTCGAAGATTGTGCTGCCCAGGCCCAGCGAGGGCTGGAGGTCGTCGAGTCCCTTCACGTCGAAGAGGCCGATGGAGGAGACGGCGTACCAGGCCCCCAGCATTCCCTGGTCCTCGTCCTGTCCGTAGCCGTAGCCGTGGATGCCGTCCGTACCATAGAACTCGTTGAGGATGGCGCGCACCCAGTGTTGCGTCCTCGACGGGCGTCCCGACTCATTGAAGAGCCAAGAGATGTGGAGCGAGGGCTCGTTGCCCTGGTTGTAGAGCGTGCGCAGTCCGGCAAAGGCCTCCACCTCCGTGCCTCCGCTGAAGATGCGTCGCTGCGAGAGTGTGAAGATGCTGTCGAGGCGCGCGTTGAAGACCTCGGTCCCCACCTTGGCAATCATCGCCTGCGGGTCGTGGGGCACGTAGAAAGTGTATTGCCACGCGTTGCCCTCCTGGAATCCGCGCCACACCTCCAGCGGGTCGAAGTTTTCGACGAAGGTGCCGTCGTCGTAGCGCGGCCGCACGAAGTTGCACGTCGAGTCGTAGAGGTTCTCCCAGCCGTGCGACAGGCCCATCAGTCGATCGTAGTCGGTCTCTTTGCCCAAGGCCCGGGCCAGCTGCGCCACGGCGTAGGCACTGTAGCTATACTCCATCGTGTGGGACGCCGAGAAGTTGTAGAGTCCCCCATCTGCGGCATGAACGTGGGGCACGTAGCCCAGGCGCAGGAAGTCCTTGGTGTCGGCCTTGCCAGCTCCCCGCGGGCGGTCCTCCCATCCTAGTTCGTTCTTCAGGCAGGCCTCGTAGGCCAGCGGCAGGTCGAAGTCGCGTATGCCCGCCATATAGGCCGCCACGATCATGTTGCTCAGTTGATTAGTGCCCACGCCCGAGACGAAGCGGCTGCAGGCCGGTCCGTCGGCCAGCCAGCCACAGTCCTTGTAGACCTGCAGGTGGCTGCTGATATAGTCGCTCATGTGGTCGGGATAGGCCATCACCCAGAGCTGCGTCAGTCCCCACTGTGCGCCCCACATGGCGTCGGTGTTGTAGAGGTTGAAGGCCGGACGCCCCTCCTTCGTCGGCAGGTGGCCCACCGTGCCGTCGTGCTTCGGATAGTCGCCGGAGACGTCGCTGCAGACGCCGCGACCCAGCAGCGCATGGTAGAGGCCCGTGTAGAACTTCACTTTGTCCTCCCTGCGGTCTGTCTCGACGCGGATGCGCCCCAGCATCTCTTCCCATTGGCGCGCCGACTCTTCCCTGGCCTCGTCGAAGGTCAGCGTCCGCGCCTCGGCCAGCCGATTCTGCCGTGCGTTCTCCACGGAGGTGTAGGAGATGCCCACCTTCACCGTTACCTGCTCGCCCTCCTTCGTGGCGAAGGAGAGGTAGGCTCCCGCGCCCTCGCCGCGCGCCTCTCTCACCTGCCGATGGATGGTGGCGTCGTGGAAGGTGCCCCAGCGCTTCGGTCGCTTGCTGGTCGAGGCCGAGAAATAGATAGGCACGGTCGCCCCAGGCTGGTAAGCCTTGACGTATTCAGGATAGGTGACGACGTAGCCCTCGATTGTGCCGTCGTCGAGGATGCGCACCTCGGCGTCCTTCACGGCGCCGCTTTCTCCCATACGGTGGCCGATGTCGAAGATGAGGTGGCTCTCCTGCGATTTGGGGAATGTGTAGCGCTGCAGGGCGACGCGCTGCGTGGCCGTCATCTCGGCGCGGATGCCATAGTCCTGCAGCAGGACGCTGTAGTAGCCCGCCGTCGCTACCTCGTCGTCGTGGCTGAAGTGGGAGCGGTAGCCCTTTTGTATGCCCGCCTCCGTGGTGTCTCCGGGCACGGTGATGAGGCGCCCCGTGGTGGCCATGACGCTGATGCCGCCCACCTGGAACTCATGGGTGCAGGGAAAACTCTCGATTGATTGGTCGCGATAGTCGTAGCCCGTGGCCTGCCAGCCGTCCACGTTGCCGTAGTGGCCGTTGGTGGAGGGTCCGGGTTTGGCCATGCCGAAGGGCAGCGCGCCCGGCGCGAAGTGGAAGTAGCGACAGTGGGCCGTGCCGATGCGCGGCTCCACATATTGTCTCAGACCGTCTTGGCTCTGCGCCAGGACCGACGTGGAGAGAGCCCATAACGCGGTGGCGAGCAGGGCGAGGAGGAAGATACGTTTCATCTATTTGGTGGTGTCGTTGATTGGTGATGGTTGAAATTGACGTTGCAAAAGTAGCAAAAAAGGACTGATTGCGCAAATGATGCTAAAGAAAAAAGTAAGTAAGAGAGACGATAAAAGATGAGGAAAAATAGCATAGTAAACGTTTAAACGTGTTTTTGAAGAAAAAAGACCGCCCACAGCGTGTTGGTATGAAGAAAAATGACTAACTTTGCAAGAGAAGCCAGCCCTCATGGCACGCGCTTCCCAACAAACAATTATACCTGAACGTTATGCAGAAATACGCTGAATACATCAAGGAGATAGAGATCGACTCGCTCTGGAGCGGCAAGAAGCACGTCTGCTGGGAGTTGCACCGACAGGTCAACATCCTGAGCGGCATCAACGGTGTGGGAAAGAGTACCATCCTCAACAAGGTGGTGCGGAGCCTGGCCCGTGGCGGCGAGTTGCCGAGCCATCCCGTCAAGGGGGTCCGCCTGCGTGTGGCGCCTGAGGAAGCACGCTGGGTACGTTTCGACATCATCCGCTCTTTCGACCGCCCGCTGATGAGTACGGAGATAACGGACAAGATCGACGCCTCCCTCGTCACCGAACTCGACTGGCAGATCTACAAACTGCAGCGGAAGTATCTCGACTACCAGGTCAATATCGGCAACCGCATGATCCAGGCCCTGCAGAAGGCCACACCCGAGGCTGCCGAGGAGGCCCAGCGCATCAGCCAACCGAAGCGGAAGTTCCAGGATCTCATCGACGACCTCTTCTCCGAGACAGGCAAGAAGATCGTGCGCACGGAGAATGAAATTCGCTTCGAACAGATCGGCGAGACGCTCATGCCTTATCAACTCTCCAGCGGCGAGAAGCAAATGCTGGTCATCCTGCTTACCGTGCTCATCGAGGACGGGCAAAACTACGTGCTCTTCATGGACGAGCCCGAGGTGAGCCTCCACGTCGAATGGCAGAAGCGGCTCATCGACCTGATACTCGAACTCAACTCCAATGTACAGATCATCCTCACCACCCATAGTCCCGCTGTCATCATGAACGGCTGGCTCGACAACGTGACGGAGGTGTCGGAGATAACGGAGGATGAATAATAGGGAAGGCTGCGATATGGCAAAACGGCTGAAAGACAATATCACCTCCGACTACGTCACTGCCTCCAACCGCCTCAACGGGCGCAAGGCGAGGCGCAGGATCGTGGCCTACGTTGAGGCCTACGACGATGTCTTCTTCTGGCGCATGGTGCTTGCCCGCTACGAGAACGAGCATCGCTACTTCGAGGTGATGCTACCCACGCGCAAAAAACTCTCGCGCGGCAAGAAGTCGGTGCTGACGAGCCTGCTGCTCCACGGCACGGGCAAGGACATGCTGGCCTGCGTCGATGCCGACTATGACTACCTCCTCCAGGGGCGGACGGAGGACTCGAAACAGGTCTGCGACAATCCCTACGTCCTCCACACCTACGTCTATGCGATAGAAAACTACCAGTGCTACGGACCGAGCCTCCACGATATGTGTGTCTCTGTGACCCTCAACGACCGCAAGACCTTCGACTTCGACGCCTTCCTGCGTCGCTACAGTCAGATCATCTACCCCCTCTTTCTGTGGAACATCTTCTTCTATCGGAGGAGGAAGAACAACCTCTTCACCATCGCCGACTTCAACAATGTCGTGGCTCTCGGCGCCTTTTCTACGGGCAAGGCCTCCGTCCTGCTTGACAACCTGCAGCGCAAGGTCAACCGCAAGCTCGCTGCCCTGCGCAAGGGCAATCCGGGGACGAAGGAGAAGCTCGGTGAATTGTCGCGCGACCTGTGCCGACTGGGTGTCACGCCCGAGACCACCTATCTCTACATCCAGGGCCATCATCTCTTCGACGGTGTCGTTGTGCCGATGATGCAGAAGGTCTGCGACCAGCTTATCCGCTCCCGTGAGAATGAGATCAACCGTCTGGCGGTCCACAACACGCAGCGCCTCAACGAGTTGTCCTGCTACGATCATAGCACGGTCGATATTGTGCCGACGCTCCGCCGCAACATGGGCTTCATGCAGTCGGAGCCCTACCGTCGCCTGCTCTCCGATGTGGAGCGTTGTCTGAAACTGGGAGAAGTCAAGGTCAAGCCCGCCAAGCACGAGGACAACCCCGCCGAGGTCAAGCCCGCCCCCACCAAGGTAGAGACTAAGCCTGCAGAGGAAAGGTCCGAGACTACCGAGGTAAACCTCGCCGAGGACAAAAGCCAGCCCGTTGAGGCTGAGAATGCGAAGAGGAGTTGGGACAATAACAAGCGATGAGCAAAACAACCCAGTCGCTCCATTTATCGGATGAACCAAAAGAAAAACAAGGAAAAGTTTGGCCCACTAAGCTAAAAACCGTATCTTTGTGCCAATGAAAAAGCAAGGAATCAATCCCGTCAATTGGAGCAAGAATATCATCATCGTTGATGCTGATTTCGTCGATCACGTCGTCTTCGACCTGATAGTCAACTTTGAACGCATGTTGGGACGTCGTATCCCCCAGGCCGACCTCAGCCAATGGCTGGTGGACGTCGCCCTCGATGGACGCCTTCGCCCGGGCGACCACGAGACCCAGGTCGTGTTGCTCCACGACCGCAAGACCCCGAAGCTCCTCCATTTCTCCCCCGCCGACTATGAGTCCGAACTCGACGGCAAGGCCTTCCGCTCAGAACAGTTGGGCGAGTTTATCATCAACTGCATCGCCACGGGCGAGGAGGGACAGGCGAAAGGTCCCGTGCTGACCGACTTGGTCCGCCTCTTGCTCTCGGAAGAGGAAGTGACGCGCCTGATGATAGTCCCCGATGGCAGTGACTCCTCGCTCTGGCAGGAGTTGCGCCATGCCCTCCGCGATGTCGATGACGAGAAGAAGCACGTCACGCTCTTCACCATGCAGCCCACACAGACTGCCGGCTGCCGCGAGGAGATGCTCGGATTCTCCCTCATGGACGCCCTCGCTATCACCCAGGCAGAGATAGACCAAAAGATGAAATAACAAGATAAAACGAAACATAGAATGAGCAGAGTATTAATGATCGGCGCGGGTGGCGTGGCTACCGTCGCCGCCTTCAAGATTGCGCAGAACACGGACGTCTTCACCGAGATGATGATCGCAAGCCACCATGTGGAGAAATGCGACCGACTCGTGAAGGCCATCCACGACAAAGGCTACAAGATGGACATCCAGACGGCCGAGGTCGATGCCGACGACGTGGAGCAGTTGAAGACCCTTATGTCGAGCTACAAGCCCGAATTGGTCATCAACCTCGCCCTGCCGTATCAGGACCTCACCATCATGGAGGCCTGTCTGGCCTGCGGCTGCAACTACCTCGACACCGCCAACTATGAGCCCAAGGACGAGGCCCACTTCGAGTACAGTTGGCAGTGGGCCTACCGTGAGCGCTTCGAGCAGGCGGGCCTCACCGCCATCCTCGGTTGTGGTTTCGACCCGGGTGTCTGCAGTATCTTCACGGCCTATGCAGCCAAACACTACTTCGACGAGATCCACTACCTTGATATCGTCGATTGCAACGCTGGAGACCATCACAAGGCCTTTGCCACCAACTTCAATCCGGAGATCAACATCCGCGAGATCACGCAGAAGGGCCTCTACTACGAGGATGGCAAATGGCTTGAGACAGACCCGCTGGCCGTCCACAAGACGCTCAACTATCCCAACGTGGGACCGCGCGAGAGCTACCTCATGCACCACGAGGAGCTGGAGAGCCTTGTGCTCAATTTCCCGACCATCAAGCGCGGTCGCTTCTGGATGACCTTCGGACAGCAGTATCTCACCTATCTCGACTGCATCATGAACCTTGGTATGGGACGCATCGACGAGGTCACCTACGAGGCACCGCTCGCCGACGACCCGACGAAGAAGGTGAAGGTCAACATCGTGCCGCTGCAGTTCCTCAAGGCCGTCCTCCCCAATCCGCAGGACCTCGGCGAGAACTACGAGGGCGAGACTTCCATCGGATGCCGTATCCGTGGCATCAAGGACGGCAAGGAGCACACCTACTACGTCTATAACAACTGCAAGCATCAGGAGGCCTACAAGGAGACGGGTATGCAGGGCGTGAGCTACACGACGGGCGTCCCGGCCATGATCGGTGCGAAACTCTTCTTGGAGGGCGTCTGGAAGAAGCCGGGCGTGCACAACGTGGAGGAGTTCGATCCGGATCCCTTCATGGAGCTGCTCAACACGCAGGGACTGCCCTGGCATGAGGAGTTTGACAAGGACTTGGAGTTGTAATCATCCCTTTTCTCTCCCCCTGCTTCGCCGAAGACCCTCCGTGGCTTCCGGTCAAGCAGGGGAGGAGGGAGGTTTAGCAAGATAACACATAGAAAAAAATATGGCAAAGAAAGAAGATGCCGCGCAGGACCCGAAGGCCGACAAGATGAAGGCCCTTCAGGCAGCGATGGCCAAGATAGAGAAAGATTTCGGCAAGGGTTCCATCATGCGCATGGGCGATGAGCATGTGGAGCCCGTCGATGTGATCCCCACGGGCAGCATTGGCCTCAATGCAGCCCTGGGCGTGGGCGGCTATCCCCGTGGCCGTATCATCGAGATCTACGGACCAGAGTCTTCTGGTAAGACGACGCTCGCCATCCACGCCATTGCCGAGGCACAGAAGATGGGCGGTGTGGCCGCCTTTATCGATGCGGAGCACGCCTTCGACCGCTTCTATGCCCAGAAGTTGGGTGTAGATGTCGATAACCTCTGGATCTCGCAGCCCGACACGGGAGAGCAGGCCCTGGAGATCGCCGACCAGCTCATCCGCTCCTCCGCCATCGACATCCTGGTGGTGGACAGCGTGGCGGCCCTGACTCCGAAGAAGGAGATCGAGGGCGATATGGGCGATAGCAGCGTAGGACTCCAGGCGCGCCTGATGAGCCAGGCACTGCGCAAACTGACGGGTACGATCTCGAAGACCAACACCTGCTGCATCTTCATCAACCAGCTGCGCGAGAAGATTGGTGTGATGTTCGGCAGTCCCGAGACCACCACGGGTGGCAACGCCCTGAAGTTCTACTCCTCCGTCCGACTGGATATCCGCAGGATCTCCTCCATCAAGAATGGCGACCAGGTCATCGGCAACCAGGTCCGCGTCAAAGTGGTCAAGAACAAGGTGGCGCCGCCCTTCCGCAAGACGGAGTTCGACATCATGTTCGGTGAGGGCATTTCCAAGGCCGGTGAGATCATCGACTTGGGTGTGACCTACAATATCATCAAGAAGAGCGGTAGCTGGTTTAGTTACAAGGACACGCGCCTGGCGCAGGGCCGCGACGCCACAAAGCGACTGCTCCAGGACAATCCCGAACTCTGCGAGGAGTTGGAAGCGCTCATCATGCAGGCCATAACCAATCCTTCCGAGGAACAGAAGGTTGCAGCGAGCACAGCGTCCAAAACCAACGTCGGCGACAGTATCGAAGGCAGCGAGGCCTAATATAGAAAAGCCGCAGGCGGCTATGATATAGAAAAGGGGGATGGAAAGCAATTGCTTCCCATCCCCTTTTTCGGTCCCTGGCTCTCAGGCCAAAGAATTTATCTGTCAGCCTGGAAGAGCGGATCCTCCGGCATCACCATGATCGGCTTCTGCTGCTCGGCCTTGATGATCTCCTCGGAGCAGTACTTCTTGTTGACCACCAGGCGGAACATGAAGTTCTCAAACCACTCGTTGGTCATGATCAGGCAACCGCCCTGACCATAGCTGGCGCCCCAGCTGTTCTCCACCTTCCATTTCTTCGGCTGGCCGTTCTCGTCGAGATCGACGGCCACGAGCGTCATGGCGTGGGTGGAACCGCTATCGAAGGTGCTGATACGGTCGGCCTTGTCCATGGGGAAGGTTGTTCCGTAGAGCGATCCGTAGTCGTAGTTGTCCATGGCGAGGTAGCCGCGCTTGCGGTCGAGCTGCTTGCCTACGTCGTAGCTGGAGTACATCTTCGTGCTGTCCTTGAGTGAGGCGATGGCGAGCTTGGCAATCTCCTCCACGGGCAGGTTGAGATACTTCCAGTTGTGGCCGTCGTAGGTGTGGCGGTCATACTCCACCTCGTAGGTCTTCCAGTAGGGACGGCGCGGGTCGTTCATCACCATCACGAAGGTGCCGTTGAGCGGATGGCCCACGGTCTCGTCGTAGAACTCCTTCGGAGTGTACTTGCGGGGCTTGCCCACGGTCTTGCCGTTCTTGTCCTTGAAGGCGTAGGTAAACTCCTTCACCGGGTTGCCCAGCGAGACGGTCAGCATGTGATAGACCGTGCCGAGCATCTCGGTCTTGCGGGCCTGGATGTCGCGCTTCGACTTCTTGGCAGCCACCATCTTGCGCAGCTCCAAACCAAACTCGCGCAACTTCGAGGAGATCAGCTCCGCCATACGTGAGGTGTTCTCTGCGGAGTAGGGCTCTGGCATGGCCTCCATCGGCACGACACCATACTTCTCAGCCAGGTCGGCAGCACCACAGAACGTACCACCGTCGTTGAGCGGATTTTTGAAGAAGAACTGCACGCGCTGGTCGTCAATGGGTTTATCGGCGCAGTCGATCACGCCCTGCAGCATCAGGTTGGCCTTCTCCAGCTGGTCGTAGAAGGAAAGATAGACCTGACTGTACTCCACGCGGATACTGTCCTTGTGCAGACGGGCGAAGTTGGCACGCAGCACGTTGAGGCCCGAGAACAGCCAGCAGCGTCCCGAACTCTTCTGGTTGTGGATGCTCTGTGCGGGGGTCTCCACGCTGAAGTAGGTGTCCAAACGGCCCTGCTCCTTGAAGTTCAAGGCCAAGTCGTCGATCTTGTTGGTTGCCAGCGCATTGCTGATCACGCGGTCACTACTCTGAACGCCATTGCGCTCGATCTGTGTGAGCATCTCGCTGGAGATGCCGCCACCCTTAGTCGGCGTCTGCGCATGGCCCTGCATCGTGAGGCAGAGAAGAGCCGCCGCTAAAATTTGGTTCTTTCTCATACTTTGGTTGGTTGTTTCCCCGCCCCACATCAGCACTTGCCGATGGGGGCGGGGGGATAGATATTAGGATTTGCTATTTTATTGTATTTCTCAAAATCGTGTTGTTTCTCTCTCAAAGCCGTTAGGTCCCTTGAGCCTTTGGCCCCGAAGTCCTACTTCTCGAGGTCGTAGGCGTGCTTCGGGTAGTCGATGGTGTAGTGAAGACCGCGACTTTCCTTTCGCTCGATGGCCTGGCGCGTGATGAGGTAGCCGACGTTGATCATGTTGCGTAGCTCGCAGATGTCCTTCGTCGCCTTCACGCGTTTGAAGAGTGCTTCCGTCTCCTCATAGAGCAAGTCGAGGCGGTCCCATGCGCGTTTCAGTCGCAGGTCGGAGCGGACAATGCCGACATAGTTGGACATCACCTGTCCCACCTCCTTGATGCTTTGCGTGATGAGCACTTTCTCCTCGTTGGTCATCGTGCCCTCGTCGTTCCACTCCGGCACACGGTCGTTCCAGTCGTAGCCGTCCACCACCTGCAGGCTGTGCTTGGCTGCTGCGTCCGCATAGACCACGGCCTCTATCAGCGAGTTGCTGGCCAGTCGGTTGCCACCGTGCAGTCCCGTGCAGGAACACTCGCCCAGGGCATAGAGACGATGGATGGAACTCTCGCCGTTGAGATCCACCTTGATGCCGCCACACATATAGTGGGCCGCCGGGCGCACGGGGATCATCTCCTTCGTGATGTCAATGCCGATGCTGAGACACTTCTGGTAGATGTTGGGGAAGTGCTGGCGCGTCTCCTCCGGGTCCTTGTGGGTCACGTCGAGGCAGACATGGTCCAGGCCGTGCGTCTTCATCTCCTTGTCGATGGCCCGCGCTACGATGTCGCGGGGGGCCAGGGAGAGGCGCTCGTCATATTTCTCCATGAAGGTCTCACCTGTGGGCAATTTCAGAATGCCGCCGTAGCCACGCATAGCCTCGGTGATGAGGTAGGCCGGATGGGTCTCACCCGGATGGTAGAGCGACGTGGGGTGAAACTGTACGAACTCCATGTCCTTTACCGTGCCCTTGGCGCGATAGACCATGGCCTCGCCGTCGCCTGTGGCGATGATGGGATTGGTCGTCGTCTGATACACCGCTCCGCAACCGCCCGTACACATCAGCGTCACGCGGCTCAGATAGGTGTCCACCTTCTGGGTCTCCGGATTGAGCACGTAGGCTCCGTAGCATTCGATGTCGGGCGTGCGCCGCGTCACCTCAACGCCGAGGTGGTGCTGCGTGATGATCTCCACAGCGAAGTGGTTCTCCTTGATCTCGATGCGCGGATGGTTACGGCAGGCCTCCATCAGGGCGCGCTGGATCTCGGCGCCTGTGTCGTCGGCATGGTGCAGAATGCGAAACTCGCTGTGGCCGCCCTCGCGGTGGAGGTCAAAACTGCCGTCCTCCTTGCGGTCAAACTGGGTGCCCCATTCGACCAGCTCCTGGATCTGTGCCGGCGCATTGCGCACCACCTGCTCCACGGCTTTGCGGTCGGAGATGTAGTCACCTGCTATCATGGTGTCCTTGATGTGCTTGTCAAAGTCATCTACGGCGAGGTTCGTCACCGAAGCCACACCGCCCTGCGCGAACGAGGTGTTGGCCTCGTCGAGCGTCGTCTTGCAAATCATGCAAACCCTTCCCTTGTGCGCCTTGGCTATCTTCAAGGCATAGCTCATTCCGGCGATACCAGCGCCGATGATCAGGAAATCGTATTTATGAATCATTTCTAAGCAAACAGTTGTGCTCCCTATGGGGAGCGGAATAACGTTTCGCCCGCAAAATTACTCATTTATTGGCAGATGGGCGAATGTTTCTCCCGATTTTTGTGCTTAGTTCCTTTGTGACGGCAGGAAGTTGCATGTTTTTTGAGAATTTATCGCCCAAGGCAAGGTGTAGATCTATTTTTCTTGGATCGAAATGGGAGTGGCTCCCCATTTTTTTCGTACCTTTGCAGTCGACTATGACAAGAGTATTTCATCATCGACTCACGCCGGGCGAACTGTGCGGCATCCTGCTCCTCGCCCTTGCCTCGCTCTATTGCTTTTGGTTCGGCACGTGGCCCATGGCTGTGCTTGGTGCGCTGCTTGTGGCCGTGGCCGTGCGGGGCATCGACCGTGGCATCCATACCGACTATGTCCTCGACGACGACCAACTGACCACGCAGAGCGGCAGAATAGGGCGCCAACGGGGACAGGCCATCCCATTGCAGACCATCACGGCACTTCGCCGTATGCCCCGCCACCTGCTCACGGGCAGCTATGTGATGGTGGAGTATGGCGACCACAACATCAGTATCTTCACCCCGGAGAACGAAGCCTCGTTTGTCGAGGCAGTCGGCAAGCGTGTCTCTCTTGCCAAGAACACTTGCAAAGAAAAAGAAACAGAATCTTAATCTTAAAAACCTACAAAACAATGACAAGTATTCGTAGAAAACTTTTCTTCCTTTTGGCCGCCCTGCTGGCTCTGCCCATGCAGGCGCAGGTCAATCTCGTCTATGTTGATAGTGCCCGTGTGGCTCGTCTCCTGGCCGAGGACGCCGGGCTGGTGGCAGCACCCGTTGTCGAAGTGGCCGACACCGACACGGTTCCTTTGGCGGACCGTCCCGTCGTAGCCGATGGCGCCGATTTCGACCGCCTTTGGACCGACAGTTTTGCCAGCCGCATGGCCGCCATCATCGAGGATCCACTGCTTCAAAGCACCCAAATGGCGGTGATGGTCTGGGACCTCAGTGCCGATCTGTGTGTCTATCGCTTCAACGAGGCCCAGCGGATGCGCCCGGCCTCCGTCCAGAAGTGTGTCACCGCCATCACGGCCCTCGACCGCCTCGGCGTGGACTATCAGTTTTCCACGCGCCTCTACTGCCGTGGCGACATCGACTCCACGGGCGTGCTCCACGGTTCGCTCTATTGTGTCGGTGGCATGGATCCCCTCTTTGGCGACGCCAATATGCGCGCCTTCGTCCGTGCGCTGCGTGAAAAAGGCATCCGTCGTATCACGGGCGACTTGCTGGCCGACAAGTCGATGAAGGACGACAAACCGATGGGAGAGGGCTGGTGCTGGGACGACGACGATAGCAATCCGCCGCTCTCGCCCCTGCTCTACAACCGTCGCGACCGCTTCCTGGCCGAACTCTCTTCGCGCCTGCGAGCGGCAGGCATTGTCCTGGAGGGAACGCTGGGCGACGCCACGCTCCCCGCAGGATCCACGCTGCTAGCCGAGGAGACCCACGACCTCACGCGGGTGTTGCAGCGGATGATGAAGAAGAGCGACAACCTCCATGCCGAGTCGGTCTTCTACCAGTTGGCCAAGAGCACGGGTGTGCGGCGTGCAGGTGCGCGCCAGGGCCGACAGGTGATCAACCAGGTGGTGCGTGCGGCAGGCCTTGATCCTGCGCAGTACTACGCGGCCGATGGTTGTGGCCTCTCGCTCTACAATTATGTCACGGCCGACCTCCTCGTCCACCTCTTGCGCCTCAACTACCATAACACGGCGGCCTACGAGGCCCTGCTTTCCACGCTGCCCATCGCCGGACGCGACGGCACGCTCCGCAAGCGGCTTCGTGGCACGGCGGCCGATAGCAATGTGCGGGCCAAGACGGGCACGGTGACGAGTGTCAAGACACTGGCAGGATTCTGCACGGCCAGCAATGGCCACCGCCTGGCCTTCTGCATCCTCAACCAGGGGACCATCCGCGCCAGCCAGGCCAATGGGCTGCAGGACCGCATCTGCCAGGCGATGTGTGAGTAGGACCGATAATAACTTTCAGAAACCATCAACCAAATACCCTATATATAATGACTAAGATCGTAGAAAGAATAGCCGCGCTCCGCCAGGTGATGGAGCGCGAGGGACTGGGGGCTTTCATCTTCCCCAGCACAGATGCACACAATAGTGAGTATGTCGCCGACCACTGGAAGGGCCGCGAGTGGATCTCGGGCTTCAATGGCTCGGCTGGCACGGTCGTCGTCACGATGGATGCTGCCGCGCTCTGGACCGACTCCCGCTACTTCCTTGCTGCCGAGGAGCAACTCCGCGGCACGGGTATCGTGCTGATGAAACTCAAAGTGGAGGGTACGCCAACTATCACCGACTGGCTGGCCGGTCAACTTCGTGGCGCCTCCAATCCTGTGGTGGGTCTCGACGGATGGGTCAATGGCACGGACGAGGCCCGGGGGATGCAGGCCTTCTTCCAGCGCTACGGTATCCAGGTGCGTACCGATTTCGACCCGCTCAATGAGATCTGGACGGACCGTCCCTCCATCCCGACGGCGAAAGTGGAGCTCCATCCCCTGGAGTTTGCTGGCGAGACGACGGAGAGCAAATTCGCCCGCATCCGTGAGTCGCTGCGCAGTCGTGGCGCCGAGGCCATGCTCGTTTCAGCCCTCGACGACATTGCCTGGACTTTGAATCTGCGTGGCTCCGACGTCTATTGCAATCCTGTCTTCGTCTCCTACTTGATGATAGAGCAGGAAAGTGCCACGCTCTTTGTCAACGAGGAGAAACTCGACGACGCGGTGCGTCGCTACCTCTCCGACCTTGGCGTGGCGGTGCAGCCTTATGTTGCCGTGGCCGACTACCTGCGGTCTCATGCCTTCGAGGGCGGTCTGCTGCTGGACAGTGTGAAGACTTGCTACTATCTCGCCTCCTGTGCCCTCGAGAGATCGGTGGTGAGGTTTGCCCCGTCGCCCATCCCCGCCATGAAGGCGGTCAAGAACGAAGCCGAGATAGCGGGCTACCGCCGTGCCATGACGCGCGACGGCGTGGCGATGGTGAAGTTCCTGCGCTGGCTTCAGCCTGCTGTGGAGGCAGGAGGACAGACGGAGATTTCCCTCGACAAGAAACTCACGGCCCTGCGTGCGGAGCAAGATCTCTTCCGTGGCATTTCTTTCGATACCATTGTGGGCTATGAGGCCCATGGTGCCATCGTCCACTACGAGGCCACTCCCGAGACGGATATCCCCGTGGAGCCCCGTGGCTTGGTCTTGATCGACAGTGGCGCACAGTATCAGGACGGCACGACCGATATCACGCGCACGATAGCTTTGGGTCCTGTCACCGAAGAGCAGCGCCGCGTCTATACGCTGGTGCTCAAGGGCCATATCCAGTTGGAGTTGGCGAAGTTCCCCGATGGTTGCAGTGGCACGCAGATCGACGCCTTGGCACGCGAACCGCTATGGCGCGCGGGTCTCAACTACCTCCACGGCACGGGCCACGGCGTAGGTTCCTATCTCAATGTCCATGAGGGGCCCCATCAGGTGCGCATGGAGTATATGCCGGCTGCCCTGCGTGCGGGAATGACCGTCACCAACGAGCCGGGCATCTATCTGTCCGACCGCTTTGGTGTGCGCATTGAAAACACGTGCTTGATCAAGGACTATATGGAGACCGAACTGGGCCGATTCCTGCAGATGGAGTCGCTGACGCTCTGTCCGATAGACCTTGCGCCCGTCGATTGTTCCCTCCTCACCGCCGAGGAGAAGCAGTGGCTCAACGACTACCACCAGATGGTCTGCGAGAAGCTCGCTCCCCACCTCGATGGCGAAGACTTGGCCTGGCTCCAGGATCATTGCAAGCCCATCGAGGCGTAACCTTAGGTCTTGTCTCAGAAACCATGGCAATGTTGTCTCGATTGCGACGTGGCGTGTTGTGGATGAGCCGGGCAAAGTATTGCCGTGGCTTCGGTATCCAGTCGCCCTGGGCCTACCGCTTCGTGCGCTATGTCGTCAATGAGCACTATCCCTACTATGCCTACGACGACCTCCGCCCCCTGTTCCCGCATCTCTCAAAGCGGGAACGGAGGGTCTGCGAACTCTACCTCCGTATCGCCAACCACCAGCAGGCCGACGAGGCCGTGCTGGTGGGCGATGTCTCGGAGGCCAAGCGGGCCTACCTTCATGCGGGTTGCCTCCGGATGGCGTTTTCTTCGATGGGGGAGGGGGCTTGCTCACTTACTGAGGATTCCTTCTCGCTGGCTGTCGTGGCCCACGGACAGGATATGGAGCAGCAGGTCTTGTCGCTCATCAACCGGGCCACAGATGCTTCCCTGCTCATCGTGGAGGGCATCCACCGCAATGGGGAGACCCGCCGCAGCTGGGCGCGCATCTTGCAGGACAAGCGCGTACGCGTCAGTTTCGACCTCTACTATTGTGGCCTTCTCTTCTTCGACAAGAAGAAGTATAAGCAGCACTATAAGATCAACTTTTAGTGCAAAAGGCTTCCGTGTGCCCCCAGAATTCGTGGCTATTTCTATTGATATAGGTAGTTATTCCTGCTTATATAGGTAGTTATTTCAACTTTGTTTGCAGTGTGTGCGAAAAAATACGCCATAGCGCTTGCAGTTCAAATAAAATATAGTATATTTGCACGCAAATTTTTATAAACTTAAAGACAGAAGACTATGTATTGGACTCTTGAATTGGCTTCAAAGCTGGAAGACGCGCCATGGCCCGCAACAAAGGATGAGCTGATAGACTATGCCACACGATCGGGCGTACCTCTGGAGGTGCTCGAGAACCTGCAGGAGATCGAGGACGAAGGAGAGGTTTATGAGGGCATAGAGGATATTTGGCCCGACTACCCCACCAAGGAGGATTTCCTCTTCAACGAGGACGAGTACTAATCGCTCATCGATTACGATTATCAGTATAAGATAATGGAAATGAGCCATATAGGTGATTTCTCATGAAATTCCTATATGGCTTTTTGCCGTCTTTTACCGCCAATTTTACCGTTCTAATGGCCTTATTTTACATAATTAAATGATCAATAATCGGTATATCCTGAAATTCTTTCTTTTCTGATCGGTTAATTTCATCTTTTCTTCTCTTATTATTCTCCTTACTTCATACTAAAATCATCTGAAGTTTATAAAAAAGGCTATTGCGGTATTGGTGAAATACGTGCCACGACTGATATTGACTATAAGTATTATAATCATGCTCTTCATAAGCGTATCGAAGACATAGATGTGAAGATACATAAGTATTATGAAATGCATCAACATATTACTTGTGATGTGATTCGATCTTTTCTCGAAGACAATGACAATGCTTTGCGACCTGATGAAGGAAAAGACTTCATAGAGTTTGCTAAAGAGTTGATGGAAAGACGTTATGAGAAAGGTAAGATAGGTTTCAGTACTTGCAAGAATGGTATTTCATATCTCAATCAGTTTGAGGAATACCTGTTGCTTGAACACAAAGGTACACATGGTGAGCATAAGGAATTCATTTATGTCTCAGATATTAGTGAAGACTTATTGCTTGACTTCCGTAAGTATCGACTCTTGGCAAAAAAGAAAGCAACAACAGTCAACAAGACTCTATGTCCGATTCTTCAGGCGTGTGAATATGCTTGTCAGTTAGGTTATATCTCTCATCAGCTTAATGCATCTCTCCAGGACTTGTATATGAAAGAAGAGGACCGGCTTGATGAAGAAGAGAGGAATATCAAGTATCTCACTGAAGAGAGACTTGCTGAGTTAGTTTCCGTTTATAATACCATCGAACAGCCTCGACGAAAAGAGTTTTTGGAGATGTGGCTGTTTGCCTTCCATGCTTGCGGTATGCGAATGGTTGATGTGATGACGCTCCGATGGAAAGACTTTGATTTCAACAAGAATTTCATCAGTAAAGTACAAGTCAAGACGAGAAACCGAAACACCATACCTTTGAGTGAACCACTCATTCGTATTCTTGAAAAATGGAAAGGTAGAAACAAAGTCTTTGTTTTTGATCTATTGCCAGAGAACTTCGATATAAATGATCATGAGGCGATATACCGTCGTAGAAATTCCTGGAATAATACCATCAATACTTCGCTTCGCTGTATATCTCACGATTTAAAATGGAATCAAGACTTGACTTTCCATGTATCAAGACACACCTGGGCAGTTTTAGCGCTTGCACACGGAGCTGAAATCAGTGAGATAAGCAGATTGTTAGGTCACGCTTCAACAGGCGTCACAGAGCGAGTTTATGCAGAAAAGAAGGTGGTATCACGCTAAACAGAGTGATACCACCTTCTACCAAATATAACGTCTTTATAGTCGAAACTATCAGAATATCTTGTAGTCCTTGTCTGTAAAATTAGAAATTCCTCTGCCGATGACTCTGCACTGCTTGCAATATCTCTTTCGTCGTCGTTATAATATGGAATTTTCTCTAATTTTTTCGCTCGCTCCGCGGGAAGGCCTACTGGCCTGAAGGGTGAAGCGGTGGGCATTTAGCCCACCTTATTTTTCTGCGACTGGACGGCCAAAAACCTCATAGTAACGGTAGACGACGTGCCCTGGGTAGACGTAGCTTCTGATGAACTGGAGTACATGGAATCTTTCGGCGTCGCCCGAATAGAGCGAACGCAACCAACAGCCACCGAACGAACCATGACCGTTGAGGTCATCATCGAGGAAGTAAAAAACGAAGCAGGGAAGAAGATAGTGTTGCCGTTAGGATCTGTAACGAGGTAGCCGCTTGGACCATTTAAACATAACTTGACACAGTTCAAATTGCCCCCCCAAAAAACTTGACCAGTTCCACTCATCATACGTCTCGCCCCAAGCAAAGTAGTCACCATCGTCCAAATGAGTTGAAGCACCTACGTTGGCTTCACGCTCATTGTGCTAATGGAATTGACGGCACTATAATAGACCTCATCAAGGAGTTTGACATAAGTACGGCAATAATAAGTAGTGCCAGAAAATCCATGATTGTAAACGAATAGTCTTGCATGGTGCTACCTAACTCCTTCTTGAAGTCATTATAAGTAGGGACCTTATTTTCATCAGAATAACAAATGCCCACTTCGGGATCGACATCGATAGACTTTACCTTGTCATTGAGAGTTAGCTGGCAAGCCCGAAACATTCAACGTACTGGCAGAATACGAGAAGACAACATGTTGGCTCTTGTCATTGCCCACCACATTATCGACCGCACTAACGACATCATCAGCAACTACCACGCTTTGCACGTCGGCATAAGAATAGTTCACGCACTCCACACCGCACACACTCACGGACAAGTTGGTGTCGCTCAAAGTAATGACAGGCTTCTCTGCAAAGGTAAAACTCACCTTCTTACCGCTACGAAGCAGGAATATTACGCCTGAATTACCAGCGAACACAGACAAACTAAAGGCAAAAGTACCTAAAGCATGGTAAAGGTTTTCTTCATATATTTTGATTTTGTGGATTGCTTTTTAAATTACTTCTTTACATAAGGTAGGCTGCGACTCAGCATAACATTCAAACAAGTTTGACGTTCTGCACTCGCCTTGCACTGTCTTTGGCGATAAAAAAGAAGGGAAAAAAGCGGTATAGGAATGTTGTTATACAATTTCTATACCGCTTATATTCAACGCTTTAAACTATTCGTATAGCTTTTTAAGCGATTAGTATTCGTCTCGTTGAAGAGGAAAAGGCGTGTTGAGTTTCAAGTGATAAATGATTCAATGTTTTCTTTAAGAGCAACAATTCCGCACGATTCGACCCCAATCACTCTATGGAGTTCTTGACTCTCTCACTCTCTACCAACAAGTTTGTTTATCATGTTCATACCATTGTATATTAACCTTTTCAAAGGTCTTGACACATCTTGTATGTGGTTTCGTCAAAGGTGAATCCTTCAGCCTCGGTCTCTCCGGCAAGACCCGTTATGGCCTTTATACGAACCACATGCTTGACATCGTCGAACTCCATCTCGTTTCCTTCTGCCACCTGTTCTGCATAGTCGCGCTCAGGAATCAGCTCTATTAGAACAAGGCTCATAACCCTTGTCGACTCCAAATCTGCATTCAGGATGGCATAGACGTAACCATTATAGCATCTGATGTCCAGGACTTCATTGTCAGTATTGTCCCAGCACCAACGTTTGGTCTTGACGATGTTGTTGTTTGCATCAAGGTAATTATAGTAGACACCGTTCTTTTTGAAAGTGAAATACACTTTCTTTCCGCTCACCATCATGACATTCTTTGGATTGATTGTCACTTTTTTCTTCACCGCAGCACGCTGTGGCTGCTTCTTCTTGGCAACAGGTTTCTTTGACTGTTGCGATACTGCACTGCCTGCATTCTCTGACGTACATGAATAAACGGGCATCAGCGACATTGAAAATGTTCCCAACAGAACAATCGCATTACGGAAAAAGCGACTACTGTTTGTCACTTTCGTTTTTTTGTTTTTCTCTGAAATCATTGTATTTGTTTCTTTTAATATGTCTTATGGCTTCAGTTCTGACTGTTTGTTTGTTGATAGATATTAAAGCATGTGCACTTCGGAAAACGTGAAGCCCATTGTGGCAAGGTACCTCGACATGGAGTCTGCATTTCTTAATCACCAGATGCAAAAGACCAAGCCCCAACAACGTTTTTCTTATATCCTACCTCAGTCTGCCGCCATTATAACGGATAGACTTCGGCTCTGGACTTATGCTGTTATCGTGGATGTAAAGCACATTATTTCATTTTGTTTTGAAAAACCGTAAAAGGCGGAGAAGATCAGCCACGTTTTTTTCAGAAGGCTTTATCTTTTACGCACAGGTTTGCGGCTTGCTGTCTGTCTTTTTCCGCTTGCTCCTTGTTTTTTGGAGCTTGTAGTCTGTCGCTCCATGAGGGCTCCATCATTGTTTCTAAAATTCTTTCCTTCAGGGGAAAAAGGTAAGTGCAGTTCTCGTTCCATTTCACCATAGATGCCTGAGGTGATGAAGCTACGGACGGAGCGACTGCCTTCCATATAGCGGTCTACGGTCATTTTGTTGCGGTGATTGCTCATCTTGATGGTTCCGTCGGAGTTAAGCTCCCAGGTGCCGCAGAAGACACCGGCTACAGCCAATGAGCCAGGTCCCTTCGTGCCATTGGGATAGTTCACTTTAAACTTGCCTGTGTATGAGCTCTTGGCTGTATAAGTGGCATCCTTGTTCAGCGTGACGTAAATTTTAACAAGGCCTCGAGGTGTTCTCAGATGGGCAAAGCTGATGACCCATCCACCGGCATACATGTTACGCACATAGGCTGTATTGGAGCACAACTTGGCAGGATCGCTGACGGTTGAGGGCAGCGACAATTTGACAAGGCTGGTACAATCCTTAAATACATCTTCTCCGAAGAGTGCGTCTTCAGCTTTGACCTCAGCAGACTTCAGACTGGTACAACCCAAGAATGCGTTCGCACCTATCTCGGTGATGTTGTCATGCAGGACCACCGACTGCAATGAACTACACAAGGCGAAGGCTCCCGTTACGAGTGTTTCAACATGTTCGCCAAAGTGAATGGTACGCAATGCTTTGCACTCGATGAACGCACCATTGCCGACTACCCTGCAATCCAAGTCTACGGATTTCAGCGAATCGCAGCCACCGAAGCTATTCATACCAAGAGTTTCGATGGTGTTCGGAATAGTGACATGGGTGAGACCAGAGTAAGAAAAAGCTTCGCGTCCTATCTCTTTCAGTGATGGAGGAAACTCAATGCTCTTGAGATTTTTGCATCCCGTAAAGGCATAGCCTTGTATCTCAACGAGGTTTTTCGGAAGTCTCACTGAGCTGATTTCCGAATTCTTAAACGAGATGTTCCTAATGACTAATACCGGATACATCTTGCCATCCTCACAGGGAAGCGAATCGGGAATATCAACATGTCCAGTTTTTATATCTGAACCAAGAATATTAAGTCCATTGTCCACTAATTCATATTTAAAGTGGCCTGACTCATTCTGTGCTTGAAGTTTCTCTGCATGCAGGCATAAGGCAAGCAGCGCAAAGAGGAAAGTGAATTTGAAGAAAATGTTTTTTGAATACATATTATTTATGCGTTAAATTAATGTTTAAAGACTACCTTATCAGCAATCCGTATTATTTGTAACCCTTCTTGCGCAATTGGTAGAGCATTGGAGCGCATCGGTAAATATACTGACCGCCATTCACTTTCTTGAAGTACTTCACAGCCAGCGGATAATTGCGTGGTACAAGATAGCCTTGCATATAATACATACCGAGCCAGTAGCATGCGTCATCAACCCCCTTGTCGGCAGCAATCTTCAAGTATTTGGGCACAGCCTTCAGGTTCTGAGGCAGGTTATTACCCGTCTTGTAAGCTTGACACAAGATCCAGGCTGCATCGCCATTGCCCTTGCTGACTGCCTTCAGTAGGTACTTCTCGGCATTAAGCGGATCATTGGAAATCATCCACTTGCCATACTCGTAGCCCGACCGCCAGTCTCCCAAGTCTGCGGCTGCCTTGTACCACTTAACCATCTCGGAAAACTCTCTTGGCTCACCCGAGATGTGGTCTTTGTGAAACTCCTTGACCTTGGCATACTCGTACATTGCCTGCTTATTCTTGCCAAAACGGGCGGCGTAATAAAGACATTCGATCTTGTAGTCCTCGAAGCCTGTACCGTAAACGTTCATTCCGTCGCGGTTTGGATCATAGCCGCGAGACTTTTGGAAATAATAGTCGGAGCACCACTTGATGGCTTCGGCGTTGCCTAAGTTTGCTGCCGTGCGATACCACTTGCAGGCCTTCTCTTGCGTCAAGTTAAACTCCAACTCGTCATTTTTCTGATTTTGAGCCTGTTTCATGACAATCTGTCCCATGGCAAAACAGGCTTCAGCATTGCCCTCATAGGCAAGCGTCTCTATGCTGTCGGGCGACAGAGTATCAATCATCGACTTTTGGGACGCTTGAGGTTTGGCTGTTCCCTGTGATTTGGCTACGGTTTGTGCTTGTACTGTGGCGGAAGCCAAAAGACAGACCGCCACAACCATTGTAAAAAATTTGACTTTCATTTTATTTATTGGTTGTTAATTTATTTGCTAATGTCGGGTTCATATAATCCTTACCTTCGTCGGTGAGCAATGGGGCAATCTTGTCTAATGGAATAACCACCGTCGCCCGATAACCGGGGTCCATAGTATTGAAGAGTCCTGGAGCAAATCGCAAGGTCACACCCTCGCTGGTAATCCAAGACTCGCGGCTTGGGAGCGGAATGCTTTTCTTACTCGTGTCGCGCAGCTGGTCCACAAGTTCATTGTTGCTTCCTACACTGAAGATATCGCGCAGACCCGCTAACAGAAGGTCGCCATATTCTGGGATGTTCGCAAACATTTTGGATGTGAAGCATTTTCCATCCTTCTTCCTAAACGTGACACCATAGGTCTCATCCGTTTCTCTGTCACTCTCATACCTCACACACTGGTAGGTCACTATATTGTCGTCTTCATAGACGATACGGATGGTTTTGTTGCCCTGTCCCGGAGACAGACACCGTCCATAGGTATTCACCACCTCCTTGTAGTCATCGAAGTCGCCCTCAAATGTACCGCCGAGATAGTGACAGACCCAGTCACGCATTTTCTTAAGAAGCACATAGTTGGCGTCCATAGGATATTCCACATAAAGATAGTTGAAGTTGTGATAGAACCTACGCTTGGCAGTCTTAAGCACTTGTGTGGAGTCAGGCACGAATGGTTCGTCGGCCATCGGACTGGTCACGGGCAGCAACTTCGGCGCCGGCATATGGTAGGGACGGTTTGTGAAGTAGCCCACACGACTGTTGGCATATTCCTTTCCATACTTGTGGCTCGTCTCATCACACTTGATGGCGCCTTTCAGTTGGTTGCAGTAGCGGAAAAGTCCATTGAGGATAAATCCCTGAATCTCGTAGTCACGTGTCTCAAAGTTGAGTCCTCCTTGAGCCCATCCGTTATCATAGAGAAACCTATAGCTATCATCAACATTGTCAACCGTGAACTTGCTGCTGGCAAAAATGGTGGTGAGACTGATACACTTGTAGAACATCTCGTTCATGAACTCCACATTTGCCGTGTTGAAGCTTGCCAAGTCGAGCGTCCTAAGTCTGGGGCAATTAGCGAACATGCGCGTCATGTTTGTCACCCCGGCGGTATTGAAGTTGGAAACGTTGACAGAGGACAGGAAGCGACATTTCCAGAACATGTTCTGCATATACTTCACCTTGGCGGTATTGAAGTGGGAGAGGTCGAGCGACTTAAGCTTGTCGCATTCTGAAAACATAAAGCTCATGTCTATGACATTGCCAGTGTGGAAGTGTGTCAGGTCAAGAGAGCGGAGGTTTGTGCATTCGGCAAACATCCACGACATGTCGGTCACTTTACCTGTGTCGAAGTGAGTCAAGTCTAACTTGGTCAAAGAACTGCAACCGTAGAACATATTGGACATGTCCTTTACGCGAGAGGTGTTTAAGTGGGACAGGTCGAGCGAATCGATGCTTGTGCAATGTTCAAACATGCGGAACATGTCTGTCACATTGCGTGTGTCGAAATGGGAGAAGTCGATTGTCTTGAGACTTTGGCATGCGGCAAACATAAGGCCCATAGAACGAACGCGGCTGGTATTGAAGTTTTCGAGTCCCTGAATGTTTTCAAGATGCCACATTTCTGCAAACCACGCCGTGCAGTCGTGAGGGCGATAGTCTGCGAAACTGGTATCAAAAATCACTGTCTTCACGTTTCTGGCGATGCCCATCCACTCGGGACGTCGTTCATAATCGTCTCCCTTTCTCACAACGCTCATGCCATAGGCTTTCTCTGGCTTTTGGCTGCCATAGCTGAAGGTCAGGGTCTGGTTCTCGGAATTAAAAACGGCATAGGCAATTCTCTGAACATCTTCTGCACAAACCTCCATTACCAATGTCTGTTGCAGGAGGGTGATGAGAAGCAATGCAAGCCTGTTCCATGACAAGCGATTGATTTCCTTGTTAGTACTTTTCATTTCCTTTCTTTTGTTTAAGTCAGACTGTATGTTGTAAAACAAAAAAAACAGCAAAGACACTGCGACTGCACGATTTTACTCGCACGTCGTAGTGTTTTTGCTGTTATGTCTTATTTTGTTGCCCATAGAGCCAGACATCAAGTTTATGTCCTATGGCTCCATTCGGACTGTTATTATTAATAGTTAAGTGCTAGTCGAAGCACAAAAAAGCGTGAAGCCCATTGTCGCTCGCTTCACATCTTGAGGTCTTCGAACTTACCCATCTGTCAGAAACGAGCAACGAGACCCCACGCCGATATGTATAGATACACTCCCATAAAGTCAGCTCTTTTTGGAGCTGACTTATGAAAGGTACGTATATTACATACCCATAGGCATCACCATTGCATGGCTTCGTGACAGATATTGAAGTGTTCGAAGTTTCAAGATGTCAGAAAACCAAGCGCCAATAACGCTTTTCTTATGTTTGCCCTCTACCAACCGACACTCTTTCAAGTGACTTCGGCGTAGGGCTATTAGCATCATCGCACTTAAAGGGACGAAGTTGCGGCACAAAAATAATGAATTTAATTGAAATGACCAAACATAAACCGAAAAAGTTTATGTTTGGTCGCATAAAAAGTGTATATTTATAATTATAAAGATTATTTTGATGCAGTTAGGTACTCCATTTTTTCTTAATTCCCATTTATTGTGTATCTTCGTGCTATAATGATAAATAAGCATAGGTAAAGATATGGAAAAAGTCGTTTTGTATTGTAGGGTTTCAACCCAATTTCAAGACTACGAGCGTCAAGTATCAGACTTGACTCAGTTTGCCAAGAAACATCAATGGGAGATAGCAGAGACTTTCACTGAAAAGATAAGTGGCGCCAAAAAGAATGATGAACGTAAAGAACTTACTTCTCTTCTCTCATACGCGCGCGTACATTATATTAATAGGGTGCTTGTCACGGAACTTTCTCGTTTGGGTCGTGATACCCTTCAGGTGTTAGCTGCTATTGATATGCTTAATAAGGCAAAGGTCTCGTTGTATATAATGAATTATAATATAGAGACTCTTACACCTGATGGTAAGGTGAATCCGATATGTCTTCTAAAGAGCGAAAAACTGCCACGAAAAAAGTGTATCAGCGCCGATGTTATGCCAGTCATAAGAATGAACTACAACGCAAGAGCCGTGAGTACCACAGATAGCTAAGAGTGAATAAGAATAAGTGATTGCGGAAAATATTTGCAAAGTTTTCTACATAAAAAAGGTTAATTTAATCAGTGGTATGTTACGCATATCGCTGATTTTTTGTATTTTTGCACCATTAAAGAACGGAAACGATATGGCAGAGATAGCAAACCGTATATACGAGACAAGTGAAGGGCAGATTCTCTTCATCTCAGACTTCTCGGACATCAATGATAATGAGAAGGTGGTAAGTCGTGCGCTTTCGGTAGAAGAAAAAAAGGGAAATATAGTTCGATTAGCTAATGGGGTTTATCTTCGCCCAAAGAATACCCGATTTGGGATAGTCTATCCATCAATAGACGAAATGGTGATGGCTATAGCCCAGCGAGATAAGGTGCAAATACAACCTTCAGGAGTTACAGCGCTGAATAAACTTGGACTCTCAACACAGGTGCCGACAAAATATACTTATTTGACATCGGGAAGTGGAAGAGTCTTGACTCTTGGAAATCGGACTATAGAGTTGAAGAGAAGTGTTCCTAAGAACTTTGCTTTTCAGACAGTGTTGGCAGCGCTTCTTGTACAAGCTCTTAGAACATTAGGACAAAAGAATGTAGGTAATCAGGAACTCTCTATCATTAGAAAATTGGTCAATGAAGAGGAACATAAAGACTTGTTTGTGCAAGATCTTACTCTTATGCCAGTATGGATGAGAAGGCTAATAACTGATATAATAGATAAAAACGAGCATTATGACACTTTGGTTAAATCACACAATAGATGAACGAATAGCAATGTTGCAACGTGCGGAAGAGAAGTTTCGTATTAATCAGATTGCAATAGAAAAAGACTGGTGGGTAACTGTGGTGCTCAATGCTCTTTTCAAATGCTCATGTGCAGATCAACTCATCTTTAAGGGAGGTACAAGTCTCAGTAAAGGATGGAATTTGATAGAACGATTCAGTGAGGATATAGATTTATCCGTAAACCATGAATTCTTCGGTATAGAAAAGACGACAAAGAATCAGCGTGAAAAACTTCGTAAGAAGGCACGCAGGTATTTTCTTGATACAGTATCTGCAGAGTTGGATGAAAATCTAAAGAAGCTTGGTGTGGAAGGGTACCATATAGAAAATGTAGTAGAGGAACTTGGTGAGGATGGCAAGACAAGTCCCGTTGCAAGCGACAAGGATCCATCTGTCATACTCGTTCATTATGAGTCTATGCTTGGTCATACGATAGAGTATATTCCGCCAAGAGTAAAGATTGAGATTAGTTGCTTGTCTATGAACGAGCCTACGGAAGACCGTTTGATTTCATCGTATATTGAGCAGACTTTCCTGGGAGAAGATGAGGCGGCTACAGCTACTATAAGGACGGTTGTGCCTACACGAACATTCCTGGAGAAGGCATTCTTGCTATGTGAGGAGTTTCAGAAACAGACTCCGCGTTATGTCCGAATGTCTCGACATCTTTATGATCTCGAACGTTTGATGGATACTGGATTTGGCAGACAAGCCTTGCTGGATATGGACTTGTACGAGCGTATTGTCAAGCATCGTTCCATTTACTATGCTGTAGGGTATGTAGATTATTCTAAGTTGATGCCGAGTAAGATTGATTTCGTTCCTAAACAAGAGTTGGTGAAGGATTGGGAGGATGATTATGCAGAGATGTGTAATCACTTTATCTATGGTCAGACTTTATCATTCGAAAGACTTATAGAGCGAATCAAGGAGTTGCAAGAGAGGTTTAGAAAAGCCTTTTAGCGACTTTTACTCCTTAATAAAATGTTCAATATAAAAGTTGGAAGACTATAAGCACTTGGTATTCTGCCCTAATGTTCCTCTTCAACGAGGACGAGTACTAATCGCTCACAAACTGATTTTCTTTATCTCAGCTCGAAGCATTGAATATAAGCGGTATGGGAATTTCGCAGCAAGATTCCCATACCGCTTTTTGGCCTTTATCGTCAGGCAAGCTGCTTACTATAGATAGCATGTTGGCATAGATTAATAGCGTGATGATACTACTGTTCGTCCTGTAGCAACAGGGCAAGTGATGACTTGATTTAGGTCAAAAATGGGCGATTTCCTACCCAAATCTCCCTTCTTGATATAGATTTGGGTAGAAAATCGCATATTTTTTCTTTTTGCTGCCATAAAAACGCTACCTTTGCCAAGGTTAATAGATAAACGGTATGGGCATGAGAAGCAAACTTGTTGGTAGAGAGCGAGAGTGTCAAGAACTCCACAGAGTGATGGAGTCCGATCGTTCTGAATTTGTCATAGTGTATGGTCGGCGAAGAGTGGGCAAGACTTTTCTTGTGGATCAATACTATCAGGGACAATACGACTTCACGTTTGTCGGAGGCCATAATCTATCGCGCCAAAGACAACTTACGCGTTTTGCGCGCGCATTGAAAAAGTTCTCTGGCACGAAACCTGATAAGTTTTCCGATTGGTTCGACGCATTCGATGCGCTTGAAGAATACCTTGAGTCGCTCGATGCCAACAGAAAAAAAGTGGTTTTTATAGATGAAATGCCTTGGATAGACACACAGAAGTCTGACTTTGTTGCGGCATTGGAGAACTTCTGGAATGGCTGGGCTGCTCGTCGTAGTGATATTGTGTTTATTGCCAGCGGATCGGCTACCTCATGGATGGTGGACAATCTGATAGAAAATCAAGGGGGACTGCATGCTCGCATTACAAGCAGTATTTATGTCCGACCTTTCACTTTGCATGAGACAGAGGTGTAGCTTCTGAGAAAACACTGCAAATGGGATAGATACCAAATATTGCAGTGTTACATGGTGTTTGGTGGCATCCCGTTTTACTTAAGTCTCATCAATGCAAAAGAAAGTCTCGTGCAGAATGTCGATAGACTGTTCTTTGCCCAAGGAGGTATTATGCGAAGCGAGTTCGACGAACTCTACAATGCTTTGTTTTCAAACGCCGACTTATATATCAGTGTGGTGAAGGGTTTGGCTGCCCATCATGATGGAATGTCTCGTGAGGAAATATCTAAGGCTACAGGAATCACTGGTGGAACCCTCACGCGTGTGCTGACCAATCTTGAACGATGCGACTTCGTTTCCCGAAATCAGAATTTCGCTCATAAGGTGAAAGATACCATCTATCGTTTAGTGGATTTCTATACTTTGTTTTATTATAAGTTCATCTTGCCCGATGTTTCGGGCGACGAACAATGGTGGAGTCATCATTTTGAGTCGCGTCAAGTTTCTACGTGGCAGGGACTTACATTTGAGATAGTATGCCTTATGCACACGGACAGCATCAAGCGTGCCTTGGGTATTTCGGGGATGGCGACCGAAGTCTCATCATGGCGCAAGGCAGCAACTGATGGGCAAAATGGTGGACAGATCGATTTGGTCATCAAACGTGCTGACCGCATCATCCATTTGTGCGAGATGAAATTCAGCAAATCGCAATACCGCATAACGGAGGCATACGAACAGTTGCTAAGGCAGCGCTTAGAACTTTTCCAAAGCTCTACCAAGACCAAGTTCTCTTTGGTCATCACCTTTGTTACAACCTATGGCATCGCTGACGGGCTGCATCATAGTTTGGTGCATAGTGAAGTTACGATGGAGCAACTTTTCATATAAGGAATATCCCTTATCAGCATGTTCTGTTGAAGCAACACGGACTGTCCTATCACGCCATTTTTTGGATGAGCCTAAAAAAAGCAACCTATAAGTTGCATGTGTCGTTTTAAATAGCTCGCAATAAAAAAGCGGAGCGAAAACTGTGGGAGGGCTGAGCCCCGACCCGTAGTCTCTCTCCGCTTTCGTTGTTCCATTGCTGGGCAATGGGCGTCTATGTGTGTGCTTTTCTTAGAAATCGAGGTTTACGCCGACACCAAACACCTTGTTGGTGCGGGTGAACTGGTCGGTGTTGTGGGCCGTGGCCGACATGTCGGCTGCGCTATACTTCTGGTCATACTCCTTGTCGAAGGTCTCGTAGTTGGTCCAGAAATAACTGGCCTCCACCGTGACTTTCGGGGCGACGCGCACCTTTGCGCCAAAGCCATAGGAGTAGCTGCTCGTCGTGAATGACATGTCCGTGAGGTAACTGCCGTCGCCGAGACCATATTTCGTGCGCTGCATTCCCGCACTCACCGTGAGGGCGTCCGAAATGTCATACTCCGATCCCAAGGCCCACTCCCAGGTGTTGCTACTGAGCAACTTCTGCTTGTCCTTGTCCATGCGGGCGTCCTTGTCGAAGTAGTAGTGGTAGCTCGCCATCACACGCCAGGTCGGCAGTATCTCGTAGCAACCACCCACGGTGAGGATGCCCGGGATGTCGTTGGGCGTGTTCACACCGTCGGCGAAGAGGCCCGTGTCGTCCACCTTCGTGTCGTTCTCGATGTTGAGATGTGTCGTGAACTCCAGGCGCGCACCGAGGTTGAGTTTGCCCCAGCGGTAGTCAACACCGATGATCGGCGTGATGCCCCATCCGCGCTGCGTGCAGTCGAGGTTGCGGTCGGCCACCTGACTCCGCACGCCACCAATGGCCTGCGCGCCACCCTGCGCCAGTTGCGCACCCTTCGTGAGTTGCTCAGCAGCGGCGGCATACTGCTGTGCGGCCTGCTCGTTGCCAGCGAGTGTCGCCTCCTGGGCCAAGCGAGTATAGTTGTTGGCCTGCTCCTGATAGGAGAGCGCCTGGTTGGCCAGGGCGTCCGCCTTGGTGCCGAGGTAGCTATAGAGGTTTTCGTTTTGGCCGTTGATGTTCACGGTGATGTTGGAAATGCTTCCCTCATACTTGTTGTAAATGTAGTTGAAGCGGAAGCCGCCATAGACAGCCAGGTTCTCATTGACCTTGTAGGTGGAACCAAACTGGAATCCGAAGACGTACTGCTGACCGTGGATGTAGCTCTCTACGGAGTAGCCCGGCGTGTTGCTTCCCAGTCCGAGGTCGATGCCATACTTCTGCTGGTAGGTGGTGTTGGCCAACTGCAGAATGGAGGGCAGCAAGGCCACCTGGCGCTCGAAGGATCCGAGACCGCGGTTGAAGGTACACTTACCGCCACCGCCCACGAGGCCGAAGGCAAACTGAAATCCCCACTTGTCGTAGTTCAGGGCCGCCTGTACTGAAGGTATGAACGGGGCAGAAGCTTCACCCTTGAAATGCTTGATGCCGTTGGCATCGCCTCCGTTGAGGCTCAGCGGGTGGGCGTAGGGCGACTGCATCCATTGTTCGTCGGTCATGGGGAGGCCAGCAGGTTTGAGGAGCGTCATGCCGCTACGGATGGTACGCGTCTGTGAGGCGCTCTGACCACCGAGAGAGAGATGGAGGCCCTTACCCAAAAAGGCCACGCCGGCAGGATTGGAATAGACTCCATCGATAGCAATCACACCATCACGGGCGAAGTTGCGACCGAAGATGAAGCTCTGGTTGGTGTTGGTCAGAAGACCACCCGCGAAGACGGCGGTCTGCGAAAGCATTGCCATCGCAATGCATGCAAGTTTCTTTCTTTGCATTCGTTATTTTACGTTCGTTGGTGAAAAACGGGTGCAAAGGTAGGTAGATTGTTCTGTACTTCCAAATTTTTGGTTAATTTTTCTGTTTTCTCCCGCGTTTTTCTGTTCCTCTTGCCCCTTTACAGTCCAAGAAAGGGGTGAGAAGCAGAGTTGTTTAGAAAAAAGACAGTAGGGTAGGGGCAGCTTT
>ULQD01055525.1_pt1 | contig 81250 bp, 67 predicted proteins | sample 1954121 | NCBI WGS metagenome assembly ULQD01 (sample SAMEA4835646, study PRJEB28245) | human gut metagenome | biome: gut microbiome; material: fecal sample | place: Denmark | collected 2008 | reverse complement strand
TTGACCGCTAAGCTACGAATTCAAATCCGTTTCATTCTAAATGACTACTTAAAAGGCTGTATTTCAATAATTTCAAAGACCGATTAGCCAACTTTTATTGGATAGTAGTGTTTCAATATATCAAAAATTATATCCTTTTTATCAAAATCACTAATTTGCAGATGATGATAAATTACGATATTTACTTCCTGAAATTGTGAATGGCATCTTATAATCTATTATTCTCATTCCCTTAATGATTGAATATTATGAAAATCAAATTGTCTGTTTTAAGTCTTTTTATAGGTCTATCGTCTGTATTATTGGCTCAAGAAAAGTTGATATCTTTACGTCCAACTTTAAATTCTGATGATACGAAATCATGCCCTTTTTCTCAACGAGATACAAGAGTACGTGAATACGTGACGCCTGTAAGGATGGTATGGCAACAGCATACCGAACTTATGACAGGAACCGATTTTTTGTTCCGTCAGGGTAACGGACAACCGGATTTGGTAAATGCTAATATTTGTATCCTGCGTTCCCAAAATGGAGTAAAGCCCTCTATCTTGCTTGATTTCGGCAAGGAAATTCAGGGGGGAATTCAAGTTGTTACGGGTATGCCTGCTTCCAAAAAGCCAATAACTGTACGCATACGTTTTGGAGAGTCGGTGAGTGAAGCAATGTGTGAAATTGATGGAAAGAATGGGGCGTCAAATGACCATGCGATTCGTGATTTCGAAATGAAATTGCCCTGGTTAGGAGTAGCAGAATTTGGAAATTCGGGGTTTAGATTTGCTCGTATTGATTTAATAGATGATAATGTAGAGTTACATATTAAAGAAATCAGGGCTATTTCTGTTTATAGAGATATACCTTATAAAGGATCGTTTTGTTCTAATGATGAACGTCTGAATAAAATATGGCAGACCGGTGCCTATACGGTTCATTTGAATATGCAAGAATTTCTTTGGGATGGCATAAAAAGAGATAGGTTGGTATGGGTGGGCGATATGCATCCGGAAGTAATGACCATTAGTAGTGTTTTCGGATATAATGAAGTGGTTCCTAAGAGTTTGAATGCTATACGTGATGTGACTCCTTTGCCTAATTGGATGAATGGCATTAGTTCGTATTCAATTTGGTGGTTGTTGATTCAGCGAGATTGGTTCTATTATCAGGGAGATAGAAATTATTTGAACTCACAAAAAGACTATATCGTTGGTCTGATAAGGTTCCTGATGAATTTTGTTGATGAAAAAGGAGGTGAAAAGCTTGATGGAATGCGTTTTCTTGATTGGCCTTCTTCCAATAGTCCGGAATCAATTCATGCGGGATTACAAGCATTATTGGTAATGGCGATGGATGCAAGTTATGAGCTATGTAACATCTTAGGAGAAACTGAGCTGGCAAATGAGGCAGAAAGATTGGCAAAAAAAATGAGAAAGGCGGCGCCAGCTGTGCGTAAGCAATATTTAAAATCGATGAAAGACCCTTCTGCTCCAGGCGCAAAACAAGGGGCTGCATTGATGGTATTGGCAAATCTGATGGATGCAAAAGAAGCCGATCAACATATTATTTCAGTCAATGGAGCTCATGGCTTTTCAACCTTTTATGGATATTATATGCTGAAGGCTATGGCTAAAGCAGGAGATTACAAGGGAGCATTAGATATCATACGTACTTATTGGGGGGCTATGTTGGATTTAGGTGCCACTACTTTCTGGGAGGATTTTGACTTAAATTGGCTGCCTAATGCAGCAAGGATAGATGAAATAGTTCCGGAAGGGAAAAATGATATCCATCGAGATTTTGGGGCTTATTGTTATCAGAAATTTCGTCATAGCTTTTGTCATGGATGGGCTTCAGGGCCTACTTCTTGGTTAAGTGAATACGTATTAGGGGTACAGGTAGTAGAGCCGGGTTGTAAGGCTATTCGCATAGTTCCTCATTTAGGTGATTTGAAATGGGTAAAAGGAACTTTTCCCACACCTTATGGTATTATTTCCATCAGTCATACATTAAGTGATAATGGTAAAATTGTAACTGAGGTTGATGCTCCTTCTGAGGTTTTGGTTCTACGTGAATGATTAAAGGGCGATTATAGAAAAATGTAGTTTCTTCATGGTAATAATTGGGTGACAATGAAAGCAAGGCATTATTTATCTTTTTGTTTGATAGGATTGTTTTTGAATTTTATAAGTTGTAAGTCGGAACTAGGCAATGAAGTGACCTTGTCGGAACTGGAGACATCTTTCAGAACTGTTCCAGACTCTGTAAAGATTGGAGTCTATTGGTACTGGATATCGAATAATATATCTAAAGAAGGAGTTATCAAGGATTTGCAATCAATGAAGGAGGTAGGTATAAACAGGGCTTTTATTGGAAATGTAAGTTTGCCTGAAGTTGCAGAAGGGAATATCAAGGTTTTGAGTGATGAATGGTGGGATATAGTACATACAGCACTAAAGACAGCTACGGATCTGGGTATTGAAATTGGCTTTTTCAATGGTCCTGGATGGAGTCAATCTGGAGGCCCGTGGATAACAGACAATCAAAGTATGAGGTATCTTGATGACGCTTCGGTTAGAGTTGAGGGAGGACGTGATACTGTTATTGTGTTACCAGAAATAAAAAATGGTCAAGATGTAAAGGTGTTGGCATATCCTGTTTTAGCAGAATCACAGGAAAAGTGGAGTTTTACTAAAAAAGAAGGAGAAGAGATTGGTCTACAGTTACGGGCTCCAGCTCCTAATATGCGCTCTTTAATTTTTGAAACAGACACTCCGATTAAAAGTTTTGGAAAGATTTATGCAAAAGAAGGAAATACTTTCCGGTTGCTTAAAAGTTTTGATATTGATAGAAGCAATTTCAATTTAAATGTTGGCTTTGTACCTGATGCCCCTCTTGTTATTTCTCTACCCGAGAATCAGGCTGATGTATATAAGTTTGAAATGAGTGGTTCTGGTAGTGGTAATTGTACGGTAGAACTATCATCAAAACCTTATGTCGAATATTATGCGGAAAAAACACTTGCGAAAATGTTTCCAACTCCACTTCCTATGTGGAAGGATTATTTATGGGAGGAACAACCTCTTGTCTCCAATAAAGAGCAGGTATTGGACCCTGAAAAGATTCTTGATTTGACGTCAGATGTGAATAAGGGTGTTTTAACATGTCATTTACCTAAAGGCCAGTGGAAAGTCGTACGCTATGCTATGAAAACGACTGGAGTAACCAATGCTCCTGCTGCTCCTGAAGCTACAGGTTTGGAAGTTGATAAGATGAATAGCAAGCATTTGGAATTTCATTTTAATGCTTTTATTGGTGAAATTTTAAAACGGATACCAGAAGAGGACAGAAAATGTTTTAAAGTTACTGTCATGGATAGTTATGAAACGGGTGGAATGAACTGGACCGATGATATGGAACAGAAATTTATTGAAACGTATGGATACAGTCCTATTCCTTATTTACCTGTGTTGCATGGAGAGGTTGTTGGAAGTCCTGATATTTCAGATCGATTTCTTTGGGATTTACGACGATTGATAGCGGATTGTGTTTCCTATGAATACGTGGGAGCCCTCAGTAAATTAAGCCATAAACACGGATTGACAACTTGGTTAGAGAATTATGGGCATTGGGGATTTCCTGGTGAGTTTTTGCAGTATGGGGGCCAGTCGGATGAAGTTGCAGGTGAATTTTGGACTACAGGTGATCTTGGAAATATTGAAAATAGAGCTGCTTCGTCGTGTGCTCATATTTATGGAAAGCGTAAAGTTTGGGCCGAATCTTTTACTGTAGGTGGAGGAGATTTTACGCATGATCCTTATGAAATGAAACAGCGTGGTGACCGCTTCTTTACGGAAGGCATCAATGCCACATTACTACATGTTTATATTCATCAACCTTACGAAGATCGTTTTCCTGGCATAAATGCTTCCTTTGGAAGTGAATTTAATCGTCATAACACTTGGTTCAGTCAGTTAGATTTATTTATAGATTACCTGAAGCGTTGTAATATGATACTACAGAGTGGTAAGTATGTAGCAGATATTGCTTATTTCATTGGTGAAGATACTCCTAAAATGACGGGACCTGTTGATCCGGCAGTACCTAAAGGGTATGCTTTCGATTATATCAATGGAGAGGTACTGTTGAAATCAGCTTCGGTTAAAGATGGTTATTTGGTACTATCAAGTGGTATGAAATATCGAATACTTATATTACCAGATTTAAAAACCATGCGTCCGGAGATTTTGCAAAAAATAAAATCGTTTGTACATGACGGTTTAATAGTGTTAGGAAATGCTCCGGATAGATCACCTAGTCTACAAAATTATCCTGATGCAGATAGAGAAGTTCGTTGTTTGGCAAAAGAAATATGGGGAGACAAACATGTGTCATCACGAAAATATGGTAAAGGTATGGTATATGGTCGTGAATGCCATTTGGACTCTTTATTACTGAAGAATCATATTTTACCGGATATGAAGATAGAAGATGATGTTCCCGTTCTTTTTATTCATAGGAAGATAACTGATGGTGATCTTTATTTTATTTCAAATCAATCAAGGGAATCTATCAAGTTTACTTCAGTTTTCAGGGTGAAAAATATGCAGCCTGAACTTTGGAATCCTGTGACGGGTGAGATAAGGTACTTACCAGAATATAGTTGTTCTGAAAAAGGTACGACTTTAGATTTGCAATTAGATGATAGTGAGAGTGCTTTTGTTGTATTTCGTCATTCTAAGCGTACTTTCAATGGAGGTACAAATAATCCTGTCTTACATGAAGAATTGAATATTATTGGACCATGGAATGTACATTTTAAATCGATAGATGGAGTCTCAGAAAAAAATATAAAAATGGACCAATTGGATAGTTGGACTAATGCAGAAGATAATGATATTAAATATTTTTCGGGTGTCGCTACTTACAGAACGATATTTCAAGTTGATAGTATTGCTTCAGAATCTGTTTATTTAGATTTGGGTAAAGTAATGGTGACGGCAAAAGTAAAATTAAATGGTAAATATGTGGGAGGAGTATGGACAGCTCCTTATCGGTTGCTAATAACTGATGAGATCCAAAAAGGTAAGAATGTTTTGGAGGTAGAGGTTGTAAATAATTGGGTGAATCGAATAATTGGAGACTTGAATTTGCCTGATAATAAGCGGAGTACTTGGGCTAATGTCATTACATGGCACCCAGATTCGGAGTTACAGCAATCTGGATTATTGGGGCCTGTAAGGTTGGTGGGTACGTCTGAATTACATTTTGTAGAATAAAGTATGCATCTTTTATTTTATACTTATGAAGAATAAATTCTTGTTATCTGCTATATTGGTAGTTTTTTCTGTGTCACTTTTTGCTCAGATGCAAAAAAATAAAGGCTATCCGACGGCAAATCCGGATTTGCGTTCCGAATTTGTAAATCCTCCAAAAGGTTATGGAAATATTCCTTTTTATTGGTGGAGTGGAGATAGACTGAATAAAGAACGTCTAAAAGAACAATTGAAAATTTTATCGCAGTCGGCTACGGATGGTTTTTCGGTAAGTTATATACATACCGACCCAGAGGTTGATTCTGTTTTTAATAAAAATGGATATGGCCTTTTTGGTAGAACAAGTCCGGGAGATCCACCTGTTTTCTCGGAGGATTGGTGGAATATCTGGAATTGGTATTCTGGGGAATGCGCTCAACTGGGATTAGGAGTGGGCTTGGATGATTATACGATCGGATGGAATGGAAACGGTTATTATCCGGATGAATTGGATACGATGTCTGTTTTTCAGAATTACCAAGGGAAGCTGGTTGTCGACTCATATTCAGTAAATAAGGGTGAACTATTTACGTGTCGGCTTCCTGAGAGGTTTCTTTCGGCTGTTACATGGCCGGGAAGAATAGATCTGTCTGGTTATATCCATGGAAAAGAATTGAAATGGAAGGCCCCGCAAACGGAAAATTATAAGATTTATGTAATCCATACAGAGAATAGCTATGTATTACATCCGCTGCATGGGAAAAAATTGGTTGATGTTTATTTTGACAGGTTCTATCATAGGATGGATTCTTTAAGTCGGGAGGGGATGAACTATTTCTTTCAAGATGAGCTTTCATATCCTATTAATATGTTGTCATGGTCTGATGACTTTCCACAAGAATTTCAAAGGCGGAAAGGATATGATGTAATACCTTATCTTTCTGCGTTGAAAGAATATATAGGGGCAGTAACTCCTAAAATCAGGTTGGATTATGCGGATGTCTTGATTTCTCTGGCAGAAGAGCGTTATTTTGAACCGATATATGAAGTCAAGAAAAATGATTCGTTAGTTGGCATTTTGTTAAGTCTTCCCTATCAGTTAGATATAACTCCTTATATGAAAGAAGGAAATAACAAAATGGAGATATTGGTTTATAGTACATTAGCCAATCATTATCAGACAATACCTACCCCCCTATCGAGGAGATCCTAAAGCAGGATTGCTGGAACCGGTAAATTTATTGATTGAATAATTATGTTTCCTATTTATGAGAAGAAAGAAGTTGCTATTTTATATATTACTGATAGTATCTGTTAGTAAAGGAGCCGCTTTAACGGATTCTATAAAACTTTCAGAGTTTGCATCTCCATCGATGAGGTGGCGTCCTGTCCCATTGTGGTTTTGGAATAATACAGAAGTAAAGGAAGATAGTTTGTTGGTACAACTTGATAGTATTTTGACAAAAGATTGTTATGGTGGCTGTGCTATTCTTCCTTTTGGAAAGTCGTTTGGTCCTGCATATTTGTCGAAGGAATATTTTCGTTTGTATGGTAAGGTGATTAAGGCGATCAAACAACGGGGAGCTAAAATGTCGCTTTATGATGAATATGGATTTCCAAGTGGTAGTATGGGAGCTATAAATGGTTCAGGTGAAACCATATTCAAGAACAATCATCCAGGTAAAACCATTAGGCGTCTTGATAAAGTGGAATATGCCACTATATCGGATACGTTATTTCATTGTGAATTGAACGTTAAAGGTACTATTATGTCTGTCGTTGCCATGGAGATGCAAACAAAAAAGATAGTATCTTTGAGAGAAAAACTTGTTGGGAATATTCTTACGTGGAATGTTCCCCCAAAAGGAGAATGGAAAGTTATGGCTTTTGTATGTGTAGAAGATGGAGATCCTAATGTAAATTATCTGTCTCCTGAGGCGGTTAAGCTTTTTGTTCAGGATACTCATGAGGCCTATTACAAAAACTTTCCCGAGGCATTTGGAAGTGTGATTACTACGACATTTTTTGATGAACCTACTATGTATCGTGCTCAAGGGCGTATGTGGACTGATGATTTTAATGATAAGTTTATGTTTCGTTTTGGATTTTCACCGGAAGTCCTTTACCCCGCATTGTGGTATGATATCGGTCCGTATACAGCTGTTGCTCGTAATTATTTGTTTGGTATGCGTGCTTCTCTTTATGCTGAAGGGTTCATGAAAACTATTGATGATTGGGCTGAAGCTCATGGAATTATTTCGACTGGGCATCAGGATCAGGAGGAGGTTGTTAATCCGGTAAGTGTTTCTGGCGATCTTATGCTTGACGGGAAATATATGGGAATGCCTGGTATTGACAAAATTGGGGGAAATCGACCTGCTGAAGATTTTTATAAAGTTGTATCTTCATCAGCAAATAATTGGGATAAGACTTATGTGATGTCGGAAACTTATGGTGATATGGGAAATATATCTATAGAACGTATGTACAATATTGCTATAGAACAATATACAAAAGGAATTAATCAGCTTATACCTCATGCTGTTTGGTATAATAATGCCGATGTGTGGTTCCTTCCGGAACTCTCTTATCGTAATTCACGATATAATTCTCTGCTTGCTGATTTTAATAGATTCCTTTCACGTCTAAACTATATGTTGGCACGTACAGGACGTCATGTGGCTGATGTCGCAATGATATATCCTATCAATACCTTACAAGCTGGTCATTATTTTGATGGCCCAGAAGGTTTTTACAAAGGTGGAGTGAATATACCAGATGTCGATTATAATATGGTATCACGTATGCTTACTGATAATCTTGGCATTGATTTTACTTATATTCATCCTGAAGTAATGGACGACCGTTGCTCTGTTGATCATCAACGTTTGGTGATGAAGAATAAGATTAATACGGAATCGTTTTCTGTTATTATACTACCCAGTTGTAGAGTGATAACATTAAGTAATATGAAAAAAATAGAAAAGGCATGGGAAAATGGTGTAAAGGTTATTTTTACGACACAATTACCTCAACAGGTTGCCGATGGAGATGGAACAGATGATGATATTACAGCCATTGTCAACCGGATGCTCGTATCGGAGCGAAATAAAGGTTATGCTGTGTTTGTGAAAAATCCAAATGATGAAGCTCTCCGTAATGCTCTTATGACGGTAAACCTTGATGTTCGGTTCAGTGATGCTGAACATCCGTTCAACTATATACATAAAGTCATTTCGGGGAGTAATTTATATTATATTGGGAATATAGACGATATGGTCATAGAAAATAAGATTATACTCAGAGGGAAATTAACTGAATGTACTTTGTTGGATCCACGAACTGGTAAGATTGAACCGGCGGCTGTCAGCTATGATAATGGAAATTCAGTAATAACTCTTAATCTTGCACCCGGACAGTCTGTTTTTTTAGTCGAAAATACTATTTTCGGAGAGGTCTCACAGATGTATAATACTATGCCTTTTGCTTTTAATGTTCGCTGCTTACGGTGAATATACTAAGATTGATATCTATTAATTAAATATATTACATGATGAAGATAAAATATCCTTTATTGTTTGGGTTGATTTTATTAAAATCGACTTTTGTTGCTGTCTCTCAGGAGCAATGTGTACCAATAGGGATGCTCTGCGAGTATTTAAACAATCCTTTAGGTATTGATGTATTACATCCACGGTTACAATGGCATTTAGATGATGTAAGGGAGGGAGCAAAGCAGGAAGCTTATAGAGTTTTTGTCAGTACAGACTCTGTAAAGTTGGCTGATAAAAATTATGCTGATTGCTGGGATACTGGTAAAAAGGAAACTGAAGCAATGCAGTTGGTATATGATGGCAAACAATTGATACCGTTCACAAAATACTTTTGGAAAGTTGAAGTGTGGGATAAAGATGGAAATAAAACGACTTCTGATATCGCTAACTTTGAAACGGGCATGATGGAAATGAAGAATTGGAGAGGATCTTGGATTAGCGATGGCCGAGATATGGATTATCAGCCTGCTCCTTATTTCCGGAAAGAGTTTACGGTAGGTAAGCGCATACAATCTGCTAGGGCATACATTGCTGTTGCTGGATTATATGAACTTTATGTGAATGGACAGAGGATTGGGGATCATCGGCTTGATCCAATGTATACACGTTTTGACAGAAGAAATTTGTATGTGACATATGATGTCACGAAGCTTATACAGAGTGGGAAGAATGCCATTGGTGTCTTATTGGGAAATGGATGGTATAACCATCAGTCGATCGCTGTATGGGATTTCCACCGTGCTCCTTGGAGAAATCGTCCTACATTTTGTATGGATTTGCATATTGTGTATACAGATGGTACAAAGGAGGTTATTTGTACGGACCGTGACTGGCGTACCAAGGAAGGAGCTTTATTGTTCAACAGTATTTATACAGGAGAACATTATGATGCACGAATGGAATTGAAGGGTTGGAACCTTCCGGGATATGACGATTCAGAATGGAGAGAATCATCTTACCGTAGTATACCATCGGCTCATTTAGTTTCACAGCAATTACAACCTATACGTGCTGTTGAAACGTACGCAGCGCATCGAATGACTTGTCTATCTGATTCGATTTATGTATTTGATTTTGGGCAAAATATGTCGGGAGTTACATCACTTCGAGTTTCTGGGCAGAAAGGAACTGTTATTTATTTAAAACATGGTGAAAGACTTTATCCTAATGGAAGGGTAAATACTTCAAACATAGATGTATATCATCGTCCAATAGATAACTCAGATCCTTTTCAGACAGATATCGTAACCTTGAAAGGGGAGGGCCAGGAGGAATTTATGCCGAAGTTTAATTATAAAGGATTTCGTTATGTAGAAGTAACGAGCAGTCGACCGATTAAGTTGAATGAGCAAAGCCTGACAGCCTATTTTATTCATAGCGATGTTCCACAGGTAGGGTTTATACAATCTTCCGATACAATCATTAATCGTTTATGGAGAGCTACAAATAAAGCATATCTCTCAAATTTAATGGGATATCCTACTGATTGCCCTCAAAGGGAAAAAAATGGTTGGACAGGAGATGCACATTTTGCCATTGAAACTGCTTTATATAACTACGATGGCATAACTGTATATGAGAAATGGCTTGCCGATCATCGGGATGAACAGCAACCTAACGGAGTTCTTCCGGATATCATTCCTACTGGAGGATGGGGATATGGCACCGACAATGGACTTGACTGGACAAGTACTATTGCTATTATTCCTTGGAATTTATATTTATTTTATGGCGACCTTAAGCCTTTGACGGATTGTTACGATGCTATAAAAAAATATGTTGATTATGCAGAGCGAAAAAGTGTTGGCCGGTTAACAGACTGGGGACGAGGTGATTGGGTTCCTGTTAAGTCGCATTCATCGAAGGAGTTAACGTCTTCTACTTATTTTTATGTCGATGCCAAAATATTGTCTGAAACAGCAAAATTGCTAGGTAAGGAAGATGATTATCTTTATTATTCAAAATTGGCTGAGGAAATAAAACAGGCTATTAATGCTAAATATTTAAACTATGAAACAGGTGTTTACGCTAGTGGCACTCAAACGGAACTAAGTGTACCTCTTATGTGGGGAGTGACTCCAGAAAATATGAAACGTAAAGTGGCACATAATTTAGCATGTAAGGTTAAAGAATGTGGATTTCATTTGGATGTAGGTGTACTAGGAGCCAAAGCCTTGCTGAATGCTTTAAGTGAAAATGGGGAGGCTGAAACGGCCTATAGGTTAGCCGTGCAGGATACTTATCCTTCGTGGGGAAACTGGGTTGCTAATGGAGCAACGACTTTGCTTGAAAATTGGGATTTAAATGCTACCCGTGATATTTCGGATAATCATATGATGTTTGGTGAGATTGGAGGATGGCTATATAAAGGCTTAGGAGGTATTTATCCTGATAGTAAATTCCCCGGTTTTAAACATATTATACTAAAGCCATATATTCCAAAAGAATTAAAGCAATTTGAAGCGACCCATAATTCACCTTATGGAAAAATATATTCAGGCTGGAAACAAGTTGGAAAGAAGATTAAATATAAAGTAATTGTTCCTCCTAATTCTACTGCAACCTTGTTCCTGCCCGATAATGTATCTGATAGTAATAAAAGAATGGAATTGAAGTCTGGAACCTATAGTTTTGATTTGAACTTTATCAAGTAGGCGGTTGTAAATAGCTTTCAGAGATAAAATTTAACTTATAGAAATTTTTCGGGAAAATAATGCGAATTGGTGATCTTTTGACAAGCAATTCGCATTTATATTTTATCCCTCAATAAATGAATGTAATTCTTCTTAGAGAAATTTTTATTGTACGTTGGTAAATATGAAAAAGGTTATTCCCTACGTTGTACGATGCGTGCTCCGGCCGGTACACTTTCCGTTACCCAGATATTACCACCGATTGTTGCACCTTTCCCTATGGTGATACGTCCTAAAATAGTTGCATTAGAGTATACGATAACGTCATCTTCCAGAATCGGATGACGAGCAATTCCCTTTATCGGATTTCCATTTTCATCGAGCGGAAAACTTTTGGCTCCTAATGTTACTCCTTGATAAAGTTTCACATTATTTCCGATGATACATGTGGCACCGATTACGACACCTGTACCGTGGTCGATGGTAAAATGATGTCCAATCTGTGCTCCCGGGTGAATATCAATTCCTGTTTCCGAATGAGCCATTTCAGTAATAATACGAGGAATGAGGGGAACATTCAGCATATACAGTTCATGAGCTATGCGGTAATTGGTAATTGCACGAATAATAGGATAGCAACAGATGATTTCTCCAAAGCAAGTGGCTGCCGGATCACCATAATAGGCTGCTTCTACATCTGTAGCGAGAATACGTCGTATCTCAGGAAGTTTGCTGATAAAGCGTGCTGCGATGGAAGCGGCCGTATCTCGGTCGGGAATTTTCTTGATGGTGTTTTCCGAAGGATTATTTTCCAGTCCGAAACACAAACCTGCTTGTATTTGTTCTGTCAGCAAACCAAATACTTCTTCTACATTGACTCCAATGTGATAATTGATTGTTCTCCGGTGAACGGTGGAATTTCCAAAATAGCCGGGGAATAGAATCTCGCGGGCTAATTCGACGATGCGGCGGAGTGATTTCCCTGACGGAAGTGGATCGCCGTCTTTGTATTGGTGAAACAAACCTTCGTATGAACGATTGTCAGATAGTTCGCTTACTGCTTGCGTCAGGGTATGTGTGTAATCGGATATACTCATAATACTTTGTTTTAGCTTGAAAAACAAAGTTAGTTATTTTCAATAAGTAAAATAGGAGAGAGGACTGTTTTCCTCTTCCTGTATCGATTATAATTGTATTTTTGCAAAAAAATACAGATAATATGGTAGTGAATAAGAAAAATCCTTTTGCCTGGAAAGCCAAGCAGTCGGGAAAGAAAAAGACAAGTGGTAAACGTGTAGGCAAATCGAAGCCTGAAAAGGCAAATAATCAGCTGAATAGAAGAGTAAAATAATTATTCTTCATTCAGTTGAGCAAATGATACCACCTCCTAAAACTACGTCATTCCGATAAAAAGCGGCAGCTTGTCCGGCTGCAATGGCGGCCAGCGGTTCATGCAACCTGATGTATAGGCGTCCGTCAGGAGTAGGAGTAACAGTACAGCGGTTGGCTTGTTTACGGTAGCGTATTTTGACGATGATGTCATCGGTCGTTTCAAACAAGGCAGCCGGATTCGTCACATGCCAGTCGGTGAGATACATTTCTGTCTGTTCCAGCGAGCGGAGTGTGTCGCTGATGATGACACTGTTGGTTTGTGGAATAATCTGTTTTACAAATAGTGCTTTATTCAGGTAAATTCCTAATCCTCTGCGTTGTCCGATAGTATAAAAGGGATATCCTTCGTGTTTCCCTAAGCAATTACCGCATTCGTCATAAAAGTTGCCGGGCACAATGAGATCCTTTTCTACGTGTTCTTTTAGAAAACTCCGGTAGTCCATGGGGCAAAAACAGACTCCCAGACTGTCATGTTTATGAGCGGCTTTCAGGTGTCCCCGTTCGGCGGCAATCCTACGTACTTCCCTTTTAGTCAGTGCCCCCATAGGCAGTAGCATGCGTTCCAGTATGTCTTGTGGAATTCCCCACAAAAAGAATGACTGATCTTTGTCGCTGTCGGCTCCAGCGGTAATATGCCAGTATCCGTCGATGTTCCGTTTCTGTACGTAATGGCCGGTTGCAAAATAATAAATGCCCCTTTCATCAGCCAATTGTTTCAGCAATGGCCATTTCAGGTAATTATTGCAAAGTGTACAGGGTACAGGAGTGCGTCCTGCCATGTATTCATTGATAAAGTAGGAAATAATTTGTTGGCGGAATTTCTCCCGTACATCATGGGTTATATGGGGAATATTTAACCGTTCACATAATTCACGGGCATCGTCCAGATATTCTGTATTGTTATCTTTTTCATAGAAACGGAAAGTTACGCCGGTTACTTCGTAGCCGGCATCTTGCAGGAGCAACGCAGCGACCGAACTGTCTGTTCCTCCGCTCATACCTAACAGGACTTTCTTGTTTTCTTGCATATTATTTTACGTATGGGCATAAAAAAAGGAGTACCGCTGTACTCCAACCTTTGTTAACCTTAAATCTAATACTATGAAAAACACGATGCAAAGGTACGGACTTTTGGGAAATCTGCAAATATTACAGCTAAAAAACTATGTTTTATAACATGATTTAAGAATTCGCCTTGTTGTTCTATGTTTGTTAACTAAAAGATTTACATCTTTTCTTGACGAGTGTACACTGTTTTCTATTTTTGGTAAGCTAAGCTGGCAGCTTTTCGAGAAAAAAAAGACCCTCTGTTTCCTTATTATTTCTTTTTTCCGTACTTTTGTGACTTAACTAAAAGAGATAATTATGGAAAATAAGCTGACTATTTATAATACGCTTACCCGTCGCAAGGAACTGTTTGTTCCGTTGCATGCTCCTCATGTAGGCATGTATGTGTGCGGGCCTACTGTTTATGGTGATGCTCATTTGGGACATGCTCGTCCGGCTATTACATTCGATATTCTTTTCCGTTACCTTACGCATCTGGGCTATAAGGTACGTTATGTACGAAACATTACCGATGTAGGTCATTTGGAACATGATGCTGATGACGGTGAAGATAAAATTGCAAAGAAAGCTCGTCTGGAACAATTGGAGCCGATGGAAGTTGTTCAGTATTACCTGAACCGCTATCATAAGGCTATGGAGGCGTTGAACGTGCTTCCTCCCAGCATTGAACCGCATGCATCGGGACATATCATCGAACAGATTCAGTTGGTGAAAGAGATCTTGAAGAACGGATATGCTTACGAAAGCCAGGGTTCTGTTTACTTTGATGTGGCGAAATATAACAAAGATCATCATTACGGAAAGCTCTCCGGACGTAATCTGGATGATGTTATCAATACAACCCGTGAGCTGGACGGACAGCAGGAAAAACATAATCCGGCCGATTTTGCTCTCTGGAAATGTGCACAGCCGGAACATATCATGCGCTGGCCTTCACCGTGGAGCGATGGTTTCCCGGGCTGGCATTGCGAATGTACTGCGATGGGACGCAAATATCTGGGTGAAACGTTCGATATTCACGGAGGTGGCATGGACTTGATTTTCCCGCATCATGAATGTGAAATTGCCCAGAGTGTAGCTTCACAGGGACACGATATGGTACGTTATTGGATGCATAACAACATGATTACCATCAACGGCCAGAAGATGGGTAAGTCACTGGGTAACTTCATTACGCTTGATGAGTTCTTTACCGGATCGAACAAACTGCTTGCTCAGGCTTATTCACCGATGACGATTCGTTTCTTCATCCTTCAGGCACATTACCGCAGTACGGTAGATTTCAGCAATGAGGCTCTTCAGGCTGCTGAAAAAGGCTTGGAACGTCTGATGGAAGGAGTCAAGAATCTGGAACGTATTACTCCTTCGAAGGCGACCACAGGTATTGAACCGGCCGGATTGCGTGAAAAATGCTATGAAGCTATGAACGATGACCTGAATACACCGATTGTGATTTCTCATTTGTTCGATGCTATCCGTATGATTAATACCGTAATCGACAAGAAAGCAACTATCAGTGCCGATGATCTTGCTGAATTGAAGAGTGTATTCCATACATTTGTATTCGATATCCTCGGTTTGAAGGCTGAGGCTGAAAACAATGCTGCACGTGAAGAAGCGTTTGGCAAAGTGGTAGATATGCTGCTTGAACAGCGTATGCAGGCAAAGGCTAATAAAGACTGGGCAACTAGTGACAAGATTCGTGATACATTGGCTGCCTTGGGATTTGAAGTAAAAGATACAAAAGATGGATTTACCTGGAAGCTGAATAAATAAAGGTTCATCTTTTTACAGATAAATAAACGCGGATTTGTGCAGATATAATTGCATGAATCCGCGTTTGTTTGTATTACCACATCGATTATAAATAAATTTAATTGCTTTTTTCCCTTCACATGTTTTTCGGAAGGAGATAAAAGCTATTTCGTATTACGACTGTATAAAGACAAGCTTATGTAAGATGCAGGATGTGTGAAGGGTAAAAAGGCATGAAAAATTAAGAAAAACGACGTGTTTGGAGAGATTTCTCTCGATGTTTTTGGAAGATTTGTACAAATTCCAAAATGTTTTGTACAAAAAATAATTCTCTATTCCCGATGTGCAGACAGTAACCTGCCGGAAGTTAAACGAAAAGCTCGCTATGAATGATACGGTATATTGCAGCCTGTTATCATTCATAGCGAGCTTATGTTATATCCTTTCGTCTGATAGATTTATTTCACGATGGAAGTGAGCGGATGTCTGTTGCCTTTGATATCGGTAAGGAATGCCTTTGCCGAACCGAAGTTCAGATACATATCCAGTCGGACCGGTAAATGATTGCGGTCGTCGGTTACATAAAATGTAATCACCTCTTTTTCCTTGTTGTTTACGTATTCCACGAGCGAGAAAACCAGACAACGGTATGTTACTCCTTGTTCGGAGGTAAAATTTTCCTTTCCTCTATAAATCAGTGTCTGCTTTTCGACGGCACGTCCTGTTGCCATAGAGAATAATATTTTTATTCCCGGTTTGTAGTCGGACGGATCGTACGAACGGGCTTGCAGCAAGATACTCAGCATATCGTAGACACATACCGGCATTTCGTCGTGTCTTTTATCTGTCTTGCCATACAATGTACGTTGCTGATCGACGATACATTTCCCGTTTTTGTAACTGAAATGTACTTCATCTACCGTATAGCGCTTACCTTCTTCAGCTCCCTTTCGGAAATATAACGGTTCCAGCTGCTGACTAGTAATACACGTCAGCGTGTCACGCATCTTGAAGAAGAAGTCTATCTTCTTGTTCGTGTACGATTGCAAATCGGTTCTCAGGCAAGGCTGACCTTTATGAGTCGTTTCGTTGACTGTCATTTTAGCCCATCCGGCATTGATCCAGATGAACTTCCAGTTAAATTTCAGTTCATAACTCAATGTTTCTCCCGGTTTAATTGCATCGTTTTCAGCTCCGCATTGTGCGTTGGCTACCATACCTCCCATCAGGAGGCACAGGCATAGAAATATTTTCTTTATCATGACCTTCCTAGATTTTTGGCTCGTTCTTTATTCCTATCTTTTATTTTCTTGGTTTCGTCGGGTTTTTGCTTCTTTATTTCGTCCAGCTTTTGCTTGTTGAGCGGGGTAGCATGTATGTCCCACGTTTCCTCAAATTCGAAGTTGGCTTTCATTTCCCAGACTTTCGGGAAGTAGAAGACCTCCTCTGCCTGACGTTTGTCTTCGTAAAGGCCGGTATCCCATTTTCCGTTATTGTTATCATCGTTGATGAGGCGGATGTAATATTTCGTGCTGGGCTGCAAGAAATAGAAATCGCACGTCTTCTTTTCAGTAACGGGCTGTTGCCGTACTACCTCATCGCTGCTGTTCAGAAGCTGTACGATGGCATGAGGCCCTGCTCCTACAATATTCAGGTAAAGAGTACCGTAGTCTTCCAGTGTTTTTACCTTCAGGGTATTTTCTATCTTGTCGGAAGATAATCCATAGATTCCTTTAAAGCAAAGAGAATCGATTGTCATTTTATATTCTACGCCCGGTTGCCAGTTTGCCAGTATCTCATAGCGTCGGTGGGCAACACTGTCTGCCTGGAAAATAAAAGGAATATCCTGCCATACAGAGTCTACCATTGTACTCATGTGAATGGCTGCGGTATCGATACTCTCCAATGGCTCCTCGAAGTTCAGTACGACGTTTTTGTTCAAGTCGAGTGAGGAAGGAGCATCCACATTCACCTTCAGGAACTGAGTCTCTACCGTTAGCGTATCTCCTTTTCGCTCCCGTTTTTTACGTTCCTTTTCTTTCTTCTTATCTTCATCAGCCTTCATTGCCAGACGTCTGGCTTTCGGAATCTTATTAATCATACGCAACGTATCGGTTTTAGGAACCAATTGTCCCAATGTATCCGTTGCCAGATAATCCAGTTGCATGGTCAGCGTATCGCGTTCGCATAGAGTGGTATCCTTTATCCAGTATAGAATACTATCCTTGCGTGAGTTTGCTTCAACGATAAGTTCCTTTTCATCGAAGTCGAGTCCCTTCAACGTAGGCAGTGTATCTGCCTTGGCACTAAAATAAAGTGCAAACTGCGTTGTTTTAGGTCGTTCGCTCTTCATCAGATACTGGAGGCTGTTTTCTTCCTTGAAAGCCCGCAGGATGATGTTATCGGGCATGAACCTTGTGTAGTTGACTTGTTTGATGGTATCGATTTTCGTCGTATCGAGCTCGTTCCATACCGTATCCTGACGGACAGCTCCCTCCATGCTGGGCACAATCAGCGAATCCTGAAAGGCGATTGCTTCTGTTTTGGAGTCGAACAGGTAATTCTGGTTTCCGTCCATCAAGGCATAGATGCGATAACTGCCCGGAGCAATACCTCGGATCGTGAATTGCCCGCGGCTGTCTGTACGTGAAATACGGTCGAACGGCAGTTTGGTGAAAGCCGAATCGTTCAGGTTCTTGTGCAATCCAACTTGAATTCCCTTGATCGGCTCCAGATTTTCCGCATTTAGAACGGTACCCGATACCTGCATCGTGTCAATGTTAGAACCGGTAGAAAAAGCGTATGCAAACTGTCCTAACGGATTTCCCTCGTTGTTGTCGACAATGGCATCACCAAAGTCGATGGTATACGTTGTATTTTCCTGTAGCGTATCGAAGAATTCCACTAGTACCCTTCTGCCACTGGTCTTTACCTCAGGACTTTCCTTTTGGGGAGGAGAAATAATCACCTTTTCGGAAGCATTTTCCAGCTTGATGAATTCATCGAACTCGATGGAGATTTTCTTGCGCGTATTGTTGGTCGCATTCGGTTCGGGAGTAGCACGTACGAACTTGGGCGGTTCCTCGTCGTAAGGTCCTCCGTCTGGTGATCCGGTACTTGCACACGCGTAGAATCCGATGATTACCAATAATATGGCTATGTATTTAGGGATTGGCTTCATATGTTTAATTTTAGCATTTCTTCTATATAGTCACGATTGTTGCTCAGGCGTGGAACTTTATGCTGTCCTCCCAGTTTCCCCTTTTGTTTCAGCCAGTCGTGGAACAAGTTAGGGCGTGCAACGATAATTTCCAGTTCCTGTAATGTGATATCCTTATGTCGTTTGGCCTCGTAGTCGGAATTGATTTCCTGCAATGCTTTGTCGAGGGTATGTCGGAACTTTTCCAGTGAATCGGGCATGACACTGAATTCTATCAGCCACTGATGGCGGCATTTGGCGTTGGCATCCATGAATACAGGTGCTGCCGAATACTCCAGTACCTGAGCTCCCGTTTCGGCACAAGCACGTGCCAGTCCCTTTTCGGCGTTATCCACCATCAGTTCTTCACCGAACGCATTGATGAAGTGTTTGGTTCGTCCGGTTATGATAAACTTATACGGGTCTTTTTGCGTAAACTTTACGGTATCACCGATGATGTATCTCCACAATCCGCAGGAAGTACTGATGACCATTGCATAGTTCTTGCCGATTTCAACTCCAGACAAAGGAACGATGGCAGGAGCCGGATTGTCTATTTCTTCCAGCGGGATAAATTCGTAGAAGACATCGTAGTCTATCATCAGCAGCATGGCAGGATCATTCAGGTCACTTTGCAGGCCGAAGAAACCTTCACTGGCATTATATGTTTCCATATAGTGCATCTTGTCGCTTGTTATCAGTTGTTTATACTGCTCGCGGTAAGGAGTGAAACATACACCTCCGTGGAAGAATACTTCCAGATTAGGCCATACTTCATTCAGATGTTTGGCACCTGTTTTTTCCAATATACGTTTGATGACGGCAAGCATCCACGATGGTACTCCCGAAAGGTTGGTCACGTTTTCGTGAATGGTCGTTTCGGCAATACGTTCTACCTTTTCCTCAAATTCGCTCAGCAAGGCAATTTCTTTGCTGGGGACACGGATGAAGTTCACCAGCGGATTGATATTTTGTATCAAAATAGCCGATAAGTCGCCTACCAGACTGTCTTTCAGGTTGTAGTTGGGGCTATGGCTTCCGCCCAGTATCAGCCCCTTACCCGAAAAGAAATTACTTTGAGGATTAGAACGGAGATAGAGAGCTACCGCATCGGTTCCGCCTTGATAATGAATATGATGCAATCCATCTTTGCTCACCGGGATGAATTTGCTTTTATCGTTGGTTGTTCCCGACGATTTGGCGTACCACACTACTTGTCCGGGCCATAAAATATTCTTTTCTCCGTGGCGCATACGGTCCACGTAACCTTTTATATCGTCGTATTGTTGGATAGGAACATGCTTGAAATCATCGTATGTGCGTATATTGGCATAATTGTATTTTGCACCCCATTCCGTAGCAGCGGCGGTTTGTATAAGTTTCCGGAACACTTGTTCCTGGATAGCCTCTGCTTGTTTTGCATACAGGTCTATTTCTTTCTGGCGCGAAACAAACAGTTTCCCGATTAACTTTGTTGAAACCATTTACTTTTTCCTTTTTCTTAATCTATTCTTACATGCAAAGTTAGGTGATTTCTTCTTCAATGAAAGATTTTTCCTTAGAGAAAGCACAAATCTACACTTTTTTCTTATAACTTTACCACAAGTAGTGAAAATTTAAAGGTTATGCGAATTGGAATCTTAACATCTGGAGGTGATTGCCCGGGTATAAACGCAACTATCAGAGGTGTTTGTAAAACGGCAATCAGTCATTATGGAATGGAAGTCTATGGAATACACAGTGGTTTTCGTGGGTTACTTGACGATGATGTCGTTCCATTGGATGAAAACTCTCTCACAGGTCTGTTGAGTATGGGAGGAACTATTTTGGGTACATCTCGTGAAAAGCCTTTTAAAAGTAGGCCGAATTCACCTGTATCCGAGGATAAGCCTGCCATGATGTTGAAAACTATTCGTGACCGTCGGCTGGATTGCGTGGTGTGTATAGGTGGAAACGGTACACAAAAAACGGCGGCAAAACTGGCGGCGACAGGAGTAAATGTGGTGACAGTTCCCAAAACCATCGATAACGACGTATGGGGGACCGATATTTCTTTCGGTTTCGATTCTGCTGTAAGCATCGCTACTGATGCGATAGATCGTCTGCATTCTACGGCAAGTGCCCATCAGCGCGTAATGGTTATCGAGGTTATGGGACACAAAGCCGGTTGGATTGCGTTGTATTCCGGCATGGCAGGCGGTGGCGATATTATTCTGTTGCCCGAAATACCTTTTGATATTCATCGTATTGGTGATGCAATTATCAATCGTCTGAAAAAAGGAAAACCTTATTCCATTGTGGTGGTAGCAGAAGGTATTCCTACTTTGGGAGGAAAGAAAGCTGCACAATATATTGCCGAGGAAATAGAATACGAAACTGGCTTTGAAACTCGTGAAACGGTATTGGGATATATTCAGCGAGGAGGGGCGCCGACTGCTTTCGACCGTAATCTGGCTACGCGTATGGGAGGTCACGCTACGGAATTGATAGCTAATGGACAGTTCGGACGTATGGTTTCCTTGCAAGGGTCGGAAATAACTTCTGTCCCTCTGTCGGAAGTAGCTGGTAAATTGAAATTAGTCACAGCTGATCATGATTTGGTTGTACAAGGACGTAGGATGGGAATCTGTTTTGGATGAATTGTGTATTATTCCCCAGTGTTGTATAAGGGGTGTAAAAGCATCTGTGTGAGGGCTCTATAGAATTTGTTATAAACTTGCACTGGAGGTCATGTTGTGATTTGCATGTATCTTTGTACGGCTGAATGTGAATCAGTCATGAAGAAAGCATTGGTTTGTGTAATTGTTTCCTTATTATTGTTTTTTATTGGTGATAAGGTATGTTTCAATCTCGCATCAATCGTAGTCTTATTATATTGATGGAATAATGAATAAAATCAAGAAAAACACTTATCCTTTTAAATGGAGTCAATTGAATTTGCTGGGAGGATGTATTCTTATCTTGTTGGGAAATTTTTCTTGTAGTTATAGGGCTCAAGAAAAGGAAAAGAGCTTAGAGGATAGAAGGGTTATCCAACAACAAGTAGAGCCGCAAGTTCTTTTCCCTTATCCTGAAATTCCCGCTATGCTGATACGGCCGGATGAGCGTGAGACTTATCTGGTGGTGCATTATTGGGATAATTTTAATTTTGCAGATACACTATTGATAAATAACAAAGATGTGACAGAACAAGGTGTAGCTGATTATCTTGCTATACTTGGAAAGGGAACAGTAAAGGGAGAAGATTTGAAAGAAAGTTTGGAGAATTTCTGTAATAGATTGGAGCAACAAGCTCATGCGCGAAAAGTATTGTTACAGATAATGGAAAATTATTTATATAATCCCAATTCTCCATTTTATAATGAGAAATTATATGCTTTGTTTCTGGAACGCATGATAAATAGTAAGTACGTCGATGCAGTAAGAAAGAGTTCTCTTCAGTTTCGTTTACAATTAATTAAGCGGAATGCTCCAGCCCATAAGGCTACTGATTTTGTGTATTATCTTCCGGATGGTAGTAAGTGTACATTGTATCAAACAAAGATTAGGGGTAATCGTCTGCTATTGGTCTTTTATGACCCTGAATGTTCAAGTTGCCATGAAGTCATGCAGGAAATGGTACGTGATAATTTGTTGAAGCAAGCTGTTGAAACTGGGTATCTTACTGTCTTGGCGATATACACAGAAGGAAATCTGGAAGTGTGGAAACACACTCTTGACAAACTGCCTGAAGAGTGGATTGTTGGTTGTGATCGTGAAGTAATTAAAGAACACACTTTATATGATTTGAAAGCTATGCCTTCGCTTTATTTACTTGATGCAGACAAGATAGTTTTGTTGAAAGATGCCTCTTATAACAAAATATGTAGGGAGTTACAAGATTAGGCTCAACCCAGTAGAATAAAAACCAAAGTCGGAAGTATATAATGTACTTCCGACTTTGGTTTTTATTCTACTGGGTATTCCCCGGATGAAAAGCAGCTTCTTCAGCTTCTGCAATGATGCGTTCTGTATCTTCGAAATATTCTTCCGGCATTTCAGTTTTCCGGATGTTTACTTCTTCTGTCAGTACTACGCTTTCTTTCTGTGCGGTAGCTGTTACCTTTTCTTGTTCGCTTGCTTCCTGAGCCTTTTCTCGTTCTGACTTTGCTGCGAAGATAGCATCGATAAATTGCGGATCATTCTTTATCTTGGCTAACGTTTCGTGTGCAGCTTCCTGTTGCGATTCTTTCTTGGAATATCCTTTTCCTGTACCAGCTGCAATATTTTCTACTGTGACCTGTGTTTCGAAAATCGGATTTTGAGCCTCGTCGACCGATTGTCCTGTCAAGTTAAATTCAATATTGAATTTGTTTTTCTGGCTCCATTCTATCAGCTTCGACTTGAAATTGACCTCCTTACGGGAAATCTTTTCCAGATTCAGGTACTGGTTGATTATTCGTTCTTCCATGAATTTCTTGCAAGCGCGATATCCTCTATCCAGATATATAGCTCCGATAAGAGCTTCGAAGGCGTTTCCACACATGTAACTGTTGTGTGAAGACTGTTTAGTAGTATACTTTATCAGCTTATCCAGTCCTATCTGTACGGCTACGCGGTTCAAGGTTTCTCGTTGTACGATCTTGGAACGCGTATTCGTCAGGAAACCTTCTCGTTTACCTTCGAATTTCTTGTATACGATATCGGCTACTACGGCATCCAGAATGGCATCGCCCAGAAACTCAAGTCGTTCGTTGTTCAGTAATCGTCCTTTTCCAGATTTTATAGACGATGATTTGTGTAACAAAGCTTGCTGGTAGATTTCGATATTCCTCGGATAGAACCCGAGCATTTTGTAAAAACAAAGATAAGGCTCCTTATCCTTACGGAAAAGAAGTCTTATCTTATCTGTTATATTGCTAAACACAGTTTATTCAGTGTATTTTTTTACGATTACACATGCATTGTGTCCACCAAAACCGAATGTATTGCTCAATGCTGCACGGACAGTACGTTGCTGTGCCTTATTGAATGTGAAGTTCAGGTTATAATCGATTTGTTCATCATTATCACCTTCTTCGTGGTTGATTGTCGGAGGAACAATGTCGTTTTTCACAGACAGTACGCTGGCAATAGCTTCTACAGCTCCGGCTGCTCCCAACAGGTGACCAGTCATTGATTTGGTAGAACTGATATTCAGTTTGTAAGCGTGTTCTCCGAAGAGAGCCTGAATAGCTTTTACTTCTGAAATATCTCCTACCGGTGTAGAAGTACCGTGTACGTTGATATAGTCGATATCTTCCGGTTGCATGCCTGCATCTTCCAGAGCGTTTTTCATAACCAGTTTCGCACCCAGACCTTCCGGATGAGAGGCTGTTATATGATAAGCGTCGGCAGAAGCACCTGTTCCGGCCAGTTCGGCATAAATCTTCGCGCCACGTGCTTTAGCGTGTTCCAATTCTTCAAGTATCAGACATCCGGCACCTTCTCCCATTACGAAACCGTCGCGGCTTGCGCTGAACGGGCGTGAAGCATGAGTCGGATCGTCATTACGGGTAGACAATGCATTCATGGAGTTAAAACCTCCTACACCAGCCGGGAAGATAGTTGCTTCGGCACCTCCGGCTACGATCATGTTAGCTTTGCCCAAACGAATCAGGTCGAAAGCTTCGCCAATGGCATTCGATGATGATGCGCAAGCGGAAGTAGTGGTGAAGTTCGGTCCATGGAAGCCATAAATCATAGAAATATGACCAGCTGCAATGTCAGCAATCATTTTCGGAATAAAGAACGGACTGAAACGCGGACCAATTGTGTCTTTAGTCTGTGCGTAGTTCAATACTTCTTCTTCGAAAGTATGAAGTCCTCCGATACCTACTCCGAGAATAACTCCGATTCTGTTCAAGTCTTCTGTTTCAACGTCGATTCCGGCATCAGTTACAGCTTCTTTGGCAGCTACGATGGCATACTGAGTGTACAAGTCCATCTTACGTGCCTCTTTGCGGTCGATAAAATCGGTCGCCTTGAAGTTCTTCACTTCACAAGCAAACTGAGTCTTGAATTTAGAAGCGTCGAAATGAGTAATAGGTCCCGCCCCACTGACTCCGTTGATAAGGTTGTTCCAAAATTCAGGAACAGTATTACCTACCGGAGTGAGTGCACCAAGACCTGTTACCACTACTCTCTTTAATTCCATAAAAAAGTAGAATTAAATTATTTTGCGTTAGCTTCGATGTAAGAGATAGCGTCGCCTACAGTCTGGATCTTTTCTGCCTGATCATCAGGAATAGAGATACCGAATTCTTTTTCGAATTCCATAATCAATTCTACTGTATCCAAAGAGTCAGCACCCAGGTCGTTAGTGAAGCTAGCTGTCGGAGTTACTTCTGATTCTTCTACGCCCAATTTATCAACGATAATTTTCTGTACTTTTGATGCGATTTCAGACATAATTTTCTTGTTTTAAGTTTATAAATAGAATAATTTTGTTTATATTTCGGTGCAAAGGAATAAATATTTCTCGTTCTATACAAATATTCAGCCAAATAAATGCAGTTTCTTTGCACAATTTTATATATTATGTGCACAAAAAAGATGAATTAATGAAAAAAATAGCAATTTTGGCATCGGGTGAAGGTACGAATGCCGAGCGTATTATCCGCTATTTTACCGGACATGCGACGATAGAAGTGGCCGTTGTAATAGCTTCCCGTCCTACAGCTCATGTGATAGAGCGTGCTCATACCCTGAATGTTCCGTGTGAAGTAATCATTCCCCAAGATTTTGCGGCAGGCAAAGGACTTGAAGTGTTGAAAAGTTATGGTATTGATTTTGTGGTGCTGGCAGGTTTCCTGTCGCGTATTCCGGATGATGTGCTGCATGATTATGCACGCAGAATAGTAAATATACATCCTTCTCTTCTCCCAAAGTTTGGAGGCAAAGGCATGTACGGCATGCATGTACATGAAGCGGTGCTGGCAGCCGGCGAGCATGAAAGCGGCATTACCATCCAGTACATCAACGAACATTATGATGAAGGTGATATCATTTTTCAGGCGAAATGTCCTGTCTTGCCTGGTGATACACCTGAAACCCTTGCACAGCGTGTACATGCATTAGAGTATACTTATTATCCTCAAGAAATAGAACGTTTGCTTTCACTCCTTTCGTAGGTGATATTCACTACGCAGCTGTTCGAAAGCTTCTGGATGAGCGCGCAATGCCTCACAGTCGACGTGCGGATTATACATTTGTAACTGTCGGACATTCTCGTCGCTGTCGTAGGGCAAATGCGGTTGTTCGGGTGGAACGATAGAGAAATCCATTTCTTTTCCAAAGAAACGGCAGAAGGATTCCAGTACCATGCGGGTTGCATTTGCCTTTCCATCGGCAGAATATCCGGCTATGTGCGGAGTACCGATAAATACTTTGTTCAGTAGTTCAAGGTTGATGTTCGGTTCATTCTCCCAGACATCGATTACAGCTCCCGAAATGCTTCCTGCCGATAATGCATGCAGAATAGCTTCTGTTTCTATGACTTCTCCGCGTGATGTGTTCATAATGTAGGGCTTCTTTTCCAGCAGATGAAAGAAAGACTCGTCGGCAAGATGATAGGTCCGATATTTCCCGTTTCGTTGCAATGGCGTATGGAATGTAATGATATCACATTCGCGTGCCAGAGTACATAAGTCGACAAATCCTTTTTCTCCACGGTCGGCACGAGGAGGGTCATTTAGCAATACTCGCATTCCCAGTCGGTCCGCCAATTGCTTGATGCGGCTTCCTACATGCCCTACTCCGACAATACCTAAGCAAGCACCTTTCAATGCGATACCTTTTTCCTGTTGTAACAATAAAAGTACCGAGTGTATATATTGTTCTACGGCTCCTGCATTGCACCCCGGACAGTTACTCCATGTAATGCCAGCTTCTTGACAATAGGCCGTATCGATATGGTCGAATCCGATGGTAGCTGTTCCGATGAACTTTACTTTGCTTCCAGCTAGTAAGTTACGGTCGCAACGGGTACGTGTACGAGTAATCAGCGCATCGGCATCTTTTACTATTTCGGGAGTAAATGCCTTTCCTGGCAGATAGACCACTTCATCGGCAAGCGATTCGATAGCTTCCTTTATATAAGGAATTTTATTGTCAACGATAACTTTCATGTCTGTTTTTCTAAAATCGTGCAAAGGTAGTATTTTTTAGATTTATAATTGGATGAAATGAAATCTTTATGTAGATTTGAAAAATGTAGGTATTTTGTTACCTTTGTACGCTAATAATGATGTTTATATGAAATGTTTGCATATCATAACTCCAGTAAAAGATTCGATTGATTTCACTCTCGAAACAGTTCGTGCCATTTTGGCCTCCGACATTAAAGTTCCTTTTACCTATACGGTATACAATGATTTCAGTACAGAAGAAAATACCAAACGTCTGGAGGAAGCCTCTAAAGAATTGAATTTTCGTCTGGTGAACTTATCCGACATTACTACCCATCCTTCTCCGAACTATCTGCTGGTACTTCAACGCTCACAGCAAGAGGCTATTGCCGCTGATGCGGGATTGCTTATTGTCGAGTCGGATGTGGTTGTCAAAAAGAATACGTTACAGGATTTGTACGATGGAGCAGCTGCACGTAGTAGGTGCGCCATTGCAGCAGCTGTAACTGTAGACGAGAATGGAGTTATCAATTATCCATACCTGCATGCCAAAGGCAATGAAGGCAAGGTGTATCCGGAAAAGAAGCATTGCAGCTTCTGCTGTTCACTGCTTACGCCGGAGTTCCTTCGTGCTTTCGACTTCCGTCAGCTTGATCCGACAAAGAACTGGTTTGATGTAACCATTTCACATGAAGCCCTGAAACAAGGTTTTCAGAACTACCTGTTTACCACCCTTCCTGTCTGGCATCGTCCGCACGGAAGCCGTCCGTGGAAACAGTTGAAATATAAAAACCCCTTGAAATATTATTGGTTGAAATATACGAAAGGACTCGATAAGATTTAATGATTGCAGATATGGATAAAACTCCTTTGGTTTCGGTGGTAGTGCCTGTATATAATATGGAGTCTTTTCTGCCGGAAACACTCGATTCTATACTGGCGTCCGATTATCCGAACTTTGAAGTTATAGTAGTAGACGACGGTTCGAAAGACGCTTCGTATCGTGTCGCATGCGACTATGCAAAGAAAGATCGGCGTGTACGTGCCTATACCCAACCTAACGGGGGAGCTTGTGCAGCCAGAAATCAGGCTGTCCGTTTGGCAGAAGGTGAGTTTATACTACCTTTTGATGCTGATGACAAGATGAGCGAAACCTTTGTGTCTGATGCAGTACATGTGATATTATCTGACATGAAAATAAAAGCTGTATGTCCTCGTGCTGAATATTTCGGTGACCGTAAAGGTGAATGGAAATTACCTCCTTTTTCGCGTAAGTTGCTGGCACGGAAGAATATGATTCCTATTTGTGCTTTGTATCGGAAATCAGATTGGGAACGGGTGGGCGGCTATGATGAGCATATTGTTGCAAGAGAAGATTGGGCCTTTTGGATTGCTATGTTAAAAGATGGCGGAAAGGTTGTAACCTTGCCTCGAGTGTCGGTATTTTATCGGGTGCGAACAGGTTCTAAACGTGTGTCCGATCGCAGTTTAAAGAAAAATTTAATTGACGCTTTAAATGCACGTCATCCGGAGTTCTTTGAACGTGAGCTGGGAGGGCCACTTCACTATTGCCGTTCGTGGTCCGTACTGCTGAACCGTATCTATCGTTTGTTTCATCCCCGAAAAATATATGTAGCATCCGATTTTTGTACATTAACCGATTATGTAAAAGCGCTACCTGCTTTGTTTAAATATGACTATGGTACTGTAATTTATAAAGGACGAAACGTACTGCGTGAAATGGACTGGCACGGTACGAAAGTTGTCGTAAAATCATTCCGTGTTCCCAATCTGATCAACCGTATTGCATACGGTGTATTCCGTTCGTCAAAAGCACAACGTTCGTTTGAATACGCCGAAATGCTTCGTCGGGAAGGAATCGGAAGTCCTGCTCCCGTAGCCTATTATACCGAACGCAACGGTCTGCTTTTTACCCACAGCTATTATGCCTGTCTGAAGTCGGAATGTCCGTACTCGTACGTAAACTTGATGCGAGGCGATTTCCCCGGTCAGGAAGAAATTTTGCGAGCCATTGCCCGCACAACAGCAGCATTCCACGAAAAAGGCTATTTGCATAAAGACTATTCACGCGGGAATATCCTGTTCCGTCGTACCGACAAAGGTGTAAAGGTAGAAATAATAGACTTGAACCGTATCCGTTTCCGCACGGTTGATATGGAAGAAGGTTGCCGCAACTTTGAACGCCTTCCGGGAACACCGGAAATGTTTGCCATTCTTGCCGATGAATATGCCAAGGCAAGAGGTTTCGATGCCAACGAATGTTTGAAACTAATTTTGAAGTATAACAACGCCCACATATGAGACTAATAAAAATGACAGGTGGCTTAGGCAACCAGATGTTTATATACGCCTTCTATCTGAAAATGAAGAAACTTTTTCCTCATACAAAGATAGATTTATCGGATATGATGCACTACCATGTACATCACGGATACGAAATGAACCGGGTATTTGCTTTACCTCATACAGAGTTCTGTATAAATCGTACACTTAAGAAACTTATGGAATTCTTATTGTGTAAGGTTGTTTATGAGAGGAAACAGAAAAACGGCTCCATGGAAGCTTTTGAGAAAAAATATGCTTGGCCGTTGATCTATTTCAAAGGATTTTATCAGTCGGAGCGTTTCTTTGCTGACATTGAAGATGATGTTAGAAAGACTTTCTGTTTTAATATGGAATTGATAAATAGCCGGAGTCGTGAAATGATGAAAATAATAGATGCCGATGAGCATGCTGTATCAATACACATTCGTCGCGGTGATTATTTACTTCCAAAATTCTGGGCCAATGCTGGATGTGTCTGTCAGTTGCCCTATTATAAAAATGCTATAACCGAATTGGAAAAACATGAGTCGACTCCTTCTTTTTATGTTTTTTCTGATGATATAGAATGGGTGAAGCAGAATTTATCTTTACCTAATGCTCATTACATAGATTGGAATCAAGGAAATGACAGTTGGCAGGATATGATGCTGATGAGTCATTGTCGAAACCATATTATCTGTAATAGTACTTTCAGTTGGTGGGGAGCATGGTTGAATCCGAGAAAGAATAAAACTGTTATTGTCCCTTCTCGTTGGTTTATGAAAGAAGAAACTCCTTATATTTATCCAGTAAGTTGGATAAAAGTACCTATAAACTAAACTGCCATGAGTATCATTTTTTCGTTAATAAAGAAAGTAACCTATGCTTTGTGCGAAAGTTTGTTTTGCTGGGGTCGGTCTTCTAACCCTATTCTTTATATGACACTGCTGGTGAAGAACGAGGAAGAATTGCTGGAACAAAACCTGATATTTCATAAACAGATGGGGGTAGATGGATTTATTGTAACTGATAATAATTCAACCGATCGTACTCCTGACATTCTTCGTAAATATAAAGAATTGGGATGGATAAAAGAAATTATTCAGGAGCCGGCGACCGACTATCGCCAGAAAAAATGGGTGGATCGTATGGTTTGGTGTGCTAAAACAGTTTTTCATGCCGACTGGGTTATCAATGCCGATGCCGACGAGTTTTGGTATGCTCCTTCGGGTAATTTGAAAAGTGGACTGAAACAGGTTTCTGATAATGTGATAAAGTGTGCCATACGGAATATGTATCCTGAGGAAGGTAAGTCGTTTCGTGAATGGAAATATGTTGTAGACCCTGTAACAAATACGGATAAGTATGATCTTTCCCCTTATTCACTTTTTGGCAGACAGATACCCAAGGTAATGCATCGTACCCGGGGATACATTCAGATTTCGATGGGAAACCATAAAGTAGCCATGTTCCCCAAGCGTTCTGGCAAGAGTGATATCCGTATTTATCATTACAATATCCGAGGCCGCCAGCAGTTTCTGGAGAAAATGATAAATGGCGGAAAGCAGTTGGAGCAAAATCCCAGCAAGCATGGCGGGCGTCACTGGCGTTATTTCTATGGCTTGTATAAAGAAGGAAAATTGAACGAGGAATACGACCGTGTGATAGGAAGCCGGGTCTTCGATCGATTGCAGGCAGACGGATATATACATGAAGACCATACAATGGCAGATTTTTTCAAGAACCAGAATAAATAAAGAGTAAGATATGAAGCATATAGCATTTACTATCGATCATAAATTTGTGCGTTTTTGTGCTGTAACGATGGTTTCTATCTTGAAAAATGATACACCTTCGGATATTACAGTACATGTAGTTGCTAATGGACTGTCTGAGGCAGACCGTAGGGTTTTGTCGGACTTGGCAGCAACATATGAAGCTTTTATTGCTTTTTATGAAGTCCCTCTGGAAAAATTGGAAGGATATACTATACGCTGGGAAGGACAACGGTTGCCTATGGTTGTATTTTATCGTTGTCTTTTGGCTTCTTTACTCCCTGATTCTGTGAAAAAAGTTCTTTATCTGGATAGTGATATCTTGGTTTTGAAATCTTTAGACGATTTTTGGAATACAAATCTGGAAGGTAAAGCATTGGCAGGCGTCCCGGACGATTTTACCGTTAATCCAGTACACTGTAATCGCTTGGGATACGATCTTTCATACAATTATTTTAATGGAGGGGTATTATTATTGAATTTGGAGTATTGGCGGGAGCATAATATTGAGCAGCAATGTAAAACTTATTATAAAGATAATCCGGAGCGTGTGTTATATAACGATCAGGATTTATTAAACGGCTTGTTACATGAGCATAAAGTATTGGTCGATATGAAGTGGAATGTGCAAGAAGGTGCTTATCGTGTTCCGAAAGGTAAAACGGCCGATTGGTGTCCACCGTATATAGATACAATTTTACATCCGGCAATATTACATTATTCTTCGCGTAAACCTTGGCAATATCATTGTATGCATCCATTAAGACATTTGTTTTTTGAGTATCAAGATTTAACATCTTGGAAGGGAGAAAATGTCTTGAATGATTGGAAAACTCGTTTGCATCGTTTTATACATTTTCTTCCCTATACATTGGGGATGAAACGAAGTAAGTATTTAAATATTATTTATAAATAATACTATATAGATTTGTTGGTTGGCAGATATCTTTTGTGCTTATGAATGAAAAAGTTCCATTGGTTAGTGTTGTCGTTCCTAATTATAATTATGCACGTTATTTGGATGCGCGTTTGACGTCAATCTTGAATCAGACTTTTCAAGACTTTGAACTTATACTTTTGGATGATGCTTCTACAGACGACAGTTTAGAGATTCTTGACAAATATAAGAAAAATCCTCATGTTTCTCATATAGTTGTAAATGAACGAAACACAGGAAGCCCCTTTAAACAATGGATGAAAGGAATTCTGCTGGCAAAAGGCGAATGGATTTGGATTGCAGAAGCTGATGATTTGTGCGAGTCTACGTTTTTGGAAACTTGTGTGGAACAGGTTCAGAAATATTCCAATATTTCTGTCTGTATAACTGCTTCACAGTATATAGATGAAAATAGTAATGTATTGTTGGAACCTGCCGATTACTGGGGAAAGAATAAGCCAGCTGTATTTGCTTGTAGATTCCCGGGAAAAGATTATGCGGAGCATAATATGTATTGGAACAATTGTGTTATCAATGCCAGTGGAGTATTGTTTCGTCGTTCTTATGCTATCACGTTGTCAAACTCTCCTTTTTTAAATATGAGATATAGTGGTGATTGGGTTTTCTGGTTCCAAATGCTTTTACAGGGGGATATGTTAGAAATTTATGTTGAACTTAATAAGTTTCGTCAACATATGGCAAAAGTCAGTGTAGAGGGTGTTAGATTAGGTAATCGTATTAAAGAAGATATCGATGTACTTTCTTTGATGGAGAGGACTTTCCCAGAGATGAAGAAGTATAAGCGCAGGTTAGCCCATGGTATGATATGCCGTAAAATAAAAAAGCTGAACGATGCAAAGAAAAGAGTTGAGCTTAGTGAGTATTTAAGTGAGCGTTTGGGAGGAAAAGCCTCCGATTTGAGACTTTTCCATCTGAATAATTATTTAAGATTCATTTGTCCGTGGCTGATTACGATCAAGCGTGACAGACTTAAAGTATTATGATTATATTTGATTTGAAAAACTATGAAATTAGCTTCATTTGATATATTTGATACAACACTAGTTCGTAAATGTGGTGCTCCGGATAATATTTTTTATCTTTTGTCCAAACGTATATATCCTCAAAATCAGGCTTTGCAAAATTCATTCTTTCAGTGGCGTAAAGAGGCAGAACAAAAGGCAATGATTCGCTTGAAAGATAATTACCTGAAATTGGAGGATATATATACAGAATTTGATACAGTTTCTTTTCCTGGATGGAATGTTGCACAGCTTATCACAATGGAAACTGAACTAGAGTTTGCGGAACTTGTTGCTGTTGACGAGATAAAACAGTTAATCTTGAAGAAACGTAATGAAGGTTATACTATTTGTTTTATTTCTGATATGTATTTACCTGAGCGGGTCTTAAAATCTAAACTCCTTGAAGAAGGGTGTGCCGATATAGGTGATAAGGTCTTTGTTTCGTGTGAATATCGAGCAACAAAAAGCGAAGGAACGTTATATGAAATAGTACGTAAGAATTTTGATCCTATTACTTTATGGGAACATTATGGTGATAATGCATATAGTGATTATAAGAAAGCTGCAAAAAGAGGAATAAAAGCAACATTAGTTCATACCGATTATACATCTGTAGAACAATTTATATTATCTTCATCGGCTTTTTTCCCTTTTTATTCAGATCTTTCTGTCTTAGTAGGATTACAGCGTGCAACACGACTTTCATTGCAGAAAAAAGGTGATAATATAGATAATGCAACTGATTTTATAGCTTCTTTATATTATCCTTATATAGATTTTATTTTTAAGAAAGCAAAAGATTTAGGAATAACCAAACTACATTTTTTATCACGGGACGGTTATATCTTGTATAAGATTGCTGAAGTTGTTCAGAAGAGATATCCAGAAATTAAATTGAATTATTTATTTGTTTCTCGTTATTCTTTATTTTTACCCAGCATTTATTCATTAAGTCGTGAAGAAATGTATGAGAATAAAGGAGTTACTTCTTTTTGTCATCACAAAGTAAAAGTAAAAGATATACTTGACGGACTTCATACCACTTTAGAAGAGCTTGGAGATGTATTTACTAACCGAATCACTTTTAAAAAAATATTGACCCCTGAACAAGAAGATTTATTTTTTGAAGTCTTACAGTCGGCAGAAGTAAAAGAATTGATTTTAAAGAAAGCAAAAGACGAACGTAAGGTACTCATTGAGTATTTTACTCAAGAAGGATTGTTCAATGTTGAAAAGCAAGCTTTAGTAGATATTGGATGGATAGGAACTTCTCGTTTGATGATAAATAGAATACTTACCAATGAAGGGGGAAGATTGGTAGAAGGGTTCTATTGGGGATGTGCACCAGAAAGTTTAGCTCCTCGTTATGGCATATTTCATAGTTTTTATGGCTCCAGTCTTTATAAATCTAATGTTGTAACTTTATTAGAACAATATTATTCTGCGTCATCTTATGCTTCTACTAAGGGATATTATTATGGAAAAGATGGGATAAAGCCTAAGTTTAAAGATATAAAGTATACTCAATCTCAAGAAATAGTTGAGGATAATACAAAAGCTTTGCAACAATTTGCTCAATTAATAGGTACTTATGATTATTTAGATTTTTCGCAAGCGATGCCTGTTTTTGGAGGACTTTATTTAAAGGCTTTTTTGGAGATGTCTTGCAATATTCGTTTTTCAACCTTTGATAAGTTAGGTATTTACGAAGATGGTTCTAACTATTATCGTGTCTTAACTAAGATAAATGTTTTGCAGCTTTTGTCTTATCTATATAAAGGTAAAATAAAGGGAGTATATTTTCCTCGTCAAAGTATATATTATACTTATGGAATAAAAATATTTAAGCCAGAATGTTGTTGGCGAGAAAAAAGACGGTCTTTTATGAAAAAATATATACTTCCGTTAAAGTTAAAGATGTATTATTATTTGCGGAAGAAGTAATTTATTTCTTCCGCAAACGATCTTTGTCTTCAGTCAGAATCCAAGGTATAAAACTTATATGAAGATTAAGTTTTAGAAAATAGTAATCGAGGGTAGGATTTGACTTAAATGCTTGTTTGTATGCTGCCTGTAATTTCCGTTTTATTTCTTTATTTTTAGTTTTACGTATTTGTCTATAAATAGAAGCGTGACATAACTTACGTTTATATTTAGTTATATTAGGAAAATATTTTTCTATGTAGAGAGTGGCAGGGAATAATTCCTCCCATAAGCGACCTGTAACTAGACCTTTTCTTGTTTGGGATTGGTGATAACGGTAAATATTTAGATTCTGATAGATTTCAGTGACGTTACCCAGCAATGCCATTCGGAACCAGAAGAGCCAATCTCCACAGTTTTTCATTTTTAGAAAGTCTTCATTTTGTAGCAGTAGAGCATTTTTCTTAGAGAATATAGCTGCACTTGCATTTATAATTGTATTTCTCCAGTATAAATTATGTTCAGCTAATTTCTTGCCGGGAAATGTTGCAGCATTAATCTTATCTCTTCCATTCCATCTATTAAAATCTCCTTCCAATATTTGACTGTTTTGATCCATAAAACTGGAACCAGTGTAGACAAATGATATATTTTCTTCTTTTTCTATTTGCTTGATACACGTTTCCAAAAAATTGGGTTTTGACGAATCATCGGCTTCTGCTATCCATATCCATTCACCTTTAGCCAACAGAATTCCTTTCATCCATTGTTTGAAGGGACTTCCACTATTTTCTTTATTAATAATGACATGTGAAACCTTCGGATGATTTTGATATTGATAAAGCAATTCTGCGCTGTTATCTGTTGATGCATCATCTAACAGGATTAATTCATAATCAGTGTATGTTTGATTTAAAATGGAATTAATACGCTCTTCCAAATATCGTTCGTAATTGTAGTTTGGAACTATTATACTAACTTTACATGTTGAATTAGGCATCGTTCTTATTTTTTAAAGATGGAAATATTTTTCTTTAAATTTCTTTAGAAATACTTTTTTTATTTGTTTATAAGAGCAATCTGATAATAACTTTTCAGATATAGCTCGATGATTTTTTATATAAAAATTTTCATCTTTGAAAATAGAGTGTTTATAATAATACCACCAGTATTCTGCTCTTAAACAAAAATCGCTCCAAGGTTTATTGCCTGTATAATGTATAATGCAATGAGAACATTCTGTAATTTCTTTAGCTTTTAATTTCTTAAATTTCTCATTTTCTATAGACAATGAATATAAAAGTGATGTATAGTTGTATTTTAGGGGTAAAAATCCTATTTTCCCTTTACATACAATATTTATAATGTCTTGATCTTGGTATGTATATTTTTTATTCTTATGCAATAAACACTGAGAGGTAAACTCCATCTTTTGTAAGGCTGGAATGTTCATAATAAGTACTCCTGCATTAATATAAGAAGAAGGGTCACAACCTATTTTTTCCCAATAAGATGTATTTACATCACAATATGTTGGTGATTCGCATACTCCTAACAAACAGGTTTCTGTTTGGATTTGAGATAAAGTTAGAAGTTCTGAAAGATCACATTCTATTATAGTGTCAACATCTAAATAGATTATTGTTTGATAATCTGTTTGATGTAAATTGTTTATTTGATCTATGAGTTCAGGCACTAATAAACGATAATAAGTACTGACTGTGATGTTTCGTACTTCGTAGGCATTGTTAAATGATTTTCTTATATTGAAAAAGGAAATTCGACAATCTTTTGAATAGAAATCTTGTAATTTTAGGATTTGACTTCTATATTCTAATGGAAGATTTTCTTCATTATATAAAATGAAAAAATCATAGAAGGTTTCTGTATCCTTGTTGAGGAGCATTGAAGTGATACATACGCCCGCTGGGATTACCATATTTTTATCAAAACAAAAGAATATAGGAACTTTATTCATATCTGTCCGTTATTTTAGGAGATAGCCTAGTTTCTGAATGAGGAATTCGATAAGCTTTTCTCTTTGCAAAAGTATAGTTTTTAATAGATAAACACAATTCTATATCTTTAAAATCTTTGTATCCATGTATTTTACAAGGTAAGCTATTGTCTTTTATCATTAAATGATTTTTTATGAAAAGACTGCTTCCTTTTTCTATTTTTGTACAAAAAATAATTGAAAGCGACCGAAGAGAAAATAAAAGATCTTGTACCAAAGAAAAATAGTACAAGACCTTTTGTAATATTATGCGTTTGGTATGGTAAGAATTTACAGAGCCTGCATATCGTTTAAGCGTTTGTAATAGCCGTTTTTCTGAAGCAGTTCTTCGTGCTTACCGCTTTCTACTATACGACCTTCATAGAGTACATAGATGCAGTCTGCATTTTTGATAGTCGACAAGCGGTGTGCAATGGCAATGGTGGTACGGGTCTTCATCAGGCGTTCCAGTGCTTCCTGTACCAGGCGTTCGCTTTCTGTATCGAGAGCAGAAGTCGCTTCGTCCAGAATTAAGATGGCTGGATTCTTCAGAATAGCGCGGGCTATCGAGATACGCTGGCGCTGTCCTCCTGACAAGCGGCAGCCACGGTCACCAATGTTGGTATCGTAACCTTTTTCTGTTTCCATAATGAAATCGTGTGCATTGGCTATCTTGGCAGCGGCAACGACTTGTTCCATGGTGGCATTGTCTACGCCAAAGGCAATGTTGTTGAAGAAGCTGTCGTTGAACAAGATGGCTTCCTGGTTTACATTACCAATCAGTCCGCGAAGATCTTTTACTACCAGATCTTTAATGTTCTTTCCGTCAATCAAGATTTCACCTTCTTGTACATCATGGAAGCGAGGAACCAGATCGACCAGTGTCGATTTTCCTGAACCGCTCTGTCCTACCAAGGCGATAGTTTGACCTTTGCGTACTTTCAGGCTGACGTTATGAAGCACTTCATGGGTACCGTAGCTGAACGAAATGTTGCGGAACTCCAGTCCTTCTTTCATTTCGGTGATGTGTTCGGCATCAGGACGTTCTACGATGTTGTTGGGAGCTTTCAGAATCTTGTCCACACGTTCCATTGAGGCGAGCCCTTTCGGGATGTTGTAACTTGCCTTGGAGAAATCTTTCAGCGGGTTGATGATGCTGTAAAGTATCACCATATAGAAAATGAAGGTGGAAGCGTTGATGGTAGAGTTAGCACTTAGAATCAGTGAACCACCGAACCAAAGTACAAGTACGATGAGTACGGTTCCCAGAAACTCACTCATAGGGTGGGCAAGGCTCTGGCGCATGGCTACTCGGTTGGTCGCATTACGGAATTCGTTGCTGCATTTTACAAAGCGGTTTATCATTTTATCTTCAGCGATAAATGCCTTGATAATACGCATACCACCCAGTGTTTCTTCCAGTTGCGACATGGTTTCACTCCATTTGTTCTGGGCATCGAGTGACTGACGTTTCAGTTGTCGTCCTACGCGTCCCATGATCCATCCCATTCCCGGTAGTACAATGATGGTAAACAGGGTGAGTTGCCAGCTGGTTACGATCAGGGTGGCGAAATAAGAGATGATAAGAATCGGGTTTTTCAGCAACATATCGAGTGAACTGGTGATGGAGTTCTCTATTTCACCTACGTCACCACTCATGCGGGCAATGATGTCACCTTTTCGTTCGTCCGACAAGAAACTGAGCGGCAGGTACATTACCTTTGAATAAACCATGATACGGATATCACGCACTACACCGGTACGAAGTGGAATCATGATGGCTGTAGAACCGAAATAGCATGCGGTTTTCAGCAATGTCATTCCTGCAAGGAAGAGTCCCAGCCACAGCAGTGTAGTAGAAGGACCGAACTTGTCTATCAGTTGGGATACGTAATAGTAGAAATTGTTTACGGCAACGTCTTTCAGTTCGCCGCTTCCCCATTCCATGAAATGATATACTTTTTCTGAATCGCCGGTCTTGAACAGGATGTTCAGTATCGGGATGAGAAGTGAAAAAGAGAAGACATTGAATACCGCGGACAACAGGTTTAGACCTACTGCGCCGATAACATATTTCTTGTAGGGCGAGATAAACCGCCGCATCATTTGGAAAAATTCTTTCATGCAGGAAATACTTCTGTTATAATATAGTGCACAAAGATAGTGTAATTTATTGTTTTCTTTGATACAAAGAGGGGGCTTTTGCATATTATTTTATAAATTTGCAATTTAACTGAAACATGGCAATTCAATGAAATTCATATATTATCTGGTTTTTTTCTTCTGGTATCTGCTCTCTTTGCTGCCATTGAGGGTACTCTATTTCATATCCAACCTGCTGTTTGTACCGTTATTCTATGGCTTGAAATATCGCCGGGATATCGTGCATCGTAACATTGCCGGTTCATTTCCTGAAAAAAGTGAAAAGGAGATTCTGAAGATAGAAAAGGAGTTCTATCATTTTTTCTGCGATTATGTGGTAGAAACCATCAAATTGTTTTCCATGTCGAAAAAGCAGATGATGAAGCGTATGACTTTTAGCGGACTGGATGAGGTGCGGGAAACATTGGGAAGAGAAAATAAAAAATGCTGCTTTCTTTATTTGGGACATTACTGTAACTGGGAGTATGTGGCTTCTTTACAATATTGGCTGCCCGAAATACATTGTGGACAGATTTATCATCCTTTATATAATAAGGCGTTCGATAAGTTATTTCTCCGGCTTCGCGGACAGTTTGGTGGTGAGTCCATTCCGATGAAGGAAACGCTGCGCCGGCTGGTGACGCTTAGTCGCGGAGAGAAGAAAGTGATGATAGGCTTTATTTCCGATCAGGCTCCGGGATGGGAGGGGATGGATCACTGGACCACATTCCTACATCGGGATACGGCGTTCTTTCAAGGTACGGAACGTATCGGTCGCCGACTGGATGCGGCTGTGTATTATCTGAAAGTTACCAGAGTGAAACGCGGATATTATCATGCTTCTTTTGAGTTGCTGACCTTGCATCCTGCCGAATTGCCTGAGTATCGGCTGACGGATATGTATTCGGAACATTTGGAACAACAGATAAAGGAAGCTCCGGCTTATTGGTTATGGAGTCATAACCGCTGGAAACGAACAAAGGAAGAATGGTTGAAAATGTCGTGGAACACTCAAAAATCATAACTATCATGCCCCCGAAAATTATTCATTTGTGCTGGTTCAGCAAAGATCCTTATCCATTGGAAATTAAGATTTGTCTTGCAAGCTGGAAGCGTGTGCTTCCCGATTATACAGTGCGTGTCTGGACGTACGAGGATGCAAAGGCTATCGGTTGTAAGTATATAGACCAGGCGCTGTCGGTCAGAAAATGGGCGTTCGCAGCAGATGTGGTCCGTTTTTATGCCGTATATAAAGAGGGCGGTGTGTATATGGACAGTGATATTTATCTGCGGAAACGTTTCGATCGGTTTATTCCTGAAACCGGATGTGCTACATTCAATGAACGGTGGGAGGAAGGAGAAACCGATTATGGCATTCAGGCTGCCTTTTTTATCGGTTCAAAGGGAAATGATTTCTGTAAGGAGGTCTTTGAATATTATCAGACGCGTGATTTTATTCGTTCCGACGGTTCGCTGGATCAGACGGTTTCGCCGTATATCATGCGGAGTATTGCGGAGCGTAGGGGATATGTCTGCAAGGAAGAGGAACAGCATCTGAAGGGTATTGATATTTATCCTACGCATTGGCTGTCACCCAGAAGCCGTTTCAAGCATAGTCCGGATGCGTTTGGGGAGCATCGGGTGTACGGAAGCTGGCGCAACCATAAGTTTGGCAGGAAGCTGGAACGTTCGTTCAAGCATTTCTGCAATGCGGTGAAGTTTTATTTGTTGGGCAGGTAAGAGAATTTACCTTCGCCATTGAAATACAAAAAAGTCGCATCATTACTCTCTATATGAGTTTGATGCGACTTTTCTTAGTTATCGGATTCCTTTCCGCTGTTTATATTCATCGATTCGTTTCTGAAAAGCTTCTTCTTTCTTGCTGCCGTTGGAATGGAATATCAGAGCTTCGGGGATTTCTTTTCCACGGTCTTCCAGTCGGACTTTTCCGTCTTTATCTTTTATTAAATCGACAGCATCGTATAAATCGTTGGTGGTGGCATCGTAGGCGTTCATGGTAAGGGTATCGCCATGCACACGGATCTGCTGGTAATAACGGCTGCCCGTACCGAACTTGTCAAATCGTTTGTCGAACTCGATGAGATAGTTCTTGGGTGAGCAGTGGCTGACGGTATAAACAGGGGGCTGAGGCTCTCCGTTTTCTCCGTGGTCGGTCATACGGGCATAAGCGTGTTCGTGTCCTTGCAGTACGAGGTCGACACCATATTTCTCTACCAGTGGGTTGAACATGGTGCGCTGGAACAGGTTGTTCATGCTTCCTTTGATGGAGTACAGCGGATGATGGAGCACGACGATTTTCCATCGTGCATCGCTTTTCTTGAGTTGTTCTTCTAGCCATTTTTTCTGAGTCCATAGATAGAAGAACTCGCGGTTGCTGTCGAGGCAGAAGATTTGCATGTCGTTGTATTTCAGGGTATATACTTGATTCTCTCCAACCATTGAGTCGAGGTAGTAAGAGAATACTAGTGAGAAGCGGCGTTCCAGCTTGCGAATGATGTATTTCAGGTATTCATGGTTTCCGGTAACCGTAATGACGGGATAGCGTTGTCCGATGGAATCCAGCCCGCGATATGTTTCTTCCCAGCGTTGTTCAGCCGGACGCTCGGTCAGGTCACCCCCAAAGACAAGGAATTCGGTATCGGGATGGCGGCGCAGAGCTTCGCGGAAGAAGTTGTTGGCTTTTCCATGGATGCTGTCTTGTACATCACCTACATACATAAATGAATAGTCTTTTCGGGTGGACTGATTGTATGTGCGGAAGCTATACCAGGGTGAGGCCTTGCCCTCATTGCATACACGATAAGTATAATAGCGGTCGGGTTGCAGGGAACGTAGCTTGGCAACATAGTATGCTGCTATTCCACTGCGCGAACGGAAAGTTTCTCCCTGTGCTTCAATCTGTATGGTATCTTTGGAAAGGGTATCTACCAGGTCGACGTGTGACGATACGACTATGGAGTCGTATTGCCAGCTGATGTTGCGTGACAGTTCATTTTCGTCGCCGAAGGTCAGCAGTACCCTCCCGGGCTCTGACAGCGGTGCGTAAGGAAGTTCTTCTTCGTTGTGGAACCATGCGCTCCAGCGTGAATTAATCCACAATCCGAGTGCCACGATGACAATCAGTGTGATGCTAAGTCGGATGATAGTTTTCTTTTTCATGTTGTGATAGATTGGTTTTCAGTTGCAAATATAAGGAAAGGTGTTTGAAGTTTCTTATTTTGTGTTCTGTTTTGCCGAAAAGTTATTTTAAAATAAGGTCTTAGGCGGGTTTAGAAAATAATCGTTAACTTTGCCGTTCTTAACTTCCAAAAACATTGGCAATGAAAAAAGAATTGTTTTCGAATGTGCTTTCCCTGATATGGAATTTGCTCATTATCTATGTGTGTTATTCGCTCTGTCGTCTGACCTTTTTGCTCGAGAACTTCCGTCTGTTCAGTGAGAATCTGACGTGGAAATATGCGCTGAATATGTTCGGGGCGGGTATTATCTTCGATACGACGGCTATTCTGTATAGTAATGCCTTGTTTATATTGTTGTTTCTGTTGCCGTTCCATTGGAAAGAAAATGCTACCTTCTATAAGGTTGTCCGCTGGATTTTTACGGTGGTTAACGGTCTTTTCCTGATATCGAATCTAGTGGATTGTGTGTATTTCCGTTTTTCCGGACGACGTACTACGATGAGTGTTTTTCAGGAGTTTGGACATGAAGGCGGAGGTAACTTGGCTTCTATTTTTATGGATGAGTTTATTTCGCACTGGTATCTAGTGATTTTGGCTGTCGTTTTCTGTTATGGTATCTATAAGCTGTATCGGGCACCGCGGAATATTCCAGTATATAGCAAATGGCAGTATTATGTGTTGCAGACGGTTACCTTACTGATTGCCATACCGTTTACGGTATTTGGTATGCGTGGAGGTATGACAACTGCTACGCGTCCGATTACAATCAGTAATGCTAATCAGTACGTAGACCGTCCGCTGGATGCAGGAGTAGTCTTGAACACACCGTTTTCTATTTTCCGTACATTAGACAAAAAAACGTTTGTTGTACCCAATTACATGCCGGACAGTGAAGCGGTTGCCGTATATTCTCCGGTGCATGTTCCTGCCGATTCGGTACAGTTCAAGCCGATGAATGTGGTTGTAATCATCTGGGAGAGCTTTACTAAGGAATTTGTGGGCAGTCTGAACCGTGATCTGGATAATGGAAAGTACAAAGGGTATACGCCGTTTATCGATTCGCTGTTGACAAAGAGCTTGAGTTTTACATATACATATGCTAACGGGCGAAAGAGTATTGAGGGAATGCCTTCGGTCTTGTCGTCTATACCGAGTTTTGTTGAGCCGTTCTTCCTTACTCCGGCTTCTCTGAACGATGTGTCCAGTATAGCCGGTGAGCTGACCAAGAATAAAGGATATTATTCGGCTTTCTTTCATGGAGCCATGAATGGTTCGATGGGCTTCCAGGCGTTTGCCCGTTCAGCTGGTTTTACCGATTATTTCGGACGTACGGAGTACAATGAAGATCCGCGTTATCACGGGGATGAGGATTTCGATGGTACATGGGCTATCTGGGACGAAGAGTTCTTGCAATACTATTGTGACAAGATGACGGAATTCAAACAGCCGTTTGTTACTTCCGTGTTTACGGCAAGTTCCCATCATCCGTTTGCAATACCGGCACGTTATGAAGGTAAGTTCCCCGACGGACCGACTCCGCTTCAGCGTTGTATCGGTTACACAGATCATGCCTTGCAGCTCTTTTTTGAGAAGGCTTCGCATCAGCCGTGGTTCAAGAATACACTGTTTGTAATCACTGCCGATCATACCAGCTTTGGTACATATCCTGAGTATCTGACCGACTTGGGACTGTATAGTGTACCTATTTTGTTTTATGCTCCCGGTATGCCGGAGCTCCGTGGAATGGAAGATAAGATTGTAGAACAGATTGATATTATGCCTACTGTATTGGGACTGTTGGGTTACGACCGTCCGTATGTAGGTTTCGGACAGGATGCTCTTCATACTCCGGCAGCTGATAAGTTCTCGGTAAATAATGTGATGGGTACGAATGTTTATCAGTTTGTGAAAGGAAATTACATGATTCAGTTTGATGGTGAGAAAGTATTGAAGGCTTACCGTTACCGTACCGACCGCCTGCTGAAAGATGATGTGAAGGATACTATGCCTCAGGATACACTTCGGGCAATGGAAACGCAGCTGAAATCGTTTATCCAGCAGTATATGCAGCGCATGAATACAAACAATCTGGTTTACAGGAAATGATTCCTGTATTTCCGGGTAGTGTTGCGTCCGGTATGGGCGTGAAGAGAAAATACGAAAACAGGAAAGGGCAAGCTCAGCTTGCCCTTTCCTGTTTTTAGTCTGTATAGATGATTGTTTTATTGGTTCTTGTTTGCACGCTTACGTTCTGTTTCGTCCAGAATGATCTTACGCATACGCATGCTCTTCGGAGTTACTTCTACATATTCGTCTTCCTTGATATATTCCAAAGCTTCTTCCAGTGAGAAGATAACCGGAGGAATAATACGAGCCTTATCGTCCGATCCGGAAGCACGCATGTTAGTCAGTTTCTTCGATTTGGTTACATTGACAACCAGGTCGTTTTCGTGAACATGTTCTCCCACTACCTGACCGGCATATACTTCGTCCTGAGGATAGATAAAGAACTTACCACGGTCTTGCAGTTTATCGATGGCATAAGCAAATGCTGTTCCGCTTTCCATGGCAATCATAGAACCGTTTGTACGACGAGGAATATCACCTTTGTATGGCTGGTATTCTTTGAAACGGTGAGCCATGATAGCTTCTCCCTGTGAAGCTGTCAGTACGTTGGTACGCAGACCGATGATACCACGTGAAGGCATATCGAATTCGATGTTTACACGGTCGCCCTGAGTTTCCATAGAAACCATTTCACCCTTACGGCGGGTAACCATATCGATCATCTTGCTGGCAAATTCTTCGGGTACGCTGATGGTCAACTCTTCAATCGGTTCACATTTTACACCGTCTATTTCCTTGAAGATAACCTGAGGCTGTCCTACCTGAAGTTCGTAACCTTCACGACGCATGGTTTCGATCAGGACAGACAAGTGCAGCACACCACGTCCGGAAACGATCCATTTACCATCTTCGTTTTCTGTCTTGCGTACACGCAATGCCAGGTTCTTGTCGAGTTCTTTCATCAGACGGTCGTGAATGTGACGTGAAGTAACATACTTACCTTCTTTACCGAAGAACGGAGAATCGTTGATCGTGAACAACATACTCATGGTCGGTTCGTCGATAGCGATAGGAGGCAGCGGTTCCGGATTTTCGAAATCGCAGATAGTATCACCGATTTCGAAGCCTTCTACACCTACAATGGCACAGATATCGCCTGAAGATACAGACTGTACTTTCTTGCGTCCCAGACCTTCGAAGGTATGTACTTCCTTGATTTTTGATTTAACCATCGTACCGTCGCGTTTAGCAAGTGTAATGTTCATGCCTTCGCTGATGGTTCCGCGGTGTACACGGCCTACGGCGATACGACCTGTATATGAAGAATAATCGAGTGATGTAATCAGCATCTGCGGAGTTCCTTCCAATTGTTGGGGAGCCGGTATATATTTGATAATAGCGTCCAGCAACGGAGTGATGGTTCCGGTCGGAGTCTTCCAGTCTTCACCCATCCAGTTGTTCTTGGCAGAACCGTAAAGAACCGGGAAGTCGAGCTGGTCTTCGGTAGCGTTCAAGCTGAACATCAAGTCGAATACCATTTCGTAAACCTCTTCCGGACGGCAGTTAGGTTTATCTACCTTATTGACAACCACGATCGGCTTCAAACCGATTTGCAAAGCTTTTTGCAATACGAAACGTGTCTGCGGCATCGGGCCTTCGAACGCGTCGACCAACAGGATACATCCGTCTGCCATGTTCAAAACACGTTCTACTTCTCCACCGAAGTCGGCGTGCCCCGGAGTATCGATAATATTGATTTTTGTACCCTTGTAATTGATGGAAACGTTCTTCGAAAGGATAGTTATACCTCTTTCACGTTCCAGATCATTGTTATCCAGCACCAATTCGCCATTGGTTTGGTCATTGCGGAATAAGTGTCCCGCCAGCATCATCTTGTCCACCAATGTAGTTTTTCCGTGGTCTACGTGGGCAATAATGGCAATGTTTCTGATATCTTGCATACTATACCTAATAGAAATATTATTTGGAGTGCAAAGTTACGATTTTTCTTTGATATTTGTAGTGAAAATCTTGATTTTGGGTGAATAAAGTTGCCAGATTATGATGCAGCCGAGCTCTACTGGTCGGTGTTGAAAACGTGATACTTGAAATCTTTGTCAATGAATTTCGTGCGCAGATGACAGGCGCAGGAATATATTTCGGGGCGATTATCAATATTTTTTCGCTTAACTCATTGTTATATGGAAGATTATCTTTACCTTTGCACCGCAAAATCAAAATTTATATATTTTAAACAGTCAAAATTATGTATTTAGACGCAGCTAAAAAACAAGAAATCTTTGGAAAGTACGGAAAGTCTAACACTGATACTGGCTCACCTGAAGCACAGATTGCATTGTTTTCATACCGTATTTCTCACCTGACTGAGCACATGAAGCTCAACAGAAAAGATTATAGCACTGAAAGAGCTCTGACAACACTGGTAGGTAAGCGTCGTTCTTTGCTGACTTACCTGAAGAACCGCGATATCGAGAGATACCGTGCTATCGTTAAGGAACTCGGTCTGCGTAAGTAATCCGTTACTTGCTGCAACAGAAAACAAATCGAGCCGCCTCTTGAAGAAAGGGCGGCTCGATTTGTTTTTATAGGATTTGTATCCGGTTTATTCCGGATACTGAAGTTGTGCTTCGGTGATGTTTTCCAATACTTCGTGCAGGTATTTGGCTGCTTCCCAACGTGCCATCGGAAGATTCATCATCAGGTAGTTGCCACAGTCTTTTGCGCTGGCTCCGGGTACATCGCCCTCAAAATCGGCAATGAAGCGGAAGGTTTCCTGCATCAGTGGAAGGATATCTTTCGATTCGAGATCACCTTTTACAACCAGATAATTGCCGGTAAGGCAGCCCATAGGGCCCCAGTAGATGATTTTATCGGCCCATACCGGATGATTGCGCAGGAAGGTAGCAGCCAGGTGCTCCATGGTGTGGATAGCCGAAGGGCTAAGGCACGGTTCCCGGTTCGGCTCTTTCATGCGGATATCGAAGGTCGTGACGATTTCGTTTCCTACAGTGTCTTTGCGTGATACATAAATACCACGTAACAGACGGATATGGTCGACGGTAAAACTTGGTATTTTTTTCATAATCCTCTTGATTTAATTATAATTTGTTTGGCAAAGCCTTTAAGAATGTTTCTGTAACGTGGAAGGAACGGTCGGCCATTTCTCCCCAGAAATTCTGGTATTGCTCGAAATGCTTGTCTGCTCCCGGCGTGTCGCTGATGATGCGGAAACTGATAAACGGAACTTTATACAAGTAACAAACCTGAGCTATGGCTGCCGATTCCATGTCGACGGCAAGACCTTCGGGGAAGTTACCCTTAATGGTATCCAGTTCGCTGCGGTCGGTAATGAACTTGTCGCCGCTGCAAATCAGTCCGCCGTGGATCGCTGTTTCCGTATCGAGCGACATGGCACAGTTGTAAAGCGTTTCGTCACCGTTGAAGAAAGTAGGAAGTCCCTGAATTTGTCCGTATGCATTTCCTTCGCCGCACCATACGTCGTGGTACACGATTTGTCGGCTTACTACCACATCCATTACTTTCAGGCAGGTATCGATACCTCCGGCTACTCCCGTACTGATAATGCAGTCGGGCTCAAAATTGCGGATCAGCTCCACTGCTCCGGCAGCCGCATTCACCTTGCCTATACCGCATTGCATCAGTATAATGGTATTGTTCTTGATGGTTCCTTCTATGTAGCTGAAAGGACCTTTGGTACATTCTGTTTTTTCTCTCAGTTGGTTAGCCAGCTGCTTCTGCTCTGAAGACATGGCGGTTATGATTCCTATTTTCATATTATTTTATGATTTTCGCTGACAAAGTTACTATTTTTCATGGACTATTGTGTTATCTTTGCTGTCTGAAAACATTAATTAATAAACTATTTCTGTATGAATCAATTAAAGAAACTTCTCCCTGATATTGTGGCGATTGTGCTCTTTGCAATAATATCGGTCGCTTATTTCTTTCCGGCCATTACAGAAGGACGTATCCTGGCACAGCACGATGCTGTAGCAGGTATCGGAGCCGGAAGAGAACATCAGGAATATTACGAAAAGCATGGCAAAGCTACCCGATGGACAAACTCGTTGTTCAGTGGAATGCCGACTTATCAGCTGGCTCCGGGATATGAATCGAGCCGTACACTGAATTTTGTTCAGGAAATCTACCGGCTGTTTCTCCCTACTTATGCCGGATACATCTTTATCATGCTGCTGGGCTTCTACATCTTGCTGCGCGCATTCGATTTTAAAGTCTGGTTGTCTGCCTTGGGAGCAATTATCTGGGCTTTTTCTTCTTACTTCTTTATCATCATTGCTGCCGGACATATCTGGAAGTTTGTGACACTTGCTTACATACCGCCTACCATAGCAGGTATGGTCTTGATATACCGAGGTAAGTATTTGTGGGGTGGTTTGGTGACTGCTTTGTTCGTGGCACTGCAAATTGTGTCGAACCACATGCAGATGACGTATTATTTCCTCTTTGTCATGTTGTTTATCGCCATAGCTTATGGAGTTTCTGCATGGAAGGAAAAGCGTTTCCCGCAGTTCCTGAAATCGACCGGAGTACTTGTGGTTGCAGGTATCTTGGGTATATGTATTAACTTGTCGAATATCTACCATACGTATCAGTATAGTAAAGAGAGTATGCGTGGAAAGAGTGAACTGGTGAAAGAACACTCGGCTAATCAGACGGGAAGCGGACTGGAACGTGATTATATTACTCAGTGGAGTTACGGCATCGGGGAAACATTCTCGTTGCTTGTGCCTAACGTAAAGGGTGGAGCTTCTGTTCCTCTTTCACAGAACGAAACGGCAATGAAGAAAGCCGACCCGACTTACATGGGACTGTACAGCCAGATTGGTCAGTACTGGGGCGAACAGCCGGGTACATCGGGACCGGTATATGTGGGAGCTTTCGTGATGTTCCTGTTCATTTTGGGCTGCTTTATCGTAAAAGGTCCGATGAAATGGGCTTTGCTGGGCGGCACGCTGTTTTCTATTTTACTGTCGTGGGGAAAGAACTTCATGGGACTGACCGATTTCTTTATCGATTATATTCCAATGTACAATAAGTTCCGTGCGGTATCGTCTATTCTTGTCATTGCCGAATTTACGATTCCACTGCTGGCTATCATGGCATTGAAGGAAGTGATTGACCGTCCTTCGCTGTTAAAGGAAAAAGCAAAAGCTTTCTATATCAGTCTGGGACTGACAGGCGGACTGTCGTTGTTGTTTGCCATTGCTCCGCGGGTGTTCTTCCCGACCTATGTTTCGAGTATGGAGATGAGCGCTTTGCAAAACGCTATCCCAGCCGAGCAGCTTGCTCCTATACTGATGAATCTGGAGGAGATGCGCGTAGCGATCTTTACATCTGATGCCTGGAGAAGCTTCTTTATCATCATCATCGGTGTAGCCTTGCTGTGGGCATATTGCGCCGGAAAGCTGAAAGCAGGTTTTCTGGTAGCGGCTTTGGCTGTATTGTGTCTGGTAGATATGTGGAGCGTGAACAAGCGTTATCTGTACGACGGGCAGTTCGTAGCAAAGGGTACCGAGATGCAGCCTTTCCTGAAGCCTTCGGAAACGGATAAGAAGATTCTGGAAGATAAGACACTCGACTATCGTGTACTGAATCTGGCAAGCAATACTTTCAATGAAAACGAGACTTCGTACTGGCACAAGAGCATCGGAGGTTATCACGCTGCCAAATTGCGCCGTTATCAGGAAATGATAGAAGAACATATACAAGGTGAAATGGGTAATCTGTTTAAGGAACTTCCTGCTGTAGGTGGCGATATGACACAGGTCGATCCTTCTCATTTCTCTGTATTGAATATGCTGAATACTCGTTACTTCATCTTCCCGCTTCAAGGAGGTTCTACCGTTCCTATTTACAATCCGTATGCGTTGGGCAATGCCTGGTTTGTAGATAAGGTACAGTATGTGAACAATGCGAATGAGGAGATAGAGGCTATCCATCATATCGATCCGGCAAAGGTAGCTGTCGTGGACAAGCGCTTTGCTGACGAAGTGAAGGATTCGGGTGCTGGAAAAGATAGTCTGAGTACCGTCGTGCTGAAGAGTTACGAGCCTAATGAACTGATTTATGAGGTTAACTCACAGAAGGGTGGAGTGGTCGTATTCTCTGAAATCTATTATCCGGGATGGGAGTCATACATTGACGGAAAAGAAACTGTTCACGGACGTGCCGACTACATTCTCCGTGCGATGAATGTTCCGGCAGGAAAGCATACGGTACGTTTTGTTTTCGATCCGAGATCGCTGCATGTAACCGAAGCCATTGCTTTTGCCGCATTGGGTATACTGGCAGTGGTAGCTATCGTGGCCATCGTATTGCAACTGCGTAAGCGCAAAGAAGCATAAGGAAGATTCGGAAAAATCCGTTGCAATCTTTCGAAAGAATTTGTACAAAAGAAAAAAACTTTTGTACAAAAAATAAGAAAACGTCAGGACATTTTGAATGAGATGTCCTGACGTTTTCTTATTATATAACGAATTTTCTGTTTCCTCTCTGAAGGTTTCTTTTAGGGATCGGCTATAGGATATACAACTGTTTCAGCAGGGTATTTGCCCAATGATATTCTTTGGTAAGCCATTGTTCGTCGTCCTCGCTGTGAGGAGCTTGATGGATATCGTTCAATAACTTAATGTACTGGTTGACTTCGGTTACGGCATCCTTCTGCTTGTTGTCGCGGAGCAGTAAAAGAATTTTCTGTTTCGAGATATTCACATCGGGAAATTCACTCATAGATTCTGCTTTTTCCAGCAGTTCCTTGCTTTCCCGATTGCTTTCTGCGGTATTGCTCTGCTTCATGATACATTTTGCCATAACCACATAATCGTCGGCACAAGCCATTTTGTTATCGATGTTCTTTTGAGCCAGCTTCATGGCCTGCATGTAATCTCTGTTGAACTCCATCATGGATGCAGAAAAGCTTACCAGGCCGCTGGTACGTTTCAGATAGATAGGATCTTTGGTTGTTTCCTTCAGCGGATAGTCTTTCTGCAACTTCTCCAATCTCTCTTCCAGACTGCTGTATATACCGTATTTTTCCAGTACGCTTTTATCTTTTATCTCGTCGTAATACTGGAGAATTTTGTTCTGAGCTGAGACCAGTGCAGTCGGATCTTTTTTCATGAACTGCATGAACTGGATAGCGGTATTGTCCGCCTCTTTTTCCTGTTGCTTGGAGTAATTCAGTCCCATCCGGTTGTAAATATCATAGTTTACCAGTACCTGAACAATGTCGTTGGTTGTAAAGGCAGCCCCCGGAATGTAATTTTCGAATCTATTGTAAAGTGCAGCTTCTATGGCTGTGGTAGCAACATCGGCTACGGCACCCCAAAATGCTGCTCGGTTGGCACGACTTATGTTTTTATTGACAGTTATCACGGCGTGGTCGAGTACATAGTGTGCCATTTCTCTGGCAAGCATGCTGAATAACTCATCTTCCGTATCGAGCAGCGTAAGCAGTCCGCTTGAAACCAGCATACAGTTGTTGCTCAACATCACAATGTCTGGATTCGGAGATTTCAGGATACGTACATAGGGCATTCCATATCGGTCGGCGATGAATTCTTTGGGAATCATGCTCAGCATAAGGCAGTGTACATAGTCTTCCATGGCAGCATCCTCGTAAATCATATTAGCTCTTTCCAGCTCGTCGAGGTACGTATTGGCTTCATTTTCCATTTCTTTTCTCATGGTTTCCTGAAGTCCTTTACTTTCGTAATACGTCACCAGTCCGGAATTGACTTGTTCCGACAGCCAGAAAGTTGTCGGATCGGTAGGAGTAAACTCCAGTCTGTCCATGTTGTTCAGCGCTACACCTTGTTGCCGCCCGTTGATAATCAGGACCGCTTGCCGGTAGTTGGGATCCGTTGGCTGATATTGAGTCAGTTTTACGAAGCGCTGGAGTGTGAACGGAGTGCCTGCCTTGATGCTTCCAATATCATCTTTTACAATGCCTTTTATATAAATTGACGGACTGAGGCTCGTAATATGTTTCTGGGCGATCATTCCTGTGCATGCTGTACACAAGAAGAACAAAGTTAAAGCGAATTGTTTCATTGTTCTATTTATTGATGGTTTCTGGTGTGCAATGTACCATCTTTTATCAGGCTTTCCAATAAAATAGCGTTATTATTTGTGAAGCAGCAGGCGTAATGCAAACCATAAGTGTCGCAGGATGGTTGAAAAATATCCGTAATGCTTGCACATGATGCGGAAACGTTCTTTCAGCGAAGCCTTGTGGTTACGGGTTGTCATTCCTTCGTTCAGGTAATCGATCAGGGTGAGGTGGGTATTATGAAGTGTCTTGCTCTGCTTCATGATACGGATACACCAGTCGAAATCGGCAGAAAAGCGGTAATGCAGGTCGTAGTTTACCAGTCTGTCACGGCGGGCAAAAAAGGCCTGATGACAAACCAGCATTCCTTCGCGGAAACTTTTCCATGTTAGTTGTTCGGGAGCAGAAAGGCGGCGCATCCGCAGGAAATGTCCTTCTTCATCAACGATGGCAGTTTCTCCATACATCACATCCGGAAATTCGTTGACGCCAGCCAGCGAATGTACCATCAGTTGCAGGGTATCATCCTCATGAAGTTCGTCGCCGGCATTCAGAAAACAGACATAATCTCCCGTTGCCAGTGCCATCCCCTTGTTCATGGCATCGTACAAGCCCTTATCAGGCTCACTCACGATGGTGTGGATGTGATCCTTGTAACGGTTGACTATTTCCATCGTCTTGTCGGTCGACTTACCGTCTACGATGATATATTCTACGTTTCTGTAAGTCTGGGTAATAACACTCTGAATAGTATCTTCCAGAACGTTTTCGGCATTATAGGTTACAGTAATAATAGAAAACTTTGGATGCAGATGTGTAATGTTATGCATTTTCCCCTGTGATGTGATTATAAATCTTTATATATTTCATGGCAACATTCTGTTCGGAATAGGTCTCTACCGCTTTTCGGCGGGCTTCTTCGCTGAGGCTGGCGTAGTCTCCTTCGTTCAGCGACCAGCATATACCGTTGGCAAGATCTTCCGACGATTTGTATTGTGCTACGTATCCGTTGTGCAGATGATCAATCATTTGCGGAATACCGCCGATGTTGAAGCCTACACACGGTACTCCGCATGACATCGCTTCTACAATGGTATTGGGCAAGTTCTCCTGCAACGATGGGGTAACAAACAGATCGACTGCATTATAAATGTTTACCAATTCTTTTTCATTGCCTACATAATTCAGACAGTAGATAGGGAAGGGGAAGAGGTCGGCATATTGCTGCGATTCTTTTCCTACTACTACAACTGCCAGTGAACTGCAAAAATCCGGATGCTGCTGTTGGATGAGTTTACATGCTTCTACCAGATAGTCTATGCCCTTTTTCGGGTCGGTTATCTTCATGGAACTGAACAGAAGCAGTTTCTTGTCGGTAGGCAGGTTCAGACTGTTGCGCACCTGTGTTTTGTTCAGCGGACGGAACAGGTTGGTGTTGATGGGATTCGGGATATTGGTTACGGTATGTCCCAGTGCCAGCACACTGTGCTTGGCCAGTCCTTCGAGCCATCGGCTGCATGCAACGAATGTGATGTTAGCCTTTTTGTATAGTTTTTGTTTCTTCAGAAAAACCCGATACGACAAGTCGTGCTTGTAGCCTTTGTACAGCAACGGGCATGTATTACATTGCGTCTGATACTTGGTACAGTCTTGTGCGTGATGGCAGATACCAGTAATGGGCCACATATCGTGCATAGTCCATACGATTGGTTTTCCTGAATCGATGATTTTCTGTATGTCCTTCAGGGAGAGCATTCCTTGATTGATCCAGTGCAGATGTATCACATCGGCCTGCTGAAATTCCGGCAGAGAGGTTATGTCTGTTCCCATATTGGCAATGTCGACGGCAAAGAGATTGTGTTTCTTGAAATGGTTGGCTTTCCAGATCACTACACGTTCCCATACGAATTGCCAGATGTGTCTCCACGACTTTTTCAGCGGTACTACGGTAACCTGATCGGTTTGTTTGTCGCGTACCAGCATCTTGGCCTTTATGCCTTGTCCTTTCAGCGCTTCCATTAAGCGGTTTGCCGCTATTGCCGCCCCTCCGATTCGCTCGGAAGTATTGATGATTAATACTCTCATTGCTTCCTGAATTTTGTGCAAAGGTAATTCATTTTCTTTTTCCTTGTCTGTGTCAGGCGCCAAAATCTCCCTTCAGGGTGCGCTTGATGCGGCGAATGGCTTTTGCCCAAAAACAATTGGTGCGGTGATAGTATTTTTCGAAGACTCTTCGTGCTGCCTTGTTCTCTTCTATGGGAGAAATAAGTTTGACGGGAAGAGGCTGCTGCCATAGAGTAGAGTCGTACAGCCCACCTCCGCCGCAATTGGTTCCGCTTCCGTCGAATCCGGTGTTCTGAATCAGCGATTTTCCCACGTTCAACGATAAGATGTCGGCAAGGAACAAGCTGGCATTCCAGCGGATGGCCCATGAGTTATTTTGTCCTGCAATTTGTCGGCGCAACATCCGGGTAAAAGGATAGTTACCGTTGAAGTCAAAATATCGTGTGAGCTTACGCTTTTCCAGTTGGGCAAGCAGTTCTTTTCCATCGGGATTAAAATGTTGCCATGCACGCTTCCAGGTTCCCCATCCCCAGCTTCCCGTCCATTTGATGAGGAAGGTGTCGGGTAGTGAGGCGTCCTTAGTAAAGTCGCAGGCTTGGATGTGACCGACTCGCTGTTCATCCTGATAAGTTTCCAACGCATCGTTCATGAACTTCAGGAAATAAGGAGCAACTATCAGGTCGTCTTCCAGTACGATGACTCTTCCAAATTCGTTGACTTGCGTTGTTACACCGTCGATGATGTTGCGGGCAAGTCCCCAGTTGGACTCACGTTCGATGATGGTAATACTCTTAAATCCGCTGATGCTGTGTATATAGCGGCGTACTTCCTGTACGGCAGCATCATTGTCGGGAGTTTTACTTTGATCGGCGTAAATAAACAGTGGACTTTCGGCTGCTTCCTGATTACGAAGCAGTGAAGAAACAACCTGACGGGTATGTTCCGGTCGGTTGTAGACGAATAACAGAATGGGTGCGTATGTCATGGCTTAAAGATAACTGGCGTAATTTTGTTTGGTTTGCTTACGGACTTGTATCACCGCCTTACTTTGTACAAGTAAAGTGGCTATTATGGAGATATATCCCTTGGCATATTTGAGGTTACCTCTCAAAAAAGATAGAATCAGTTTTTTGATTCCTGCCAAGATACCATAGGCAAACGCTTGGGTGAAACGATAATTGATGTTGGCATATTCGGAAAGTAGATAGACACGTTCTGCCCGACAAAACCCTTCAAAAGATACTTTACGGAACTCACGGTCGTGACAGCCGTATACGGTCGGTAAATAACCTATCTTATACTGGTGGAAATGCAGGCGGTTGACGTAATCTTTATCTTCTCCATAGTGGTAAAATAGAGGAGAAAATCCTCCTACCTTACGCAATGTACTGACTGGAATAAACCAGAAAGCTGCATTGATAAACGGACAAGCTATCGGATCTTGTTCGTCGGACAGATTCTTGATACTTGCAAGGCGGGCATAGGATGCAAACCCCTTATCCAGCTCTTTCCCGCTTCCGTTTAAATGTACGGGAGAAAGAATACCGAATTCCGGATGGCGCACAGCTTGAGCGGCAAGTACAGCCAGTGTATCATTTCCTATCCAGGCATCCTGATTCAGCAGAAAGACAGCATCATAGCCTTCTTTCATGGCAATCTGCATTCCGATATTATTGGCTCTGCCAAAGCCCAAATTTGCGCTGTTTGCAATCAGTCGGACCTGAGGATATTCCTTTTGGATAATTTCTACGGTCCGGTCTTTCGAACAGTTGTCTATTACGAGGATATCCGTAGGATGAGATGAGGCTTTCAAGCTATTCAGGCATCGGCTTATCCACTTTTCGAAATTATATGAAACAATGATTGTCAAGATTTTCATCATACAAGTTGTTTGTCGTGAGCAATTATTTCAATTTCATCCACAAAGTAGTGAGGCGGTCTTTCACTCTCTTGTGCAGGCTGATATGAGGAATACCCGTATATCTTCCAGCCTTTTTCCAGAAATCGGTTTCGTCGGCTATTTCTCCTCCATTCTTTTCGATCAACCTGTATAAATAATACAACCCGCGCTTCTTTTCATACGGTAAGTGCCATACCGGATAGTTTTCATCTCCCGGTTGCACATTGTTGAAATGAGGGGTAGTCCACATGCGCTTCACGTATCGGTTGGCTGTCGTATTGCGTATTTGTAAATGTTCGGCAAGCAAACTTAGTAAATGAGCTTCCTCATTTAACTTGAATGGATGCTGCTTTCCATACTCCAGGTTGAAAGCCCACAGTTCTGGAAATGCAATATTGATTTTACTGATTACATCTTTTCGTAAGGCAACAAATTCACCTCCGTAGTAAGTCATGGAACCTTTTACCTCTTTTCCGTAACAGGCTCGGTACACTTCTTCCATTTGAGGAAGTGTAATGCCGTTGATGGAGTATTTTCTGTCGGTAATGAATTCATAAAGAGCACTTCCATTCTTGCGGACAGCCTCAAATAAGGTATCGAGAGAGGTATGGCACAGACAATCGGCATCGCTGATCAGTAAGGTGTCATTTTCTTGCATACGGGTGTCCATATACTTTAAGATGTCGTATAGATAGAACTGGTTCTGCCATGCCGGGTACCAGTCTTTGGGAGGCTTGCACGTATAGGGTAACGTAATTACCTCTACGTCCAGTTTACAGAACAACCGAGTAAGGTAATCGGGCAAATCTTCTTTTGTCAGATTCGTAAAGAAAATAAATTTTGCTTCCGGATTATAATACTTGAACGTTACGAAGAAAGGCACTTGTATCTGCATGTAAATGGAATGTACAAGCGAAGAGTTTCCTTTCTGTCCCAGCTGAGGATAGAAACTGGCTTCCTCTTTCGATTCTTTATAGAACCAGGTTGTTATGTAATTGACGGATGTCTGCATAAATCAGTGTTGTTTGCCTTTTAATATTTTATTTAATCTATATAGATCAGTTCTCGTAATACCCGCTAAAAATGTAATTATAAAGGATGTATAAAGCTTTTTATAAAAAGGAAAAATACAGAATGCCTTGAAGAATTCTCTAAATCCGATTTTATATTTACGATTTATAAGAGCTCCTGACATTCGTCTTTTATGCCAGGAAGAGAGAAAAAGCCTACTCCCCTTTTTGTGGGAGATTTGTTTATATAGCTCATGAAACATAGCATCCAAAGGGTCATGGTCTTTGATTGTCCGGATACTTTTGTTTTCTGAATTCGTTACATAATATAATGATGTTGGTTCTTTAGAGTAAGCAAAATCACAGACAGCCTGTAAGCGAGCAAGCGTAATAATATCTTCTCCTGAAGGAATTCCTGAAGGGAATCCTCCTATTTTTTGTATGATTTCTTTTCGTACGGCATATGCACTTGTTTGCATAGGAAAGTCTGTACCAGATGCGAGTTCATAATAATTATAGAGTATTCCTTCTGTTCCCGTAAAAGAAAACTTATTGGGTAAAACGGGAAGAGTGAGAGACTCATTTTCTCTTTTAAAGAAATATGATGTTCCGAATACACCACATTCTGGGTAACGTTCTACTAAATGATGGATTACTTCTAAATGGTTAGGAAGCCATTCATCATCTGCATCTAAGAAAGCAATGATATTTCCTTTAGCAGCTTTAATACCTGTATTACGAGCGATGGATACTCCACTATTCTTTTGATTTATTAGTTTAATAGACGGGCATTGCCATTGCGTTATCATTTGAGGACCATGATCAGTAGAACCATCATTTACTACTACAATCTCAAAATTTTGATAAGTTTGGTTCAGAACAGAGTTGATGCTGCGTTGAATAAACTTAGCTCCATTATATAATGGTATAATTACACTAATCATTGTTCTGTAATTTTATGCTTAATCAAATAATTGAATATCTCTTTTTGTATTTGTAATCCTATTATTTGCATGATTCCTAAATAAAGAATTGCAGTAGTAGCGATTTTTGTTAATAATACAAATATCGGTATTTTTATAGGAAGAGTGATAAGATAACTTAATAGTATACTTAAAGTTGCCGTACTAACAAAGGGAGTAATATCTTTTATTGCATTCAATACAGTTAGGCCAATTTCTTTACTTATAAAATATAGCCATATAAATAACCAGATAATATTAAGACTACTATATATGGCAATCATCATGTGAATACCCCATTGATGTACCAATAGTATAGCTATTATTTGTATTATACTTATGCCAATGGTGTTCCACATATAAATATTTGATTTACCTTTACTTATAATAAGGTTTGAGCAAAGTGTTGTTATAGGGAGAAAAGCTCCCCAAATACATAAAATTTGCAGAATAGGTACACACGGCATCCATTTATCTTGTATGGTTAAATAAATAAATTCAGGAGCAATAAGAGCTAATCCAAACATTGCAGGAAATGATAGATAAGCAGTGAATCGTAACATTTTTCGAAAGGCATTTTGCTGACGATCTTGGCTCTCTGATAATTGTGACAAGACTGGTTGAGCAACACTACTTATCATTCCTCCAATAAATGATGATCCCATTATGTTCCATTTATTTGCTTGTGTATAAAGACCTACTTCTTTTGGAGTAAATAGTCGTCCTATAATAGCAGAAAATATATTGTTGTTAATTTGTAAGAATATGTTAGTTAATAACATTTTGCTACTAAATCCAAACATTTCTTTCAATGGAGAAAAGTTGAATTGGAAAGTGGGACGCCATGGCGAAAAATACCAAAAACTTAGGTTAATGATTGCAATATAAATAAGACTTTGGATAGCTATGCCCCAATACGACATGCCATTCAATGCCATAATAATGCCTGTTGTACCGGATAGCAGCAATGCGGGTAATTGTGAAATAGCTTTTTGCTTAACCATTAAATTTCTGAACAGATAAGCATTGTGAGCGGTTGCGGTACTAGATATGAGAAAGCCTAAAAATGTTAATCGGGCTAATGGCACTAAATCTGGCTGTCGATAATAGTTAGCTATTAAAGGGGCAGAAAAGAATAAAATTGTATAAAGACTTAAGCCCATGAGGGTACTGAACCAAAAGACAGCATTATAATCTTTGTGTGAAATATTTTTTTTGTTAGCTAAAGCAACAGTAAATCCGCTTTCTTGTAATGTACCTGCAATAGCAGTGAAAATAGTGAGCATACCCACCATACCGTAGTCGGCTGGAGTAAGCAGGCGAGCAAGAAATATACCGAAAATAAGGTTTAGTAATTGTTGTACTCCGTTGCTTACGCCTCCCCATAAAAGTCCTTTTGCGGTTTTTTCTTTCAGTGATTGTTCGGGCATGTCACAATATTTTAGAATAATGGATGTGGGTTGTAATGAAAGCGAAGAATCTCAAATTTCACTCTTTTGAGATTCTTCGCTTGAGTATAGTATAAAAAGAATATTATTTCACTTCACTTCCGGGTTTTACTTCTTTCAGTACAGAAGTAACGGCAAGTGAACCGTCGAAGTTCTCGGCAGACAGAATCATACCTTCACTTACCAGTCCGTTCTTGAACTGACGTGGGGCAAGGTTGGCGATGAACAATACCTGCTTTCCTACCAGTTCTTCCGGACGATAGTGTTGTGCAATACCGCTTACGATTGTACGGTTTTCCAGTCCGTCTGCAATCTTGAATTTCAGCAATTTCTTCATCTTAGGAACTGCTTCACATTCCAATACGGTTCCTACACGGATATCGAGCTTTTCGAATTCTTCGAATGCGATAGTCGGTTTGATAGGATTAGCCTTGTAGTTGGCTGCTTCATTAGCTTTTTTCGTAGCAAGCAGTTTGTCTACCTGTGCCTGAATAGCATCATCTTCAATCTTTTCGAACAGCAATTCCGGCTTGTTCAACTGATGTCCGGCAGCCAGTAAGTCGGTGCGTCCCAGTTGTTCCCAGTCGAAGCTTTCCATATTCAGCATGTGACGTAACTTCTCACTGCTGAACGGCAGGAATGGTTCGAAAGCAATAGCAAGGTTAGCAACCAATTGCAGAGCAATATTCAAGATGGTAGCTACACGGTTCATATCTGTTTTGGCAAGCTTCCAAGGTTCTGTATCGGCGAGGTATTTGTTTCCGATACGTGCCAGGTTCATCGCTTCCTTCTGTGCATCACGGAACTTGAAGACATTCAGCAGTTTTTCAACTTCAGCTTTTACGTCGGCAAATTCTTTCAGTGTTTCACGGTCGTAGTCATTCAGTTCACCGCAAACAGGGACTTTACCTTCGAAGTATTTGTTTGTCAGTACCATGGCACGGTTGACAAAGTTTCCGTAGACAGCAACCAATTCATTGTTGTTGCGTGCCTGGAAATCTTTCCATGTAAAGTCATTGTCTTTTGTTTCGGGAGCATTGGCAGTCAAGACATAACGCAAAACGTCCTGTTTGCCCGGGAAATCTTGCAGGTATTCGTGCAACCATACAGCCCAGTTACGTGATGTTGAGATCTTATCACCTTCCAGGTTAAGGAATTCATTGGCAGGAACATTGTCCGGTAAGATGTAACTTCCCTCTGCTTTCAGCATGGCAGGGAATACGATGCAGTGGAATACAATGTTGTCTTTTCCGATGAAATGGATCAGACGTGTTTCAGGGTCTTTCCACCATTTCTCCCATGAGTCGGGCAATAATTCTTTCGTATTCGAGATGTAACCGATAGGAGCATCGAACCATACATACAGTACTTTTCCTTCAGCTCCTTCTACAGGAACAGGAATACCCCAGTCAAGGTCACGACTTACGGCACGAGGCTGTAATCCCATGTCCAGCCAGCTCTTGCATTGTCCGTATACATTAGGACGCCATTCCTTATGATCTTCCAAAATCCATTTACGTAACCAGCTTTCATGTTTGTCGAGTGGAAGATACCAGTGCTTGGTTTCCTTCATGACGGGCTGGCTTCCGCTGATAGCACTTTTGGGATTGATCAGTTCAGTAGGAGAAAGTGTACTTCCACATTTCTCGCACTGGTCACCGTAAGCACCTTGTGCGTGGCAGCGAGGACATTCACCGGTAATATAACGGTCGGCAAGGAATGTATGAGCTTCCTCATCGTAATACTGCATGGAAGTCTTTTCGATAAATTCTCCTTTGTCATACAATTTACGGAAGAAATCGGAAGCTGTATCGTGATGAATTTTTGAAGAGGTACGTCCGTAAACATCAAATGAAATTCCGAATTCCTTGAATGAGTCACGGATCAACGTATGATAACGGTCTACGATATCCTGTGGAGTTACTCCTTCTTTCTTTGCGCGGATAGTGATAGGTACTCCATGTTCGTCAGAACCGCCAATGAAGAGCACATCTTCTTTTTTCAGGCGCAGATAGCGCACGTAAATATCGGCCGGTACGTAAACACCTGCCAAATGGCCGATATGGACCGGACCGTTGGCATAAGGCAGAGCCGATGTCACGGTCGTTCGCTTGAATTTTTTTTCCATATACGTATATAGTTTATTTTGAGTTGCAACCTTACGATGCGCAAAGATAAGGATTATTTGGGAATTATCATGGATAGAAGGAGGTTAAGCGAATATTCTCTTCCCTTTTTATCCGAATTGTATTTTCAACCATCTTCTGTTTTTAAGGCAGTATGAAACATGGTTGCGCAAGCAAAGACTTGCAGAAAATACCATAGGCATACGATTCAGAACTTTGCGAGCCGTCTATAATTTGGCTATCGAACAGAATTTAGTAAAAGCAGAAAATTACCCATTCAAGAAATACAAGGTGTCGCACTTACAGGAAGAAACAGTGAAACGCTCTCTTTCCAAACAGGACATAGAACGGATTTTATCCTACAAGTCCACCAACCGTTATATATGCTTTACAATAGACCTATTCGCCTTTACATATTATTGTGGCGGAATCAACTTTATAGACATAGCCAATCTGACACAAGCAAACATTATAGAGGACAAGCTAATCTATAAAAGACACAAAACAGGTAAACTGATAAAGATACCTTTGCAACAGCAAGCAATAGAACTTATAAAGAAGTACCACAACAAAGATAGTCAATACCTGTTTCCTATCCTATCTAACTTCCACGAAACAGAAATACAGAAAGCCAACAGAATACACAAGGTTATCACCAAAGTAAACAAACGGCTGAAAGAAATAGGCGAAGAACTGAACCTGCCTATCCCCCTAACGACATACGTTGCAAGGCATAGCCAAGCTACTGTTATGAAGAAAGCAGGAGTTTCAACAGCTGTAATATGTGAAATCATGGGACATAGCTCTGAAAGAGTTACACAAATCTATTTGGATAGTTTCGATAACGAACAGATAAACCAAGCTATGAAAAACTTACTCTAAATACAGAAAAGTCCGCTTATCGTTTGACAAGTGGACTTTAATTTGCTGAAAGCAATAATTATTTGCTGACGTTAACATTTCTGCCATTCTGTCAGTCTTTTCATTATGGCACGATTGTTGCTTACAATTTAATGTCAAGTTGATTACTTGGCTGGTCTTCTGTAAAGACAAAAAGAGGTCTTTGAAATATTGTGATTCTGTTTCTCTGCAAGTATTTGCAGTTACTATAAGAAGACGAACAGCACGATTACAATCATTTTCTAAATGTTCAATTTAATTTTTCGCCTTATGAAAATTAATAACTATTTATTAAATAATGAAGTAAGCATAGAACTTACTACTGTAACCGTGTTAATTAACGATGAACAAAAGGAAGTGATTCCTGCGTTCACCAAGTTTTCAATCAAACGCAAAGAGTTTTCAAAGAGTAAAATCTTAGAAAATATCGATAAGAATAAAATCCTACCGACTACATTTGCGTTTACTGGTACAAAACCATTCCGAGATGAAGATGTTGCTTTGTTTGATTACAATGGAGTAGAGATACCCCAAGAGTTAGACGAACTGGTACTTGTCTATCTTGATGACCCTAAAACAGTCAATATGTTTGAGTTGTCAGAAGAACCTCTAAACTCTGTTATGGTGGAGTGCAAATCCGTTGCCGATGCCTATTCTTTTGTGGCTACAACTTTTGTCGTTTCACAACTTCCTGCAAAGGATGAATGGATTGGACTGAGTGCAGTTACTACCAAAGAAAATGTCCTAAGCCAAATCCTACAATTCGCAAAGGACAGAAAGATGAACGGTACAGCGGCACAAGCATATTTCGGGCTTACCTACCGAATATCTTCATTACAAAAAGCTGCTATAACGATGGTCACTCCATTTGAAAATGTTGAATTTCGTTCTTTGGATGAAGCGACAATATTGTTTAAAACGGTAGAAAATGCCTTTGGAACAAGATGTGCAGTACAAACGCGTTATATAAAAGCGATTAATACAAGCATTAAGCTCTATGATTTGAACAAAGTTGTAGAAGCTCTTAATGCTATTGATGAAGAAACAAGGCAAGGAATTATAAACGCTCCTTGTGAGGATAAACGTCAATACATACAGGATTTTATTACAACACAAGTTAGAGCACATAAAGATGCAGCCTAAACAATAAATAAAAGAAACATGAATCATAATGATACGCACTAAAAGAGGGCATTCCGCAATATCGGTTTGCCCTCTATTTTTATATAAACTCATAGCCACCTTTTCGGCTACCATCTGCCAAAGGAATCTTTACAGACTTTATCTTGATTCCAAACTTCTTTTCCAAATGGCTTGCTACTCCTTTTTGCCTGATTCCATATCTTGCATACACTTCCTCCATTTTCAGTTTTATAATATCGGTAAGTATCCTTGTTCCAACAGGAAATATTGTCCTAAACTCCTTATAAAGATGATAAGTTGCCTGTTTGCTCATCATTTCATTTTTAAGATTGCTTTCCTTGTAGCCAAGTGCCTTAATTCGCTCATAACCAAGTGAATCATAATATAGTTTCAAATCCTCATATTGTCGTTCCATGATTGCATCTGCAATGAAATATTGACAGTTTTCTTTGTTCTTGCGGTACTCACAATAGCGTTTCATCCTATCAGAAAATCCCTCTTTTTTAATAATGCACTCTAATTGTTCCTCATAATCTGAATGTACCTCATTCCCATTGACATTGAAACCGCTATCCTCCAACTGTTTTCTTACCGAAATACCATCCAAATAGTTTTCTTTCTGCACATCATAAGAAAAGTTGTCATTCAAATAAGCCATTCTATTCACCGAAAATCGGTGATTGACAGAATCATACCAAACATAACTCATACTATACTTATTAAGTTTTTGAGAATCATTCGTTTCTTTGATTAAGTCCTCTTTTAAATCCTCATCCGTTACGCTATTCTTATAATTTGCATTTTTGACAGACTTTTGCCATTTCTCATTCAAAGCTGCCTTATAAGAGCTTTCCTTACTTTCTCCGACATCTACATTATAGATAAAAGTGATAGTATTCCGAAATGGGTTGCATTCCAACCTTTGCCGACCAGCTATCTGCGCCAACTCCGTAGCAATATCAATGGAGGTATTGGCTTTCTTGTTGTCGCTTACTACAAATGTGGATGCACAGGTAGAATAGAAATCGCATCCAGCAAAAGCTGTGGAAGTACAAAACGTGAATTTCTTGTGTGGCTCTCCTTCTAATGGAATACAACCTATCTCATAATATCTACCTTGCTTATCTTTACCCAGCTTCTTTACAAGAAACTCATTTTCACCTGTAAAAGCCACAATGATATTCACTTCATCCGATTGCAAACCTGTTTGCTTGATAATGTTAACTATGTTGGTGACACTATTCAAGAAGATAACACACTCTTTCGATTCAACCCTTTCACCATTTACAAGAGTGGAAGCATATATCCCCCTTTGATAGTTCCTGACTATCTCAACGGCATTGTTTATCGGATTTTTCGATTGCACTCTATTGACAAACCTTTTTTCTACATTGCTCCATTCCAAAATGGTGTAGGGCATATCCTTGAACCAATCCATCTGCAACATATACTTGTCTGCAATGGGAGTGGCAGACAAGTAAGTGATATACGGATACTTTTTTAACTCTTCCAACAAGAGCATTTCTGTTTCTGACTTGAATCCGCTATCTATTAGGATATACTGATATTCATCTACAACCACTCTCCAATCTGACTTATCCTTAATAATATTGCTCAATCGTGGAATGGAATCATACGTTGCCAATAATTTTGGCTTAGGACTGTTTCTTAGATAATCTTCAATTTCTAAATTACTGACATCACCATAGACAGCCAAAGTCCCTTTATGCTGCCTACTCTTGTTTTTTATCAGATTGATTCTTGGACTGCAAATTATAGTCTTGTGTTCATCTTCAATGGCAAGGGTGGTAGCTCCACACCCTGTTATCCCTTTGTTTACAATTCCTTTCGGCAGTTCAAAACCTACCCAATCATTCAAAAAGTTTACATTACTTGGTACTTTTATTGTTTCAACCATAGCATAAAATTAAAATCCGACATATTCGCATCTTAGAATCTGTGTCCGATATTCCATCGGTTTAATCTTTACTATTAAGGAAGTCAGGATAAAAAATCAGACAGTCCAATAAATCTTGAAGTCAATCTATCTTTCTAAGGACATCAGGAAAGAAAATCAGACAGTACCCACAAAATAAAACCGAAACGCATAGTTTTCGGCTTTATTCCCATCTTCAAGAGGTGGATATGTTGATTTTCAAGTTGAAAGGGTCAGACAGTAAATATTTCCCTTTTAAACCTTGATATAAGCAAATATATACACCTTTAAGGACACTTCCAAACAAACAGACCACCAACCACAAGAATAAGACTCCACATATAGTTCTACTCTATTTTTCATACTTGGAGGTCTATTACAAAGCGGCATACAGCCAATTCCCGATTTTTCAGAATTTTCGGAAATTGAAATCCTCCGGCTACAATATGATACATATAGGACTACACAATTTTATCGTAATATACAACTTTCAAAACTATATCGAAAGATATAATCTATCCCGACAAAAGAAGCTATCCGATAAATAGACACACGTACTGTTATAAACCGATAACGTCAAAATATCCCCTTCCACTTGTCGTGTTATCCCATTTTTCAAATTGGGGAGTGCCATATACAAGCGAGCAGACTACATAATTTACTCCCCCCACCCATATTTGAATAAAAACAAAGAAAAAACTTAATCATTCACCATTAAAAAAATTCAAGTATGGAAAATTTGATTTTATTGCCTACTATGGCACAGAAAAGAAGTAGTAACTTCAATCAGTATGCAGAGGATGCAACAGTAATTTCAGAAGAAACTACAAAAGTGAAAAAGGTAAATCACTTTATAGAAGCTAACACTATGGAGATTGATTTACAGCATTTAAAGAATGACTGTATCGTTCCTGTATTCAGTAAGGATAACGAACTGACTATTTCGCACAATGCCTTTATTGAAACGGTTTGGGATGCTGCAAACTCATTCTTTACAGGTGAAACGATTGATAAACCGGACATTCGTGTTTCTCACATTGTTAAAGGCAGAATCCCTGAAGCGATTCATAAGCCTGCAAACCAACTTTTAGAAAGTGACAAGACACAATACTTTGAACGTATGATGTTTTGCTTTGAGATTCCTACTATCTATGAAACGGTAGAGGGAAACAAACTCACTCTTTCAGTTGGTGGTGTACGTGCTTATAATCACATGAATCTGTATTCAAAGAAAACCGTTGAAAAATTCAAGGTTTTTGTTGGATTCAAAAACATGGTTTGCTGCAATTTATGTGTTTCAACAGACGGATATTTAAGCAATTTGGAAGTTTCAAATACCTGTGATTTATATCGTTCTGTTTTGGAAATGTTTCATGCCTACAATCCTGCAAAACACATTCACTTGATGCAGATGCTTGGGAATAGCTATCTGACTGAACATCAATTTGCACAAATTCTTGGAAAAATGCGTCTTTACCAATGTCTGCCACAAGGTTATCAAAAGAGTATTCCACGTTTGCTTATAACAGATACGCAAATAAACAGCGTGGCAAAGGCTTATATTCAAGACATGGATTTTGGTGGTTTTGGCAGTGACCTGTCTATGTGGAAATTTTATAATCTACTGACAGGCGCAAACAAGTCAAGCTATATAGATTCTTTCTTGGATAGAGCCTACAATGCAACAGAGATAGCACAAGGCATTAATGCAGCTTTGCATGGTGACGAACACTACAAATGGTTTATTGACTGATTTTACACAATGAGAGATATTCAGAAATGGGTATCTCTCATTTTTTTATGAATATCTAAAATTCTAAGTTATGGATAAAAAAGAAAATCAAGGCACAATGACAAAGGCAGGATGCGGATTTGTCATATTTGCAATATTGTTTATTCTGCTTTGTTGCATCAACCCTGTAATAACTGTTGCAGTATTTATGTTAGTGGTCATTCTGATTTCATGCGTTTATTGATTCACTAATAAAGAAAGTGAATGTTCCGTTCATATTCAATCATTTAGCAGACTTGAATACCTACCGGACATTCACTTTTGTTCTTTTACCCTTAAAAGTAAACATTATGAGTTTGAAATACAGTAATACAACGGCTGATTTCCTACAATGGGATGAAGCAATGAATCTAATTAGAAAACTATTCAAGGATGGTAACTATAATATGAGCCTGCTTATAGCTTTGGGATGCTTCTTTGGTTTACGAATAAGCGACATTCTTTCTTTACGTTGGAATCAGATTCTAAATGTAAATGAATTTACCATAATAGAAAGGAAAACAGGAAAGAAAAGGACTATCCGTATAAACCCGCAACTACAAAGACACATTTCAGACTGTTACAAGTCTATTAATCCAACAGGAAGCAATGCACCTGTATTAGTCAGTCAGAAAGGCACAGTCTATTCAGTACAAAGGATAAACATAATACTGAAAGAACTGAAAAAGAAGTACAGGCTGCATATAGGAAATTTTAGCTGTCATTCCCTTAGAAAGACTTTTGGCAGACAGGTTTATAATATGAATAGTGAAAACTCTGAATTGGCTTTAGTCAAACTTATGGAGCTTTTCAATCATTCAAGTGTTGCCATTACAAAAAGGTATCTTGGATTAAGACAGGAAGAACTTTTGAATACATACGACTGTCTTAGCTTTTAATCTTTCAGTAGGTAGGAAATTCAGAAATATTGCTTTTATATAGGCATAAATGAATTTTCTACCTATCTGATTTGCTGATAATAAGTAAAGTTCTTGCAACGCTAAACACTTTTATGTAATTTTGTATCAATTTCAGTGACTTAATGCGTTAAGAAACTGAAAGGACATATAAACGAAAAGGGCGTTTAGCTAAATTATCCCTTGTTGGAATCTGGACAATTCTCGTCATGTGGATAATAGGCAGGAACGCCCACACCATAGCTATATACTTACCCCTCATAGGGTAAACTATATACTATCTTGGTGTGGGCTTTGCTTATTATACATGACGGGCAGTCCAGAACTCTTAGCAATAAGAGAGCCTCAACAAGATAATAAGTTAAAGTACCCACACCTTTTTTTGTATGTAAATTAAAGACTAATGTAAATTGCTTCTTCTGGGTATTGGTAGCACAAAATGTTTTTTCAAAATAATGCCTATATGGAATATCTTGGTCAATCACAACTATTAGGAAGACATCCATTAAATATAACATTCGAGCTGTCAAAAAACTTTTTTGAGAAAACTCTATGGGGAGAGGGACGTGTCATTGTACATTATGATACAGGAAAAGAGGAAAAAATAGGATGCCAAAAGGCTAATACATTATATTCATGGAAATCTTGTGCTGATTTTTTATCGGAATGTGTAGAATATAGGGTTTCTTTACCTACAAAAATAGACTTATGGAGTTCTTTTGCTAAAGGACTTAGAGACACCTTGTGGAAAACTTATATATATCGTGAAAAGCAGATAAGTTTTAGAAATAGAGAATCTATTCATATATATAAGAACCATAACAATGGTAGCCTGTTAAACAAAGGATTTGCAGAAATTTTATCAGAAAATGTTTGCGATAATTTTACAAGCTATATGGAAATAGAAGTTCCTAATAGAGGCTCCCAATGGGATATAAGAGTAAATTTTGATTTTGGGAAAAATGGTGGTGAAAAAAAATCACTGACAAATATAATACAAGACATAACCTTAGATAAATGGATATATCTAATAATTGGTGATTATGCAATTGATTTCATTGACAACTGGATGCAATGTTTTGAGAGAAGAAATATAAATATTCACGGTATTGAATACACCGATATGATGGTGTTAGATATGTTCCAACTTGTAAGAGGTCGCAAATTTGCTTACAAATATGTAAAAGGCACTAACAGAACATGTATGAGGAATATATATGATGGCTATTTTGAATGGGAAGATGAGGAATAGATATTATTCTTCTTTTTCAATTATCAAGAATAGAAGAATATTAATATTTAATATAACCGAACCTATACAATGAATAATTAAGAAACACATACGGATAATACTTTCTTATAAGAGGCTCTGTTGTATAGAAGAATACAAAAAATATTCTACTAATGGAATTATAATAAAATAATTAATACGCAACGAATGAAAGCTATACTTCTAATTCCTGCCATAATAATAGCTTTATTAGCTTACAGTATGGAACAAGGCAAGACAAAACAGGATTCCATTATTGATACCGCCATGCAAGTAGCAGATACTATTGGCACACGGAAAACACTTAATGAAATCCGTTTTGATGGTTGGGAAAGAAGCGATTGGCTGGATAATGAATACATCCGTACTTTGCGTAAATACTTGGATGATTACAATAATGGAATAGTCAGTAACCCTGCATTAGACCCTTATAAAGAACAGATAAAAGGTCAGTTTGTTGTTTATGATATTAACCCATACTTGTTAGGCGGCGCTCTTATTAGAATCACATTCCTTGATATGCCTGATAGAGTATTCAGCAGTTGGATATATAGCAACGTAGATGAAAAGAAAGAGATTGTAGAAAGCTATGAATTTCGCTCTATCAGCATAGAGGAAGAAACAACAGACATGACTAAAGAAGATATACTGCAAGCTATAAAGGAGATGGAAGGACTAAAACTTTGGTAGATAAATATTTATCTGTCCAATTTTTCTTCCTGCTCCTCTTAAAAGGAATTGTAGTATATACTGAAAATTAGACATGGGAAACATGGAGTACCTTTTTTGAAGATATTCAGTTTTATAGGGAGGATTCAGAAAAAGTACCATCTATTGAATAAATCGCTTTATCCTATATTTTAGAAATTAGAATATGGCGGTTTTTCAAGTGTTAAAATATACTTGAATAAGATACGTTTATATACTCAATATTCTTACTGTTGCTTGCATAGACCAACTAAAATTACTAACTTTACAATAAGATAATAAACATATTGATAACCATCTTTCGGAATAACCACGAGTTAAACCGTGAGTTAAACCATAGAAAAGAGATAAAGGCAAAGCAGTAACGTAACTGATTCATAAAGTGCCATAGCTCAGTTGGTTGCATCCAAAAGTGAGCGTCAGCGAGCTTTCGGATGCCGAAGAAGAGCAAAGGACTGAAAATCCTTGTGTCCCCGGTTCGATTCCTGGTGGCACCACTTTAAATCTAAAAAATCCTGATTCCTAATAGAATCAGGATTTTTTTATTACCCCAACCAAACAAAACAAAATTGCTATTTTGCGTAATTTAAATTCCTTATCAGAAAGGTAATCACAAAAATGGAAGACAAACTAACTATAAGGAACTGGATGTCACTCATCGGGCTAACATGCTCCACTTTTATATTCAACACATCAGAATTCATCCCTATCGGATTACTCACAGACATTGCACGTGATTTTGCCATAACCGACACAAAAGCCGGAATGCTCATATCAGTATATGCATTCGCTGTCATGATTCTTTCCCTCCCACTGATGATACTTGTATCCAGATTTGAGTTAAAGAAACTCATCTCCTCCGTAATTCTAGTTTTTGCCGTCTTTCAAATTTCATCAGCCATGTCCACAAGCTACATCATGCTTATGATTTCGAGAATAGGTGTAGCATGTTCACACGCCATATTTTGGTCCATCGTAGCCCCATTAGCTGTACGTACCGTGCCTACTCAATTTAAGAATGTGGCATTAAGCATGATTGCTACCGGGACCTCTATCGCCATGATTTTCGGGCTCCCTATCGGACGAATAATAGGTCTGCAAATAGGATGGCGTATGACATTTCTCTATATCGGCATATTTGCTTTCGCACTGATCATATACCTTCTGTCCGTATTACCCATAGTACCCAGCCGTGGCAACTTTTCACTCCACAAACTCCCCATACTACTCAAAAGACCTGCTTTGTCACGCTTGTTTGTTCTGGCTTTTGCCATTGCCACTTCCTATTACACCGGCTACAGTTATATTGAACCTTTTCTAAAGCAAATAGCAGGCATGCAAGACAGTTGGATTACGGCTACATTAATGATATTCGGAGGCATGGGTATATTAGGGAGTCTATGCTTCAGTAAATTCTATTCAATCAATCCTTTCAGGTTCATGAGCATAGTCCTGCTTAGCCTCTGCGGTTGTCTGATATTGCTCCACGCATCTTCTTTCCATAGCGTCACTATCATTCTGTTATGTGCTTTATGGGGTATGACTTTCACAGCTTCTAATGTAACCCTTCAGGCCGAAACCATCAATTGTTCTCCACTCGATGCCACAGCCGTATCCACATCTATATTTTCCGGTCTGACCAATCTCGGCATCGCCTGCGGCACTTACATAGGCGGCACTGTCTACACACATTTTTCTCTCTCTGGGATAGGATATGTAGGAGGTATACTGGCCTTGCTGACATTCATCTATTGGATAAAGCGTGTCATACCAGCCATGAAAAATAAATGATCAGTTGCCCAATAGAACAATAACAAGACGTACATATGCTTGAATAATCTGCACAACACGCATTCCTCAAATACACTAACGTTCTATCAAATTTATCGGCAGAAAGACAAAAAAACGTCGCCACATTTAAAAAAAACATGGCGACGTTTTCATTATAACTATTCAAATTCCTCAAGCTTTCTTCTCTTTCACATCAGAATGCGCTTCTACTACATTTACCACATAGTCACCCAGCTTTTCACATTCACCAATGATGTCCATATAGTGAATACCCATCTGATAACTATATTCCTTATTATTTACGTCAATTATGTTTTGATTTTTCAACTGACTCCGATAATTATTTATCTCATTCTCGATGTTAAATGATTTATTCACATCCACCGTATGATGTACATCCTCTACCAAAGCAATCATCTGCGTCAAAGCACTATCTGTCAATCCAAACATCTGGTGAATATGTTCATACTGCTTTTCAGTGAAGTCAATGCTTCCACGACGCTTACGGTTAATAGTTCTTGCCAGATTATAGCAACTATCTCCGATACTTTCTATCTCGGTTACCTCACGAAGCATTTCGCGTATCTGTAGTTTACTCTCAGAACTCAAACGACCTTCGGATACCTGATTCAGGTAATTGGCAATCTCCACCTCCATGTTATCGCTGATATTTTCATATTTCTCAATACGACTAAACAGCTTGTTGAATTCATTTTCGTTTTCTGTATGCAACAAATCACGCACCATACGAAACATGCGCTGGATGCGTTCTGCAAACAGATTGATTTCTTTACGTGCCTGCAAGACAGACAATTCGGCAGTTGACAACATACCGCCCGTAATGAACTGCAAACGGTATTCTTCTTCCTGTTCCTTCTGAGGAATCAACTTACAAACTGTCTTTTCTATCAACTTGACAAACCAGATCAGAATCAACACATTGCACACATTGAAACAAGTATGGAAAGCCGAAAGTTTAAATGAAACAGCTACTCCATCGGCCTCACTGATATGCATGAAATCAGTAATAATCCAATCCACCATCGACAAGAATGGTTTAAACAGAATCAATACCCACACAACCCCGAAGACATTAAACATCAGATGAGCCATGGCTGCTCGTCGGGCCTGCGTATTGGCGGTCAGCGCCGCAAGATTAGCCGTAATAGTAGTACCAATATTTTCTCCCAGCACCAAGGCAGCTCCCAGTTCAAAACTGATCCATCCGTTGGCACACATGATAAGCGTAATCGCCATTGTTGCTGCAGATGCCTGCACAATCATAGTTAGAATAGTACCAATGAAAACGAAAAGGAGTACAGAAAGGAAGCCCATATCGGTATAATTCTGTACGAAAGCCAGCATATCAGGATTAGCGCTTAGGTCAGGTGCATTGGTTTTCAGAAGATTAAGTCCCATAAACAAGAATGCGAAACCGAAAATAAATTCGCCGATAGACTTACGGGAGCTTTTTTGAGAAAATAGAAGTGGGATACCGAATGCCAGAAGAGGCAATGAGAACATGGAAATATCGACTTTAAAGCCGAGAGCCGAAATAATCCAGGCTGTAACAGTAGTACCGATATTGGCGCCCATAATTACACCTATAGATTGCGAGAGAGTCAGTAATCCTGCATTGACAAAGCTGACTACCATTACTGTCGTTGCAGAAGAAGATTGAATCAAGGCTGTAATAAGCACACCCGTCAGAACACCGGTTACTCTGTTAGTTGTCATGGCAGTCAGGATACTACGAAGTCTGTCACCAGCAAACTTCTGGAGCCCCTCACTCATGATTTTCATTCCATAAAGGAAAAGCGCTAACGAACCAAGCAACGCTAAAAAATCATAAAAAGTATATTCCATTTGTAATTAATTAAGTCGGGGGTAGGCTTTTAATTGTTTAATGTGTAAATTAATTGCCAAATCACCACGTTAGTAACACATATTACAATTATGCTACAAATATATTGCAAAAATAACAATTTAACAAAAGATTTTCCCGAAGGCAGCACGCTTTTGGATATTTATAATGGTTTTAATCTATCTATGCCCTACGGACCTGTCAGTGCGAAAGTTAACAACAAAGTAGAGGGACTTAACTTCAAAGTTTATTACAACAAAGACGTAGAATTTCTCGATATCACCAGTCCGTCCGGTATGCGTACCTACTTCCGCTCGCTATGCTTCATACTAGTAAAGGCTGTAGAAGAGCTTTATCCACAAGGCAGTATTTCATTGGAACATCCCGTATCGAAAGGATACTATTGTACCTTACACCTCGATCGCCCGATAGGACTGGACGACGTAACTCGTATCAAACAAAAGATGCAAGAGATCATCACAGAGGATATCCCGTTCCAACGCATAGAGTGCCATACGGAACAGGCCGTCGAATTATTCAGCCAAAGAAGTATGCTGGATAAAGCCAAATTACTAAAGACATCGGGACAATTGTACACTTTTTATTACAGATTGGGAGATACGATCGATTGCTATTATGGCAGTTTGGTTCCAAGCACCGGCTATATCAAACTGTTCGACATTGTAAAATATTACGATGGCTTGCTGTTGCGTATTCCTAATCGGAAAAATCCCAAGAAGTTGGAAGAACTTGTGAAACAAGAAAAGATGCTGGAAGTATTCCAGGAATATCACCGATGGAATCAAATTTTAGGCATTAGTACTGTGGGAGATTTCAACATAGCCTGCAATGAAGGGCATGCTACTGACCTGATAAAGGTTTCAGAAGCTCTGCAAGAAAAGAAAATAGCTCGTATAGCCGATGAAATTACACACCGGAACCAAAACGGGAAAAGAGTGAAACTTGTTTTGATTTCCGGTCCGTCATCTTCCGGAAAGACTACATTCAGCAAACGTTTGAGCATCCAGCTGATGACCAACGGCATGAAGCCCTATCCGATTTCATTGGATGACTATTTCGTAAACAGGGAAGATACCCCGCTGGACGAAAACGGACAACATGATTTCGAATCGTTGCATGCCTTAGACCTTCCTTTCTTCGAAGCACAACTGAAAGATCTTCTGGAAGGTAAGGAAATAGAATTACCCCGATTTAACTTTACAACGGGCAAACGGGAAAATAGTGGTACAAAGTTACGCATCAACGATAACATGATTTTAATTTTAGAAGGTATTCATGCGTTAAATCCTGCACTCACCCCGAATATCCCAGCTGAGAATAAATATAAAATATACGTATCGGCACTGACAACAATCCTATTGGATAACCACAACTATATACCTACGACAGACAACCGACTGTTACGACGTATCATACGTGATTACAGATATCGCAATTATTCGGCAGAAGCAACTATCGAACGCTGGGATAGTGTACGTGCAGGGGAAGATAAATGGATTTTCCCTTATCAGGAATATGCCGATGCAATGTTTAACTCAGCTTTACTTTTCGAACTCGCTGTATTGAAAGACTATGCAGAACCTCTTCTGCGTAAGGTACCCAACAACTGCTCTGCATATTCGGAAGCCCACCGGCTCTTGCGATTTCTGTCATATTTCGTATCAGTACAAGACAAGGAATTACCTCCTACCTCATTGTTACGTGAGTTTCTGGGAGGAAGCAGCTTCAGATACTGATTTTTAATTATACTGGTACGGATTACATAGCGGAACACAAATAAAATTAAGTTCACTTTCATGTAATCCGTACCTAATTTGTTATTTTTGCAGCGATAAATCAAATTCTTTTTTATGGCTATAAATTCACGTCAGGTACAAACGCAGGCTCAGCAACAAGTGCAGACTTTATCTCCGCAGCAGATTCTGGCTGTCAAATTACTGGAGCTTCCTACTGTGGAACTGGAGGAACGTATTCACTCCGAACTTTTGGACAATCCGGCTTTGGAAGAAGGTAAAGAACCTTCCGAACAGGTAGACGACCATGAAGACGATTATACTACGGATGAAGACGGAGAGCCAACTTCCGGCGAATATGAAGAAGATTTATCATTAGGTGATTACCGTACCGAAGACGACATTCCAGATTATAAACTTCAGGAGAACAATCGTTCCAAGGGAGAAACTCCCGAAGAGATTCCTTTTTCGGACAATGTATCGTTTTACGAAACATTGAAAGAGCAGCTCGACATGCAGGAACTTACTCCCGAAGAAAAACAACTGGGAGAATATCTCATCGGCTCATTGGACGATGACGGACTGCTGCGAAAAACGACAGATGCCTTGATTGATGAACTTGCCATTTATCAGGGTATTTCTACCACTCCCGAACAGCTGGAGCATGTCTTATCTATCATTCAGGATTTCGACCCGGCAGGTATCGGCGCACGCAGTCTGCAAGAATGCCTGCTGTTGCAAATCAAGCGGAAGGAAAATTCTCCATTAAAACAAATAGAGTACGATATCATCAGCAAATGCTGTGACGATTTCACCAAGAAGAACAAAGATAAAATACTGCAAAAGCTGAACATAACCGAGGAACAATATAATGCAGCCGTAGCAGAACTGACAAAATTGAATCCGCGTCCGGGCAGTTCGATGGGAGAAACCATTGGCAAGAATTTACAACAGATTATCCCCGATTTCATTGTCGAAACAGAAGAGGACGGAACTATTAACCTGAGCCTCAACAACCGGAATATACCGGAGTTACGCCTGAGCCGTGAGTTTACAGAAATGCTGGATGAACATACACGCAATAAGGCAAATCAGAGCAAGGAATCGAAAAACGCCATGATGTTCCTGAAGCAAAAGGTAGACGCAGCACAGGGGTTCATCAATGCGGTCAAACAACGACAGCAAACTCTGCTCAGCACCATGCAGGCTATCATCGACTTGCAACGACCATTTTTTCTCGATGGTGATGAATCCTCTTTGCGCCCGATGATTCTGAAAGATGTGGCGGAACGTGCCAAACTGGATATTTCCACCATTTCGCGAGTAAGCAATAGCAAGTATGTACAAACAAATTTCGGTATCTACCCGCTAAAGTTCTTTTTCAGCGACGGATATGTAACCGAAAGTGGAGAAGAACTTTCAGTACGCGAAATCAAGCAGTTCCTGAAAGAATGTATTGCCAAGGAAAATAAAGACAAGCCTTATACCGATGACGAACTGGCTGACATGCTGAAAGAAAAAGGTTATCCGATAGCCCGACGGACTGTTGCCAAATATCGCCAGCAATTGAATATCCCCGTCGCACGCTTAAGGAGATAAATGAAACGACAACAAAAATATTATCACAAGAATGGAAGAAACAAATATTCCCGACCAACTGACATATCATGATCCTGAACCCAGAAACAAGGAAGAACAGAGAGACAAGCTATTTATAGCGGCTCGCATTATCTCTGCCGTCTTCACTCCTTTCATGGTTCCTTTTGTCGCGTTTCTACTTCTCTTTTTCTTTACCTATTTGCGGGTTCTTCCCCTGCAATATAAACTGACGGTGCTGATTATGGTATATTGTTTTACCATATTGCTCCCGATGCTCGGCATCTACCTGCTTCAGAAAATCAACGGGTGGACCCTGCAGGAACTGGGGAACAGAAAGAAACGTTTCATTCCTTACCTGATTACGATCATGAGCTATACCGGATGCTTCCTGACAATGTATCGCATTCACCTGCCACGCTACATGAGCGGTATCATCATTGCCACGCTGCTATGCATGATTATTTGTACAAGCATCAACCTGAAATGGAAAATCAGTACACACATGGCAAGCTGCGGAATGATTATTGGTGGTTTGCTCTCGTACAGCTTCATCTTTCAGTTTAATCCTATCTGGTGGCTATGCGGTTTTATCTTACTGGCAGGAATGCTGGGTTCGGCAAGAATCATCGTCCGACAACATACTTTAAACGAAGTAGGCGGCGGTTTTTTAGTCGGTTTATTTTGCGGTATCATTGGAATTTTGTTTATTTGAAACATGATAATTAAACATTAACCTCTAAAATACTAAGATTATGAATTTCCCAACAAATGTAAAGTACACCAACGAACACGAATGGATTCGCCTGGAAGGTGAGGAAGCTTATGTAGGTATCACCGATTATGCACAAGATCAATTGGGCGACATCGTTTTTGTCGACGTAACAACTGAAGGTGAAACTTTGGATAAAGGTGAAGTATTCGGAACCATTGAAGTAGTAAAGACTGTATCCGATCTTTTCCTTCCCATTGGTGGAGAAGTACTTGAAATAAACCCGGCACTGGAAGAACATCCTGAACTGGTTAATAAAGATCCGTATGGCGAAGGCTGGATAATCAAAATCAAGCCAACCGATACAACCGAAATGGATGAACTGCTGGATGCCGAAGCATACAAACAGATCATTAATGAGTAAAACTAAATAACAAACATGAAACCAATTGTAAGTATCATCATGGGTAGTACGTCCGACCTTCCCGTTATGGAGAAAGCGGCAAAACTGCTCGACGAAATGCAAGTTCCTTTTGAGATGAATGCACTCTCGGCACATCGCACTCCTGCCGAAGTAGAAAAGTTCGCAAAAGAAGCTGCGGGAAGAGGACTTAAGGTCATCATTGCAGCAGCCGGAATGGCAGCAGCACTGCCAGGCGTTATCGCAGCAAACACCACTCTTCCGGTTATCGGAGTTCCTGTAAAAGGCTCTGTTCTGGATGGAGTAGACGCACTTTATTCTATTATTCAGATGCCTCCCGGCATACCTGTAGCTACTGTCGCTATCAACGGTGCCATGAATGCAGCTATCCTTGCCGTACAGATGTTGTCACTGTCCGACGAAGAGCTTGCAGCTAAATTCGCAGCTTACAAGGAAGGACTGAAAAACAAGATTGTTAAAGCAAACGAAGAACTGAAAGAAGTAAAATACGCTTATAAAACAAATTAATGGATTACTTCAACTATTCACGCCGAGAGGCAAATGAGGTATACGTTGGTGCCACTCCTATGGGTGGCACTAATCCTATCCGTATACAAAGTATGACCAATACGGTAACCATGGATACCGAGGCATGCGTAGAACAGGCCAAACGCATCATCGACGCGGGTGGTGAATACGTACGTCTTACGACACAGGGAGTACGCGAAGCCGAAAACCTGAAGAACATCAATATCGGCTTGCGTTCACAAGGTTACAACACTCCGTTGATAGCCGATGTGCACTTCAATCCCAAAGTGGCCGAAGTTGCAGCATTGTATGCCGAAGGAGTTCGAATCAATCCGGGAAACTATGTAGATGCCGCACGTACATTCAAAAAACTGGAATATACAGACGAAGAATATGCTCAGGAAATTCAGAAAATACGCGATCGCTTCATTCCGTTCCTGAATATCTGTAAAGAGAATCATACAGCCATCCGCATTGGTGTCAATCACGGTTCCTTGTCCGACCGTATCATGTCACGCTACGGTGATACTCCCGAAGGCATGGTAGAATCGTGCATGGAGTTTCTGCGTATCTGCGTAGACGAACAATTCACGAACGTCGTGATCTCCATCAAGGCATCCAATACGGTCGTAATGGTCAAGACTGTCCGGTTACTGGTTGAACAGATGGAAAAGGAAGGCATGGCATTTCCTCTTCACTTAGGAGTAACCGAGGCCGGTGACGGAGAAGATGGACGTATCAAGTCGGCATTAGGCATCGGCGCATTATTATGCGACGGACTGGGAGATACCATCCGTGTATCATTGAGTGAAGCCCCCGAAGCAGAAATTCCTGTAGCCCGTAAACTGGTGGATTATGTACTCCAGCGCGAGAATCATCCTTATATTCCAGGAGCAGAAGCACCTGAATTCAACTATACCAATCCGAGTCGACGCAAAACAACAGCTGTCGGGAACATAGGAGGAGAACAAGTTCCGGTTGTTATCTCTGCCCGTCTGGAAGACAATATGGAAGTTGATGAACAATTCCGTCCGGATTACATCTATTGCGGCCAGCATCTACCGGAAGCACGCCGTAGCGATACAGGTTACATTGTAGATGCCAATATCTGGAACGGAGAAAAAGGTACTTATCCGGCATTCAATTACCAGCAATTAGTTGAACTGCATCACTGCAATGCGGAAATCAAATTTTTATTCACTCCGTATATGGGACTGAATGAAGAGGCTACAGCTTGCCTGCGACTACATCCGGAAGTTGTCATCATAGCCCAAAGCAATCACCCCAACCGACTCGGTGAGTTCCGAGGTATTGCCCATCAATTGATGAATCAAGGACTGACCAATCCATTGGTATTTTTCCAGTTCTATCAGGAAGACAACACCGAAGACTTACAGATCAAATCGGCAACCGACATGGGAGCTCTTATCTTCGATGGCTTCTGCGACGGTATCTTGCTGTATAATCACGGAAAGGCCATTGCCGATACCAAAGTGGACGAAACAGCTTTTGGCATTTTACAGGCAGGCAGAGCACGTACATCGAAAACAGAATATATTTCCTGTCCCGGTTGCGGACGTACATTATACGACCTGGAAGCGACTATTGCCCGTATCAAAGCTGCGACCTCTCACCTGAAAGGGCTGAAAATCGGCATTATGGGATGTATTGTCAATGGTCCCGGTGAAATGGCCGATGCAGACTACGGTTATGTAGGAGCCGGACGAGGGAAAATCAGCTTGTACAAGAAAAAGGAATGTATCGAGAAAAACATTCCGGAAGAACAGGCTGTAGAAAAACTGATCGAACTGATTAAGGCAAATGGGGATTATAAGGAACAATAACCTATTCATTCTAAAATCAGTATTTACAAATATTCAGTTTGAACCTTCTAAATAGGGATATTCAGTAAATGTCCCCAAAATAAGATGG